>Ga0105046_10017563_pt1 | contig 10936 bp, 10 predicted proteins | sample MAT03_FD_78385 | JGI IMG/M metagenome (GOLD analysis project Ga0105046, IMG submission 78385) | Freshwater microbial communities from Lake Fryxell liftoff mats and glacier meltwater in Antarctica - MAT-03 (megahit assembly) | ecosystem: Environmental > Aquatic > Freshwater > Ice > Liftoff...
CCGCCGCATCCACCAGCCGCGCCGGGCGCGACCCGGCGGCCATCCTGGCTGGCCAGCCCGACGCCGCCGGCAGGCCCGCAGCCAAGGCCGCCACCGCAGTCGCCACGGTGTTCTTCGTGCAGGCCGGGGCCTATGCCCGGCCCGAGGACGCCGAAGCCCAGCGCGCCAAGCTGGCGCTGTTGGGCCTGGACGCGCAGGTCACCGAGCGCGAGCAGTCCGGCCGCACCGTCTACCGGGTGCGCCTGGGCCCGTTCGACGCCCGCGAGCCGGCCGAGGACACCCAGGGCCGCCTGGCCGGCGCCGGCATCGACGCCAACCTGGTGCGGGTGGAGCGCTGAGAAGTTGTGAACTCCGGGTGCACCGTTGCACTCCACCAACCGTTGAACCATCCTGACGATCTATCCAGAGAGGCTTTGCATGAACCGACGTGATTGGGTGCTGGCGAATGTCGGCATGGCCGGCCTGGCCGGCCTGCCGTTGCTGGCCCGGGCCCAGGGCGGCCTGCAGGAGGGCCGGGACTACAAGCGCGTGGAAACGCCGGTGCCGGTGCCCGAGGGCAAGGTGGAGGTGGTCGAGTTCTTCGGCTACTGGTGCCCGCACTGCAGTGCCTTCGAGCCGGCGCTGGACGCCTGGGCCAAGAAGCTGCCACCGCAGGTCAGCTTCCGCCGTGTTCCGGTGTCCTTCACGCCGGGGCAGGAGCCGCTGCAGCGTCTGTACTACGCCATCGAGGCCCTGGGCCAGGTGGACACCATGCACCGCAGGGTGTTCGCCGCGCTGCATGTGGAACGCAAGCGCCTGAATACCGAAGCCGACATCGGCGGCTGGCTGCAGTCGGTGGGCGCCGACAGCAACAAGCTGCTCGACACGATGAAGAGCTTTGCGGTGGCCACCAAGTTGCGCCAGTCCAAGCAGCTGGCCGACGGCTACCGCATCGAGGGCGTGCCGACGCTGGGCATCCAGGGTCGTTTCATGACCTCGCCGTCGATCGCCGGCTCGGCCGAGCGTGCGCTGGCCGTGGCAGATGCCCTGATCGCGCAGTCGCGCAAGGGCTGACCAACGCCGCCGGGGCGGCCACCGTCACGTCGCCTTGCGGCACTATTCCCGCTGGCTGCGGGGCCAGCCAGCCAGCCGGCCAAAACTTGGGTCTAGAATGGTCTGCAAGTTTTGTGCCGACTCATGTTTTCCCTCGCCCCCCTCCCCTTGCTCACCGCCCTGCTGCTCACCACCGGCAGCGCTGCGGCGTGGGCCGAGAAGGCCGACCGCAGCCGGCCGATGACGCTGGAGTCCGACCAGCCCTGCACCGTGAGCCTGCTCAGGCAGACCAGCGTGTGCAGCGGCAACGTGGTCATCAGCCAGGGCACGCTGCAGATCCGCGCCGACCGGCTGGAATTGCGTGAAACCCCCGAGGGCTACCAGATGGCGGTGGCCACCGGCACGGCGGCCAAGCCCGCCACCTACCGCCAGAAGCGCGACGGCGGCGACGAGACTGTGGAGGGCCAGGCCCAGCGCATCGACTACGACAGCCGTGCCGGCACGCTGCGCTTCGAGGGCGCAGCGGTGGTGCGGCGGCTGCGCGGCAGCAGCGTGGCCGACGAGATCCAGGGCCAGCAGATCGTCTGGGACAGCACCGCCGAGTCCTTCAACGTGCGCGGCGGTGCTGCTACCGCCAGCAACCCAGGTGGCCGGGTGCGGGCAGTGATCAGCCCGCGCGCGCCGGCCGACGAGGCAGCCCCCGCCACCACGCCCGCCACCAGCGGGGCGCTGAAAGCCTCGCCCGGCCTGGGGGACCGCCGTTGAACGCTGCGCTGCTGGACGCCCCGCAGGCTGACGCCGCCGCCACCACCAGCCGGCTGGACGTGACCGGCCTGCAGAAGCGCTATGGCTCGCGCCAGGTCATCAAGGACGTGCACCTGTCGGTGGCCGCCGGTGAGGTGGTGGGCCTGCTGGGCCCCAACGGCGCGGGCAAGACCACCTGCTTCTACATGGTGGTGGGCCTGGTGCGGGCCGACGCCGGCGAGATCCGCATCGACGGCGTGGCGGTGCAGAACAAGCCGATCCACCAGCGTGCCCGCATGGGGCTGAGCTACCTGCCGCAAGAGGCCAGCATCTTCCGCAAGCTGACGGTGGAAGAGAACATCCGCGCGGTGCTCGAGCTGCAGCTCGACGCCACGGGCAAGCCGCTGAAGCGCCCGCTGATCGACACCAAGCTCGGAGTGCTGCTGCGCGACCTGGGCATCGACAAGCTGCGCGATTCACCGGCACCGGCGCTGTCCGGCGGCGAGCGGCGGCGGGTCGAGATCGCACGCGCGCTGGCCACGCAGCCGCGCTTCATCCTGCTGGACGAGCCGTTTGCCGGCGTCGACCCGATCGCGGTGCTCGAGATCCAGCGCATCATCGGTTTCCTCAAGAGCCGCGGCATCGGCGTGCTGATCACCGACCACAACGTGCGCGAGATGCTGGGCATCTGCGACCGCGCCTACATCATCAGCGAAGGCCGGGTGCTGGCCGAAGGCACGCCCGCCGAGATCGTCGCGAACGCCGATGTGCGCCGGGTCTACCTCGGCGAGCACTTCCGCATGTGAGCCGGGACGCTCCCGCACCATGAAACCGTCCCTGCAGGTCCGCCTTTCCCAGCATCTGGCGCTCACGCCCCAGCTGCAGCAGAGCATCCGCCTGCTGCAGCTGTCGACGCTGGAGCTGCACCAGGAAATCGAGCAGATGCTCGAGACAAACCCCTTCCTCGACACCGAGGAAGACCACGCGCCGATGGAGTTCGGCCTGGAGCGGGTCAGCGCCGCCGCCGATGCCGGCGCCGAGCGCGAGAAGAGCAAGCTCAGCGAACGCGAAGACAGCGCCGACGGCCAGGCCGGCGCAGACGAGCCCGCCGGCATGGACAGCGCCGAATTCGGCGGCAGCGAGCGCGACGACTGGGAGAACGGCACCGAGCGCGACGACTTCGACGGCATCCGCGAACTGCCGTCCAGCAGCAGCGCCTCGCCCTCGGGCGACAGCGACGACTACGAGCCGGTCGACAGATCGGACACCGGCCCCAGCCTGCAGGACCACCTGCGCCAGCAGCTGCTGGGCATGCGGCTGTCGCCCGAGGACGCCGCAGCGGTGATGGTGCTGATCGAATCGCTGAACGAAGATGGTTACCTGGCCGACCCGCTGGACGAGATCGCCGAGCGCCTGGCCGCCGGCATGGGCCTGGACGCCGACGCCGACGCCGACGTCGAAGCGCTGGACGACCTGCACGACCGCCTGCGCTGCGCGCTGAAGTGGCTGCAGAGCCTGGAGCCCACCGGCGTGGGCGCCACCGGCCTGGGCGACTGCCTGTGCCTGCAGCTGCGCGAGCTGCCCGCCAGCCCGGTGCGCGAGGTGGCGATGCAGGTCTGCCGCAGCCACCTCGGGCTGCTGGCCCGGCGCGACATGAAGAAGCTGGTGGCCGCCACCGGCGCGAATGAGGACATGCTGCGCGAGGCGCAGGCGCTGATCGTCGCCTGCGAGCCCAAGCCCGGCCGGCCCTTCACCAAGGCCGAGGCCAACATCGTGGTGCCCGACGTGATGGTCATCAAGGCGGGCCGCAACTGGAAGGCCACGCTCAACCCCGACGTGATGCCCAAGCTGCGCATCAACGACCTGTATGCCCAGGCCATCCGCGGCCAGCGCAACGGCGCGGCCGGCGGGCTCAGCGCCCGGCTGCAGGAGGCGCGCTGGTTCATGAAGAACATCCTGCAGCGCTTCGACACCATCCTGCGCGTGAGCCAGGCCATCGTCGAGCGGCAGAAGGGCTTCTTCACCCACGGCGAGATCGCGATGAAGCCGCTGGTGCTGCGCGAGATCGCCGACGAGCTGGGCCTGCACGAGAGCACCATCTCCCGCGTGACGACGGCCAAGTACATGAACACGCCGTTCGGCACCTTCGAGCTGAAGTACTTCTTCGGCTCCAGCCTGAACACCGACGCCGGCGGCAATGCCAGCAGCACTGCGGTGCGGGCGCTGATCAGGCAGCTGGTCGGCTCGGAAGACCCGGCCAAGCCGCTGTCGGACAGCCAGCTGTCCGACATGCTGGGCGAGCAGGGCATCACCGTGGCGCGGCGCACCGTGGCCAAGTACCGCGAGGCGCTGAAGATCGCGCCGGCGAACCTGCGCAAGACCCTGTGAGCACCGGCCAGGCCGACCTGTTCCTGCCCTGCGCGGCGGGTACCGAAGAGCTGCTGGCCGACGAGGTGCTGCGCATCCTGGGCCCCAGCGCCGGCGGCGAGATCCTGCGCGGCGGCATCAGCGTGCAGGGCGACGCGCCGGTGGCGATGCAGCTGAACCTGGAGAGCCGGCTGGCCCAGCGCGTGCTGTGGCCGCTGGCCCACGGGCCCTATGAGAACGAGCACGATCTGTATGCGCTGGCGCGCAGCGTGCACTGGGGCGACTGGATCACCCCGGCGCAGACCTTCCGCATCGACACCACCGCGCAGCGCTCACCGCTGCAGAGCCTGAACTTCGCCACGCTGCGGGTGAAGGACGCCGTGTGCGACGTGCTGCGCGATGCGGTCGGCGAGCGGCCCAGCATCGACACCCGCCACCCTGATCTACCGCTGTCGCTGCACCTGTCGCCCACCCATGCCACGCTGTATGCAGACACCTCGGGCGAGGCGCTGTTCAAGCGCGGCTGGCGCGATGCGCAGGGCCTGAAGGGCGAGGCGCCGTTGAAGGAGACGCTGGCCGCCGCGATGCTGGCCGCCGCCGGCTGGCAGGGCCGGGCCGAGGACGGCGCGCTGTTCGACCCCTGCTGCGGCGCCGGCACCATCGCCATCGAGGCGGCGCAGATCGCCTGCGGCATCGCCCCGGGCCTGCAGCGGCGCTTCGCCTTCGAGCGCATGCTGCCTTTCCGCACCCACCAGGCCACGTGGGCGCGCCTGCAGGACGCGGCGCGGGCACGCCAGCATGCGCCGGCGGTGGCGGTGCATGCCGGTGATGTGTCGTTCCGCATGACCGACTTCGCCCAGCACAACGCCAGGCGCGCCGGGGTGGAACACGCCATCCAGTTCAAGACCGCCGACGCGCTGCAGCGCCTGCCGCCCGAAGCGCGCGGCACGCTGATGCTGAACCCGCCGTACGGCGAGCGCATCGCGCCCAAGGGCTCGCGTGGCGAACAGCGCGGCCCGCGCCAGGCGCGCGAGGGCTTCGCACCAGAAACCGAGGGCGGTGACCCAAGCTTGTTCTTCAGCCACCTGGCGGCGCACTGGAAGCGCCACTACGCCGGCTGGACGGCCTGGCTGCTGAGCCCCGACATGAAGCTGCCGCAGGCGCTGCGGCTGAAGGAAGCGCGGCGCGTGCCGCTGTGGAACGGGCCGATCGAATGCCGGCTGTTCCGCTTCGACCTGGTGGCCGGTTCGGCCCGGGCCGCGCCGCCAGCCGGCTGAGCGACAGATGCGGACTGCGGCCATGCTGCTGCTGCGCCTGCTGGCCGCGCTGCTGGGCCTGGCCGCGCTGGCACTGGCGGCCTTGTGGTGGGGCCAGGAGCGGCTGATCTTCCAGCCCACGCCACTGCCGGCCGACCACCGCTTCGTCCTGGGCGACGACGTGAGCGAGCGCTGGATCGACGTGCCCGGTGCACGCCTGCATGCGCTGCACCTGCGCCGGCCGCAGCCCGACGGCCTGGTGTTCTACCTGCATGGCAATGCAGGCAACCTGGCCAGCTGGTTCGTCGACCTGGACTTCTGGCGCAGCATGAACGTCGATCTGTTCATGGTCGACTACCGCGGCTACGGCAAGAGCAGCGGCCACATCCGCAGCGAGGCCGAGTTGCTGGCCGATGTGCAGGCGGCCTGGCTGGCGGTGGCACCGGCCTATGCCGGCCGGCCGGTGGTGCTGGCCGGGCGCTCGCTGGGCACCGGGCTGGCGGCGCGGCTGGCGGCCACGCTGCCGGCGGCGCAACGCCCGGCGCTGCTGCTGGTGTCGCCCTTCCGCAGCCTGCAGGCCCTGGCAGCCGCGCACTACCCGCTGGTGCCCGATGCGCTGCTGCGCTACCCGCTGCGCACCGACCTGGCCTTTCAGGCGCTGGCCGCGGCGCCCGGACCGCAGGCCCCTGTGGTGCTGCTGCACGGCGCCAACGACACGCTGATCCCACCAGCACACAGCAAGGCGCTGGCCGCACTGGTGCCGGGTGCGCAGTGGCAATCGATCGCTGGCGCGGGCCATAACGACCTGCAGGACTTCCCGGTCTACATGGACGCGGTGCGCCAGGCCGTGCGCAGCGCAGTGGCGCCGCGCTGACGCCCAGGCGCAGCGCAGTGGCGCCGCGCTGAGGCCCGGGCGCTCTCAGGCCGGCACCGCCGTCCGCCGCAGCCGGGCCAGCCACAGCAGCGCCGCCGCCAGCAGCGCGATGGGCACGATGCTGCCCAGGTTCATCGCCGTCCAGCCGCCGGTGGTGACCAGCGCACCCGAGCTGAACGAGGTGATGGTCATGGTGGTGTAGACGCAGAAGTCCAGCGCCCCCTGCGCGCGGGTCTTCTCCTCGGGCGCGTAGGTCTCGGTCACCAGGGTGCTGCCGCCGATGAACAGGAAGTTCCAGCCCACGCCCAGCACCAGCAGTGCGCCCAGGAAGTGCATCACGTCGTTGCCGTGCAGCGCAAAGGCCACGCAGGCGATGTTCAGCAGCAGGCCGGTGGTCATGATCGGCAGCACGCCGAAGCGCTGGATCAGCTTGCCGGTAAAGAAGCTGGGCACGAACATGGCCAGCACATGCCACTCCAGCACCAGTGCGGCCGCGCTGAAGGGATGCAGGCACTGCGCCATGGCGATCGGCGTGGCAGCCATCAGCAGGTTCATCACGCCATAGCCGATGGCGCAGGCCGCCGCCGCGATGATGAACACCGGCTGGCGCACGATGACCCCGGTGGGCCGGCCCTGCAGCCCGGTGCTGCCCTGGCCCGGCAGCGTGGGGAAGGGGATGCGCGACATCACCGCCAGGCTGAGCGCGGCAACGCCCACCAGCGCCAGGTAGGCGCCGGCAAACGGCTGGCTCAGCACGTCGCGGCTCCAGCTGGCCAGGTTGGGGCCCACCACGGCACCCAGGATGCCGCCGGCCAGCACCCAGCTCATGGCGCGCTCCTTGAACTCGGGCTGCACCAGCTCCACCGACGCGAAGCGGTACAGCGAGCCGTTGGCGTTGTAGTAACCCGCCACCAGGGTGGCAGCGGTCAGCAGCCAGAAGTTGCGCGTGATCACCGCCCAGGCACACACGGCGGCGCTCGCCATTGCCACCAGCAGGCCCAGCTGGAAGGTGCGCTGGCGGCCCCAGCGGCGCTGGTGCCTGGCCACCAGGCCGGTGGCCAGCGCGCCACCGGCCACGTAGGCGGTGATCGGCAGCGTGGCCATCCAGCCCACCGGGGCCAGCGCCAGGCCCACCAGGCCGTTGATGGCGATGAACACCACGTTGTTGGTCATCAGCAGGCCCTGGCACAGGGTGAGCAGCGCGAGGCGCAGGTTCATGCAGGGCTTTCCAGTGCGGCGATGACCGCCAGCGCCGCCAATGGCGCGGTGTCGGCGCGCAGCACGCGCGCGCCCAGGGTGGTGGGCAGAAAGCCCGCCGCAGCTGCGGCGTCGAGCTCGGCCGGCGACAGGCCGCCCTCGGGCCCGCTGAGCAGGCTGACCGGCCCGCCGCCGCCTGCGCCGGCCAGCCGCGTGCGCAGCGGCTGGGTGCCGTCGGCCAGGCTCAGCAGCAGGCGCAGGCCGCTGGCCGGCGGGCGGGCCAGCCAGCCGCGCAGCGGCTGCGGCGGATGCACCCGGGGCACGCGGTTGCGGCCGCTCTGCTCGCAGGCGGCGATGGCGATGGCCTGCCAGTGCGCGCTTCGGCGCTCGGCCCGCTCACCGGCCAGGCGCAGCACCGAGCGCTCGCACAACAGCGGCACGATGGCGGCTGCGCCCAGCTCGGTGGCTTTTTCAACCAAGGCGTCCATGCGCTCGTTGGCCGGCATGCCCAGGGCCAGCGTCACGGCGGTGTGCAGCTCACGCTCCTGCGGCAGATGGGCCAGCAGCCGGCACGTCACGTCCTTGCGGCCCATCGCCAGCACCTCGGCCTGCCACTGGCCGCCCAGGCCGTCGAACAGGGTGACCGCATCACCCGGCTGCAGCCGCAGCACCTGCACATGGCGGCTGGCGCCGGGCGGCAAGGTGCAATCGGTGCCGGCCAGCAGCGGGGTGTCGACATGGATGCGGGGCGGCATGGGCCGTGCAGTGTGCCTCAGCCCGGGTGGCCGCTTTGCAGCGGCAGGTTCGCAGCGGCAGGTCCGCAGCCTCAGCCAGGCGCCAGCAGCACCTGGGCCAGGGCCACCCCGGCGCCGTCGCCGTCGGCGGCACGCACCTGCGCGACGAAGCGCTGCGCCAGGGCACGGATCTCGGCAGCGCCCTGGCAGCGCTCGACGTCGCGGATCAGCATGTAGCCCTTGATCAGGCCCAGCCGCGGCCTGGCCTCGGCGGTGATGCGGTCGCAAAGGGCCTGGTAGCTCTTGGTCTCCAGGGCCTGGGCCAGGCTCATGCGCGGTGCGCCGGCTGCTGCGGCCGCCGGGCCGTCTGCCGGCGCCACCAGGCCGGCGTCGATCAACGCGCGCAAGTCGGCCGCAGCGGCACCCTGCACCAGGCCCAGCCAGGCCTCGCCGCTGCGGCTGGCATCGATGGTCAACAGCAGGTTGCGCGCCGGGCGCGACAGCGGCAGCGCGCGGCGCTGGATCTCGGCCCGGCCGGCCTCGGTTCTTGCAAGGCAAGCGCCCAGCGCCGGCGCCTGGCCGTCGCTCATCGGTGCGCCTCGCGCAACTCACGCCGCAGGATCTTGCCCACCGTGGTCTTGGGCAGCTCGTTGCGGAACTCCACCAGCTTGGGCCGCTTGTAGCCGGTGAGGTTGGCCTCGCAGAAGGCCCGCACCGCAGCCTCGGTCAGCGCCGGGTCTTTCCTGACGATGACCACCTTCACCGCCTCGCCGGCCTTCTCGTCGGGGATGCCCAAGGCGGCGCACTCCAGCACGCCGGGCAGCTGGCTCAGCACGTCTTCGATCTCATTGGGGTACACGTTGAAACCAGACACCAGGATCATGTCCTTCTTGCGGTCGACGATGCGGAAGTGGCCGCGCTCGTCCATGGTGCCGATGTCGCCGGTGCGAAAGAAGCCGTCGGCCGTCATCACCTTGGCGGTTTCGTCAGGGCGCTGCCAGTAGCCGGCCATCACCTGCGGGCCGCGGATGGCGATCTCGCCGGGCTGGCCGGGCGCCACCTCATGGCCATCGTCGTCGAGCAGCGTCAGCTCGGTGCTGGGCATCGGCACGCCGATGGTGCCGGAATAGGCCGTGCTGTCCACCGGGTTGCAGGTGGCCGACGGGCTGGTCTCGCTCAGGCCGTAGCCCTCGCAGATCGGGCAGCCGGTCTTCTCCAGCCACAGCCGCGCCGTGCCCTGGGTGACGGCCATGCCGCCGCCCACGCTGATCTTCAGGTGGCTCCAGTCGACCTTGTCGACGTCCGGGTGGTTGGCCAGCGCGTTGAACAGCGTGCTGACCGCCGGAAAGCTGTGGAAGGGCTGCGCCGCCAGGTCCTTCAGCAGCGCCGGGATGTCGCGCGGGTTGGCGATCAGGATGTTGCAGCCGCCCATGCGCAGGCCCAGCATCATGTTCGAGTTGAAGCCGAAGATGTGGTGGACCGGCAGCGCGCAGACGGTGACGACCTGCTGGCCCGCCGGGATCTTCTTGAGCGCCGGCTGGTACCAGGCCTCGGCCTGCAGGATGTTGGCCACCAGGTTGCGGTGCAGCAGCACCGCCCCCTTGCTCACGCCGGTGGTGCCGCCGGTGTACTGCAGCACGGCGATGTCGTCGGGGCCCACCGCCGCAGGTGCCAGCGTCATGCGCCGGCCGCGCGCCAGCGCATCCTTGAAGCGCATGCTGGCCACGCCGGCGGGCAGGTCGAACGGCGGCACCAGCTTCTTCACACTGCGCACCAGATGGTTCACCAGCGTGCCCTTGAGCGGGCCCAGCATGTCGCCCATGGCGGCCAACAGCACGGTCTTGGTGGGAACCCGATCGATCACCTGGGCCAGTGTGGCCGCGAAGTTCTCCAGGATGACGATGGCCTTGGCGCCGGAGTCCTTCAGCTGGTGCTCCAGCTCGCGCGGGGTGTAGAGCGGGTTGACGTTGACCACCACCAGCCCGGCGCGCAGCACCGCAGCCACCGCCACCGGGTACTGCGGCAGGTTGGGCATCATGACGGCGACGCGGTCGCCACGCTGCAGGCCGGTGGACTGCAGCCAGGCGGCCAGCGCACGTGACGCATCGTCGATGGCGGCAAAGCTGAACGACGCACCCATGAACCTGTAGGCACAGCGGTCGCTGTGGGTGCGGAAGCTGTCGTCCAGCAGCGCCACCAAGGACGGATAGACATCGGTCTTGATCTCGGCAGGCACGCCGGCAGGGTATTGCTTCAGCCAGATCTTCTGCATCGAGCGGCTCCAGGGATGGGCGGGATTCTCCCCGAGCCATCGGGCCCGGCTCATCGGGACATTCGATAGCAGCCCCGTGTCGATCAGCCCCTGGACGCGCATTTTGTCAGCTAGGTTTTCATGCCCTTCAGCCGCTGATCCAGGGGATACCCGGCCGCCACCGATGCGGGCCGGCTTCCTAGAATGTGGCAGCTGTGTTTCGGCCATGACATCCGCATCCCACCTCCCGGCCCAGACTGCGGCCCTGCCCGTGACCCCACCAGCGGCGGGCCCAGGCTGGCGGCTGCGCCTGGCCGAACGGCATGCGGCCGACGTCGGCCCGCCGGTGCTCGCGGGGCACCTGGCATGAACCGCCCAGACGCCCATGTCTTCATCAGCTACCGGCGCGAGGACACCGCCGGCTATGCGCGCGCGTTGAACGACACGCTGGCGCAGCAGTTCGGTGCCGAGCGGGTGTTCA
>Ga0105046_10017564_pt1 | contig 10936 bp, 10 predicted proteins | sample MAT03_FD_78385 | JGI IMG/M metagenome (GOLD analysis project Ga0105046, IMG submission 78385) | Freshwater microbial communities from Lake Fryxell liftoff mats and glacier meltwater in Antarctica - MAT-03 (megahit assembly) | ecosystem: Environmental > Aquatic > Freshwater > Ice > Liftoff...
ATTCATTACAATACATCTCGTTGTAATACAACAAAGCAGAGGAAAGCCTTTTTGAACCGTTCTGCCCCTCCTCGCCCCCTGTGGGAGAGGAGGTTGGGAGGTGAGGGGTCAAGTTCATAACAGCCTCTAAGCCGTTCTGTGAGTCTTAGAACGCATACCTTGCGTCGTCGGAGGCTGAAAACCCCTGACGACAGGGTACAAAGGTTGTTCACAAAGAGAAATTTCCTTAACTGGCTGTATATGAGTCTAATATTTCGTGTTTGAACAAAAATTACAGGGTGGTATTTGTGACACTTTTAAAGGAATTTATTCTACCCCGACTTGTGCAGTGGTTCGTGGTTATATTCATTGGTGTGACGGTGACTTTCCTCATCCCCCGCCTCTCACCCGTCAACCCAATTGACCAGGCGATGGCGCGACTCAGCCAATTTCAAACCCGCGAACCGGAAGCAACCATTGCCCTACGCGAGTCGTTGCAGGATCTCTATGGACTGAACGGCAATTTTTTCGAGCAGTATGTTAATTTCTGGAAGCGTGTGTTGCGCGGTGATCTCGGCCCATCGTTCAGCGCGTTTCCGGCTAAAGTGACCGATATGATCAGCACGAGCATCTGGTGGACTGTGGGATTGCTGTCCATCTCAACCCTGATCGCGTGGCTGTTGGGACTCGTCCTGGGTTCGTTGGCAGGATACTCGCCCAATCGCTGGTGGTCGCGGCTGATGGATATGTCGGTGATTAGCATCTATCCAGTGCCATACTATATTCTCTCGTTTGTCTTGTTGATGGCGCTTACATATTATATTCCGCTCTTTCCGCTGGTTGGCGGTGGGAAGGGAGTCCCGCGCCTCACGTTTGATTACCTGCTGAGTGTGCTGCATCACGGTTTTCTGCCCGCCCTTTCGATCATCATTGCGGCGGTGTCATTCCGTTTTATCGTCTCCAAAGCGCTCTCATCACAAGAAAGCGCGAGTGATTCGGTGCAGTATGCTGAGATGGCTGCTCTTCCCAAACGCAAGATTTTGTTCTCCTACATTATTCGCAACACGATGCTGCCCCAGGTGACGGACCTGGGCCTCTCATTGGGCACAATTTTCGAGGGGGCACTCATTACCGAAGTGGTTTTTGGGTATCCGGGGGTCGGGTATTTGCTGTTCAACGCGGTCAACTCGTCCGATTACAACATGATTATGGGCATTACGCTGCTTTCCATCGTCGGCATTGCGACGGCATCCTTGTTGGTCGATCTCAGCTATCCACTCTTTGACCCGCGTGTCCGCTACCGGTAATTAGTGTTTAAAGGTAAAGGTTTATGAACACCCTAAAAGATTTGTTTCGCTTCAGCCCATCCTTTCGTATTGGCGCGATTATTCTTATCCTGGTGCTGGTGTTGATTGGGCTGTCATTTTTCTCGCCCTATGAACCGGATGCGACCCGCGCGGTCCCGCGCAATAAAGCCCCCTCCGCAGAATTCCTTCTCGGCACCAATTCCAACGGACAGGATGTCTTCTGGATGCTGACCTTTGCGGTACGCAACAGCCTGGTGATGGCGGGACTCGCGGTGCTCATCGGACGCGGCATCGGCGTGATGCTCGGCATGATTTCCGGGTATGTCGGCGGGACGTTGGATCGTGTTGTGTCCTCGATTGTGGACAGTTTCATTGTGATGCCGCGCCTGCCACTGCTCATCCTTATCGCCTCGATTATGCGCGGACAGATGACGATGGTGACTCTGGGGGTGCTGTTAGGGCTGCTGGACTGGGCTTATCCTTCCAAGCGTTATCGTTCGCAAATTCTCAGCCTGCGCGAACGCGAGTTCACCCAGACGGCTGTGTTTGCAGGGATGAGCACGCTCAAAATCGTCCTCCAGGAGCATTTACCGTTTTTGATTCCCTTTCTGCTGGCCGATATCGTCAGCGGGTTTCTGTTTGCCATCGGCTTTGAAGTCACGCTGTCCATCCTGGGGCTGAGCGATTTAGGCACACAAAGCATCGGCACTATGATTTACTGGGGCAACTACTACAACGCCCTGTTGTCGAACCGCATCTGGATTCTCGCAGCGCCCATCGGTGCGTCTATCATCATCGTCATTGGCTTTTATTTGATGTCGCTCGGATTGAGCACGTTTCTAGATCCTCGCACCCGTTTAGAGCGGTTGCAGGTTAAGGGGTAAGCTGATGTCGATTATTGTCGAGGCCAATCGTTTGAAGGCTTACTACATGACCCGTTCCTATGGGGTTGAACGGACTGTTCAAGCCGTAGACAACATCTCGCTTCAGGTGCAGACGGGCGAGGTCTTTGGCATTGCCGGCGAGTCGGGCTGTGGCAAGTCTACCCTACTGAAAGTGCTGTTGGGGGGCTTCCGCCCGCCGCTCAAGGTGATTGACGGAAGCGTAAAATATCGGTTTGATAACGTCGAGACCGACGCCCTCACCCTGAGCGAAGACAGTCGTCGCGATCTCAGTTGGAAGAGCATCTCGTATGTGCCGCAGGGATCGATGCACGTCTTGAATCCGGTGCGACGGATTCAGGATATATTTCATGACTTTATCTCTGCCCACCGACCAATGAGAAGACAAGATTCTATCGAGATGACCCAGAATTATTTGCGTGACCTGGGTCTCACTGAAAACGTGCTGACGTCGTATCCGCATCAACTCTCCGGCGGAATGCGCCAGCGCGTGACGATTGCGCTGGCGACCATTCTATCGCCCAAATTGATCTTTGCCGATGAGCCGACAACCGCGCTGGATGTGGTGGTTCAACGCGGTGTGATCCAGCTTTTGAAAGAGATCCAGCAAAAGGAAGGCAGCACCGTCATCCTCATTACGCACGATATGGGCGTCCATGCCAATCTCGCAACCCGCATCGCGGTGCTGTATGCGGGCAAAATTGTTGAGGAAGCCGATACGCGAACCATCCTGCAAAATCCTCGCCATCCCTACACCCAGTATTTGATTAAATCCCTGCCCCGATTGGATGAACGCACCGAGCGTGTGAGCATCCCTGGTCGTCCCCCCGCCCTCGATAACCCACCGAGCGGCTGCCGCTTCCATCCCCGCTGCCCGCTGGCACTCGACAAATGTCGGACGATTGACCCAGATATGATCAGCATTCGCCCCGGCCATCGGGTGGCCTGCCACCTGGTTACAGAGGAGACGAGCCATGCAACAGCCTAACACCACGCTCCTGCACGCAGAGGATTTGACCAAAATATTCAATATCCGCCAGGGCTTTTCCTCCAAGAAATTTCATGCGGTGGACGAAGCGACGTTCTCGCTGGACGCGAACCAGCCAGAAATCTTTACCATCGCGGGCGAGAGTGGCAGCGGAAAGACCACCCTCGCCCGCATGATTCTGGGCATGGAACGGCTGACCAGCGGCGTTTTACGTTACAAGGGTCGCAATGTTGCCGAATTATCGGGGTCTGAAAAGCGCTCCTGGTTTTTCAAGGAGGTGCAGCCCGTCTTTCAGGACCCATTTGCGACGTTCAGTCCGCTCAAACGCATTGATCACTATCTGTATGAAACGGTCTATAACTATAAGATTACAAATAAAGCCGGGGCAGACGACTATATCAACGGCGTCTTAAACGAGGTCGGCCTGTCTCTGGTGGAGATTAAGGGGCGCTATCCCAACGAGCTTTCGGGCGGACAGGCGCAGCGTGTCTCGATTGCGCGGGCCTTAATTACCCGCCCCTCGCTGATTGTGGCTGACGAACCCGTGTCAATGCTCGATGCGTCGCTGCGTATGTCTATCGTGAATATGTTCCGCAAGCTCAAAGACGATCATGGGGTGAATATCCTTTATATTACGCACGATCTGGCGACAGCCTATTATACGGCGGACCGTATTGCCATCATGCTGCGCGGGTGGATCGTCGAGATGGGGCCGGTTGAGCGTGTACTGGGTGAGCCGCTTCATCCGTATACGCAGCTCCTCAAGCAATCGATCCCGGCCGCCGATCCCGATAAGATGTGGAGCGAAAACGTGAACCTGACGGCCATTGAGTCAGAGGGACAGCATCGGGGGGGGTGTAAGTTTGCCGGGCGCTGCCCCGCCGTGATGGATATTTGCCGCAAGAAAGAGCCGCCGCTTATTCTGCATCAGGAACGCCTTGTGAAGTGTTTCCTGTATGAATGACTCGCGCCAGTCGTCCTCCTTCGTCTTGCGTGCCTCGTGATGCGTGTCTCATGGTGTGGATATTCTCACCTCACCTGCTCGAACGACTGATCTGGGTTAAAGATGCTGATCGCCTTTGCGAGACACCGATTGTCGCGGCGCATGGGGTGCAGACCACATTGTTTCATAAGATACGACGTATGCTGAGGACCAAATATGAAAATCACCCAGATGGAATTATTCACTGTGCCGCCAAGATGGTTGTTTCTCAAAATCTCGACTGATGAAGGCGTAGTCGGTTGGGGCGAACCCATCGTGGAAGGCCACACCGAGACCGTCGCTGCCGCAGTCCGCGAGGCGGAGGCGTTTCTCATCGGTCAAGACCCATCACGGATACAGGACATCTGGCAGATGTTGTATCGAGGGCGCTTTTATCGCGGCGGGCCGATCATGATGAGCGCGATTGCTGGCATCGATCAGGCGTTATGGGACATTAAGGGCAAGGTGCTTGGTGTGCCCATTTATGAACTGCTTGGCGGGGCTGTGCGCGACAAAATACGTATTTATTCGTGGATCGGTGGAGATCGTCCAGCTGATGTCGCCAAAGATGCGAAGGAGAAGCAGGCGCTTGGCTTCACAGCCATTAAGATGAACGCCACCAATGAAACCCATTTTATAGATACCTTCGATAAAGTGGAGGCCGTGCTGGAGCGAGTCGCGGCTGTGCGCGAGGCGGCGGGGTCGGGGTTTGGCATCGCCGTCGATTTTCATGGACGTGTCCATAAGCCGATGGCAAAAGTGCTGGGACATGAACTGGAACCCTATCACTTGCTATTTATTGAAGAACCCGTTTTATCAGAAAACAACGAAGCCCTCCGTGAGATTGCAGCACACACCTCAATTCCGATTGCGACGGGGGAGCGCATGTATTCGCGTTGGGACTTCAAGCAGATTCTGAACGCAGGATATGTTGACATCATTCAGCCCGATTTGTCGCACGCAGGGGGGATTACGGAAGTGTTTAAAATTGCGGCGATGGCAGAAGCCTTCGATGTTGCTTTAGCGCCGCATTGCCCATTAGGGCCGATTGCCCTCGCGGCCTGCTTACAAATCGATGCCGTCTCCTACAATGCGTTCATTCAGGAGCAGAGTCTCGGTATTCATTACAATCGCGGCAATGATTTACTGGATTATTTGTCCGATTCTGATGTATTTGCGTATGAAGATGGTTTTGTAAAATTGCCCTCTGCGCCCGGCCTTGGCATTAGCATCAATGAAGACGTCGTGCGCGAAGCCGCCAAACGCGGGCATCGTTGGCACAATCCGGTATGGCGACGCGATGACGGCTCGATTGCAGAATGGTAATCTCGGTTGATTAAAGGTGAGGCATAAAGCGCTTCAACCCAACCGAAATAAGGGTCTTTGTAGGGGCACGAACGGAGTCACCGAGCCGTAGGCCACCGCAGGTCAGGGATGCATCGTGCCCACGACAATTTCATCTCCAAACGGCTTCACACTGGGTCATAATGATTTATGCTCCAGTCTCAGGCTCAAGGTTCAGGGGTAAACATCGCCCAATCGTAGAGACGCGGGCCTTTGGCTCCCTGTCCAGCACTCAGTCGCTGCCACGTCTCAGAAGGCAACGCTGCGATCTGAGTTTCGGCGTGCGCCCAACGCCGGTCTGTCTCCATGAGATCCCGTTTGGCAATCGCCAACACTTGTAACTCATCGCGCACCGCTTCCGCATCCCACACCGATGTTCCCAAGAGACGCTGAATCCCGTCCGGTGTCGTGTCGCCTGCTTGTTCCGCCAACTGCCAGCCATTCTTGCGTGGCACCTGACTCATCAGTCCTTGCAGATAGCGGATGGCCCGCTGACGCGGTTTAAGACGTACAAAATGATGCCCCAATCGTGTTTTCAACAGGTTGAGTTCCACACCCCATTGACTGACATCCTCAACGTCAAGGCTTACCCCAAGCTCGCTTTTGAGTCTCGCGTCCATCGTCAGCCTATTTTATCTCATTATCTGCGGTTGTAGTAAGAGATGGGAGCGCTGGTCTGTGCGCTTTTTGTCACGCTGATGGGAGCAGACATCACGCATCGACAAACGATTTTGATTGATGGTCATCGCTATCAGCTCTTGTTGTACTGACAAGAGATACGCGTTATGGAATTCGGGAATCCATTTAAGACTTACATCGTCCTCGAATGCCGTGAACTCGGTTTTATCTGCCAGTACGATGCAACACCTTATCAGGCCAACGCCAGAGACTCAGGGATGAGGCTTTAAATAACTTTGATGAGTCGGGTCTATTATTCATCGATGAGGCAAGTCAGAGATTGAAACTGCGCGTTGGGGATGAGGTGTATCCTCTGGATGATGCGTTTGATCAGCCCTGGAAAAGAATTTTCTAGGATCATGATCTGGCGCAAATGGCTGTGTTAGATGCAACCGCGATTTGTGGCCTCGCGTATACGCCTGTGGTGATACTCGCATCAACACAGGAGAGATATATGTCAAATATGCACCGCCATTTTAGAAACTTAGGGCTTATCCTGGTGCTTGTCTTTGGATTGTCCAGCTTTATGACGACCTCCGCGCAGGAGGCCACCAGCGAGCCACAAGCCGCCTCTGTTTACACCGATCCGCAGGACTATTTCACAGCACCTGTCCCCCAGGGCTGGACCGACACAAGCACACCAGGCTACGGCCAATTCACGCATGAGAACGGATCTGTGCTCAGTGTTGGGGCGCTGCCATCAGATGAGATTGATGCCGCCAAAGCCCTCATTATTAATATGCTGGCCCCTGAGCTTGTTGATGTGCCACCCACCCAGACAGCGGATATTCCTTTGCCCACGGGCGTATGGACACAGGATCTCTATCTATTGGACGAGGGGCCCGTGACAGCTCTGATCACCACCTATAAAGAGGGCATTGCCTATTTTTTGATCGTTCAGGCTCCTGATCTCGCGACCACTGGTGCGATCACGCCTGATCTAAATCAAACATTACTCGGATTCACAATTGGTGAGCCCATCGATCTGACAACCGCGACTGCCGCCCCGCTGACTGACGAAGATCTCGCGGCACTGGATACCTATATTACCGGTGCTGTGGAACGCTTCGGTATTCCTGGGACTTCAGTGGCTGTGGTGCAAAATGGCAAGGTTGTCTTTAGCAAAGGCTATGGTGTCATCTCGCTGGAGACACGCACAGAGGTGAATGCCGATACGCTGTTTATGATCGGCTCAACCACCAAATCCATGACCTCTTTTGCTGCGGCCACGCTGGTTGATGAAGGCAAACTCGATTGGGATCAGCCCGCGACTGATCTACTGCCTGATTTTGCGCTGTCGGATGCGGACGCAACGAGCCAGATTCGCTATCGCGATCTCCTGAACATGACCAGCGGCATCCCGCGCTACGATACGCCTCTGTTCCTTGAAGAAGCCGAGCCCGAACGCATTCTCGCGATGGTGGCCGAGCCTGATCTGGTTGCCCAGCCGGGGGAAACTTTCAATTACAACAATCAGATGGTGGCGCTTGGTGGATTTGCCGCAGCGGTGGCTGACGGGGGCACATTTGGGCCTGATATTGATGACGCTTATGCCCAACTGCTGCAAGAGCGCGTGCTTGATCCAATTGGCATGACGCGCAGCACACTCGATCCCGTGACCGCCCTCGCCGATGAAAATCATGCCACATCTTACACGCTGGATGTGACACAAACGACCTCTTTTGCGCCGATTGATCCTAGTTTTGAACGCTTTGCCTCCCCAGTTGCGCCTGCGGGGGCCCTCTGGTCGAGCGCGAACGATATGGGACGCTATCTTATCACCCAGATAAATCTAGGAGTCACACCCGAAGGCACACGCATCGTGTCTGAAGACAATCTACAAGAGACACACACGCCCGCGATTTCAATGGGGCCTTCATCATATGGCATGGGCTGGATGATTGGCACCTGGAACGGACTGACCCTGCTGGAACATGGTGGCGGCACGGTGGGCTTTGTGAGCGATTTTTCCTACCTTGAAGACGCGAAATTGGGCGTGGTTGTGCTGGCTAGCAGCACCGGATCAAGCTTCTTCACGGCGGCTGTACGCGAATACGTTTATGAACTGGCCTATGGTCTGGAACATACAGCGGATGAGCGCTTTATTGCCGCCGACGAGATCACCAATGCAGCCATGCTTCAAGGATTGGACGGCATTGAACTCAAGATGGTCGATAAATCGGCTGTGACTGACTACCTGGGAACCTACACGCACGGTGTTGATCTGGTTTATGACGAGGGCCTGTTCGTGGAGACGGCCTATGGTCGTCTGCCACTCTATGACATTGGGCAGGAGGGCCGCTATCTGGTGGGCGGATCGCTGGTCGGCTTTGGTGTTGAGTTGACGGAGAAGGATGGTCAATACTCGCTGACCGCCGGATCGCTTACCGATTCCACACAGTCGATTACGGTGCTGAAAGAATAATTGTGCCTATGTAACAAATTCTGCAAGTCAAAAAATGAGTTGGATTCTCGTCGGGTGCGGCATGCTGCGTCCTTTATATAACCAATGGTGCAAGTCTGCTCAGAGCGAAAACTCAGCAATGCTGAGCGTGAATTTGTGGTCTGGATGAAGGCGACGGTCCAGCCCAATCAGCACGTTGAACATGGCCGCCATGGACGACAAACGCGCTTCGAGATGCCGCGCTGTGCGATGAAACATCTTCTTGGCCTGACAGACCACAGTGAGCAGTGAAAAGGTGGTTTCGACCATCATGCGATCATTCCAGGTGCCTTTCAAGCACAGTTTGAGGGTCTCAGGAATGCCCTTTTTACAGCGCAAGCGCATATCGGCCCGTACAAGGCCATCATCCTTGATCAAATCCACCAGCGGCAGGAAGTCTTGATCGGGTTGGTTCATGGGCAACCAATGCCAAGCCACCACCTGTCCCAGAACATTCAGGATCCAGCACATCTTGACCCCAATCGACCAGCGGCCTTTGTCACGGTTCTTTGTTCCCAACTGCCGTTTGGTGCGTCCGGCCCGGATGGGAAACAACAATTCAATCGGGAACGTGTCAATGACATTCAACACACTCGCTTCCGACAGCAGCGCGTCAGCCTGATATTGTTGCGCCCGCAGTTGGCGCAACAGGGTCGTGCGATCCGGGAGACCACCAAACAACGCCTCATAATCGCGTTTCAGCCAGCGGCAAAAGGCCCGAAAGTGTCCGCCTTTGAGCGCAAACAGGATACCGATCGTCACCACTTCACTTGGATACAGCTTGGCTTGTGGCACTTTCCGCACCTTAAGCATGGCATGATCGACAGCATAAAAGATTTGAATGATAATGTCTTCGGTCGTCATGATGATCTCCAACCCAATAGCGCTTCATACCTCTATTGTTAGGCTTCATCATGACGATTTCAACTTGCACCACTGGTTATATACCGGGCCTGTTTGAAGAAGGCTGGCTGCTCGATTCGATCCGTGGTTTGTATGACATGGGCTTTATCAGCGATGTGCTGGGCCGCGTGAAAGGCGGCAAAGAAGCGAGTGTGTATCGCTGCGAGGCCACACCCGCGCATGGCGGTGGTCTGGTGGCAGCCAAAGTCTACCGCCCGCGCCACTTCCGCAACTTGCGCAACGACTCTTTCTATCGCGAAGGCCGCGCCGTGCTGGATGCCACAGGCCGTCCGGTCAAGCCCCCAGATACGCGTATGATGCGTGCGATTGGCAAGAAAACGGCTTTCGGTCAGCAGATCTCGCATACCTCGTGGCTGATGTATGAATACAACACGCTCAACAAACTGCATGCGGTGGCGGCCTCTGTGCCAAAGGCCTATGCGACGACAGAAAATGCTATCCTGATGGACTACTTCGGGGATGAAGTGCGCGGGGCCTCGACCTTGATCGAAACCAGTCTCTCACATGATGAAGCCACACCGCTGTTTCATGAGGTGATGCGCAATGTTGAGATCATGTTGCAACAAGGTTATGTTCACGGCGATCTCTCGGCGTATAACATTCTGTATCACAAGGGCAAAGTGGTGCTGATTGACTTCCCGCAGGTTGTGGAAACAAGCGCAAACACCAACGCTCGTATTATCTTGCAGCGCGACGTGACGCGGGTGTGCGATTACTTCTCACTTCAGGGTGTGCGCTGCAATGCGCGTGACATTGTGCAGAAGCTGACCAATCGCTATCTAAAAGTGGATGCGGAGAAGTTTAAGGCTGATATGTCGCGCTCAGAGGTGGATGAGGAGTGAGGCTAAGGATACAGTGTAGGGGGCACGATGCATCGTACCCCATATGCAGCAACTTAAGGCAATGTCTCTTCGTCAGCCGTGTTTGTGTCCTGTCATCGGAGGCTGAAAGCCTCCGCCTAAGCAAAAGACAAGCCCGCTAAAGGGGCTCCTCAAACCCTCGATGGCTGTTGAGAGCCCCTTTAGCGGGCTTGGTTCTCGTCAGACCGACACTTTCAGTGTCGGGCGAACCCGCAGACTGTTCTTTCGGGATCACTGTAAATCCTTAAGTTGCTGCAAATGGGGCACGATGCATCGTGCCCATGTGATCCCTTTTAACCCAAAAAGGCGTGCACGCCTATAACGTTTTAAGAAGGGCACGATGCATCGTGCCCCATACCCGTCAGGTTAAGCTTCTCATCTTCTGAAACGTCGGGGGCGAAGAGTTTGAGGTGCTGATCCGCCCACCCAGACGGAGACAGTGAATCAGATCCGACAACGCCAGGGTGAAGGCGTCGGGCGACACCAGGGCCTTGGCCAGTCCCCACGCCGCTTTGCGGACGCTCTTCTG
>Ga0105046_10017567_pt1 | contig 10935 bp, 9 predicted proteins | sample MAT03_FD_78385 | JGI IMG/M metagenome (GOLD analysis project Ga0105046, IMG submission 78385) | Freshwater microbial communities from Lake Fryxell liftoff mats and glacier meltwater in Antarctica - MAT-03 (megahit assembly) | ecosystem: Environmental > Aquatic > Freshwater > Ice > Liftoff...
AAGGACTTTGCTTTCTATGCCCGATCAATTTAACGTATTAAGCAGTCAAGAAGAGTTAAAATTCTCAGGTGAACAAGGATTTTTTGACAAAAGTCAACTCATCCGCTTCTTAATTACCACTCTTTTTGGTTTAGCTTTATTTGCCTTTTTACATTTTCGTGAAGTGCAAGTGGACATTTTAGAACTCAATAGCATTGCCCCGGGCTATGTTGTGTCTCAAGTGGACTTTACTTTCCCAGATGAAGAAGCCACGATCATTATGCGCCAAGATGCGATCCGAGATGTGGGCAAGATTTACCAGCTCTCTCAAGGAGACATTCGTCAAAAACGGATCGAATTTGAAAATTTTCTTTTATATAATCAGGCATGGCATGAACAAGCAGACAGTCAAGTCTTTGATCAACTCTATCGCGGCACAGATAGTCTTGAAAAGGCATTACAACAGCTACGTTTTACAGATGGTCGCACACTCGATCGCATGGAACAATTAGGTTTAGATACTAACAATTATCAAGTCTACATTCCCAATACTTTATTTGAACAAAATCAACTCCCTGCTTATTTATGGGATGACTTACAACAAAAATACCTCCCGACGCCGCCCTATAATTCGCTGGCTGCAGCGTTAATCATTGAATTTTTTAAACCGAGTTACTGGCACATTGAAGAAGATATTCCCGCCCAACGTTTTTTAAGAAAGCGTTTACAAGCAGAAGTTCCAGAAAAAATGACTCCTGTACGCACTGGGAATAGAATTATTGATCAAAAAGAAAAGGTCACTGCACGTCATGTGGCCATGCTACAAGCGATGAAAAGCCAATTGGGGGAAAGTCGTAATTTATTTCATCCTCTCACACTGTTAGGCACTTTTCTCTTAACTCTCTTATTAATTGGAATTTGCTTAGCTTATTTTCGTGTGAATCAACCGTTACTTTTACAATCAAATCGTCGTCTTTTTTTACTTGTCACCATTATTATTTTTACATTGGTACTTTCTAAATTGACCGAATTTTTTTTATTGAGTTCTAGAAGCAGTTTAATTGATCTTGTGCGCTATCCTTTATTTATTCCTTTAGCTGCCATTTTAACTTGTAGTTTACTCAATCCGAGCGTGGCGACATTTACAGCAGGGTTTTTAGCCATTGTCTCCGCCTTGGCATTAGCTTTTGAGTGGGAAGGATTTTTAATTTTAAATTTAATTGCTTCCTTAGTCGCAATTTTAAATACACACACTTTACGAAGACGTAAAGAAATTTTTATTGTCTGTTTAAAGGCATGGTTATGTTGTATTCTGGCAATTATTGCCCTGCATTTATACACAAATCATTTGAATTCTTGGTCAATTTTAGGGGATATTTTGAGTACTGGCTTTTTTATGCTGCTTACTGCGGTTTTGGTCGTCGGCATTTTACCTTTACTGGAGTCTGTTTTCCATGTCATGACAGATGTCACTTTAATGGAATATATGAACCCTAATAATGACTTGCTCAGGCGCTTGAGCATTGAGGCACCTGGAACTTATCAACATTCAGTCGTTGTTGGAAATTTAGCCGAGTCAGCTGCGTTAGCGATTGGGGCCAATGGGTTATTTTGTCGAGTGGCAACGTTGTATCATGATGCAGGGAAAATGGCGACTTCCCAATATTTTACAGAAAATCAAGTAGGGGAAGTTAATATTCATCAACTCTTAACGCCACAAGAATCGGCTCAAGTCATTATGGCCCATGTTCCAGAAGGGGTGGCTTTGGGACGAGAAGCTGGCTTACCTGAGCCTATTATTGATGTAATTAAAGAGCATCACGGGACGACACTTGTTTACTATTTTTATCGCAAACAGATTGAAAAAATGGATGGCGATGAAAGTCAAGTGGACGAACGAGAATTTCGCTATGCGGGTCCTAAGCCACGCACAAAGGAATCAGCCATTATTATGATTGCTGACTCTTTTGAAGCCGCTTCTCGTTCCGTAGAAAAAGCAAATGAAGAATCACTCACAGCATTGATTGATCAAATTGTAAGAGAAAAGGTCGAAGATGGACAATTTGATCAGTGTCTTCTAACTTTTGAAGAACTATCAATTGTGAAAAAAGTCCTGGTCAAAACATTGCTAGCAGCAGGGCATTCACGTATTAAATACCCCGCAAGACCTACAGAAAAAATGCATATGACAGGGCCTGTACAAGAAGGGACTGCATGAAGTTTCGTTTGGGATTAGTGACTGGAGCAACTTCTGGGATCGGCATGGGCGTGTGTGAACGACTCGCGCGCGAAGGCATTCCTTTTCTAGCCACAGGACGTGATCTTGTTCAATTGCAGGCGCTACAACAAAAACTTCAGTCACAAGTGAATGTACAAATCCTAGCCGTTGATTTGGCTGAGCCAACAGGACGCGCTTCATTGATCCGATGGATTCATCACGAAGCACCTGATTTAGTGATCAATAATGCAGGCTTTGGACTGTATGGGGAAGCATTAAGCTATACAACAGAAGAGCAATCAAAAATTTTGACTGTGAATGGGCAAGCAACATTAGAAATCACCTTGGAAGCTGCACGCACTTTAATCACTAAACATCAACCAGGGGTGGTTTTAAATATTTCTTCAGCCGCTGGATTTCAATCGTTGGCTTATTCAGCTGTTTATGCAGCATCTAAAGCTTTTATTAATAGTTTTTCTCAAGCTCTTGATTTTGAATTGAAGCCATCCGGTGTTCGAGTTTTGACCTTATGTCCGGGAATGGTTGATACCGATTTCCAACGACGTGCAGGTGGCAAAAGGCAGGAAAAAGAAAAGGGAGTAATGACAGTTGAGTTTGTTGTGGAAGAAATGTGGCAACAAATTCAAAGAGGTCAATCTTTACGGATTATTAATTGGATTTATCGTTGGATCACCTATTTTTCTTATTTTATTCCTAATTCCATGATTGCAGTTTTTTCTAAAAAAGTTCTTTCTGCGCGTATTTTGCCTCGAAACTTTATTACAATTGATACTACTCATGACAACTGATGAATCGTTACCGGTTTCACCCGGTTTTAGTCTCTTATCGCTAGATCCCATGATCATTAAAGCACTAGATAAGATGAATTTTAAAGATCCTTCACCCATCCAGGCTCAAGCCATTCCCTTGATTCAACAAGGAAAAGACCTGATTGCCTTGGCAGAAACAGGATCAGGTAAAACAGCCGCGTGTGCGATTCCTATCTGTAATCGGGTGGATACCACTCAAACGTATGTGCAAGCGTTGATCATTGTGCCAACAAGAGAATTAGCTTTACAGTATGCGACTGAAGTTCAAAAAATTGGAACTTATAAAGGGGTAAAAGCGTTTGCAATTTTTGGGGGAGAAGATGCAGGCATGCAACAATCTAAACTCAAACATGGCGTTCAAGTATTAGTGGCAACACCAGGGCGTTTAATTGACTTTATTTATTCAAGACAAATTGATTTATCTCATGTTGAGACTTTGATTTTAGATGAAGCAGATGAAATGTTAAGCATGGGCTTTTATGATGACTTAGAATTTATCATTAATTGTTTGGTTCACCGTCATCAGACCTTATTATTTTCCGCCACGATGCCTGCTACCATTCGAAAGTTGGCCAAGCAACACATGCAAGACCCGCAAGAAGTGAATTTAATTTTAAATCAGGCAAGCCCAAAACTCATTGATCATTTGTTTATTTATTGTCCACATCACCACCGGGATCAAGAATTACTGAAATGGATGCGAGAGATGCAACCTAGACAGGCGATTATTTTTTGTCATTCCCGTTTTCAAGTGGAAAAAGTGTATCAGTTTTTAAGAAGAGAATTAGATGGTGTTGATTTTTTACATGCCGGACTCGGCCAAGACATTCGAACAATTGTGACTAGCAAATTTCGCTCAGAAAAAATTCGATTTTTAGTGGCAACAGATGTGGTGTCTCGGGGGCTAGATTTTTCACATGTGACCCATGTGTTCATTTATCAACTGCATGATGATCCAGATGTATATGTACATCGTTCAGGACGCACAGGACGGTATGATAAATCAGGGATTGTGGTCTCGTTAGTGACTCAACGAGAATTGAGTCAATTACGTGCCATTGCAAGGCAGATCAAACAAGAACCCCAATGGTTAGGTCCTCCGCCGCCAGTTTCAGCTCCAAAAAAGAACTTTAGGCGGCCGCAAAATTAAGGCGTGTTGTCAATTGTAAAATAGACCTCTTTCAAAACTTGCTTTGCTTGATAAAATAAGTGGTTTTTGAGCGAATTCATTCACAAATTTTGAGGGAATATGTGAACATATTGCCGAAAAATTTGTGAATGCAAGTGCCAAAAAACGCTATTTTAGCAAACAAATGGAGTTTCGAAAGAGGTCTAATATAGTGTTTTTAAAACACGCCCTGAACAGAGTGATGTGATGAGTTTCTCAATAGATCTAATAAGACCGCATCATCTGTTGCTTCACTGCCTCAATCAGGCGTTCACAACGTTTCTGGCAATTTTTTAAACCTTCTGGAATTGATGAAAATGTCTTTTCAACGACGCCACAATAGAGCTTAACTTTTGGTTCTGTACCAGATGGGCGAATCATAACTTTGCTCCCGTCTTCTAACCAGTACAAGAGAACATCAGAGATGGGAAGGATTAAAACTTGCGTCTGATCTGTTTTTAATTCATAACGTGTGGAGGCTTGGTAATCTTCCACTGCAATAACAGGAATGCCATCAATTTCGCTTAAATGAGTTTTTCTTAACCGCTGCATTCCCAGTTTCATTTGTTCTTTTCCTTCTTTAGTTTCGCCAAAGTTAATTGAAAATAACAACTCCTCATAAATGCCATATGTGTGATAGAGGTCATGAAGATAGTCAACTAATGTTTTGTTTTGTAATTTTGCTTGTAAAGCGACTTCACAAACGAGCGCACTGGCGACGACCGCATCTTTATCTCGAGTATAGGTGCCTAATAATGTTCCATAAGATTCTTCTCCACCAAAAATATATTGATAACCATCTGGTGTTTGTTCCCAATCATGAATTTTTTCAGCAATATATTTAAATCCTGTTAAAACATTGAAACAAGGGCGTTCATACGCATGACAGATCGCTTGAAAAAGCTCTGTCGTTCCAATTGTTTTAATGAAGGCTGCACGGTCAGGTAAACGCTGCTGTTGAGCCAACGCCTTACAAACATGAGCTAAAAAAATTGCTGCAATTTGATTTCCATTCAGCAAAACTGCTTCTCCTTGATGCCGAATCGCAACTCCCATACGATCTGCATCAGGATCTGTTGCAATTAATAAATCAGCCTCATTCGCCATCATGACATCTATTCCCATTGACAAGGCATCCTGTTCTTCGGGATTTGGATAAGAAATGGTTGGAAAAGAGCCATCCGGAATAATTTGTTTGTCTACGTATAAAGGTGTCTCAAATCCCCAACGTTGTAAAGCATGAGGCACCATTGTAATGCCAGTACCATGTAAACTGGTATAAACCACTTTTAAACGATGACCTTCTTTCTGATTAATCTCAGGATAATTTTGCAAAGTGGTAATGGCGTCTAAATATTTTTCATCCACCTCTGTTTCAACTTCTTTGATCAAAATATCATCTAAATACTCAACTTTTTTTACCATTGATGGATCTGTAATCTTGAGGACTTCAGCAATGATTCCTTGATCATGAGGAGGGACCACTTGGCCCCCATCAGACCAATACACTTTATAACCATTGTAAGCCGGAGGATTATGGGAAGCGGTAATCATGACAGCAGCTAAACATTTTTTATCTCGACATCCAAAAGAGACTACAGGAGTGGGACGCAATTGTTTGAATAAATAAACCTGGATGCCATTTCCTGCAAAAACCTTCGCTGTTTCTTCTGCAAATTCACGGGATTGATGTCGTGAATCATAACCGACAAACGCCGCATGGTAAAGACCCGCTTGAATCGGTTGTTGAAGCATATAGTTAGCTAACCCTTGAGTGGTCGCGCGAATGGTATAAAAATTCATGCGATTGGTTCCCACCCCCATTAAGCCACGCATACCGCCAGTTCCAAAGGTTAGATTGGTATAAAATGCATCTAAGACCTGTTTAGGATCTTCTCTTAATAATTGTCGTACTTGATTTTTGGTTTTCTCATCATACTGACCCTCTAACCAATGGTCGATATTCTTTTGGGTGACTGCATCAAAAATAATAGAAGAAGAAGCGCTCATTATCTTACTCATAGCTGTTTAAATTGATTATAAAAAAGGATTACTCATTTGATGTAAACAAGACTCTTGTAACAAAGTGGCAAGCTGCGTAAATGGTTGACTGATCGTATTTTGTTGTAACGCACAAGGAATGCCTTCATCTCCACCTTCTCGAATTTTTTGCACTAAAGGAATAGACACAAGAAGGGAAGTACGAAACCGTTGTGCTAATTCTTCTCCTTTTCCTTGTCCAAAAATGTGATACGTCATTCCTGTTTCTGGCACAACAAAACCTGCCATATTTTCTACAATCCCTAATAAAGGGATATCTAACTGATTAAATGCATTAATGGCTTTTACCGCATCGACCATGGCAGCTTCTTGCGGTGTACACACCACAAGTGCTCCTTTTATTTTTAAAAGTTGCGATAAGGAAAGCAAAACATCCCCTGTGCCAGGGGGAAGATCAATAATCAAAAAATCTAAAGGATTCCATTGAATTTGATAAAGAAGTTTTTCTAAGGTGCCATGGACTAAAGGGCCCCGCCAAATAACTGAACGGGCTTCTTCAACAAAAAATCCTAAAGAGACCACTTGTATGCCAAATTTAGTGAGAGGAACGATTTGTTGATTGGATTTAGGTGGACTTAAACGACGCAACCCCAGCATCAACGGAATAGAGGGGCCATACACATCTGCATCAAGTAATCCCACTTGCAATCCTTGCTGAGCAAGCACAATGGCTAAGTTAACAGAAACTGTTGACTTTCCTACGCCTCCCTTTCCGGATCCGACTGCAATAATATGTTGGGCATTAAAAGGAGTACTCATTTGTTGGCATTTTCTTGAAGGATACGTTGTTGTTGAATGGTTTCCAACGGAACAACAGGGGCTTGAGACTGAATCCCTTCACAAAAATGGGCAGCCTCTTTCCAATCTTTTTCAGTTTTGAGGAGTTGTGGCCACCAAGGAAACGTGCGGCATTGGGTGGGGCGAACAGAATAAATCTGACATTTTTTATCTTTTAAAAAGACACAGTCATATGTTTTTGGCATTTCAACTAAAGAAAAACGTCCTTTTACATTTGTTAAAAATCGTTGAGAAAAATCATCCACTGTTAAATTAAGATGAGTAGCAATTTGCTCGATTTCTTCTGGTGTGACCCACACATAACCAGGGGCGCCTGTGCAGCATTGTCCACAGCCTGTACAAGAAAAGCGAAGCCCTTCTGTATACCAAGGAGACTCTTCTTGAATGACTTTTAACATTATTCATCCCTTTCTTTTAAGGCTTGGCGCACACCCGACACAATAAAGAGACATAAAAAGATAATACAAATGACTCCTACGACTCCTGCTTCTACAAATAAAGCCATGAACATCTGTTTTCTCCACTTGTAAAATTAATAGGTATTGTCAATTGAAGGCTTGTTTGATATACTGTTCTTAATTCAAGATTTGAACCCAATTTACTAAATATGCTAGCATATTTTCTTTTATTTTGTGCCTTCTTTTTTCTTCCTTCCTTGACGGGCTTGTCCCTCATCCCCCTCCGTTAATTTCACTTTATTCAATTACTTCCTTTAATTAAAAAACAACGAGTATTGGAGACTATCCATGCAAAAACAAAGAGAACATTGGAGTTCGCATCTTGGTTTTATTTTAGCCGCTGCTGGCTCAGCCATTGGCTTAGGGACATTATGGAAATTTCCTTATGTCACGGGTGAAAATGGGGGAGGGATCTTCGTTCTCATTTATATCTTATGCACCTTCTTCATTGGAGTGCCCATTTTTGTGGCAGAATTGGTATTAGGTCGGCGTGCTCAAAGAGGTGCAGTAGGCGTATTTGCCACACTGGCTAATAATTCAGCCGTTTGGAAAACAGCCGGTTGGTTAGGTGTGATTGCTTCTTTTTTGATCATGTCTTTTTATAGTGTATTGGCTGGATGGGGACTCAATTATGTTTTTATGTCGCTCAGTCAATTTTATGTGAATCGCACCTCTCAAGAAATTTCTGGCGTGTTTGATACACTAGCCTCCTCAGCAGATATCACTTTATTTTGGCACTTTTTATTTACAGCACTGACCGCTGCGGTCGTTTATCGTGGCATTCGACAAGGGATTGAATACTGGAGCCGTTTCATGACCATCGGACTTTTAGTCATTTTATTAAGCATGTGTGCCTATGCGGTGACTCTGGAAGGATTTTGGCCAGGCGTTAATTTTATTTTTTATCCAGATCCTGCCCGTTTCCGTCCCTCAGCAGCCATTGAGGCTTTAGGCTTATCTTTCTTTACACTCAGTTTGGGTCAAGGAATTATGTTAACCTATGGGAGTTATATGCGTAAAGGGGATGACATTCCCAGAACAGCTGTGATTATTGGAATCATGATCATTTTAGTTTCTTTATTAGCTGGGCTCATGATTTTTCCCATTATTTTTACGTTTGGTTTTGCACCCGAGGGGGGGCCTGGCTTAGTCTTTAAAACATTGCCTGTTCTTTTTGCAAAGCTGCCCGGTGCTTTATTTATTTCTACTGCATTTTTTGTTTTATTTGTTTTTACAGCGTTAACTTCTGCTGTGGCTTTAATTGAAGTCGTTGCAGCCAATTTTACTGATCTACTCGGTTGGTCCCGTCAAAAAGCTGTGATCGTTGTAGCAATTAGTTGTTTCATTTTTGGAATTCCTAGTGCGTTATCAGAGACCCATACCTTATTTGCAAACTGGCCGGTGATTTATGGCAAAACTTTTTTCAAAACAATTGATGATTTAGTCTCATTATGGCTTTTGCCAATTGGTGGATTGATGATTGCTATCTTTGCTGGGTGGTTTTTAGATAAAGAAATTAGTCGTGATGAACTTCTTTCTGGAACGCAATGGAAATGGGTATGGAAACCTTGGATTTTCTTTATGCGTTGGATTGCACCTGTTGCCATTATATTTATTATTTTACAACAAAGTGGAATCATTGACATCGACAGCTATTTTCAAACGAAAATGCAACCTCTCTAAGTCGTTGCAGGTGTATGAAGCAGGCTGATTGTTTCTTTTAAACGACAGCCTTCAATAATTTCATCAGGATCTAAAGAAATAGAAGAATCAGCTCCCTTTACAAAAATGTGATCAATTCCTTTTGCTTCTTTACTAGCAGGATCAATATTTGTACGCCAGGGAGTATGGAAAATAAATCCATCCAGATGAAAACCTGCTTGTTGGTAGGCTTTTAGCATCTCATGGCGCTCAAAATTATGGTCTCCTATTGCAATTGTCACTTGATTTGCTTTGATATTTTTAAACACATAACTAGCAAAGTCTTCTTTCCAAAGAAGATGCGCATCACCTGGAATATGGGCATTAAAAAGACTCACAATTTGATGAGTAGAATCTCTTTTTTGCAAAACCACATTTTGAATAGGCTTTAAATAATTGCTAGGGCAACGAGGGTACCCATGGATTTCATAAACTGCTAAGTCAGATCGAGAAGAAAAAAAAGTACTGTTAAATAAAACTGTGCATTGATCCGGACGTGTATAAGACATTTTAATCAATCTCCAATCTCTAGGTAAAGCCTTTTCAAGCTGATGAATAAAAGGCAGTCCACACTCTTGCAAAGTAATCACCTGATGGGAGTTCTTCATCATTGCTTCAATCATTTCAATAATGAATTGATTTCTTCGTGTTAATCCATCGGGTTGAATCACAACATTAAAATCGGAAATCATGGAATGATTTAATCCTTGTGAATCTTTGACAGTGACCCAATTCATATGCGTATTATTGAGGACATTCCAACTCACGATTTGAAAATCATTAATGCGCGCTCCAATAGGCAAATGATCAGAAGGAAATTGCCACTTTTTATGCAGTTCTCCGACATATGTACGCTTAGAAAAAACAAAATCTTTCTTTAACTGTATTTCGCTTTCCTTAAGACTATCAGAAGGATATTGATCGACTGCTTCATCCATCGCCAATGCACTAAAACGATTAGAACAAGCGACCGGCCCTAAATGTGATAAATTGAACATTAAAACCACCTTAAAAAACTAAAAAACGTTTTATCAATAAATTTATATATTTATCAATAACTATCTGATTTAATAAAATAAATTTATTTATTAAAAAATATATTTAGGATGATTCGTAATAAGGATAGGAAACGATTTAAAAAATTAATCCTGTGCCATTAAAAGGGCACAGGATTGTAAGCGTTAAGCCACTTCTTCTTCGTCTTCATCCGCATCTGCGATGAGTGCTTCAGAAAGCAAGACAATTCCTGCAGCAGAAGCTGCATACATAAGAGCATTTTTGACAACTTTAGCAGGATCAATCACGCCCGCAGCCATTAAATCTTCCACTTTTTCATTTAGAGCATTGAACCCATAATGTTTAGGTGATTGCAAGATTTCACTTAGAATGACACTGCCATCCATTCCTGCATTAGTGGCGATTTGTTTTGTTGGCGCTTCACAAGCTTGTTGAACAAGCTTAGCTCCGACTGCTTCATCACCTGTCAAATTCAATTTCTTGATGACTTGACTTGCTGCAAGCAATGCAACCCCACCACCAGGAACAATTCCTTCTTCTAAAGCAGCTTTCGTAGAATTTAAGCTATCATCAAACATCTGCTTTTTCTGTTTCATTTCTGTTTCAGTGGCTGCGCCTACACGAATCACAGCGACACCGCCACTGAGTTTTGCACGGCGTTCTTCAAGCTTTTCTTTATCGTAGGTGCTTTTAGATTGTTCAAGC
>Ga0105046_10017568_pt1 | contig 10935 bp, 8 predicted proteins | sample MAT03_FD_78385 | JGI IMG/M metagenome (GOLD analysis project Ga0105046, IMG submission 78385) | Freshwater microbial communities from Lake Fryxell liftoff mats and glacier meltwater in Antarctica - MAT-03 (megahit assembly) | ecosystem: Environmental > Aquatic > Freshwater > Ice > Liftoff...
GAACTAGTAGGATTAAGCACTGAGGTAGTTGAAAATATTTTGCCATTTCCTACCGAAGCGTTACCAGCAGAGCATGCACGCTCCGCTCAAGCCCCTTATGTAGTCGGAGTTTTTTCAAATGGTAAATCTCACAAAGGGCAAGAGAAGTTTGCTAAAGTGTGTAACGACTGCGGCGTTCACGGCGTAGCGATCGGGCGCGGCGCAGCGTTACTGGATGGCATGCCCAATATTACTTATTTATCTGAAATGCCGTGGGAAAAATTATTAGAGATTTATCGCGGGGCGCAAGCTTTGCTGGTTTGCTCAAGCGTTGAGGGGTTCTGTTTACCAGCTATGGAAGCTAAGGCGCTAGGTGTGCGAGTTGTATCAACGCCTGAACCAGCTGTTTTAGAATTACTCGATTACAATGATGAGATAGCCAAGGATTTTTCAAGTGAAGCATTAAGCTTAGCGTTACGCCACGCGCTTGCGCGCCCGCTAACAGGGTATCGCTGGCAGAAAGGTGAAGATTTATACCCGCAGCGGATAGCTAAGAAGATATTGAACGTTTATAATTCTGTTCTCGAATACTCACATTAATAGCGAAGATGAAAATAGCTCTTGTACATGATTGGTTAACTGGCATGCGTGGTGGTGAGCGCGTGCTTGAGGCTTTTTTAGCGCTTTATCCAGACGCCGATGTTTTAGCCTTGGTACACGTACCAGGTAGTGTCACTGCTGAGATAGAATCTCGTGTGCGCCAAGTTTCTTGGCTTTCAAGATTGCCAGGTATCAAGCGGTATTACCGAACACTTTTGCCGTTTTTCCCATCAGCGGCGCGCAGTTTAGATTTATCCGGTTACGATTTAGTGATTTCACTAAGCCATGCGGCTGCAAAAAATGTAATCGTAAAAAATAAGACAGGGCTGCCTAACGCACGACACGTCTGTTACTGCTTTACTCCGATGCGTTACATCTGGGATCAAGTTGAATCATATTTAGGTAAGGCGCGCTTTTTTTTCTGGCCATTTATCAGCGCTCTTAGACGTTGGGATGTGCGCGGCGCTAAACGCGTCGATAATTTTGTTGCGATAAGTAAATTTGTTGCGGCCCGCATCAAGCTTTTTTACGGCCAGCAAGCAACTGTTGTGTATCCGCCTGCGCAGGTGCATCGCATTATGTCAGCTAGTTCTCCCGTTGTGTTTCCGGCGCATCGACCGTTTATTTATGCAGGCGCTTTGGTGCCGTACAAAAGAGCTGATCTCGTAGTTGCAGCGTTTAATCAATTGGGGCTGCCCTTGGTAATTGTTGGTTGCGGCAGCGAGGAGAAAAAACTGCGGCGCATGGCTCTAGATAACGTGCGTTTTATTTCATCGATTAGTGATCGCGACATGGTAGGTATGTTAAGAACCTGCCGCGCATTAGTTTTTCCCGGTGTTGAAGATTTCGGTCTTATCCCTGTTGAAGCGATGGCGTGTGGCAGGCCCGTAATAGCAAATAGCCGCGGCGGAGTAGGTGAGTCTGTAGTTGGTGCACGAATAGGCGAGCCAGTTGTGCGCTCAAAACATACGGGGGTTTTTATTCCACGCGATGCAAACGACGGTACAAGCGAAGTTGAGAATCTTGTAGCGGCTGTGCGCTTTTTTGTGCAGAACGAAGAATCTTTTTCAAGCGCCACCTGTAAAGAACGCGCGCAGATGTTCGATGAGAGAAGTTTTGAACGCTCGTGGCGCGATTTCTGCGTCAGTATCGGCATTCCAAGCCGCTCGTTAGGCGTAACTGCTATTAACAGTTCTATCAACAGTTCTATTAACAGTGTGAACAACAGTGTGATAAACAGCGGCACAAACAAAAAATCACCCAACCAGAAAAACGTTCGTGTAACACAGGCAGAATTTCGTAGTTAGAGTGGCTATTGCTAGATGGCTAAATGCAAATGCCTTAAGGCATCAAATAATATTTCTGAGTATTTTTTTATCCCACTTACATCCCGGCCCTATTCTCACCATACTCTAATCACGTCATAACTATCGAAGTGCTTATCTGAGCTCAGGATATTGATAGATAGCAGTTTAGCTTGCGCTACTAAAAGACGATCGAAGGGATCGCTATGAAAGGGGGGTAGATACTCTACCTCAATAGCAACAGCTGCAGTAATAGGTAATACCTCAAGCGCGATGCCGGCCGCGGCTCTAGTGACAAATTCACGCGTGGTTGTGGGCAGGGTAAGTTTACCGGTCGACCGCTTAATCGAGATCTCCCAGAGTGAGGCCACACTGAGATAGATCTGCACCTCCTTATCGATAAGCAATTTCTTAACTTTTGCAGAAAGTTTGGTAGGGTCTATCGCAGACCAAAGGAAGGTGTGCGTATCTGCTAAATAAGAATCCTTCATTCGTATTTCTTAAACCTTTATTTCTTAAAGCTGTATTCCTTAAACACGTCGAGCTCGTCATCAAAGTCTGAGCTAAGACTCGCACCCGTACCTGCGAAAGTCCCGAGCTTCCGTTTTGACGAGTAAGCAAGACTTAATTTGACTACAGGCTGATTGCGATTAGTGATAAAGACTTCTTCGCCGTCTTGAACCATCCGTAATAGTTTTGATAGATGAGTTTTGGCCTGGTGCACGGTAAATTTCTTCACATCTTAAATATAGCTAACTAACTTAGCTATATCAAGTGTCAGGATAGAGCGCCCAAGGACTCGTCCCCTCAATTTTTTTGGTTCGCAGTTGTGGTTGCGGTAGACGATGGGAAGTTCCCTAAAAAACCGCTTTGAATACTAACCTATTGAAATTTATCATTAAAAGAGTTGGGGTGGACGAGTGCTGCCTGCTGGGGACGAGTGCTGCTGCTACAACCTGAGGTAACGCAACGCCGACTCTTAACGCAGATCCCTCGTCCTAATTTAATTCACCACTAATAGGCTAATGAATTTACGCAGATCCTATAAATCGTCGTGGTAATTTCTATGAGGCTTCGTCGTCATAAGTAGGATTAATCAAGCTGTGATAGCTGAAATATTAAGCTCTGCGCCAATTTAGTCGAATTCTTATCTTATGGGAAAGATCATTGAGGACTTAAGCTTTCGAAAAAAATCCTCTGGCTTTGGGGAATTTCGCAAACTTGGTCTAGGGTTCGCATGTGTTGCACTCTTCGGCCAAATTTTAACACTCGGGTCACCGGGCAACCCTCCTATAACGATTTGGGAGCCAAAAGTTAGTCGCGCAATGTACGATTGGGATATTGGCTCCTACGAACCCGAGGAAAGAATTGCGGCTGCTAGCTATGCAAGCAGTACGAGCGCAAGTCGCCCGTTAACTCGTGACACAGTTGCTATTGTCACGAGAACTTATGAATACCATCTCGAGGCATCATTTACAGCGCTAACATTGGCCCGCTCTCCAGCATCTGGGCTCTCGCCTAAGACGAACACATTTAAAATCTTAGGGCCTGCAGGAACGGAGTTACAGTTAGTTGATCCGACGTCGATTGCTGTTGCTGATTTTAATACTCCGCTAGCAGGCCAAGTGCGCCAGAATTCGAGCGAAGATCTCGTAATCGGATTTAATACCGGAAATCACTCTACCATCGCTGTGTTAAAGGATTTCGATTTGGCAGCACGAAGAGCTTCGCAAAGTCGCACTGATATTCCCACTCTCTCCGCTTCACTATTGCGTTTTAACTGTGAGGTCGATTCTAGTGGCGTTTGTAGGTATCATCCCGCGAACGATCCGGCTGCGAACGTGCGCGCTATTACGGTTGCCGATCTAAACTGTGACGGCAAAAAGGATATCATGATCCTGGCTGATAATACTTATGATGCTAACCATGATAATTATTCAACTACGCCCCCAGGGCTCCGGTGGTTTTCTTGTATTAATACCACGCCATCACCAAGCTCAGAGCCGGCAGGTGATATTCCGCTAAGTTATAGATGTAACGGAAGCGGCGCCTTTGATCTTCCTCATGGTTCAACGAGGTCTGTCCCCGACGATGTAATTATTGTAAATCCTTCGCGCTTTGCTCGGGAATTCTCGGTAGCAGTTGCACCAGACTGTAGCGGCAATTTTGAAGCAGTGGGTTATGGTGGAAATGCTATTTACCAAATTTATGGGAATATTAGCACGCCTGGGCGGGGCACCACTGGCGTAGAAATTGATTGCGGCGCTCCAGTAAAATCAGCTCGCTTAGTTAGTATGAATAGTTCTGGATCATCTGTGGCTCGCGTAGTGCAAATTCAGCCAGAAGATCCACGTGATAGCCAAAGCCAGGCACAATGGGAAGGGCCGATTGTTGACAACTCAATGCGAACGGGAGGAGCCTCTTTCCAGGATTTAATTCCGAGAATCGGAGTGTCGATCAGCCGCGGAACCGAATGTGTCGATCAACCGTGGAAGCCGATCGCTCGTGGCGTAGCGGTAGACGGTGGCGCTGTAGGATTTGAGTATCGTGTCGCAGCTCCGTTTATCGCCGTAGACTTAGTGAATTCTAATGGCAGGAACAACGGAGTCGATGGAATCCCTGAAATAATAGTGGGATCAGCTGGCGCAGGCCGCACTTCAAGCTCAGTTCAAGCAGCTGGTGAATTAGAGGAAATTTCTTTAATGGCAGTAGGAGGAGATCGATTTGTAGATTCTTCCAGCACTTTCTTCGATCTGCCGCGCTCGTCGTTACAGATGCTAACCTCACAAGAGCAAAGTAGTGCATCTGGGGAATTTCCAAAAGTTTTAGCGTCAGCGGCTGGAGAGTTTGTTACCCCAATCAGCCCAATATCTGGCGCTCAATACGCTCCTGATATAGCCGTGATTCTGGATAACGGAGACGTGTTTTTTACCTCAAATCGATATTTAGCCAAACCACCATCAACCACTGTCGAACCAATTAAAGCGGTATCATGTCCAACTTGCTAAAAAATCAGCGATTAGCATCTAGTACTCAACGGGCAAGCGTGGTGGTGGAAGCGGCCATCACGCTTCCTCTGATTATCACAATAGTCGCAGGAGTTGCTGGAATTGGAGCGTATGTGGCGCGCTACCAAGACCTTAATAGAGTTGTTGATTCTGCCACTCAGGAATATGCGCGCTTTATCGGTGGCGATGATCCAGCGGCTACAATTACAACCCTGGTTGCAATGCGCATGAACATTCAGACATCAGGTCGCTCTACCGCGGAGTTGCAGAGCGAGCTAGGAGTATCCATTGCAGCGGAACAGCGCGGAGAGTTTATCGTGTCTATTACAGCGACTGAAACCCAAGCGGCCCGCAGCCGCCGCGCTGGTTTTGCGGCCTGGTTTTCGCCAGCTGTCAGAGTAAATGCGTCGTATGTTAAAAGCGCTACTGGTCGCAGCTCGACATAAGCATTAATTTCGCATCGATTAGTTGAGCGCGACAGCGAAAAATCGCTTGGCGATAACTGTATTGAAAAGTAAGGTGTTAATAGCCGTAAAGCTGGGGTGACAATAACTAACTGGGCACAAAATATAGTAGCTCCCCCAAGAGCTTGGTAAAAAGAGTGGAGCTGACAAGAAAGATATACCAGCTACAATATGGATTATATGCTGCGTTTGGCACCGATTTAGCTATATGGATTAAAACTTTGGTGACCAGTTAATGAAAATTGAAGATCACATTGAGAAACTTGGTGTACCATTTGCCACATCTCAACGCGGCGCGTCATTAATTGAATTTGCTTTCGTCTTTCCAATTTTTCTCGTAATCATCGCTGGTGTTCTTCAGTTTGCGATAATCTACGTGCAAAAAAGTATGGTAATGGACGGATTTGATCAGGTCATTTCTAACACGATGCGATCGCAGCGTGCGTTTAGTGAACTGAACTCTGAAGATCTAAAAAATAGCCTTGAAAATGCAATACAAATTGGTCCGCCGTCAATGTTTATCCCTCAGGGGATTTTTGCTCATTTGACAGATTCTGGATTGGTAGCATCTCTTTGTTACGAACCATCTTTGATTGAAGTGAAAGTTAATTTTGTGCTGCGCTATTCGCTTGCATGTCCGATGTGTGCATTAATGACTCTTGGGCTTTCTGCGAACAGACTTAATTTGGTGGCTGCTGCTCGCGCGCGACCAGAAATTCGGCCGAGTGAGTCCGATCTATTTGGGAGTCCAATTTGCAATTAGAAGTTTTAAGCTCCGCTAAGCAAACGGGTGCGATCGCTGTGCTAGTGGTAGGTTCAGTGGCTGCTTTACTACTAATCACTGGGGTCACGATTGCGCTTCTTCAGCGCAGCATGGTGAAAAGTTACGCGGCGCGTGTTGCCGATGTCGCAGCATTGGCTGCGATATCAGCAATTACCTTAGAACGAGCCTGCGGCGCTGAGAACGAATCAGATGAGTGCACAGCGCGTGAGCGCTGGAAATATTCTCTGACATTGGCGCGCAACGCTGTAATGGAAAGCTTGCCTGCATCTGGATTAATTCCTGTGGGGGCCTCTAATTTACAATCTCTTACATCCGAGGATGAAGATCTCGATGGAATTAGCCCCTTACCCACTACATATGTAACTCAAAACTCTGCTGCACTATCAGTGACGATTGAGCGCGGGCGCTGGGAACCTGCGCCGCGGCTTAATCAAGAAACACTTTTCGTCTCCTTTGAAGATCGTGATAATTGGAAAGCGAATTTTCCAGGTCTCCCTCGCACGCTGGCATTTAATGCTGTTCGCGTCACCGTGAAAGTGAAGGGAGTTGTAATTCCAGCTCCGTTTGATCGCATTCTCGGTTCTTCCGCTGGATTTTCAGCGCAGAAAACTTCGTTGGCGATGGCTCAACGCGAGACATTGGTACGCGCAGCTCCGTTTGCTATCCCTGTGTGTAGCCTCACTCAGCGTGCCGCTGGAAGTCTGGACGCGATCGAGATTGGCTCCGCTGAATTTGATCCTAAAAGCGTCTGTTACGCTGATAGAATTATGGGGCCGACCTCTAGATATTGCGCCGCCGCTACTGACCCGGAATGCCGCGGGGTTGTGCCGCAATTTGCTTGGGATCCTGTGTTTTATACGCAGAGCCCTGCTGCGGCTCCCCGTTATTCACGCACCAATGCGCAGGAGTATTGGCGCCGCACCGACTGGCAAAACCCTACGCCTACGCTTACGCAGTATATAGGCGCTGTTCCGCCAAGCGTACCACCGGATAATTTTTGCTTTTGGGGTTCGCCACGTTATCCAGAGCCTGAGGATAATTTTGGAATAGTAGGGATTGCCTGTCCAAGCCCGGCCGAAAGAGGCGGTAGTTTCTCGGTTCTGGAAGCGTCTATCAGAAACATTATCTGGGACGGCGCCAACGCAGACGGACTTATTGATTCAAAACTTGGGGATTATTTCTGTCCACTTAGCTCAGGGTTTACCGAGGCAGCTTCACAAACAGCGCTAGCTAAACGAATTACTGCTCCATCTTCTGATTTAAATCCGAACAATTCGCAGATGTATCTGGCCCCCGCAACTTTAATGTACAACTCAAATTCGAATTATCCGTTAAATACTAATCAGGCATTTAAGACACCGGAAACGGAGAGTATTCATGGTAATTGTGTGCCTTTTATGGATCCTCAAGCAACAACTTCCACCAGCACACGTCGACCCCGATGGCCGCGTGCATGGAGTCGTTACGGGCCCAATAGTAATGGAGAAATTATTGATTCATCGCCAACTGGCGCGCCTCAGATAGAGGGTGGCACATGCAATTCTTGGCGACTTGGATGGGGATTTTGGGATAACATCCGAGATCACTATGCGGGACGGCCAGCGAATCAGCAACATTATCCCTGGTATAATTATTACGTTCCCACAGATATAAATCCGACGACTAATCTTGCCAATGTAAATCTAACCCAACAATCGCCGAATGATGTTTACGATGGACACTTACGAACTCTTCCGGTTTGGAATCCTTGGGTTGCTGTTATTGCTGATTTGAGCCCGACTGCGGAACCTTGCAACGGAACGGTTACCACAATGGTTGGACCTGATGGTTTAGTAATACCAAGGCCTAATCAGGACCCAAAACTTACACTCGCAGAAAGCGGTACATATCAAATCATTGGATACTTAAAATTGCATGTGTTCGATCTTGATATCGGCAATCTACCGCCCACGCGGCCCGCAGCCTCACCACCGTTTCTACAATTGTCGAATAGTTGGCTATATCCAGCACCACCACCACCACCAGCACCAGCACCACCACCAGCACCACCAGCACCACCACCGGCGTACCGCTGGGCTTTTAACAGGCCCGATATACCGGCGCAGCCAAATTGCAATCTTGTGCGCACCAGACTCTCTTGTGGCCAGTCTCCATTACCAAGCCTTGGTGGCAGCACAGAGATCGTTCATCCTAGGCTAGTGCTAGAGACCCCAGTAAGTGAGGGTTAATTTGGAGAATTCTCCGGGCGGCTTTGCGTATGTCGAAAAGATTTCACCTAAAATTTTTATTCCTCTCGCTTGCGAGTAGAAATTACTACTAACCCAGCCAATGAGAGCAATGCAGCCGCATAAGGGCTTGGGACATTCCTATACGGCGCGATATTATTATAAACATTCGGAGCTGAAAGATTTACCCAGTTAGAAACTGTCAAATCATTTGAATTAAAGTTTACACCACTTGCCAATCCTAAAAGGGCGCCATCCGACGCTGCATAATTGCCTGCCCCGCCGTCTGAGATGCAAGTGCGCCAGGCAAGGGAAATTCCAGCAGAGGTATTAAAATCAGTCTGAAAATAAAAATTCTGATTATATCCGTTTATTAGTGGCCCGGTCCGAACTGGGCTCACACCACCGTTAATATTACCGGTGCGCATGGGGGTTTCGCCGACACGTGCGACGTGTCCAAATCCTGCGGCATTCGTCATTTCGCCTGGAATTGCAGCTCTAATGGTTGGCGGCGTTACACCAGTCAGCACATCAGCGCCGAGATCAAAAATTACGTAATCTGCAAAATTAGGACTACCAGCACGGCTATCTGGGAAGAAAATAATTCTTGAAACTGGGAAAGTACTTCCCTGATTCGTTAAAAAATTCGAACCGGTGCCAATCGTTAATGATCCGCCAGGACGCATACCGGTGGGTGAATTAAAATCAAAAATCGTAGATGTTAAACTTTGTATGGAAAGCACATAGCGCGATCCAAGAGGTATTCCCCCGCCATATCCTAGCCCACCACTAGGAGAAGTTGTGCGGGCCCAGACAGTGCCTCCACCGGTGGTTTGCACAGCGCTTCCACCGATCAAATAGTTTGCGCCGAATGAGTTATGATTAGGGAGAGTGTCGGTGATGATGCCCGCTTGAGCAGGAGCTGAACTACCTGCGAATGTGATCAACGCTGCCGCTGCGATAGCTGTTGTGAGGCTATTAGGATTGCCGAGTCCGATTTTCTCGTGTGCGAATTGGACGATTGTGTTTAAAGGTTTCAGCACTTTTTATACTCCCGCGATTTAGTTTGCGACTATCAGAACGATGAAATTTCAATTCGTTCGCACAAAATTCTATTTAAAAACCAGAGGCGAAACCCCGAGAACCGCTTCAGAGCTTAACACACGGGTAACTGGTTAGCATATCGGGTCCGAAATGCCCATTCCTCCTCTCGCTTTGCTTGGCTTGGGGACTGGGGTGGACGAGTGCTGCTGGGCCCTCAGTCGTCGTTCTCTCCGTCTTCGTCCTCCTGCTCAAGTTTTAATCGAGTGAGCGGTAAAGATAACTTCGCAGCTAGCTCTGTCATTTCTAGCATTAGGGCTAATTGATGAGCGCTAGTGTATAGCGGCAAATCGAGACCGTCATCGCCGCAAAAAACAGGGTCATTCTCGATTTCAATAGCTCGCATAAAGCAGTTAAGAGCTTCTTGAGTGCGGGTAAGGTTAGGAATCGATTCAATACTACGAATAAGTGAGGTTCCGAGATCGAATTCTAAAAGTCTCTGAGCATAAGGATTTGATCCGTCCGATTTTCTAAGTTCAGTGAGTGCTTCGCTAAAGAATTTGATCGCACCCTCATAATTTCCAGAACTGTATCGAGCATGACCGATCAACCTAAGCGCTTGAGACATTTTTTTACGCTCACCAGGATGATCGTTTAGAATATCGAGCGCTGTCTGCGCATCGACCTCAGCTAAAGCGATTTCGGAAAGGTCGATGTGCGTATCCGCGCGATCTATTAGTGTCTGCGCATGTTGCAGACTTCTAGTTCCGTACGCAAATCGAGCATATCGAGCAGACAAAGTTTCCACTCTCAGTTCTTCAGAGCGATCATTGAACCCTTCTGCAACTTTTGCCATGTCGCGTAAAATAGCGAGTACTAATGTTCTTTCATCCCCTTGAAGGTGTGCTCGAGCGAGACGCAACGCCTTCATTAGTGGAGCTTCCGCGCGCTCTTTCGGTGCGATGTGGCGATCTATTGCACTCAAAGTTCGTAAAGTATTGATGTATACGAATGTGAATTCTCCTAGTTCCTCTTTGAGCTCACCAAGAAATTTAATACAGATAGACCTAGCTTCTTGATAGCGGTCGTAGCGATCCAAGAACGCAAGAAGATCCGCCGTAGCTGAAATCGCACTACTATCAGTTGAACCGTATGCACGAGATGTGTGTTCGAGCAGACCTCTTAATGCCCATTCCTCCGCTGTCAAAAGATTTCCAGCCCAGGCGTTATCGCGAAGAGATTTAAGCATACTGATGATTTCGTGATCCTCTGCATCAGTCGCCTTGAGATGTCCGTATGCTTGCAAATATAATCCATGTGCTGATTCGTGTTGATTACGTCCTTCGGCTACCTTCGCACGAAGCTCGAGAGCATGAAGCAGGGGAGTAACGCTGCTGTTTTGAGCGATTGTGAATTTTGAATTCGTATCGGTGTCAAAGTATCGATCCACGATAGCGAGTTTGTTAGCGACTTTCAGCGCGTCATCCCAGTTTTCTAGCGCCACCAATACCCACCCGTGTTGAGCTAAGA
>Ga0105046_10017570_pt1 | contig 10935 bp, 13 predicted proteins | sample MAT03_FD_78385 | JGI IMG/M metagenome (GOLD analysis project Ga0105046, IMG submission 78385) | Freshwater microbial communities from Lake Fryxell liftoff mats and glacier meltwater in Antarctica - MAT-03 (megahit assembly) | ecosystem: Environmental > Aquatic > Freshwater > Ice > Liftoff...
AACGCGACGCTGCTTACTTTCGAGAGGTGATTGCTCGCGAACAAATCGTCGGCCTGGTGGTCGGGCTTCCCCTGCACACGAGCGGCAACGAGAGTAAAAAATCGGGCGAAGCACGAGAATTCGGCAAGTGGCTACAAGAGATCACGGGGCTGCCAGTCGTGTTCGCGGACGAACGCTTCTCGACCGCCTTCGCCGATTCGATCATGTGGGAAGCGGGCCTGACGCACAAGAAACGCAAGGCTCGTCGCGATGCGCTGGCTGCTCAGATCATGCTGCAAGCCTTTATTGAAGCTGGGTGTCCTGAAGAAGTGCTAGTGAAGCCGTTAGAAGGTTAGGCATATTATTTTCAGAGCCGCGCGCGCAGCGCAGCGGAGTAAGCGGCAGCCACGCCCACTTACTCCGCTGCGCTGCGTGCGCGGCTCTGTTGGTTTCCTGCGACAACCTTGCTCGATCAGTCCAACTCGCCGATATGCTTCGGCCAATCGTTCTTCAACAATCTCGATAGCGATCGATCCGCGAGAATCCGCCCTTCAGTCTGGCAACCAGAACAATAGTTCGTCTCGTTGTCCGCATAGCGAATCCGTTGCACTTTCGCTCTGCTCACCGGACATGGCTTGCCGTACTTGCCGTGGACTGCCATCTCCTTTCGGAACGCTGTCACCTTTTCGGGGAACCCATCGCCCGTTTCGGCTCGCAATCGCTCGATCCACTCGTGAAGCACTTCTCGGCAAGCCGCGAATAGCGTGGCGACATCCGAGTCTGCCAGTTTCTGCGACATGAGGAACGGCGATAGTCTGGCTCGGTGCAGGATCTCGTCGGAATAACTATTGCCGATGCCATCGAAAACGTGCGGGTCCGTCAGAGTTCGCTTGATGGTGTGGTTCTCGCGGCGAAGTGCCGACGCGAATTCATCGAGGGTGCTGGTGAACACGTCGAGCCCGCCCGGTTGATGAGTCTGCAAACTCCCGTCGTATCGAACCACGTGCAGCGACGCCCGGTGCTTGGTGCCCGCTTCGGTGAACATTAGTGTTCCATCCGCAAAGTCGAACGCGGCCAACGCGTATCTGCCGGGGAGCTTCGCATCAGGGGGCTTCCAGTGCAAACGGCCTGCAATCATCAAGTGGATCACGACCCAGAGTTCGTCGTCAAAGCCGAACGCTATTCGCTTGCCGAGCCGGCGGACTTCGCGGATCGTCTTGCCCTCAACCGAATCGAGAGGTGGATCGAAGGTGCGAACGAGAAATGGACTGCGAACGCGAACGCAGTTCAAGGTTTGGCCGATTACCCGCTTTTGGAGAGCTTCGATGTAGATCGTGATGTCGGAGAGTTCGGGCACACGGTCACCAAAGGATGGGTACTCCATAGCGGGCAAACTTTGAGTCGGCCGTCACCAGAGTCATTTTTTCGCTCAGTGCTTGAACGATCAGCATTCGGTCGAAAGGATCACGATGATGGTCGGGCAAAACTCGAATGGCAAGTGCATGAGGTGCCTGAATCGTGAGCAAATCAATTTGGTAAGCAGTCGTCCACTTCCCGACGAAGATTTCCAATGGGTCGGCAAGGCTCAGCTTCTTGTTCCCGAGCTTGATGGCTAGTTCCCAAACTGACGCTACGCTCAGAGTCACATCATTGGCCGGATTGTAGATGGCATTGGCCGCGACAAGGCTCATTCTCGGGCTCCCCTCCACGAGCCATAGAAAGGCGTGGGTGTCAAGGAGCAGCTTCATTCCGTGTATTCCCGGAACTCTTCCATGGGCTCATCGAAGTCCTCCGCCATGTAGAGGATTGATCCTTTCCCAAGTCCTGCGGCTGGTCGCGGGGAGTGAGAGTTTCGTTCGCCGATTAACCGGGCGACCGGGCGAGAATCTTCCGTGATAACGATTTCCTCGCCGCTCTCCAGGCCATCGATCAACGCTTTTAGTTTCTCTTGCGCGAGTTCGATCGCAATCGTCGCGGGCATGATTAGCACTCCTCAGCTTTATTTGCCTTCCTTCATTGTAACAAATCGATGCGGTTTCGATGCCGAAGGAGGCTTGTTCCTCGCCGAATCTCACGCCGCCGGCCACATCACCGCAAAAATCCCCGCCACGATCGCCGCATAGGCCAGCGACTCGATAATGTGGCCGACGATGCGGGGACGGAACCAAATGGCGTGTTGAACCATGGCCGAGAGAAAGGCCATGAAGGCGGCGGCATAGACGAAACGGAACACTTCCAGGAATTCCGTGCCGGGCTTGAACGCGATCGATGTGAGATAGGCGACCACAAAAGACACGGCCAGGAAGTAGAGAAAGGTGAGTCCCAGATTTGCTCCCATGTTCACCTTGGGCAAAATCGTCATCACACCCCGAGGGCCGGCCGCGTATTTTTTCTGAAACGCTTCGGTTTGCATCTCCGCATTTGAAGCCGGGCACGGGAACATATAGCTTCCCACGAGAATGTCGCACTTTGCGGCGGCCGGCATAAACTCGTCTTCTTTCGCGAGTTTGCCCCAATCCTTCTTGTGAAGCTGAAGCACCATCCACGAAAGGAAGCTGGCGAAAAAAAGGGCGATGGCCGACAGTACGATCGGGAGTGCAAGGGATACGAGCATAGCTGATTCCAGATACAGGCGGAGGAAGGGAATGACAGAATCCTATCGAGCCGGCAAATATTCGGCGCGACGTGACAATGTCCGGTCGAGGGGTGACCAATCCATGGCAAGAAGCAGCCGAGAGCGACTCGATCCATCTCGTGTTGAGTTTCCAAACCCGCGACCTACATCAAGTATTATGAAGCCTCGATTCGGTCGAGAGGAAAACAATAGCCAAGAGAGCGAAGCAGCCGGCCGCGAAGATCATTCGGGCGAAATAGGATCGAGGCGGAGGGATTTGAACCCCCGATCTCCGGTTTCCGACACCGGCGGCCACTCCAGACTGGCCCACACCTCGGGAAGAAGACAGAGGACAAAAGACAGAGGACAGAAGACAGAAGACAGAAATCAGAAGACAGTCCCGGCGGTTGGAATTGAACCAACACCTCCTCGTTTTCAGCGAGGCGCTCGACCTTCGAGCTGCACCGAGTTCATGCCGGCGGAGGGAATCGAACCCACACGGTACGGATTAAAAGTCCGTTGCTCTGCCATTTGAGCTACACCAGCCCAGATCAGTGAGGAGTGAGGAGTGAGGAGTGAGGAGTAACGAGTTAGATCCTGATTTCTCCTCACTCCTCACTCCTCACTGAATTCCGGGGGCTGGGGTCGAACCAGCTACATCCACGTTCAAAGCGTGGCGTTCTACCGTTGAACTACCCCGGAGGAATCAGTGCGGAATATGGAGTGACGAGTAAAACCTTACAGCTCACTCGTCACTCCTCACTCCTCACTTTCCGACCCGAGAGTGTCTTGCGGGAGTCGAACCCGCCTAGCCGGTTTGGAAGACCGGAACCTTTGCCGCTCGGACAAAGACACGTGTTGGAAGGATGAAGGGAGAAGGATGAAGGATGAATCGAGAACTGGTTTTACAGTTCATCCTTCATCCTTCTCCCTTCATCCTTCCAAGAGCTGGGGCGGCAGGAATCGAACCTGCACATTCCGGTTTAACAGACCGGCGCCTTACCATTCGGCTCCACACCCCAGTACGTAAAAAAACCGCGGGCCTGGCGTCTTCCCATGACACCCGGCCCGCGGTCGAAGCTGCGAGAGTTTTGGGGATCAGGTCAGACGAGGAATACCGTTCGGATTCGGTTTCCCAAATCCGGGCGGGCTAAACGGTGGTTGGAAAAATTGCAGCATGACAGCATTCCACGGCGAACTTTTTGAAGCGTTACTGTTGAGACGCGGCACACCTGCCACGGGTTCGCGGAATTCCGTTGATTTTGAAACGAGCCGCCAGCAGGAACTTGCAGGAATATCGGACCGTGGAGTGCAAAGCCCCCAGAGCGAAGTAACGGCAGGTCCGTCCAGCTTCCGGATGCCGAATGATCGCCTTCAGTTTGACCGCGAACTCGGCGCGGGTACAGTTCGGTGATGACACGCCGGCGGACGTGGCATCTTCGGCCTCAAGGTGGGCCAAGGGGGGATCATGATTTTTCGAATGTGTGGACGTGCTTTGTTGGCGGTCGCCATCGTTCTGTCGCTGAATGAGTTTTCGATGGCGGAGGATACAACCAGGCTGGCTGGCCCGGCACCAACCACGAAGCGGTTGGATTTGAAAACATCGGAAGCCGACCAAGATGCCATCGAGGAAATGTGTCGGCGACGCCGGTTGTTCAAGTGGCGATATGCGTCCGAAACCTATTATCTTCCGCCCGTGACGACGTACTCGGCACCATCGATGGAGTACAGTGTGCCACCCGCCAGCATTGAACCGCCGATTAACCCGCCACGAGTGGAGCCGCCGACATTGCCGGCACCATCGTCGCCAGCACCGCCCACGACCTACCGTTACGATGGCAGCCCAACGTCCGGCTCTCGGCCGATGCCACAGCGTGTACCCATTACACCGGTGAAACCACAAGGCCCTTCACTCGGACCGAATCCTGCGGAACGAATGGTTGCCGCTCCCAAAGCCGCAACCAAGAACATCTACCCTGCGTATGGTGATCGCCGTACCGACGACACTCTCTTGTTGAAAGGATCACGAAAATAGCTGATTGGATCGAATGTACCGCGGAACCCGCCGCAAGCACGGTGGGTTCCGCTTGCTCCCCTTCCACTCATTCCCCGAACAATACTTGCCCCATTGCACCGGCGTCGGCTACAATCCGATTGTGAGGATTACACCGAGACTAGGGGCACCACATGTTCAAGCAACATCCACTCGCGCTTTTCGTTGCCGCGTTTATGTCCGCTGGGTTTGCCGACGCGGGGGACACGATCCGGTTGGGTGGCCAATCGGCTGACACTCACCGTCTCGACTTGAAGGCAAGCGATCGCGACAAGGACGTGACAGAGAAAGCTTGTTGGTTCCGAGGTGGATACAGCTACGGCTATTCTTCCTATTACTACGGGCCAAGCTTCTCTTACTACTCAGCACCGATCTACTCCTACTACACACCTGCTTTCTCGTATTATGCTCCACCCGTTTACTCGTATTACTACTCGCCCGCTTATTACAGCACGCCACGCTTTTACTCCTACAGCAGCCCGATTGTGACCTACGGTGACTTCTATCCCATGTCGCTGCCTCGGAAAACCGTTGAGGCCCCTCAACCGAAATCCTTCCGTTACGACGGTGGTCCCGCCAAGCCTTCCGAAAAGATTCCGCCGGCTCGCCTCGAGGTGCCACCTCCGGTTCCAAACCTGCCTGCTGACCCAGCTGTTCCGAAACTTGGCCCGAGTCCTGTTGACATGAAGGTCTCGCTGCCTGCACCGGCAGCCAAGAAAAAGTACGCTTACCCGGCATACGGCGAAGATCGGCAGCCGGTACGCGACGACAAGACTCTTCTGATTCGCGGAGCCAAGTGATGGCAGAAGGCGTTCAGACCTCTCCCCCGGCCCCGCTCCGAAACCGAGAGGGTAGAAAATTCGCATTCTTGAGCGCCCGACAAAATTCCATCAGAGCCGCGCACGCAGCGCAGCGGAGTAAGCGGATGAAGCCGCGAGACGCTGAACCGCTTACTCCGCTGCGCTGCGTGCGCGGCTCTGTATCGATTCTTGGATTTTTGTCAGGCGCGTCATTCTTAAAGAATCTCGAAAGAATTCCTAAAGTGGTGTTCACTTTTGCACCTCTCCGCGCTATCTTCTTTGTGGGGTCGAGTGCCATGCTGTGCGAAAGATCGGGGGCTTGGAACAAAACGGAACAGATTGGAACACAGGAAAAAAATACGATACTCCCCGCGCTCGAGATTGAAGTGAGCCGAGCATCGTAAGGTGCCGGTTTTTATGCAGAACCCTGCACTTACGGTGCTCGGCTCGCCGGGTGGAACGTCTCACCTCAAGCCGCGCGGACACGATTTGAAAGGAGGTTTTCAATCCTCAGGCCCAGTTTAAGGGGGTTGGCGAAAAATCCGAATCTCTTTCCTAAGCCTTCTCATCCAATTGTTAGTTGGAGAACGTATAATCCATTAAACCCCGGCGATTAAGGCCGGCTCTCCTTGATGACCCGGCAGGGTCTTCGCAGTCGTCCGAAACCGTCCGGCGTGCTCCCTCCGCGTTACTTCGGATAAAGTATTGGGTTGTAATTCGTAGCTGCCTGCGTCATAACGGATAGTTCTCACCTGGTTATTTCTCTTTCCATACTCTCCTGGAGTGGCACAACGTCATGCTCACTCGTTACCTTTCCATGCTGGCCGTTCTTTTTGTTGCCGGCATGTCGATCGCATCCGAGCCCGTGTCGAAGGACATTCCGGCTCCCCCAGCAGCAATTTTGAAGGGCCCAGAGTCGCTCGACGACCTGAAGGCCTTCCAAAAGCACACAAAAATTCTCGTCGAAAAATTGTTGCCGACGACGGTCTGTCTGCAAGTGGGCGGTGCGTCCGGCAGCGGTGTGATCATCTCGGAGGATGGCCTCATCCTCACGGCTGGGCACGTTTCGGGGGAACCGAACAAGAAAATTAAGATCATTCTGCACGATGGCCGGCGAGTCGATGGCATCACCCTCGGCCACTGGAACCAAATTGATAGTGGCATGGCCAAGATAACCACCGAAGGGAAGTGGCCATTCACCGAGATGGGGGTTTCGAAGGATCTCAAGCCCGGCATGTGGTGCATGTCGGCTGGGCATCCTGGTGGGCACAAAAAAGATCGCCCACCGGTGGTGCGCGTGGGCAAAATCGGCACCGTGAACGGCAGCTTTGTGCAAAGCGATTGCACGCTGGTCGGCGGCGATTCGGGTGGCCCGCTCTTCGACATGACCGGTAAGGTCATTGGCATTCATAGCCGCATTGGCCTACCACTCTCGGCGAACATGCACGTACCTGTCGATACCTACCGCGAAACCTGGGATCAGCTGGTAAAGGGTGACAAGATCGGCGAGAACCCGGTTTGGCTTGGTGTCCGGGCAGACGCCGACGCCAAGAACTGCAAGCTAGGTGATGTGACCCCCGAATCACCAGCGGCGAAGGCGGGTCTCAAGGCTGGGGACGTCGTCATGAAGTTTGGCGGTAAGGATGTTGGTTCTTACACCGACATGGTGAAGCTGCTGCTCAAGCAAAAGCCAGGCGACGAGGTTCCACTTGAAGTCAAACGCGGCGATGAGACCAAGGAAATGAAAATCATTCTTGGCAAACGCAAAGATTGATCCAGGCGAGCGGTGCTCCGTAAGGAGCCCGATGATGTTCAGTGTTTCAGACACAGAAACCCTAACCACGATCAAACATGTTCACTCGATATCTCCTGCCGTCGCTGATGACTGTTGTCTTGGTTTCTCCGTCCTTTGCTCAGCGCAAGGAACGGAAGGATCCGAACTCGGCATCAACGACGACGACCTCCAAAACGACACCCACATTCCTGGCGTTGTTCGCACCAGCCATCGAGAAGGCGGGGCGGAGTACGGTCCGTTTGCTTGTCGATGGCAAAGAGGCCGCCATCGGCGTTGTCGTCTCAAGCGAAGGCTACGTCTTCACCAAAGCGAGTGAGATCAAGCCGGGCAAGCTGACAGTCAAAACTCGGGATGGCCGGGATATGGATGCAACGGTCTCCGTCGTGAGCGAGGCATATGACCTGGCACTCGTGAAAGTGGAAGGAACCGGGCTGAGCCCGATCGATTGGGCATCGAGCCAGGATGCCCCAGTGGGCAACTGGGTCGCGGTTCTCTCGGTTGGAAAAGACCCATCCGCGGTCGGCGTCGTGAGCACCGGCCCGCGTTCGTTGCCGCCGCCATATGGATCGCAACGTGTGCCGACCGAAAAGAGCGGCTTCCTCGGCGTGCAACTCGATCAAGACTCCGCCGGAGCGACGATCTTTTCCGTGACCGCTGGAAGTGCCGCGGAAAAGGCGGGCATTGTGGCGAAGGACACGATCATCAAGGTCGACGCGCACGAGATCGCCAATCAGGAAACATTGATCAACACGTTGCTCGGCTACAAGGCCGGCGAAAAAGTCAGAATCGCCTTGATGCGTGATGGCAAGCAGATGGAACTCCTCGCGATCTTGGGAACGCGGCCATCCGAATTGATGCCTCCGAAGGGTAAAGGCGGTGCGGCTCGGGGGGACGTCCAAAATTCGATGGGCAGCGTATTAAGCGATCGGCGCACGGGCTTCCCGCGCATCTTTCAAACTGATGCGGTGGTCAAGCCGACCGACTGCGGTGCCCCGCTGGTCGATCTGGAAGGGCGAGTTCTAGGCATCGCGATCGCCCGTGCCGGCCGCACGGAGAGCCACGTGATTCCGGCCGAGACGATCAAGGAACTGGTTCCCATCCTCATGGCGGGTATCAAGGCCAAGACCCCGTCGGAGCATGTGAAGGCCGCCCGAGTCGCGCTTGAGCAAGCGGAGAAGGCGAAGGCAGCGGTAGAAGTGATCGCTGAAGGCAAGCGGCAACTGATCGCAGCCGTCAATGAAGAGAAGTGGTGGCAGGACCGTAAAGTCGAGACGGGCCCGACCCCACGAACAGTCGAGGGGAAGTAATTTCCGAATCAACCTTTCGACCATTTATCGTTCCTGGTGCGAAGAATATCTATCCAGGCGAGATTCTCGAAGCTGTGAACATGACGTACTGATCCAGGTTGAGATTAGAAAGGAGGCTCGGTCGAATCTATCCATAGCTTCACTAGCCATGCATATACTTTCTTCGACCGAGCATCCTCCTCCGGAATCTGGCCATGCCGACCGCTCTCTCCGATCCGTCCATGTCGCTCTATGCGATCCTCGGTGTCGCAACCGTGCTCCTGGGAATTATTGCCCTGCGGCGGCAGAAGCGGTCGGACGCGATCAACTTCTGCATACCTCTCGTGGCACTGATCGCCCTCTTCGTCATCGATAAGGCCGTGGAAAGCCCACGCGAGCAGACGGTTCGCAAGATTCAAGAGATGGGTCAATCTTCGCGTGACAAGAAGTACGACGAACTCTTTAAGCACGTTTCAGATTCGTTTAAGTACAAGTCCCTTGACAAAAAGGCTCTTCAGGAGAAGGCAAAACAAGCGGACGGACAGGGCTTTGGTGGCTTCGAGGTATACGATCTCGCTCGGTCCAGCTTCAAGCCAATGGAAGACGGGACCATCCAGCAGGGCTTTGGAGTCAAACACAAAGGAGAGCCTCCACTCCCATTCTATGTGAAGGGCACATTCAAGAAGGATCCGGACGGCGAATGGCGATTGGTGACCTTCAAGCTGTACGATCCCATCAACATGAACGACGAGAAAGAGATTCCCGGGCTGTGAACCCCGCGTTTACTCATCCTCAATCGGCTGTTTCAGGCGCAGGCGTGGTCCAGCGGCGGCAATCACCTCGTGATTGGTGCTGCCACGCAGGCGAATTGTTGCCGAGTCGCCGTTGCGGGCTGGGGATGTGTTAGCCGCAACGAGATCGGCCAGAGCCTGACCGTCGCCGGGCCGGTCCGCTGGGACTTCTGCCAGACAAGACATAATCAGTCGAGCTTGTCCGTCCGAAAGCCCATGACGGCGATATTCAGTCGCCCAGGCTTCGCCAGTTGGGGGACGTGCCACGGGATCCTGCCGGATCAACTGATACCAGATCACGCCCATGGCATAAACATCGTCGCGTGGATCGGGAGCGCCGCACGCACGCTGCTGCGGCGAGGCATAAAGCGGCCCGTGACTGCCGCGTAGTGAGCGCCGAATGGCCTGTGAAAGTTCGACTCGTTCCTCGCCAATCGACGCAACGACCTGGCCCCACCCGATGTCCGACACCCAAATCGAAACTCGGCCTTCACTCGTTGGATTCAGCAAGATGTTCGACGGCTTAAGTCCACGATGGACGAGCGGTGGATTCATCCGGTGTAATTTCCCCACTATCCGGGCAACCCGTCGTACGATCTGGGCTGCCTGTTCCGGCCGCGGACGTTCGAGTCGCCAGCGGGCATCGTGCATCAGATTGGCTAGATCGTAGCCGGGAAGATGCACGTACTCCAAGCACGGCGGGTCCGATAGCACGTAGGCGGAGCGGAGCGGAATCAGCCCGTTCACGATATCGAGGTCGAGCACTCGCTTCAGCAGCGGAACATGCTTGACGAAGGCATTGCGGATCTTGGGATCGGTCACGAACTTAAGACACGCTGGCGAAAGCTCGGGCTGTTCGTCGTCGTCCCCGTCCCAGACTTCCGCGTGTGGGCCAAGGCCGCGTAGTCCCTCCAGCCGCCAATTATCCACTCCTTCCGGCACGTCACCCGGGCGAAAGGTAGGCAAACGGTCCGGCAGGAAGAACAGCCAATCTTCGGCTCGGGTGATGACGAATTGTTCGGGCACCGATGTGCCATCCGGATCCCCGGGCCGACGTAATGCCTGGCGAGCCACCTCGGGCAATAATTCCAGGTACTGGATGAGAGTGTCGCGAAATTCCTCAGCAACCGGCGGTCGGATCGCGGCGACGGCATCCTGAATCGAAAGTTCGACGGTTTCAGCAGAGGAAGAGACCAACTCGCGAAGGGCCGCGCGAACGTCGCCGGCGGGCATTCTTTTTCCGGCCCAGCGGTGCAAGGACCGAGCGACTTCAAGCAGCGACGTTTCAAATGGAACGAGACGAGCGAGGGCGGCCGTGGCGTGTTCGCACAAGGCCGTACCGAGACACTCGATAAATTGTTGCAGACGGGGCATGAGGAGGCTGCCTCCGGGCCTGGGGCAGATGGACGGCCATCCGAGTCAAGTAGTATCGTAAGTCAAGCTGCGTGCGGACGCAAGGAATACCCGCGACAAACCCACAAATCTGAGAAAATTCCTAACGTGGGCTCCGCCCACCGCCCTCACTGTTCTTACTCTTACTCCTTTGGCACGATGAGACGCGGACGAGTCGGATCATCGCTTTGGACTGCGATGGCTCGACATCGCTTTCTTTCTTTG
>Ga0105046_10017572_pt1 | contig 10933 bp, 7 predicted proteins | sample MAT03_FD_78385 | JGI IMG/M metagenome (GOLD analysis project Ga0105046, IMG submission 78385) | Freshwater microbial communities from Lake Fryxell liftoff mats and glacier meltwater in Antarctica - MAT-03 (megahit assembly) | ecosystem: Environmental > Aquatic > Freshwater > Ice > Liftoff...
AATCCGCTGGCGACCGCTACCCCGGAATCCCGCGGCAACCTCTGGTTTACCCATTCCGGTTCCCGGCTGCTTACTGCTTGCGCCGTGTCCTATCTCTCGTCCGATCTATCGCCCAACTACCGCATCAATCGAGGGATTAGAGCACATCCTGACATAACAGAGGGGCCTGGATTTTTGGCGGCAAATCGATATGGCGCGAGCATACTCAGATGATCCGCGCGAAAAGTTCTTATCGGAAGACGAAGCGGGGAACATCGAGCTGGAGAAGCTGACGGCCACGTTTTAGGGTGGCCCTGATTGGGCCGCCATCCCACAGGTGCTCGCCCCTATGTCGCCGGAGACGGCGAGAATTTGCTTCAAGCATTGTGACTGTTCCCCTGGTTAAGTCAAGAATTGCTCTAGCGCCGCAGACCACTCGCCGGCTCGCGCGATCACCGCCGTTTTGACCGCGAACGCCGGCAATTTTCAGTCCGACATGCTTTCACTCATCCCCGACTGAATTACTTTTTGTGAACTTCGCAAACCTAAGACTTAAGACAGGCAAAACGAAAAGATTGAGTATGGTCGAGGTAGCAAGGCCGCCCAAGATCACGACGGCCATTGGATGCTCGATCTCCTGGCCCGGCTTGTTGCCTCCGAGAGCGATTGGCAGAAGCGCGAGCGCGGTTGCGGTCGCGGTCATCAGAATCGGTACCAAGCGTTCTTCAGCGCCACGCATGATCATTTCCCGGCCAAAGGTTTGACCCTCCGATTCTTCAAGATGGCGGTAGTGGCTGACCAGCATTACGCCGTTGCGAGCGGCAATACCGAGCACCGTCACGAAACCGACCAGCGACCCGATGGAGAGCACGGCCCCGGTGAAGAGAACGCTGACCACACCGCCGACCAAAGCGAAGGGCAGGCTGATGAAGACCAGGGTCGTTAAACGCACCGAACGGAAGTCGGTGAACAGTACCATCAGAATCCCAATCAGAGAAAGCGCCGAGAGAGCGAGTAACCGCTGCTGGCCGGCTTGACGGGCCGCATACTCGCCCAGAAGTTCGGTGTGATAACCGGCGTCGAACGACATGGCGCGGACGCGCTCATCAATCTCCCGCGCTACGCTTCCAAGGTCACGGCCCTTCACGTTACACGAGATATCGATCTTACGGCTGGCGTTCTCGTGCTGAATGATATTAGGCGTCGGCGCGATGCGCAAGTCGGCCACGTCCCGGAGCGGAATTTTGCCTCCCAACGGTGCGTCAATCAGCAGGCTACCGAGACTGGCAATATCGCTGCGTGATTTTTCGGAGCTCCAGACGGCAACGTCGAAAATGCGCTGGTCCTCGTAGATTTCGCCGACCTTGGTCCCGCGAACAAGCGTCATGGCCGCGCGGCGAACGTCTCCGGCAGTTAGACCGAAACGTTGGGCGGCGTCCGGGCGGAGACGGATTTCAATCTGCGGGACTTCCACCTGTTGCTCGACTTGAAGATTGGCTACTCCCTGGATGCCGTTAATGGTATCTCTCACTTCTCCGGCCTTGAGTCGCAACACGGCGAGATTGGGGCCATAAAGACGAACCACGATCGCTCCGTTGCCGCCGGAAAGAACTTCCTTGATCCGCTCCTTGAGATAGGTGAGGAGATCGCGCGTTAAGCCGGGATACCCGTCGACGACCTCTTGAATTTTGGCGATAGTGGGCGCATAGGCGACCTTGGGGTCGAGACTGATCCACAATTCGGTGAAATTGGGTCCGACGACTTCGTCGGCGACTTCCGCTCGTCCGATGTGCGAACCGAAGTTACGGACGCCTGGAATGGCGCGCAGTTCCCGGCTCGCGCGAACGGTAATGCGTTGCATGGCCTGCAAAGAGGTACCGGGTTTTTCCACCCAGTGCATGAGGAAGTCATACTCCTGAAACTGCGGAAGGAATTCTTCGCCGAGAAAGGTGACGGCGACGCCGGTGACGGCAAAGATCGCAACCAGCGTGACGGAGATGGTGCGTGGACGGGCGAGAAGCGAGGGCAGGATACGCCGGTAGGTTCCCTTCAGCCAGAGCACGAGACGTGTTTCGCCATGGTTTTTGGCACGGCTGACTTTCGGCAGCAGAATCAGGCAGAGAGCAGGCGTAACGATGAGGGCGACGGCAAGCGAAGCCGTAACCGCAAGAATATAGGAGAGAGCAAGAGGCCGGAAAAATGTTCCGGCGAGCCCATCGAGAAAGAACACGGGCAAGAAGACGAGAACGACGATGATGGTGGCGTAGACGACCGCGCTGCGAACTTCCAGCGAGGCTTCCAGGACGACCTTCCAGGCAGGCAGAGGGTCTGGCAAGGCATGATTGAGCCGCAATCGACGCAAGACGTTTTCCACGTCGATGATGGCGTCATCGACTACTTCACCCAAGGCGATCGCGAGTCCGGCGATGACCATCGTATTGAGCGTGCTCCCACGCCAATAGAGAATGAGCGCGGCGGCGACGAGGGAGAGCGGAATGGCCGTCAAGCTGATGAGGGCGGTTCTCCACTCAAAGAGAAAGAGGATGAGTATGACGGCGACTAGCGCGCAGCCCCAGAGCAGCGAGTTCTGGAGGTTGCTTAATGACATCTCAATGAAAGTCGCGGGCCGGAAGATGGTGGAATCGAGCTGCAGGTCTTTCAATCCGGGGCGGAGTTGTTCGATCGCCTTTTCGACGTTGCGGGTGACTTCCAGGGTGTTGGCGCCGAGTTGTTTTTCGACAATGAGCAGCAATCCGGGCCGATCGTTGATGACCGCGTCACCGATGGGGGCTTGGTGGCCTTCGGTGATGGCGGCGACTTTATCGAGGAGAATCGGCGCTCCGTTCCGGAAGGCGACGGGAACGCTTTTAAGGTCTTCCGCCGTCCGGACCGCGGGCATGTGGGTGACGGAGAGGCGCTGATTCGGTGTCTCGACAAACCCACCGGCGGCGGGCATGGTCGCGTCCTGGGTGACGCGGATGACTTCGGCGAGGGTAAGGCGATAGTCTCTTAAGCGTTCGGGGTCGACGAGGACATGGACCTGGCGGTCGCGCTGCCCCCAGACGGCGACGTTGGCGACGCCAGGAATCGACATGAGGCGGGGACGCACGGACCAGCGGATGAGCGTGGTCATTTCGGTTTGGGAGAGTTTGTCTGACCAGACGCCGATTTTCAAGACGCGGCTGGTGGAGGAGAGCGGCGATAGAATTACGGGTGTTTTCGCTAAGGCGGGCAACTGACCGGTGAGGGTGAGGAGCCGTTCCTGCACCAATTGCCGATCGGCCATGAGTTCAGTGCCGTCCTGAAAAATGAGGACGACCGACGACAAGCCGAGCACCGATTTGGAGCGCATTGTCTTCATGCCCTTCACCCCATTGAGGGCGTTTTCGATGGGGGTGGAGACGAGGCTTTCTACTTCGGTGGTGGAAAGCCCGGGGGCTTCGGTTTGCACTTCGACGAGGATGGGTGAGAATTCGGGGAAGACGTCAAGCGGGGTGGTCTTGATGACCTGCCATCCGGCGACGAGCATGAGGACGGAGAGGCCGACGACAATCCATCGCAACGAGAGAGCTGTGGCAATGAGGGCTCTCAATGGCCAGCTCCAAACTCAGTGCCGAATAACTCGGCGGCACCCTGAGTGACGACTTGTTGGCCGGGTTTAACGCCGCGGGAGAGAAAGGCCATGGCGCCGAGGGTTTCGGCAAGTTCGACCCGGACGCGCTCATAGACGTGAGGCTTCTCCGTGAGGTAGACCCACGTGCCGCCGTTGTAGTCATAGAGAATGGCGGATAAGGGCACGAGCAAGCCTTTGCGTCCGGCGATTTTCAGCGGAAGGGAGGCGGAGAGACGTTGGCCGGGGCGGAGTTGGAGATCGTCGTTGGCGAGTTGGTAGTAGAGGTCGGTGGTAACGGCTAAGGGATCAGCGGTGGGAGGCGCGTTTACGCGACGGCCTTCGAGGGTGCGACCTGATCCATCCATGTCCCGAACAAGTACGATGTCCTGTGAGCCGATAGCCTTCAGGTCTCCGGCGTAGACGGGAACGCGCAGCCAGACCCGGCTGAAGTCGGCGACTTCGAAGAGCGGGGCTCCGCCGGCGACGTTTTGCCCTTCGGCGGCGAGCAGTTGGCGCAGAATTCCATTCGAAGGGGCGGGGATCGTCATGTCCACGTCGGCATCGAGCGGATGAGTTTCCAAGCGGGTTAGCCGCACTTGCGCGGCGTCGTAGGCCGCCTTGGCTTGTCCGAATTCCTGATCGGCGAGTTCGACGTTTCGCCGGCTGCCCGCCATGTCGCGTAGTAGCTGCCGGGAGCGTTCGAGCTGCAGGGTGGCGGCGTCGACGCGCGACTTGGCAGAAAGCAAGTCGGCTTGGTAGGTGGTCTTGAGGTCGCGTTGCGGCGCGAGCATTGGGGTGAGGCGAAGAATGGCTTGTCCGCTGCGAACCGGCTCGCCGACCGAGAGGGTCTTCTTAAAAAGAACGACGGTTCCCGAGGCTGGGGCGGTGACGACGATGGATTTTCCAGGAATGGCCATGACGTCACCGGCGATGTTCAATTGGTTGTTGGCGGTTCGTTCGGTTACGGAAGCGGTTTCAATTCCGAGCCGCTTTTCGGCTTCGGGTGTGAGGGTGACGCGGGTGAGGTCGCTTTCCTTGACGCGGTTATCGACTTTTGCGGCGGCGGCGGCCTTGGGGGGCGGGGGGGGTGGTTGGCAACTGGAGAGAAGCAGGCTGCCGGCGGCGATTGAGAGAGAGAATAGGTTTAGTCGTTTCACTTGGTTCCAACGCTCCGTTCGAGTTGGGCTTGGCTGCGCCGGACGGCGGCTTCGGTGTCGGCGAGTCGCAGGTTTGCGTCAATCAGACCGCGCGATTGCTCGAGAACGAATAAGTAGGCAACGTCTCCCTTTTCGTATTGCTGCCCGGCGAGGGTGGCCGCCGATTGGAGCGGGGGGATGACTTGTCCGCGCAGCCGATTGAGGGCGTCCTGCGCTTGGACAAGAAGCTCTCGCGATTCGTAAACCTCGAAGGCGACCCGTTGCTTGAGATTGAGGTATTGCTTGGAGGCGGCCAGCACGTCGGCGTCTGCGCGCGCGATGAGGCCCTGGTTGCGATTGAAGATCGGCAGTTCTAAGCTGACGCCGGGACTGGTGAGGATTCCGTTGGTGCCGATTCCCTTTGAATTGAGTTGTCCCGCCAGAACGAGAATGCGGGAATGCTCCCATTTCGCGCGTTTGGTAGCCGCGACAATACCAAGCTCGGCGGCTCTCAAGTCGGGTCGATTGATGAGGGCTTTTTCGAGAAGGTCCGCGGGGAGTGGAGGTGAGGCGAAAGCGACCGGGGCGGTGACGACATCGATCTTCGGGTGATCGAGTGACAGGCCGAGCAGTATGCGGAGCCGCTCGGCCGCGATAACCGTGTCGTGTTGCAGGCGGACAAGCTGTTCGCCGGCGGTCGCCTCTTCGCTGCGGGCGGCAACTTCATCGAGCTCACTGATATCCCCTGCCTGGAGGCGTCGACTTGTGAGTTGGGCGATGCGTTTGCGGAGTTCAGAAGCCGCGATGCCGGCTATTTCCCGCTCTTTGGCCAGAACCAAGTCCGCATGCGCGAATCGCGCGTCGCGTAGGGTGTTTAATCCATTCTGGACAAGATTCTGAGCTAGCTGGTCGTAGGCGGCTTGGCTGGCGGCGACTCGAAACGGCCGCGATAAGAAGACCTCTACCGGGAAATTGAGAAGGAGCTCGAATGGCTTCAGTCCTGCGGGAATGATCAAGTCCACGCGGGGATTTCGTAATAGTCCCGCGTCGATCAGGTCGCCGCGGGCCAACCCAAGGGCGGCCAGATCGACTTGGAGCTGGGGATTCTTCCAGAGGGCGATAGCGGCAGCGTCGTCAGACGTGAGCGGTTTGGAAAGATCGACTCCGGGGGGCAATGTCGAGGCACTATCGGGAGGGAGGGAGAAGCCCGTCTGATTGCGGATGGCGCTCGGGGTGTCGATAGCCGGGCGGACGTGAATGGCGGTGCAACCGCTCAACAATGCCGTCAGGGCGACGGCTGGGAGAGTGGAACGCCAGATCGCGTGAATCTTCATCCAAATAAGGAAAACACGCGCATCTCAAGGTTGCATCAAGCCCCGTTTGATGCAACCTTGAGTTACCTGAGAAACACTGGAGTCACGGAGATGCGAGTTTTAATCGTAGAGGATGACGCGATCACCGCTTCTAACCTTCAGCGCGCGTTGCGTGAGGAGGGAGATACGGCGATTGTGGAGCAGAATGGCTTGGAGGCGGTGGCGCTGACGCGGACGAACCAGTTCGATGCCATTGTGCTCGACGTGATGTTGCCGGGGCTCGATGGTTTCAAGGTGGTGCAACGGTTGCGGGAGCAAGGCTGCCAAACGCCAATTCTGATGCTGACGGCACGAGATACCAGCCGCGATCTGGTTCATGGACTGAATGCGGGCGCGGACGATTACCTGACGAAGCCCTTCGAATTGGATGTGTTCTTCGCGCGGCTGCGGGCGGTGGCGCGGCGGGGCAATACGCCGATTGCGCTGGTGCTGAAAGCCGGCGATCTGACGATGAACACGGCGACGCGTGAGGTTGCGCGCGGTGGGCGCGTGCTGCAACTCACCCGGACGGAGTACGGTCTGCTCGAATTGCTGCTTCGGAACGCCGGCAGAGTGGTGACTCGCGAGCGGATGATCGAAACGGTTTGGGGTTACGACACCGAGATCGGAGCGACGAATCTGGATGCCTTCATGCACCTTCTGAGGGGCAAGGCCGATCGATCTGAAGAGGAAGTGAAACTGATTCAAACGGTGCGTGGCGTCGGCTATACGGTTCGGGAAGGCGGGGCGTAAATGAGGGGTTTTTCCATCCGCACGAGGCTGACGATTGCTTATGGCGGGCTGTTGTTCCTCGCGCTTGCCTTGTCGGGAACGGCGGTGGTGACCCTGCTTAAGTACCGGCTGTATGAGCGGTTGGACCAATCGCTCGACCGACGTTTGCGGGGCCTGGAAGACTTTCTGCATCGGGAGACAAACTCGGCGACGGCTCATATGATTCCGGCTGAATTGGAAGAATACGCCTCCACGCAGCCGGAAGGGCATTTGATTGAGGTGCACGACGAGAGCGGGCGGTTGTTGCTGGGCAGTGAGCCGGTGCCGTCGCCGTCGCGGGCGCGGGAGCGGGTGTTCGCTCTTTACGGCCGAACTTATCGGACGAAGGCGGCGGGCTCGCAGCGAACGATCGAAGAGTCGCTCCAAGAGATTACGATTCTGCTTTTAGGCTCAATGCCGGTGCTGTTGGTTCTGATCGGTGTTACTGGATATTGGATTAGCGGCCGGTCCTTACTTCTTGTGGACGAGATGACCAAGGCGGCGCGCTCGTTGAGTGCGAACAATTTGGGGGCCCGTTTGATGGTTCCGCCGTCTGGGGACGAGTTGAGCCGATTGGCCGAGGCGTGGAACGAGATGCTCGGGCGGCTGGAGCAATCGTTCACGCGCATGCAACGCTTCACCGCCGATGCCGCACATGAATTCCGGACCCCGCTTACTGGGCTGCGGACGACGGCGGAATTGACGTTGCGGCGCCCGCGCGAGCCGGAAGAGTATCGGGAAGCGTTGGGGCAAGTGGTAACGATTGCCGACCGAATGACCCATTTGAGTGAGGAGCTTCTGGGGCTGGCGCGCGGGGAAGGGCCGCCGACGGCCCGAGCCTCGGGCAAGGCCGATCTGGCGAGGATCGTATGCGGGGCAGTGGCGGAGATGGATTCGCTTTTCAACGAGAAAAAACTCAAGGTGGAGTTGAACATCGCTTGTCATCCGGTTTTGCTGAACGGGCACGCTGATGGATTGCGTCGTCTCGTGTCGGCGTTGCTTGATAACGCGCAGAAGTATACGCCGGAAGGGGGGAGCGTCGCTGTGTCACTGACCGAAGCTGATGGCGAGACCCAGTTGGAGGTCACTGACTCCGGATGCGGGATTCCTGAGGACTCACTGGCGCATATCTTTGACCGGTTCTATCGGGTAGACTCTTCTCGCGACCGTACGACGGGCGGTTATGGATTGGGGTTGGCCATCGCCCAGCAGATTGCGCTGGACCACAACGGGAAGATTGTGGCGGAGAGCCGGATTGGTTTGGGATCAACCTTCCGGTTGAGCATCGCTAAGTCTGGCTGATCGAATACGCGTGGGACGGTCACCAAAATTGAGACAACCAGTTAAGACTGAAAATCCGTTAAACGGAGAATTGAGTTATGGGGAAATCCCGCAATCTGATTACGTAGGAATCCAAACGAGCCATCGTTAGCTGGCTCGTTCGGGCAACCGTTTTTCAAGAACCGCGCCTTAGGGACACTCTTCGGCACGGCAGGCTAGGCGAGTTCCTTGGCCGTTGTTGCGGTGGCTTCGTGGCCTGTGCCTTTCGAACTCCGCTACTCGATCCACGTCACCTTCCGGTCCAGATAGAGAGGTGAGCAGAGAGCCGAAGAACGAAAGATTTCGGATTTGATTTTGGCGACAGAAATCGGACCTTGCCGTATCGTCTCGTGGGAGTTCAGAGGGGCTATTTCGGACGTTCAGAAACGCTGCCTGCCAAGGACCGGCCACCCTGTAAGATCGAATTATGATAGTCACGCGCACTGCCTTGGTCGATGATCTTGGCCGGTTGGGTATCTTGCCGGGTGCCGTCGTCATGGTTCACGCTAGCGTTCGATCGGCCGGGCCGGTGATTGGCGGCGTCAATGTGATTGTGCAGGCCTTGCTCGAGGCGGTGGGACCAACCGGTACTCTGGTGGCCTATGTCGATTTCGAACCGTTTTATGATGACGGTGAGGCCGATATCCCGGTGTTCGACAAAGCCATCGCCCACGCGGCGCGCGACCATGGCGTGCTCCATGAAACCCTGCGGAACTGGCCCGGTGCCATTCGCAGTGATCACCCCGACGCCGGCGTCGTCGCCATCGGTGCCTTGGCTGAATGGCTTGTCAAAGATCATCCGTTTCAGTACGGCTACGGAGAAGGCTCGCCCTTTGAAAAGGCCTTAAAGGCCGGCACCCAGGTGCTGATGCTCGGGGCTCCGCTGGATACGGTCACTTTGCTGCACTACGCCGAGCATAAAGCCCAAATCCCCAATAAACGAATTCACCGGTACCGGAGGCTCATGCCGGGGCGGGAAGGGCCAACTTGGATCGAGTTTGAAGAGTTCGATACCGGGGATCCGGTCAACGATGCTTTGCCGATCAACTGCTTCGAGATGATCGTTACCGATTATCTGGCCAGCGGGCAGGGCAGGGGTGGGGTGGTGGGGGCGGCGACGGCCACCCTGTTGGACGGGCCTACTCTGGTGACCTTCGGGATCGAATGGTTGGAACGATTCTTTACCGATCGGCAGGGAATGAGCGAGCTAGAAATCTGACGAGGCACCGGCACCACCGGAATCACCACCCTGGAAGCGGACTTCGGGGGTGGGCGCTGGCGAGGCCGGTGGGCTGACGTGCGGCGAGACGAGTCCGGCAGCGGCGACGCCGGCGTCGAGTAACGCCTTGTCGCTGGCGGAGAGGCGCTGGGCGGTGAAGCCGTGGCGAACTCCCCCTGGCCCGGTGGCGAGCCAATGCCGAACGGCGACGGCGATACCGATCAGAAGCGCGCCCAGGATCATCGGGTCCCAGGTGTGCCGCTCGCCGCCGAGATAGGACTTGTTCGTGAGTAACGTAAGCAGGGTGACGAGAATTCCGGAGGCGAAAACAACTTTGTCTCGCTGGCGCAGACCGCGCGCCAAGACGACGGGCGGGAGGCACCAGATCAAGGCCCAGGTGGACCAGTAGAAGGGCCGGGGGAATTCGGTGGTGGATCGGACGCCGCCCCAGTCCATCCAGAAACCCTTGGGTCCGGAGATTTCCACGTTGAACGCCAAATAGATGCCGAGCCAAAGGAGTGCCTCAGCGATGGAAATTCGCTGCTGGAGATAGGTGTGACGATAGCGGGGGGCCGTGGCGACCACGACGAACTGAGCGACGGCAAAGAACGCGGCGACGGCGATGTGCTGCTCAGTACGGGAGGAGGTGAGGTAAGTCGTGAGCCAAACGGCGAAGAGCATCGCCGCAAAAAAAACATAGGGCAGGCCGAATCGGTACCAGATCCAGAGGGAGAAGATGGTTCCTGTCAAAGGACCCAGGAATTCGAGGTCGCTTCGAGCGGGCGAACTCGGAGAAGCCTGGAGGGCGACCATCAGTCCGGCGCATAGCAGACCGACCGAGGAGACGGCGAGGGCTTCTTCGATGCCGAACCGATACAGCGAGGCTTGGGAAATGGCCAGTTCAACCGCACCGTAGCAGACGAGCGCGGAGAGAAGTAAGTAAACGCTGATTACCGGGTTCGTCGTGTGCTGGAGAAACACGACGAGGCCAACGGCGGCAGCGACGACGAGGAGGGTAAACAAGAACGAGACGAGCCGGAGGACGATGTTGGTGCGGCGCAGCTTACAGACGGTTTCCGGCTGCATCTGCTGGTGCTGCTGGACGGTTATATAGCCTTCGCCGACCCAATCCTTGAGCAGGTCGTGGGCGCGGCGGGCCTCTTCGTCGGACTCGCTGTACGCTCTCAAGCTTCCCTCCCGAACCGGCGGGCCAGATAGACGAGCAGGACGAGGACGGCGGTGCCGGTAACCATGAAGTAAAAGAGCAGTTCTGTTCCGTTGACGGAGGGCTGGTCAAGGATTTTGGCGCTGAGGCCCACATAGCCGTATAGGACGGCATAGGCCACAAAGGAAAATTGCCGATGCGACAGACCCCAGGCGAGGGATACGCCACAAGCGGCGAGGAGAGCGAGGGACCAGCCATAGTTGTTGAGCTCCTTAAAGACCCCGGAGAGGAGGGCCCAGAAGAGGACGTTGGCGGCGAGGTTGAGATAGGTGTTGCAGAAGTGAGGTTTCAGGCCGCGCCGCTCCAGAATGACTCCGG
>Ga0105046_10017576_pt1 | contig 10932 bp, 5 predicted proteins | sample MAT03_FD_78385 | JGI IMG/M metagenome (GOLD analysis project Ga0105046, IMG submission 78385) | Freshwater microbial communities from Lake Fryxell liftoff mats and glacier meltwater in Antarctica - MAT-03 (megahit assembly) | ecosystem: Environmental > Aquatic > Freshwater > Ice > Liftoff...
CTTCAAAAAGAAATGCGAACGAAAGCCATGCGAGCCCCGCTTTGGCTGGTGGTGTTTGGATTGGCGTTGAGTCTATTCGTCGCCTGGCTTTTGCACCGCCAACTACTCGCAACCCCATCCCCGGCGACACTCGCGATCTGGATGTGCGCATTGGTGCTTACCCTTGGCTTGTCGTTTCTGCTGCTCCGACGCAATCGCAAATCTATCACTTCTGTCGCGCACGATTGGGATGAAAGACTCTCCACCAAAAACCGGCTCGAAGCGGCGGCGGAGCTTTCAGGTTCGCACTCGCCGCTGGCGGAAGCCCAACGCCGCGAAACGGCAACGAGCATCGGTGCAATTCAAACGCGTCGCGCCAGTTCCTTGTGGGTGCCCGCGGCGATTGCCGTTCTCCTTTTGATCACCAATTCATGGTTAGGCACGATTTGGTTACTGGGATCCACCAAACCGCTCTCACAGGTGGCTCCACCCGCCCCGCCCGAAGCGCCACCCACCGCATCCATCCAATGGAAGACACCCAAGGCGGAAACTAAAGCAACAAAAATTGAGGAACTTCCGCTGGTGGCAGAAATCCAATCGAGCGCCGGAATCAAAGACCTCGAGCTCGAAATCGCGGTCAACGGACTCCCACGCAAAAGCATCGCCATTCCACAGCCAGCGCTTTCAGAAGCCGGCACTCACGAAGTTCAGATTTCTATGTATCTGGATGAGTTGGAAGTAGAACCCCTGGATATTGTCTCTTATCATCTAAAAGCGGATCGCATTGCCAAAACCACCCTGCCGTCCACCACCTCGGATTTGCAATTCGTGGAAATCCGACCCTTCCGCACCGATGCCATTGAGATGCCGGGCATGCCAGGCGAACTGCTGCCGGATTTCATTCTCGAACTCAAGGTCGCGCAACTCAGCCTGATGAAACAGAATTTTGTGCTCTCAAACAGCGAGTTGAAACGAGGCGACCAGGTTTGGTCCAACGAAAATCAGCGCGTTGGCACCGAACAAAAGGACGCCGCAGCAAAAGCCAAGGAAGGCCTCGCGTTTCTTATCGCAGACGGCGCTGCAGCAGAGGTGATCGATGCGATTACGCAAGCCGAGACAACCATGCAAAGCGCCTCTTCACTGATTCTCGCTATTTCAAATCCAGAAGCCACCGTGGACCAAGGCAAAGCGCTGGGCCATATCACTTCCGCCATTAAAAACCTGATGAAAGTCATCCCAAAAGATTCCGAGGGCAAGCCACCAAAGGTCACCGATCCCTTTGAAGATGGTCAGGAATTCAAGCTTCCCGAACGGGAATCCACCGCTGCCGGAGCATTGGAAAGAGCAGCCAACGATCAGGAAGACCTGCTGGCGAAGCTAAATGAGGAGGAATCGAAAACCCCAAGCCAGGCCCCATCAGAAAATTCAGGGAAAGAAGCAGCTCCTGCATCGGATGGAAAAACGCCGGGCGAAGGTAAAGGCGAAGGTAAAGGCGAGGGAGAGGGCAGCGGCCAAGGTAAAGGTAAAGGCGAAGGTAAATCGGGCTCAGGACTCGCGCAAAAGCAGGAAGACATTGCGAAGATCCTCGAAGCTCTTAGTAAGGACTCGGAACTGACTGACGACATCAAGGCTTCCATTGACCAAGCGCTTGCAGCCGCAAAAGATTCAGCGAAACAACTGAAGGCGGATGATATGACGGCCGCGAAAGAACCAGCTACGCTTGCCATGGCTAATCTAAACAAGGCCCTCGACACCTTGAAAGAATCTTCCGCACAAAGCGCTGATGCCGCCCTTGAAAAAGCGAGACGGCAAATGAATGAAACCGCCAAAACGTTAAACGTCGATGAAATAGATATGAAAAAAGCGGCGGCGGAAGCCGCGAGCGAAGTGGCTGCGGTTCGCGAAGATTTGCAAGACCAAGCGAAACAAGAACAAGCACTCGGCGATGCTGCCGCCGCATCCAGACTCGCCGAAATCGTGGCGGCGTTTCAAGAGAACAAAGTCATCCACTCCCTGGAAAAACTGGCAGGCGGAGAAGCTTCGGATCCGGCGGAAGCGAGTGACAAAATCGAAGCGCTTGCCCGTCAAATGGCAGCCACACAACTTACACTCGCCGAAGATCGCGAGGCCCTTGAAAACGCGGTCGCCGCCCTGAAACGCGCTGTTACAAACCTCGAACATCTCGAAACCGCCGCTCCAGGCAGCGACGGTGAACGCGACTCTATGCAAAGCGAAATACTCGAAGACATCGAAGCTGCCGCGCAAATGTCCGCGGTCGGTGCCCGCCTCCCAGCAAGTCAGGCGGGTGCAGAAGCTGTGCTGGAAGTTTTGGGTCCTGTCCGGTACGGCGCTTCCGGCAGCCGAAGCATTGCATTGCCGCAGAAAATCCGGGAGCTCTCTCAGACCATCAACGCGCTGGTGAATCTACTCGGCTCTGAACTCACTGAATTACGTCGCGCAGAAATCATCGCCGGATTTCGTCCCGAAGAATCTCCTGCTGTATATCGTCAATCCGTTGCCGATTACTTCGAACAACTCTCCCGCGATTATCCGCAGTCGGCGCCAAGCAAGAACCCATGAAAACAAAAACCTCTCTCGTTTCGTTTTTTAGTCCTTTCTTGCTCTGCGGCCTGTTCATGGTGATTACCAACACGCAAGCCGCCGAGCCGCCTCGTGGTGGAAAAGTGCAGTGGGCGCGACTGATGACCAATTATCCACATTGGGCGCGGCACACGGAAACCGAATTTTTCCTACTGGAATACATCCGCGATAACACCACGCTGGATATTGATCTGCGTTGGGCGATTGCCGATATCAACCGAATGGAATCACTTTCGCGCTATCCATTTGTTTATGCGGAAGGAATACAGACGGTCACCAATCCTGTGGCCCAGGCGAATCTTCGTGAATACCTGCTACGGGGCGGATTTCTGCTGATTGATGCCTGCATTAACGTTGCGGTGAATCCCGAACCCGATGTGTTTCTGGCGGGTCAGTTGCTGCGTATGAAGGAAATTTTGCCGGAAGCCACTATCACGCCCATCCCGCCACAGCACGAGATCTTCAAAACCTACTTCGAACTTGATCGACGTCCACAAAGTTATATGAACAACGTGTATGACCCCCGCTGGGAGAAGCATCCGATGTATGCTGTGGAACTGGATGGACGCGTGGTTTCCATCATTAGCCTCGCCGCATTAAAATGCGGATGGAGTTTCGATGTGAACCCACCCGAACTTCGAATCAACAGCATGAAGATGATGATTAACATTTATGCTTTTTCGCTGATTCACTGATCGCCTGGCGAAAATTATTCATGCGATCAACTTCGGAAATACAATGGGAATTCGGTGGCCCCCTGACGTCGGCATCTCCAGGGCTCGCCTGGACAGTGCTTCTCGCGGTGTTGGCGCTTGGCTTGTATCTGGCCTATGCAAATTACTTCAAGCGGAGCGGCACCATTCCCAAACATCGACGACGCATTTTGTTTCTATTGCGCGCTTTTTTCTTGTGCGGAGTGGTATTATGCTTGGCAAATCCGACTCGGATTGAGCGCCACCTACTTGATGCCCCCGCCCCACAACCACTGGCCGTATTGATTGATCGCTCGGCCAGCATGACCTTACCGGATAATCGCGGTCAGACGCGGCTGGAGAGTGCATCGCGCCAATGGGAAAAAATTCGCAACCATGCACAGGAACATTTCCAAGAGATTGAATATGCCAGTTTCGCTCGGGAAATGAAGTCAGCGGGTTCCTGGGAAGCCGCAGTCTCAGCGGATTTGCCGGATGCTGAGACGATGCTGTTTGAGTCACTCTCCACCCTGTTGGAAAAAGCTCCGCTCGGCGGCTATGGCGGGATTCTGACGGTCACCGATGGCGTGGATACTTCGCAGGAAAGCGCTTCCCCATTGCTTGGACAACTTCTAGCTTCGCGCACCCCTCTCTATTTTCTTCCTGGCACCAATCGCTTGCGCCCCCGTGCGCTACTGCAAATCCGGGAGGTGGATCTTCCGCAGGAAGTGGTGCGTCAATCGCAATTTGATTACCATGCGGTGATCGAAATTTTTGCGGAAACGGATCGTGAAATGAAAATCTCGATTAAAAAAGATGACGGCCCGCCTTTCATCGAAACCGTGAAGGTCAAAGCGGGCAACACGCTTTTTCCGTGGTCACACAAACTGGCCTCCGCAGAACCTGGTGACGTTCAAATTGAATTTACTGTGGAGGATGGCGAGCGTTCCAAGACGGCCCTGCATCAAGTGCGCGTTTTGGAAACGTTGGATTCCAATATTCTCTATTATCAAGGTGCGCTCGACTGGGGTTTTCATTTCATGAACCGCGTGATGTCGCGCGAACCCGGCTTCAAGATTACGGCGCTGTTTAATCCACGATCCGGCGCCACGATTCGCTCAGGCACAGACAAAGATGACACGACCGGACTTCCGGACCGTGCTCGTGGATTGACAAAATTTCAGACGGTTATTCTTGCCAATGTATTTATTAGTCAGCTCTCCGCTTTGCAGCAGCAGGCGCTCAGTGATTATGTGCGCGATGGAGGTGGTTTATTGGTCATTCTCCCCAATACCGAGGCCGCGATTGATTTCGCTGGTTCACCATTGGAAGCCATGTTGCCCGTGGTTTTCGAAAACGAGAGTTCACTATCAAGAAGAGAAGCCGCAGAGGCGGATCTGCTTTCGAAGGTCGGACAATCGCAAGCCATTCAGCAGCGCGGGCCGCTTCCGATGAATGCCGCAGCGCTTGATGTGCTGAAGCCGTTTAAGATTCCAGAAAATTCACCGCTTTCTGCTTTGCTGGAAACACCGGGAGCCAATGCAAGCCAACGCATCGTTCCGAAATTTGTAGATTACGCAAAAGTGCAAAGCGCAAAACCCGGTGCTGAAATTCTAGCTGAACATCCCACAGAAAGAAATCCCGCCACCGGCCAGCCACGCATTCTGCTTGCCACACAGGCCTTTGGAAAAGGGAAGGTCTCCGTGCTCACGACCGACTCCTTGTGGCGCTGGCATCTCTCGATTCCCAGCGGCTCCAAGGAAGCCTCCACGTTTTGGCAGCAACTTCTGCTCTGGCTGGGTCAATCGGCTTCGCAAGAGAAATTGCGTTTTGTGGAACGAACGACAGAAACGCCGTCGGGTGCGATTTCCACTCTCACATTGAGCGGCTCGGAAGAGACTCCGGTCGTCACTGCGACCGGTCCGGAGGGAAAGGTCGCAGCCGTTAAAATCGAGTCGGGTGAAACGCCGATGGAATGGAGCGTGCAATGGACACCCGATGTTGAGGGAGTCTGGCGTCTTCAAGCAGAAGCGGGGGTTCAACGCACAGCAGATCGTTTTTTCCTGTCCACCGACGCCTCAGCATTTTCGAAAGATGACTCCCATCTCCCGCCCGCCATGGATACCATGCGTGAACTTGCTGCAGCAACGGGCGGGACTTTGATCCAGGGAGCAGCGCCTGCGTCATGGTCGGCGGGAACGGGAATGGTAGAGCCGCAAATGGTTTCTGAACGACGCGAGCTGCTGTGGAATCAGTGGTGGCTGTTGCTCACAATTTTCGGTGCGTACGCAGTTGAGTTAATCCTGCGCCGTCGTTGGCAGTTGGTGTGAGGTCGTGTTCTCCCATGAGATTGAGCCGCCCTTTTTGTAGTCACCCCGCTCTGTCGGCGTTCCAGACCCAGTGCTAGACGCCGACAGAGCGGCTTGGCTTGTATGTTAAAAAAGGCCATGAGAATAATTCATAAATACCCGGCAGGGCAAGATAGCGGCAGCCTGTCAGGGTGCTGGAAAAAGAAATCGCCCTCACTGAAAACCCAACCAGCAAGCTCGTTGAGAACACTCCGAATCTTCAAAAATCCAACTAGATCGTTACGTCGGTTGAAGGCGTCGGGAACATCACCGCATGGCCCCTTGCTGGCTCAACTCCCAACTCGGGCGGTACAGACTCAACCTTCCCCTTGCTTCTGAAGCAACAACAGGGAACGGTGCGCTCTCAATTTGCACACGCCATCGAAACCGCAACTCTCTGAACGTTCGCTCCTGATCCTTTTGGCGTCCGTTCAATTCACGCACATCATGGATTTCATGATCCTGATGCCGCTTGGGCCGCAGTTGATGCGCGAACTTTCCATTACTGCTGCGCAATTCAGCGAGTTGATCGCCTCTTATACCATCACCGCCGGAATCGTCGGTCTTTTAATCGCTCCATTCATTGACCGTTATGATCGGCGAACGGTGTTGTTGATCTGTTACGCGGGATTTATCGCGGGAACGTTAGCTTGCGCCGTTTCTACCACGGTCGGCGGATTGATGACGGCCCGTGCTGTCTGCGGAGTTTTCGGTGGAATTTCGAATGCGATCATCTTGGCAATTGTCGGCGATCTGGTGCCGACCGATCGACGCGGTGCGGCGATGGGCATCATCATGACGGCTTTCTCCGCTGCGGCTGCTTTTGGGGTGCCCTTCGGTCTTTTCCTCGCCCAGCAATTTATTTGGGAAACGCCGTTCTATTTGTTGGCAGGCATTGGATTGGTCGTGGAGATTTTCCTTTTCGCTTTTTTGCCCAGTGTGCGCGGGCATCTAGCGGACGGACCACCTGCGTCCTGGAAAAACTTTCTTGATCTGCTCGCCAATGGCAACGCCTGGCGGGCTCTGCTGCTCATGGTGTCACTAGTATTCGGACATTTCACTATCATCCCATTCCTGTCACCTCACCTGGTCTTTAATCTTAAACTTCCCGAGACCTATCTGACGCTCGTCTATATCTTGGGCGGTCTCCTCACCATTCTCACAGCCCCCTGGATTGGTCGCTTATGTGATCGTCTGGGACGGGTGCCCGTTTTTACGGTCGTGGTCGTCTGTGCGGCCACCATCATTTTTCTCCTTACCCACGCAGGACCGATGCCGGTCGCGGCAACGCTCGTATTGACCAGTCTCTTTTTCATTTTTGCCAGTGGAAGATATGTGCCCGCTCAGGCGGTGTTGACCTCTGCTGTCGGGGCGAATCAGAGAGGCGGATTCATGAGTCTCACGGCCTGCACGCGGGATCTATGCACGGGACTGGCCGCCATCCTCGCCGGACGCGTCGTATTTCGTTCAGGAGATGAGTTGCTGAATGTAAATCTGCTCGGCTGGCTGGCAGTCGCCGTAAGTTTGCTGAGTATTTGGCTGATCCGGCAGGTCAAAGCCGTGCATTAGGCGCTTGCCAGAATCTCGTCACGGTTTCGCGAGTTCGACGAATTCGGGCAGCTTGCGGACGGGACGAAAGGCGGGGTCGGCGGTCAGGAAGATGAAGGTGTCCAGATCTATGATGGCGTGCACTTCTTTCAGCGCGGAAATTGCGGTTGGCAGATCGCCGATGGACGCCGCTTTCGCTGCGGCGGCAAATTTTTGCGCAAACCAGGATTGCGGGGTCTCGCTGGTTTCGCCGGACTCCAATTGAAGGAGCGCGAGTGTGACATCGATGGCCACTCTGGAATCGATGGGTTTCAGCATGGCTCGTGCGGCTTCCAACTCTTGTCGGGCCGCTTCAGGACGTCCTTCTCTACGGGCAATGAGCGCTTTTTCAATGCGGGGCCCTGGATTTGCGGGGTCGGCTTGCACGGCGAGATCGAGGAAGGCCATCACGCTGACCATGACATTCTGAAGCGAATTCCCTCCACGATCTTCGAAGGTCAACACGGATTTGAGAGTGAATGCATCGGAAACGCGTTCGCCCCGGTCGATGGATTGATCGAGCGCCATCATCGCTTTACCGAGTTCCCCTTCCTTTAATTGAGCCAGACCAAGGCTATATTGAAGCGACGGCATTTCAGGATGCGCAACGATCAGATTTTGCAGAGCCGTGACCGCAGCATCCCCGCGACCGTCCGCCAGATCGCCAAGCGCAAGATCGAAATCCGAGATCGCCTGGTTAGGAATGGCAATGACCGCTGATTTACGGTTTTCATCGGTTTGAATGATCGCCGTCTGTTTCGCCGTTTCATGACGACCAGCTGCGCGCCCAAGGAAAAAGGCCACCACCCCAATCACAACGCCGAGCAGAACGAGAATTAGTAAGTCACGAAGCTCCACAAGACTTTTTGAGACGATCTTTTTAAGTTCGGGTACGCTGGGAAGTGCGGGGTCATCATCAGAGTCCGAGTCCGCAAAATCTAAATCCCAGGTTTCCACCTCTAGAGGCATTGCAGGTTTCGGGGACGTTTCCGTCCTTTCGGTCCCTTTCGCCTTTTCGGTCTTTTCGATGTTTTGCGGCGCATCGGCCGAGATCACAGGCTTAGCCGGGGCCGGAACCGGAGCCATCGGCGAACGCATGGGCATGGGTTCTGCAGCGATGCGTGCTTCGCTCACCGGGATCACAATTTTCGGGCCCACGGCGGGAGCTTCACTAAGTGGATTTTTTGGGTCGTAAGCCGGTTTGGCGACCTCAGGCGGCAGTTTAAATGCCGCCGGTTTGGAGAGAGCAGAAGGCTCGGCCTTTCTCGGAGCATCGTATCCCGGCAATTCGGGCAGTTCAGAAGGCCCCCAAGATCTAGGATTGGTCGGTTTGTCCATGGCTCAAATGCGACCGCAGCCGGAATCGGAGCGGGGAGACCAATGCAGGCGAGCGATTACGAATAATTGTGCCTAAAACGGTGGTGGTCAACCAGAAAGGGACCGCAAATCCGAATTGTGAAAAGGCATCCAGAGAAAGGCGGGTAGGCGTTGCGCACTCCATGCTGAGATTATGTTGCGCTCCACAACCGCTGCTTTCGTTACAAAATTGTCACAATGCAAGGGTTGCCCTGAGGTCTTCCCATGCGCCTTAGTGCGTCAGTTCAAAGAGCGCATTTTCCAAAATGCTTTCCAGATCAGATGATCAGGTAAGTGATGAAGAAATTGAGTCTCGATGAATGAATCAGCCTCAACCTATCAGCGATAACACTGAAAAAATAATGAAAAAAATCCTTAAATATGTGTCATTAGCCTTCTTCGGGCTTTGCGCAGTTTCACTACCTGCGAAAGCGCAGATGATTACTGACCCGGGAGATCTCCTGATTTCCTTCTACGCAGTCGTTGGCAACGTGGTTCAGCCCAATACTTATATTTTCAACCTGGGAAGCGCTGCTTTATTCAGGGAGAACACCCTGATTAACGTGTCTGTGACCAGCGTGAATGCTGGACTATCCAGCGGCAACATCGGTGCCGATTTGGTGGCCACGTTTGGAGCCAACTGGTTCGACAGTAATACTGTTCAGTGGGCGATCGTGGGCGGCGTTGGTTCCACTGACTCTATCACCTCTGGGGATCCAACACGCACGTCTTATGTATCGCGGCCTACGACATCGCTGAATAACCCTTCGACAACAGCGCCAATCTATGTATCTGCACAGCGTGGCACCTTATCCACCCAGTTGCTGACATACAGAAATGGCATTAATAACCAAGGCGTAACGGGGGTGAATCTCGACGGTGCAGTCATTGCTTCCAGTACGATCAACGACTTCACTGATTTCGTTCCACCAACACAATCCGCAGACTTCGGTGTTGCAGGCATCACGCGGCAAACCTTCGCGCCGGGCAGCATTGGTGCAAATGAGGGCAAGTTAGACGTCTGGCGCGTACTGAACACAGCGACAAGCGCTGATCTGACTGCAGGACTCTCCGCAGGTAATGCGGTGGTGGGCACAGGTCAATACATTGGCACATTTACAATCGATTCTACAGGAAGCATCAGCGTTGTTCCTGAACCTTCGACTATTGTGCTCCTCGGTATGGGCCTTCTAGCCACCTTCAGTGTGCGCCGCCGAGCCAATCGCGCTTAACGATGCATTTTGTCTAATTCCTTACCAATTTAAGTTCCATTCACATTTGTTTAAATTCCATAATTACCTCAATAGATTACATGAAAAAAACCCTTATTCTAGCCCTCTTGGCCGCTGCTTCTACGCAGTCGGTATTTTCGCAGCCCATCATCGATATTACAGGATCAACCGCCGGCCGTTCAGCCGTGCATGCGGCCATCCTCGCTCTACTGACCAATGAAACCTATGCTTTTGATGGCACCAGTTCAGCTTCGTCAGCCACCCGCGCTATTTACCATGGGACGTTCGGTGGTAACCCCGTGATTGTTCGCACCTTTTGGACAGGTTCTGCAGCGGGTGTCCGCGATGTCTCCGAGCAAAATCAACTCGCAGGCTTCTTCGCCACTAGCGTGTTGGGCAATTCAGCCGGCCAAAACATTAACCCTGCAACCCCACTGGCAACAGCCAGCGCGGACACGGTTGCTGAAATCGGTTTTTCCGACGTCTTCCAAACCTCGACCGAATTTACCGCCAATACGCTTATCGATGAAATCAATGTCGCAGTATTGCCCTTCCGATTTGTGAAAAATGACGGAGCCAATCCTGCATTGACCAACATCACTCCCCCACTGGTGCGGCAACTTTATGGGAGCTTGGGTGAGTTACCACTGGCTTTGTTCACCGGTAACCCGGCAAACCAAACTACGCTTGTTTATGCTTCGGGTCGTGATGCTCTGTCTGGCACACGTATCACCGCATTTGCGGAAACCGGGCTCGGAGTCTTTACTGGAGTCAATCAATATACGGGCACCGTAAATAGTGGCGTAATCACCGCGATTGCTTTTGTTGGCAATGGCGGATATGCCAGCGGCGGCACTCTGGCTACCCTCTTGGGCGGCACTTACAGTAGCGGTATCGTGCTTGGTTATCTGGGTATTTCAGATTCAAATGCGGCAATCACTGCTGGTGCCACGGCACTGACTTACAACGGTGTTACCTACACCGAGCAGAATGTCAAAGAAGGTTTGTATAGCTTCTGGGGATACCTGCATCAGAGCCGCATGACACTCTCGGGAACGCCTCTTTCTTTCTATGACGCGCTCGCTGCTAATCTCTTCGCGGTTCCAAGCCCAGGCACAACGATCGTGATTGGTGACA
>Ga0105046_10017579_pt1 | contig 10932 bp, 10 predicted proteins | sample MAT03_FD_78385 | JGI IMG/M metagenome (GOLD analysis project Ga0105046, IMG submission 78385) | Freshwater microbial communities from Lake Fryxell liftoff mats and glacier meltwater in Antarctica - MAT-03 (megahit assembly) | ecosystem: Environmental > Aquatic > Freshwater > Ice > Liftoff...
CTTCGGACGCCTAGACAGCTTGATGCCCCGTCGATAGCTTAAGAACCGCCGATTTTTGCCTGAGAAATACAGGTTGCGAAGAATTCGAAACATTTTAACGAGAGAGTCCATGCGTAAGGGAAGTGAATTTGGTGGTCTTGGAGTAGCAATCGTAACGCCGTTTCGCGACGGGCAATTGGACGTTGCAAAGCTACGCGAACAGATCGAGTTTCAAATCGCGGCTGGGACAAACGTTCTAGTTCCGGTTGGAACCACTGGCGAATCGCCGACGTTGACGCATGAGGAACATGAACGTGTGATTAGCGAAGTTGTGCAAATGGCGGCTGGACGTTGCAAAGTCATGGCTGGCACAGGAAGTAACTCGACCGCCGAAGCTCTTCGGTTGACACGCTGGGCAGCCAAAGAAGGAGCCGACGCGTCGCTGCAAGTCGCACCTTACTATAACAAGCCGACTCAAGAAGGTTTCTACCAGCATTTCAAAGCGATTGCGGAAGCCGTTGGAATTCCGATTTGCGTCTACAATATTCCAGGGCGTTCAGCAAAGAATATCGAGCCGGAAACGATTGCTCGAATGGCCGAACTACCGAATATCGCGATGGTCAAAGAAGCGACCGGTTCATTAGATCAGTGTTCACAAGTTTTGAGCTTAACGAATTTAACCGTTTTAAGTGGCGATGATTCGTTGACGATTCCGATGATGAGCATCGGAGCCAGCGGAGTGATTTCCGTCGCGGGTAATCTAGTACCCAAAGACATTAATACTATGGTCAAAGCGGCTCTCGCAGAGGACTACGTTACAGCTCGGAAATGGCATCACAAGCTCTTCCCACTTTGCCGAGACATGCTCTCGCTCGCAACCAACCCGATTCCGGTGAAAGCCGCCATGCAATTGCTCGGTCGTGACACTGGCGAAATGCGATTGCCGATGACACCGCTGACCGAGAGCGAGATGGAGTCGTTGCGACGCACATTGAAAGCCTACGGCTTGCTTGCTTAGTTCGAATTCGACTGCAACCACAACTCCATGAATCGTGCGATGCTAATCCAGCATATCGTCCAGGGTCGATTTGCGTCTAAGGATGTGATGGTAGTGCTGAGCGAATCGATGAGCTTCGTCGCGAACATATTGCAGTAGCCGTAAAGCGAATGCGTGGCGGCTCAATCGAATTGGTTCTGACTCGCCAGGCTGGTAGATTTCTTCTTCGCGTTTGGCAAGCGAAACGATGGTTGGTGGCGTGAGACCTTGATCGCGGAAGGCTGCCAGGGCCGCGTTGAGTTGCCCTTTTCCGCCGTCAATCATCAATAGATCTGGATACGTCGATTGATCTTCGCTCAGTTTTCGAAATCGTCTTGATACCACTTCATGAATGCTTCGGAAATCGTCGATCCCTTCAACGCCTTCGATCTTATAGCGACGGTATCCGGGTTTAAAGGGCAAGCCATCGATAAATTGAACAAGCGAAGCAACAGTGTCCTTGCCAGCCAGATGCGCGATATCGACGCCTTCGATGATGCGAGGTTCTCGGTCCATCCCCAGAATCTTTTTCAGCCCACGCATCCCTTTTTTGGGATCGATATGAAAAACTTCGGGTTGAGCATGGGTATCGATTTCGCCGCGACGATCGAGATTTTCCAGAAGTAGGATTTCGTCGCGGAGTCGAGCTGCTTTCTCGAAATCGAGTACTTTCGAGGCCTCCGCCATTTCCTCACGCATCTGTGCCAAGAGACGAACGGAACCGCCTTCCAGAAAAGTCTGCAAGCGACGAATGTCGCGTCGGTAATCCTCTTTGCTGATCCGCAAATTACACGGAGCAGTGCATTGGTCGATCGAAGCTAGCAAACACGGTCGAAACCACTTCCATCGCGTATCGGCTTCTTCGATATCGAGAGCGCACGTTCTGAATTTGAAAACGCGTTGCATGACTTGAATAGCGCCTCGCAACTGTCCCGCGCTCGTAAATGGTCCGTAAAGCTTGGCACCGCGATCCTTAGGTGTTCGGGTGACTTCGACACGCGGGTAATCTTCGTGCGTGGTAATCATCAGATACGGAAAGGACTTATCGTCTTTGAGATCTTTGTTGTGTCGCGGCTGGATATCTTTGATCAACCGATTTTCTGTCAGTAGCGCATCGACTTCGCTTGCGCAATCCATATAGTCAATGTCAGCAATCTCACCGATCCAGTCGGCCGTGCGAAATTCTTGGGCGGCTGCTTGAAAGAAATAGCTCGAAGCACGACTTCGTAGGTTTTTTGCTTTACCGACGTAGATGACGATTCCTTGAGCGTCTTTCATCAGATAGACGCCTGGCGTTTGCGGAAAACCTTTTACCTTCTCGGAAGCGAATTCAAAGCCGGACAGACCCTCGTTCGGTTTTGTCGTATCGGTTGGCTTAAAAGAGTCATCTTGCATGTCTTAGGAACCCGTAGGTCAGGCTCACAGCCTGACGTCCCTTGTTGGGCGAGGGGCAACCTCCGAGCTAGCGGGAGTTTTTTGAAATCGAATGAACTTCAATGGAGAATATAGTAAGAAGAGTCTGTTCGGATGTGATTCTGACCTTTTGTCTTCAATACTTTAGCACGCTGTAAATGGGGTAATCTCCTAGTCGTTGTCGCCCACCCAAGGCGTCGAGTTCGATGCAGAAAGCGCAGCCTGCGATCGTCGCTCCGGTATGTTCGATTAACTTACAGCAGGCTTCTACGGTTCCACCTGTTGCAAGCAAGTCGTCGACGACCAAAATATTCTGGCCGGCATGGACCGCGTCTTTGTGCATTTCAAGTGTGTCTTGTCCGTACTCCAGGTCATAGCTGAACGAATGCCGATAGTGGGGAAGTTTGCCTGGCTTACGAATCGGAATAAATGCAGCATTCAGCTCCAAAGCGAGCGGAGCTGCAAAAATAAAGCCGCGAGCTTCGGCTGCGACTAACGCATCGATCTTATGCCCAGCAAACGCATCCGCCATTCGATGGATCGTTTCTCGGAACGCGGTTGCGTTTCCCAGTAGCGGTGTAATATCGCGAAACAGAATTCCCGACTTCGGGAAATTGGGTACCACTCGAATGTAGCTATTTAGGTTTAAGTCTTTTTTTCGGTTCATGATTGCCTTATTGTTTTCTAAAATCCCATTACTCGCCCCACACCCCATTTCTCGCTCCACATCATCGTGTGAAATGCCTTTCCAGTAGTCATAAATCGCGAGCCCTGCCGGTGTTAGGTTGGACCAACAACCACTTCAAGCAAGGAATCGCAAAACGTACGAGCAGGGACGCTCACGTCTGTCGACGGATGGTTCTGGACGGATTTTAGATCGTTTAACGGGAATGGAAAAGGCTAGTCTAGCTGAATTTGCTATGGAGGCACTGGCAAATTCTAAAAAGAAATCTTGCCGCAAATGATCGCTAGTCGTTAATCGAGCTATTCCCCCCAGCTTCGCTGGCTAGCCTTGACACTGTGTTCGAAACTTGCGTAGTCTCGCGACGTGATTTACTGCGGTTTCTGAGGAACTCTGAACAAGGGCCGGAGATGATGTCTTTTCTTACTCGAACAACCAATGATCAGATTCATGGTCATTTAGGAATTGCCTTCCTTGTGGCTATCCTTGCGTCCCTCGGGTCGCAACGAGCTGTTGATGCACAACCACCCCAGACGGCAGAATCGTTGTTTGGCGACCAGGAGATGGTTCAGATCAATCTACCGAACAAAGTCAGCCTCGATGCGTTGCTTAAAACGGTGGGTGAGCGCCTTCAAATAAGATATCAATACACGGCCGAGATCGGCGCGAAGCAAGTTTCCATTCAAACGCCAGCCAAAGTCCCGCTTGCCGCGTTGCCGTTTTTGTTGAGCAGCGTCCTAAAATCGGAAGGCCTTGCGATCGTCGATGGCGATGTTGCGGGTTGGAAACGCGTCATCAAAGCTATAGAAATGCTGCAATATGCTCAACCACTTCCAGCGGGCGAAGCTGAAAAAATCTTTCGAGCCGCCGGCGCGGGTGCTCCGGCAACACAAATATTTTTGCTGAAAAAACTTCAATCGACGGAACTCATCAGCATCATCCCTAGATTTTCGTCGACCGCTATCATGGTTTCAATTCCAGATTCGAATAACGTGATCATCACCGACTACGCTGGCAATATCAAAAAAATTGCGGAACTAATTGAGTTACTCGATAAACCAATCGGCGAATCTGTATTCGAGTTTTACGAAGTAAAGAATCAAAAATCCACTGAATTGGCGGAACAAGTAAAGGCAATTTTCGAACAAAAGGGAGCTCCGGATCAGCCAGCGACTTCAAAATCGCTTCGCCTTTTCGATGACCCGAAAGGCAATCGAATCGTTGTCGCGGGACGCAAGGATTTGGTTGAAGAAGCTAAACAACTTCTTCAACGTTTTGATGTTGAGCTGGGCTTGGAGACGAAAGTTTATCGTCCTAAAAACCTGACCGCCGAGAGATTGAACAAAATCATTAAGGGCTATTTACCGGAACGGGACGCGGAGCGTGCTTATCAAGGAACCGAGGACCAAGAAGGTAATTTACTGATCGTCAGGGCTACGTCTAAGATTCACGAACAGATCGACGTGCTACTCAAAGATCTCGATAAAACCGCTACGGCAGCGGATAGTCCGATCCGTTTTTACAAACTGAAGAACGCGCGTGCCGATGACGTTTTAGTAACCTTGCTTGCGCTGCAAGATGCGTATGGAACTGGCTTCAATGGTGGAGGCGGGCAATTTTTTGGCGGTGCCTTCGGAACGGGAATTCAAGGATTTGGTCAAGGACTTAATGGCCTTGGCGGATTTGGAAATGGCTTAGGCGGCTTTGGTGGGCTCGGCAATGGTTTCGGTGGACTTGGTGGTGGCATGGGTGGCATGGGTGGCATGGGTGGCGGAATTCTAGGTGGTTTAGGCGGCGGGACCGGCCAGATGGGAAATCAAGGATTCCAAAACCAGCAGTTGCCACTCCAACCTGGGCAGAATAATACTCCAGGCACAGGCGGCATGGCCGCAGGCGGTGCTGGTGGAAGTCGAACGGGTCGTCAAGGACAATCACAAGGGCAAGGGCAAGGGCAGCGTGGTCAGTCAGGCCTCGGTGGTAGCTTTGCTGGCGGCGGTTCGGCCACGCTTCCAGGCGGTGCTCGTGTTTCAGCCGATACTGGCACGAACAGTCTCATTGTCGTGGCTCCCGCCAGCATTCAACCCATTTATGAAAAACTGATTCAATCGCTCGATCAACGTCGGCCACAAGTCTTGATTGAAGTCAAGCTCATTGCACTCGATACGACCGATGGTTTTACGTTAGGAATTGAAGCGTCCGGTGGGGATCGCAATGGAGCTATACGTGCCTTCCAATTCACTTCGTACGGTCTCAGTGCCGTGAATGCTACCACCGGAGCTCTCGCGATTACGCCGGGCCGAGGTTTCAACGGAACCGTCGTCGATCCAGACGTGGCAGATGTCGTGGTACGAGCTTTGGCTACCCATACACGCTCTCGCGTTCTGGCCGAACCTAATATATTGGTAAACGACAACGACACCGGGATTCTTGAAAGCGTCGTTGAAATCCCCTTTGCTAGCGTTAACGCATCGAATACGGTTTCGACGACCAGCGTTGGTGGTGCGAGGACAGCCGGAACGACGATCACCGTTACTCCTCAAATCAATGAAGACGACAACCTTCAGCTCGAATTTGAAATCGAGTTCAGTAGCTTTGTGGGGGCTGGAACCGCGACGCTACCGCCATCCACGAACCGACAAACGGTGAGCAGCAAGATAACGATTCCCGATGGTCAAACCGTCATTGTGGGAGGCTTGAAGCGACAGGGTGCGCGTCAGGAATACGCCGGGATTCCGTGGATAGAGAAGATTCCAATTGTTCGAGACTTGACAGGGCGAACCGATGAGTCGAAAGAATCAACCGCCTTTTTCGTTTTTATTCGACCATTGATTATGCGAGATTCGCAATTCCAGGACTTGCAATATATTTCGGATCGACAATCAGGCCAAATGGGGATTCCGTCCGAATATCCCAACAGTCAGCCGCTTCTGATGGGGAGCGATCCAAGTTGCGGACCTATCGCCGGTACGATGCGCTAATCTAAGTCAGAACTTGCAAATCCATCAGGTGTAAACCGGACCTGATGAAAATGTCAAAGGCTAGTCAGGATAGGTGTTATGTGATGAGACAAAGTGATACGAATATCTCGCCCCTCGCTCTGAATGGCGTGGATTTAAGAATTGTACGTGAGCCGCTGGCGCTAGCCGCGTTGGAAAACCCAAGATATATGACGCGGCTAGCGCCAGCGGCTCCGTTAAGTCCACGCCATTCCTCCTGGCTCTGCTGGGAAAAGGGGGAGAAAGATTTTCTTATCGAGTCTTTATGACACTCCTCAATATTTCCATCATGCGTAAGCCTGACCTACGTTTTTTGTATGCTGTTGACATTCTTTGCTATAATTTTGACAGGTATTTCGATACTCTATTCGTTCGATCAAGGTCCATCGATTGCTTCCAACCGTGAATTCGCCTATCCAAACCGATCCTGCAACGTTAACTAGCTTGCTATCTACTTCGGCAGAGCTGTTGTCTGTGAGTCTGGGCGTGCCGGTCCGGAAAAGTCTTGCTGAGCTGACGCCGTCGCCGGATTTTATTCAGCGTTTAGGCATCGCTTATGCAAGACAGCATCGTGTCTTGGGCGTGATCGTCGATGGAAAAACCTATTTAGCGGCGTGCGATGTTACGGGGCTGAGTCAAGTTGACATACTCTCTCGGCTATTGAAGCAGCCGGTCTTGCCGATGTTAGCAAGCGAGTCGGCGATTACGACGGCGATCAATGCAGCTTATGCCGATCGATCGAGCCAAGCCCAAGAAGTTTTGCGATCGATCGATAGTCAAGGCTTCGATGAAAACGCCGCGAATTGGGTCTCGCGAGAAGACTTACTCGAAACCGATGGGCGAGCGCCGATCATTCAACTAGTCAACCAGTTGCTTTTCGACGCGGTCAAAAGCGGGGCTTCCGATATTCATATCCAGCCATACGAAGATCGCTTGATGGTCCGACAGCGCATTGATGGTGTGTTGTTGGATAGCTTTGAAATCCCGAAACGCTTTCAAGAAGAAGTCCTCACGCGTATTAAAGTGCTTGGCGAAATGAACATCGCCGAGAAACGCTTGCCGCAGGATGGACGAGCCACAGTGCAACTGGGTGATCGCGTTGTCGATCTTCGAATCGCTTCGTTGCCAACAAGCCACAACGAGCGAATCGTCATTCGTTTTCTCGACAAGAGTGCGCGGCTCTACACGTTAGATGATTTGGGGATGCCCAGTACAACGTTGCTGGTTTGGCAACAGCTTATTCGTCGCGATCACGGCATGATCTTGGTAACCGGACCGACGGGAAGCGGTAAAAGCACGACGCTCTACGGTGCCCTTCAGGAGATCAATTCGAAAGAAGCCAATATCCTGACGCTTGAAGATCCGATCGAGTATCAGTTGGATGGGATTAGCCAGACGCAGATCAACGAGAAAAAAGGGATGACGTTTGCGTCAGGCATGCGAAGTGTGCTTCGGCAAGATCCTGACATCATCATGGTCGGCGAAATTCGCGATCGCGATACAGCCAACATGGCGATCCAAGCATCACTGACGGGACATTTGGTATTCTCGACGCTGCATACAAACGATGCTTCCAGTGCCGTAACGCGACTGCTGGATCTCGGTGTTGAACCGTATTTGGTTGCAAGCTCGTTGATTGCTGCCTTGGCTCAGCGTTTGGTCCGGCGACTATGTCCGAATTGTAAGAAGCAAGTGGCGGAGTATGCTTTGGATCCATCCAGTTACGATCCCGATTCTGGAATGGAAACGATTCGAAACACTTACGAGCCAGTTGGTTGTGAAAAATGTCGCAATACGGGCTTTCGAGGTCGAATTGGCATTTTCGAATTGTTGGTCGTCGATGATACATGTCGTGATCTGGTTCAAGGACGGCGAAGTGCGGCTGAAATTCGCGAAGCAGCGATTTGTTCTGGCTTGTCGTTGCTCAGGAACGACGGTGCCAAGAAAATCCATGCTGGTTTGACGACGCGTGAAGAAGTCTTACGAGTGACAAGCCTCGCATAGGATCGTTCGATAAAAACTGTCTATTTTGAAATGTGGCGTACGCTTCCAGCTTACGTTTTTTGCCTCGCAAGCTGGAAGCTTACGCCACTTATTTATCGAACGAGCCTTAACGCGTGCGGACGAAGTGAGTGCAATGCCTGTTTATCATTATCAAGGTGAAACCAGTTCTGGAGCGTCGACTCGCGGGACAATCACTGCCGACACACCTCGTCAGGCTCGCGATCTTTTGCGAGCTCAGGGGACGGCTGTTCGCAAACTGTCCGATAGTGCCGTCGAGAAAACTCAACGCCGATGGTTTACTTTTGGAACCAGCTCTCTTCAGTCTCAATGGGCTGGCGCGACGCATGAACTCGCGATGTTGCTGTATGCCGGGATTCCTTTGCTGGACGGCTTAGACACGATCGCAAAGCAGCGAACGGGAGCCTTTCGAACGATCCTGCTCGGCGTCCGCGATCGCGTTGCAGGGGGAGCGGGGTTTGCAGAAGCGCTGGCCGAACGACCGGATGTGTTTGATTCTGCTTCCATTCATCTTGTTGAAGTTGGTGAAAACGCTGGTAATCTCGAACATGTACTTGAGCAGCTCGCGAATTTTAAATTGCGAATGATGGAAACCAAGGATCAAGTCCTGACGACGCTCATTTACCCTGCGTTTCTCGTATTCTTCGGAATCGCTTCGTCGATTTTCCTGATGACTTATGTCATGCCACCTTTGCTTGAAAACCTTCTTAAAACCCTTCCTTCGTTGCCTTGGCCTACCCGAGTCGTGAAGGCGATCAGCGATTTGTTGCTGAACTATGGATTGCTGCTGATCGTAGTCGTTGTTGCCATCGTATTTGCCTTTGTTACGTTCTTACGAACCGACAAAGGTCAACTTTTTTGGCATCGCTTTCTTTTACAACTACCTATTTTAGGCCCGATGATGGCCAAGCAAGGTGTTTCTCGAATCGCCATGATCGTCGGAACGTTGCTTCGAAGCGGAATCGTGCTCACTTCGGCTTTCGATTTGGCGGCCAAGTCGACTGATAACCGAATTTTGCGAGATGCCCTGAAAGAATGCGGAAAACGGATGGGAGCTGGAGAGAATGTCGCCGAAGCCTTGGAGAGAAGCGGCGTTTTTCCACCGCTCGCCGTGCGTGTTTTTGCTGTCGGCCAGGAATCAGGACGCCTGGAAGAAATGCTCGAACGACTCGCGGCGGACTATGATAGACAGGTCTCAATGGCATCGAAACGCTTTACAGCCTTGCTGGAACCTGTCCTAATAGTCGTCTTAGCAGTTTTCGTTGGTTTTCTACTCGTCGCAACTATTCTTCCCATCTTGGAGGCCGGCAATGTGGCAAAATAATCATTCGTTACAAGTTTCTTCTCATCGAACGCGAACATTGATGCGACGCGGATTTTCTTTGGTCGAATTGATGGTCGTGATGATCATCTTAGCCATGCTCGCCGGCCTTACGATCGTTGCCGTTGGTGGTTTTTTGAATACCGCCAAGGTAGGCACCGTTCGAACGGAGATGGCGACTTTTATCAAAGCTCTTTCCGCATTCCAACTGGTCAACGGTCGATATCCAACGAACGATGAAGGGTTAGCAATCCTAAAACAACCAAGCAAGAATTTCCCCAATGGATTTCTCAATAAGATTGCCAAGGACCCTTGGGGGACGCCGTTCGTCTACATAAGCCCGGGAACAAAAGGACCTTTCGAAATCATCAGCCTCGGTGAAGACAAAAAAGAAGGTGGGGAAAAGGAGAACGCCGACATTTCTAGTAACAGCATAGAATATGAGTAATTTCCGTCGCGGTTTTACGATGATCGAAGTCATGATCGTTCTGTTGATCATGGCGATGATGGCTGGACTTGCCGTGTTGAGTGTCCAAGGTCATATCGATCACGCTCGTTGGACGAGAAGCTTCGAGCAGATCGAAGAGTTGGACCGAACGGCGAGGATCTCGGCCAGACGCGATGCAATCACTTATCAAATGACATTTAACAAATCTAAACGCAAGGTTGAGTTGCGGCCGATTGGCGTGAGCACTTTGGCAAAAAATGTCCGCGAATTTAAACTCCCGACAAGTATTCAATTCGTTTCGTTTCAACGGAATACAATCAAAAGCAGCAGCGATCGTTTTGAAATCGAATTCGCACCGAGTGGCCAATCGCCATCGTATGCGATAGCGCTTGCTGCATCGTCGGGCCCGCCGCAATGGTTGGTTACGCTTGGTTTTTCTGGTCAGCAACTCCGAATGGAGAACGCCAAAGATGTGGCTGCCATGTTCCCTCGATAAACGTCGCCGAATGGTTAACCGAAGAGCCTTTACACTGATCGAAGTGTTGCTCGGAGTCGTGCTGCTCTCCACATTGATGGTCAGCGGCTTACTCGGATTTCGAGTTCATCAAAAGCAACTCCAATTCAACCAGCATCGCATCGAAGCGACCGCAGCGGCGGAGAGACTTTTGGCAGCCTGGTCAATCCAACCCACGGGCGTGCCGATGGGCGCGACTGGAGTTATGGACGTTCAGCGACAATGGTGGTGGCAAACGCGATTGATTGGCACTCGTGAAATTTTTGGACTACCCATTTTGATTGTACGGTTAGAGGTGCTTGAAAACCTACCGACGCCGGGAGTAGTTCTCGTTTCGGTCGATTTTGTGAAGCCAGCTCCCAATATCATTCCATTGGTTTCGATGAACGAAAATGCTTCAATCCAAAAGTAAGATACTACTCGCAAATCACCGCCATCTGGTTCTCCGGCTCCAGATTGCCGGGAATAAATCGCTTAGGCGTTCGGCGTTCACGTTGATTGAGGTAATGCTGGCGTGTGTA
>Ga0105046_10017580_pt1 | contig 10932 bp, 6 predicted proteins | sample MAT03_FD_78385 | JGI IMG/M metagenome (GOLD analysis project Ga0105046, IMG submission 78385) | Freshwater microbial communities from Lake Fryxell liftoff mats and glacier meltwater in Antarctica - MAT-03 (megahit assembly) | ecosystem: Environmental > Aquatic > Freshwater > Ice > Liftoff...
TTATTTTGGCGTCAGCCAACTATCTTTTGAGGCGAATAGCCGCGCTATTTAACGAAAAAGATGGGACGGATGACGGCAAAAGAATGGCATCAAATTGGAAACTTATTTTGACACCGTTCCTAACCAAATAATACAACAACAAATATGGCTCGTGTAGAACTCGTGATGCCCAAGATGGGCGAAAGTATCATGGAGGCCACCATTCTGAAGTGGCGCAAAAAACCGGGCGACCGTGTAGAACTCGACGAAGCGGTCCTGGATATCGCTACAGATAAAGTCGACAGCGAAGTGCCATCTCCGGTAGCAGGTGTCTTGACGGAATTATTGTTCCAGGAAAACGACGTCGTACCGATCAATAAGGCCATCGCGATCATTGAAACGGAAGCGACCGACGTTCAACCGGCCGCTTCTCCTGCGCTTGGCCAGACCGTCGTATCCAACGGCGCCCATCCGGCGGCCCCGGCTACTCTACCTGCCGAAAGTTTACCGAAGGCGGGTGAACCAGGTGCTCGCTTTTACTCACCCTTAGTGCGTACCATTGCCAAAGAAGAAGGTATTCAGCCGGGGGAACTGGAGCGCATCCCCGGCTCCGGACTTGATGGCCGCGTAACCAAAAAAGACATGCTGGCGTATGTTGCCATACGTTTACCTGCGGAAGGTTTGCCGAAGGCGGGGGCGCCCACACCAATCGTTCCGCCTACCGAAATCTTACCGAAAACAGCTCCGGCCACCGCTGTGAACGGAAACGTAGAAATCGTAGAAATGGACCGCATGCGCAAACTCATTGCCGATCACATGGTGATGAGCAAACACACCAGTCCGCACGTCACCTCCTTCGTGGAAGTCGACGTCACCAATCTGGTCAACTGGCGCAACCGGGTAAAAGACGATTTCAAGAAAAAATACGGCGAAAACATAACGTTCACCCCGATTTTTATCGAAGCGGTGGCCAGGGCCCTGCGCGATTTCCCGATGGTCAACGTATCGGTTGACGGCCAGCGGATCATCGTCAAAAAAGACATCAACATCGGTATGGCCGCTGCGCTGCCCTCGGGCAACCTGATCGTGCCGGTGATCAAAAACGCCGATCTCCTCAACCTCGCCGGCCTGGCCAAAGCGGTGAACGACTTCGCCAACCGGTCCCGCCAGAACCAGCTCAAACCCGAAGAGATTCAGGGCGGCACGTTCACCCTCACCAATGTCGGCACCTTCGGCAATGTGATGGGTACGCCGATCATCAACCAACCCCAGGTGGCGATTATGGCGACCGGCGCCATCCGTAAAAAACCGGCCGTACTCGAAACCGAATACGGCGATGTGATTGCGGTGCGCCAGATGATGTTCCTCTCGCTTTCCTACGACCACCGCGTGGTAGACGGCATGCTGGGTGGTTCGTTCCTGCGCAGGATAGGGGATTATTTGGAGCAGTTTGACGGGAACCGGGCGATATAAGGAACGGTGTCAAAATAAGTTTCCAATTTCAGGCCAATTATTTTGGCGTCAGCCAACTATCTTTTGAGGCGAATAGCCGCGCTATTTAACGAAAAAGATGGGCTGGATGACGGCAAAAGAATGGCATCAAATTGGGAAGTTATTTTGACACCGTTCCTAAGCGAAAAGGTTTAGGAGGTTTATTAGGTTTAGAGGGTTTAGAAGTGCAACGGCCAAAGCCTGGTTTAGATCTTTCAGAAAAGCCGCTCTAAACCCTCTAAACCTCATAAACCCCCTAAACCCACTTTTCAAATATACCCCTTCGCCCGATATACCAGCCACCCCACCCATTCCTTCCCCAAAGCGTCCCATTTCATCAGGGCTTTCCAATCGGGTTCTATCCAATTGAACGGGTTTCCATTGTTTTTTTCCGTCATATAGTCTGTGCCGAACGGGTCGCAGGGCAGTCCGGCTTTTTCAAAACAGGGCAGGGCGCGCGGCAGGTGCCAGGCCGAGGTAATGAGCAGGCAACGTGCGCCGGGTAACAGACTGTCTACCAGCGCTTTGGAAAACACAGCATTTTCGCGGGTATTCCTGGAGCGATCGTCGATCAAAATAACGCTGTCGGGTACGCCGACCCTGAGCAGGTAATCCCGAACCGTTCGCGCTTCGGGCATTTCATTGCTGATCAATTTGCCCGAGCCTCCGCTGAGCAGGATATGGCGGATTTTGCCGGATTTGTAGAGGGCCAGTGTGCTGGTAAGCCGGTCGCTTCGAAAAAAAGACCAGGTTCCAGGCGGGATGTCAGACGTCGTTTGGGTGTATCCGCCCAGCAGGATACCAACATCATACGGCGCCACAATTTGATCCGGACTTTGCCCGCCGCTTTCCCAGGCCCGGGCGAATTGGTTGACGAGCCAGGGATTAGTGAATAGTGCCAGGCCGGCAACGAATATCCGAAAGCTCCGCCGTTTGCGCTTTGCGTTTTTGGTAAACAAGCCGTAAAACCCAAGCAAAACCAGCAAGGTAAGCGGTTTGAGCACGAGGGCGAATAATTTGGACAGGGCGAAAAACATCGGGTTTGCAGGTTTTATCGGCGTTTTTGCATATTTGCGCGCTATTAGGAAACGCCTGCAAGGTAAAACGCTGTAATTTCACATAATTTATACAATTCGATAACTCAACACATCATGCTCGTATCCGCTATCGCCGCCGCTGCCCACAACAATGTTATTGGAAAAGACAACCAGATTCCCTGGCATTTGCCGGCCGATTTGGGTTATTTTAAGCGCACGACGCTGAATCATTGCATTTTGATGGGCCGAAATAGTTTCCGCAGCATCGGCAAGCCTTTGCCCAAACGCACCAATATCGTCATTACCCGCGATCCTTTTTTCACCGCAGAAGGCGTTCTGGTGGCACACACGATCGAAGAAGCCCTGGGACTGGCCTATGACACCGGTGAAACGGAGGCCTTCATTATCGGCGGCGGAGAAATTTTCCGCCAAAGTTTGGAGTTGTGCGACAAGATATACCTCACCGAAGTGGACCTGGAAGTCGAAGGCGATGTTTTTTTCCCGGAAATTGATCCGAACGAGTGGCACGAAACATGGCGCGAGGCACATGAAGCAGACGACAAAAACGAGTGTGCGTACGTGTACCGGGTTCTGGATCGTGTAGAAGTTGGGGAGGAATAAAAGATGGCGGCGCGATAGATGCCTACCGGAGGATCGTTATACTCCCGGAGTAGTCGCCTGAAAAACCACCCAGAAAACGAACCCGGCAAAAATAAGTATACACGCCTGGTGGCGCAAATTTCCCTTTTATTTTTCCATCCCAGCCTTCCGATGTGGCCGAGGGCGGGAAATGTTGTTTTTCAAACACCAGGCCGCCCCAGCGGTCATAGATTTGCAGCAATTGGACCGCTTCTGCGCCGGGACTGGTATAGACTGTAAAACGGTCATTTTCATTAGATGCACCGGGCGCAAAAACATTGGGGATGAACACGGATGCCGCTTTTATAAACAGCGTCCGGCTGTCGGATATAACGCATCCGTTGCTGTCGGTCACGAACAGGCTGTATATGGTATTCATGAAGGGCCGGGCAAATGTGGATACGCATGTATCGCAGGCAAGCCCTAATCCAGGTTGCCATACATATTGAACCACGCTGCCCGGGTACGCTACAAATGCGTTCAGCAGCAGACTATCCCCGAGTTGAAGCGTTGTATCGCTTCCGACTTGAACTGTGTTGAGCGGCGGGTCGTTGATAAAAAACGAATCTGCGGACACGCACCCATTCGCATCCTGGGTGTAGAGCACAAAATTACCGCCGGGCAGCTTGGAAAATAATGGCTGCGGCGCAAATGTAGACGGATTCAACGCATAGAGATAAGGTGGCGCGCCGCCAAAGGTCGTATCGATACGAATACTTCCAGTTGCCTCGCCATGGCAAAGTACAGAAATAGTGTGGGTCTGGGTGATCACCGGGATCGCATCCGGCAACGCCATCCCGCTTACGTTTGTACACCCGGCTGCATCGGTCACGGTAACAGAATAAGCGCCGGCAGCCAAACCGGATAGTGTAGCAGCGCTGCCACCTGGCGGCGACCAGGCGTACACATACGGACCCATGCCGCCCGAAACATCAACCGTCAAGCGCCCGTCTTCCCCACCGGCGCAACTGATATCGGATACCGTTGAAACCGTGGTTTGAATGGATTGCAGTGGCTGCGTGATGTTTAAGGCAAGCGCAGCGATACATTGGTTGGCATCGCTCACGGTCACGAAATAGTTGCCCGCCGTGAGCCCGCCCGCGCTTGGGCCGTTGCCGCCGATGGGCGACCAATTATAGAAATACGGGGGTGTTCCGCCTGTTGCGCTCAGGGTCGCGCTGCCGTTGTTGCCCCCAAAACAACTCACGGAAACAATAGTGGAAATATTGGCTTGTACACCGCCGATATTCCCGACCGAAATCTGTACCGTATCGGTGCAGCCGCGGCTATCCGTGACCGTCACGAAATAATTGCCGGAGGATAAACCGCTTGCCGTAGCGTTGGAGCCACCGGTGGGCAACCAGAAAAAAGTATAGGGCTGGGTTCCGCCGGTTTCCAGCACTGTTGCGGAGCCGTTAAAACCACCGCAAGTGGCTGCGTTGGAGCTTGTACTGTGCTGCAATACAGAAGGTTCTGTAACCGTCGTAGTGGCTATCGCCGTGCATAAGTTTACATCCGTTACCGTCACGGTGTAGGCGCCCGGCGCCAATCCATTGATGGTAAGGCCATTTCCCGCGGTTGACCAGGTATACATAAAAGGTGGCGTGCCGTTGGTAGCGCTCACCGTCGCGCTGCCGTTTTGGTCGCCGAAACAACGCACCGGAACGGTTGCTGACATGATGGCCTGTACGTCTGGCAGGCCGGCGATATGGATGTGTACCGTATCGGTGCAAGCGCGGCTATCGGTTACTGTGACGATATAATTTCCTGGTAATAAACCGGTTGCGTTTGAGCCAACGCCTCCGGAAGGCGACCATTGATAAGCGTAAGGCGGGGCGCCGCCGGTTTCCATAACGATGGCCGAGCCATTGGCATCTCCGCAGGAAGCGGGAACGCTTGAACTCGAATGTTCTAAAACGGCGGGTTGCGCAAGGGAAATTGTGGCTGTGGCGGTACACAACCCGTTTTCCGAAACAGAGACCGTGTAAGTACCCGGAGAGAGGTTTGCGATCGTCGTTCCGGTTTGCGGCGGAACGGTACTCCACAAATATTCTAGGGTTCCGCCTGCGGGCGTCGTTTGGATGGAAATTGCCCCGTTGTTGTCGCCATTGCAAGCTATTGGGGTCACATTGGAGAGGATGCCCAGCACTTTCACGGTGGCGGTAGCCGATGTATTGCCGCTGCATTCGCTGCCGGCTACGAGGGTTATGGTGTAATTACCCGGGGCGCTGAAGGTATGTGAAGGATTTTGCAGGGTACTTGTATTGGCTGCCCCGGAAGCCGGGTCGCCAAAGTCCCAGACCCAGTTGTCGGGGCAATTGGTGGACGAATCACTGAAAATATAGGTATCTGCGCTGGAACAGGCAGTGGTAAAGGATGCCTCAACAGGCGGCGCATTTTCGATATACAAGTCATCAAAGGCTACACCGTCGTAGTTGTTGCAGGTCGTTCCGGCGCCGAAGGTGAAGCGAAACAGCACATTCGTTTGCCCGGCTAAATAAGGCATGCAGTGTTTAGCCTCCACCCAGCCGCCGCTGCCGTTGCCACCCAGGCAACTGCCGTTGGTGGGTGTAATATTGCCAGTCCATCCGTGCCGGATGTTTACCAGCGTGGTGAGGTTGCTAATAGCGGGATAATTATACCAGTTATCGTTCAGGCAATCTACCGGATCGTCGATCCATCCAACGTTTGTCCAGGAGTTTCCGCCATTCTGGGAGTATTGCAAATTGGTGCCGTCGTAGCGCTGTTCCGACTCCCACCATATTTTAAAATGGATGTAAGGGTGGGCAAGATTGGTAAAATCGAAGCATGGGCTTTCTACATAAGAACGCTGTGCGAAGTTGTAAAAAGACCCTGTCAAGCCTCCGGTGATCCAGCATTTTGAGCCGCTTCCGGCCACGGTAATGGTCGGTTTGGTCGGCGTGCCCCAGGTCCAGTCGTTGTTCGTACCGCCGGCAACCCAGCCGCCGGCATTTGCCTCAAAATCTTCGTGATAAGGAAATGTCGAAATGATCAAACCACATTGCGCGCCCGACTGGATTGGATAACAAAGGAGGCTACTATACAAAAGCAGAAAAGGCCAGAACGGCATGATCGTGTGTAAAGATCTTGTTTTTAACATAGTAACCGTTCATCTTATGTAGCTTAGAACCAAGATCCCATAATGATTCCCTAATGATTTTTTTAAGGTCACAAATGACTTTAATCTCCAAAATATCCTTTATTTCCCCAGGGAAATCAAATTCGCAAACAACCTGTAAGCCCCCGGCACTCCTGCGGGCATTTCCCGGAAAAAGGAAATCCCCGTGTACACGTAATAACCTTTGCCGTATTGCGCGATCAGCAGCGCGCCGTCGGCCGGTTTTTCACCAGGGTCGTTGCTCGAGAGCGGGGCGGCAAAGGCCGGGTCCCATTCGCTGGGGAAATATAGCCCTCGTTCCTGGACCCAGCCTTTAAAATCATCGGCGCTCAATTTGTTGGGCGTATTCAGTACCGGATGTTCGGGCAGCAGGAAGCGCACCTCGGCGTTTTCGTCGGTCACGCGCGTGCGACCGAGTTTCAGGTTGTATGGCGCTGGCTTTTCTACAAAAAGGTCGAAGTTGTTATTGTATTGAGTGACGAGTGTGCCGCCGTTTTGCACGTACTCCAGCAGTTTGGGCTGGTACAATTGCAGCGCTTCTTTGGTATTGTAGGCCCGTATTCCCAATACGATCGCATCAAATTTTTTCAGGTTTTTTGGTTCGAAGTCCTTGTCTTCCAACAGCGTGACGGTACACCCGATTTGCCGCAAGGCATTTGGGATATCGTCGCCGGCGCCCATGAAATAACCGATGTTTTTGGCCTTCGTTTGTACGTCGAGGCGGGCGGCCCGGGCTATAGCCGGAAGCAACACACTTTGTTGGGGGATGTGTTCGTATTTAATCGGGACATGCCGCATGGTAAACGTTTTGCCATCTGCCCGGATGGACGCGCTGAACCTGGTTTCGCTGGGAGATGCCTTGGGCGTTACCGTAAAATAGAGCGTTCTTTCCTCCCCCTTGTTTTTGAACGATACCGGCAATTCGGCCGGGGCAACCTCCCACCCCTCACCGGCCGTCAGGGAAATTTGGCCGCGCAGGCCCTCCCGTCCGGCTTTGACGCGTACGCCCACGTCGCGGCGCTCGGTTGTGAACATGTAAGAAGGTTGATCGAATTCGATAAATGCCAGGGGCAGAATCTCGAAAGGGCGCCACACCTCGCCGATGGCCGGTTCTTCAACCTTATAGGCCACATCGGTGTCGTACTCCAAAGGAATGCCGTTCACGGTCACGGACCAGCGAACGCGGGCAAATCTCGGCGTTTCGGGCAGGCCCCGCAGCGTTTGTTGATTTACGGTGTACATGCCTTCGGAATACGGCGTTTGCAGCCAATACGGGCCTGTGAAAGGCGTGTCGAAGAGCAACTGAACTTTTTTATCGAATTTGAAATTTTGATTGAAGGCTAAAGGAAGGGCGAACAGCGTGTCGAACAGGGCAGGCTGTATGGAAACAGCCGCGAGGGTAACCGCCAGATCGGAACGGTTGATTCCTTCGAGGTGAATTTTCACGGCGTCGCCGGGATAAGCTATCGGTTCAGCAGCGGTCGCTTCGAGGTAAATCCCGAGGCATCCGCGAATCACATCCTTGATTTCCGCGAGTTTGATTTTTTTCCAATATCCCTCGGGCAATTCCTTGATCATTTGCATGGCTTTCAGCAGATCGGGCACGGAAGTCGAAGGGTGGTCGCCGCGGTATTTCTGATCCACTTTTGCCAGCAGTTTTCCGATTTTTTCGGCGCCCGGCACCCGGCTCCAGGTTGTATTGATACCCGCGAACAGGTCTTTACCGGCGGGCGGCCGTTCGCCTTTTACAAAATCGAACCACTCCTTGTTTTCGCCCCGGCTACTCATGGCGCCGAAGCCCTGACAACGGTGCATCGAGCGCGCTTCTGCGGCTAATTCGTTGTTACTTTTGCCTTTTAGCGGAAGGAATACGCCCAGATCCAGCGAAAAGAGCTGGCTTTTATCCATTTTATCAAACGCCTCCTGGCCGCCAAAAAACCACCAGGACGTATTAAAAAACTGCCGATTCGGCTGCCAGGGAGCCGTGTATTGCAGTTGTTCCGGATAAGCATCGGTTTTTCCGGCCAAGTCGAAGGCCTCCACCGAAAGCATAGCCGACGCGGTATGGTGGCCGTGGGTATCGTATTTTTTGTCGTGGTAAAAACGGTTAACGATCACATCGGGCCGGGTTTCGCGAATAGCCCAGACGACGTCGGACAGCACCGCGTCTTTATTCCAGAAACGCAGGGTTTCCTCCGGATTTTTGGAAAATCCAAAGTCGTTGGCCCGGGTGAAACGCTGTTTGCCGCCGTCGACCGAACGGGCCATGAGCAATTCTTCGGTGCGCAACACCCCCAGCAAATTGCCCATTTCCGTACCGATCAGGTTTTGTCCGCCATCGCCTCGGGTTAAAGAGAGGTAGGTGACGTTGTATAGTTTTTCGTTGGCGCAATAGCTGATAAAACGTTGGTTTTCATCGTCGGGGTGTGCGGCCACGTACAGTACGGAGCCCAGCACGTTCAGTTTTTTAATCGCCTGATGCAGGTCTGAAGGGGTGGGTTTAGCCGGTTTTTGCGCAGGAAGGACGAAAAAGTAAAAAAGAAGCAGGACAAGGGTGAGTATCCGCAGGCGGAAAATCGAGGGAGTGGGTAGCATACTTTTCATGTGTTGAACCGGCTAGTTTGTCGGCGAAAATAAACCCGGGAAAGAGGGAATTGTTGCAAAAGTACGGTTTAGAAAAGTTTACAGGAGATTCACGTTAAACCAAGGCAAAACTCTCCTAAACCTCTAAATCTCTAAACCCCCTAAACCTCCTAAACCCTCTTCTCAATATTCCAACCCGATCTTCCTCCTTATTGCGTCCAGCGTATCCACCAGATCCAGGGTAAAATCAAGGGATATGCGGTCGCTTTCCGTGCGACCTTCCTTTAAACATGTCATCACGTGGTCCGCTTCAAAAGCATAACCCCAGCCCTGGTATGGGAAATCGACGTCGCGGGTGCGTTCCTCGTGGCCATCGTATTCGGAAATGGTCAGTTTTTGGGTGTGGTGCCAGCGTGGGTGCAGGTAAATAGAGCCTTCCGAACCATATATCCAGGCTTGGACCGGCGTATTGGTATGGATAGAGGAGTGCCCGATGGCGAGGCGATTCTCCGGATACCGAAATGCAAAAGCGCAGGATTCGTCGACCCCGGATGCTGTAAAAGTGGCGGCCGCAACAATGTCGTCATCGAGGGGTTTGCCCAATATAGAAAGCGCCAGTAGGGCCGGGTAGATGCCTACGTCGAGCAGCGAGCCACCGCCCAGGGTTTTATCGTAAATTCGAGATACGGGATCCACGGGCATCCTGAAACCAAAATCGGCTTTTACGGTGTGTACCACGCCGATTTCGCCCTGGGCCACCAGCGCCAGCGCGTATTCCACGGCCGGGATAAAACGAGTCCACAGCGCGTCCATTAAAAAAGTGTTGTTGCGGCGAGCCAGGTCCACCATTTTGCGGGCTTCCTGGCCGTTCATAGCAAAAGGCTTCTCGCAGAGCACCGGAATACGGTTTTCTAAACAAAGCAGCGTGTTTTCGCAGTGCAGTACGTGTGGCGTGGCGATGTATACCACATCGAGGTCGGGGCAGAGCACCAGTTCCTCGTAACGGACGTACACGTTGGGAACGTTGTATTCATGGGCAAAGGCCCGGGCGCGTTCGGGTGACGCGGAGGCGATCGCGTGTAAGCGTGCATTGGGCAGGCGGCGGAGCTCGTCCGCAAACTTGCGGGCTATTTTTCCCAGGCCGATGATGCCCCAATTAAAAGTGCGTTCCATGATGCGAAGGTAATTAATTGGAGGGGGCGGCTGTATGGCGTGAACCAAAAGAGATTCAAAACGAACAAAATACGGAGGGTACCGCAACTTCGGCAAATCGGGTACGCTAAAGCGCTCCGAAAGTATTAACTTTAACTATTTTGGCCCCAATTTTCAGCATAAACATCCGAACATGTACGTTTTTGGCAATTTTCTTTTCAACACACCACGAGTGTTAGCCGGCAAATTTTGCCCGTTTGCCTTGTTTTTTGTACTGCTTTTTCAATCCTGCTTCCATGAAGAAGGGCCTGCGCGGATTCTCGTATTTTCCAAAACAGAAGGATACCGGCACGAAAGTATTCCTACAGGCGTAGCTGCCTTGCGCCAGATGTGTAAAGAAAACGGTATGCTCATGGACTCCACAGAAGATGCCGGCGATTTTAATGAAAACAACCTGAAACGATATGCCGCAGTGGTTTTCCTGAACACGACCGGGGATGTCCTAAGCCCGGCACAAGAGGTTGATTTTGAGCGATATATACAATCCGGTGGCGGCTATGTCGGTATCCATTCGGCTACCGATACCGAATACGGCTGGACCTGGTACGGCGGCCTAAGCGGCGCCTATTTTAAAGGGCATCCGGCCATTCAGGACGCTAAAGTCCTGGTAAAAAACCACAAACATCCGGCTACCGAACACCTGAATAGCACCGATTGGATGCGCAAGGACGAGTGGTATAATTTCAAAGATATGAATCCCAACGTCGATGTGCTGCTCGCCCTGGATGAAAGCTCGTACCAGGGCGGCGATATGTGTTCCGGCGCCCTGGCAAACGACGCTTGCCATCCGATCTCCTGGAGCCACGAATACGACGGCGGCAGGGCATTTTATACCGGAATGGGGCATACAAA
>Ga0105046_10017581_pt1 | contig 10932 bp, 10 predicted proteins | sample MAT03_FD_78385 | JGI IMG/M metagenome (GOLD analysis project Ga0105046, IMG submission 78385) | Freshwater microbial communities from Lake Fryxell liftoff mats and glacier meltwater in Antarctica - MAT-03 (megahit assembly) | ecosystem: Environmental > Aquatic > Freshwater > Ice > Liftoff...
CTCTGCTCGACCACTACAACCTCCACAATCTCCGACAATTGGCCTGCAAATTCATCCCACTACTCTCCACCGCCTGACGTTGTGTAGATACCAATGCCCGCAAGGGGGGAGGTGTTGCTCCCAGCTACTTTTGAAGCGTTTTCAGCTTTGCGAAGTGGTCAGATGGCCACACCTCCCCCCTTGCGGGGGAGGTCGGCTCGGCTTTGCGAGCCGGGTGGGGGGGCGACAATATGCAGGAAGCGTGGCGGTACTCGTGTTGCGAAAGTCTTGAGGGTCACCACTAATCACTTCTGAAATGTCGGTTTGAAATCCAGCACTTTCACGAGGAAGGCCCATTGGTCGGCGACTTCCTCGATCACCTTCGCAGTGGGCTTGCCGGCACCGTGGCCAGCCTTGGTTTCGATGCGGATCAGGACGGGTTCCGTCCCGGTTTGCATTGCTTGGAGAGCAGCGGCGAACTTGAAGCTGTGGCCCGGAACGACGCGGTCGTCGGTATCCGCCGTGGTCACCATTGTCGCCGGGTATTTCTTCGCACCATTTTTCAGCAACACGTGATACGGGCTGAACTTGTACAGCGCCGTGAACTCTTCGGCGTTGTCGCTGGAGCCGTAGTCATCGACCCAATAGCGGCCGGCGGTGAACTTCTGGAACCGCAGCATATCCATGACGCCGACAGCGGGCAGGCACGCACCGAACAGGTCGGGCCGCTGTGTCATACACGCCCCCACGAGCAACCCGCCATTGCTGCCGCCTTGGATGGCGAGTTTCGCTGGAGATGTGTATTTCTCCTTCACGAGATATTCGGCGGCCGCGATGAAGTCGTCGAACACGTTTTGCTTGGTGAGCTTCGTGCCGGCGCGGTGCCAGGCGTCGCCATATTCGCCGCCGCCGCGCAGGTTCGCCACCGCGTACACGCCTCCCATCTCCATCCATTGAAGCCGCGAGACCGAGAACCCCGGCGGCAGTGAGATGTTGAATCCACCGTAACCATACAACAGTGTTGGGTTGGTGCCGTCGAGTTTGATGCCCTTCTTGTGGGCAATGAACATCGGAATCCGCGTGCCGTCTTTGCTCGTGTAGAAAACCTGTTTCACTTCATAGAGAGACGGATCGAACTTCACCTTGGCTTGCCGAATCAGTTTGCTTTGCCCGGTGATGACGTTGTAACTGAATACACTCGTCGGCGTAGCGAAGCTGGAAAACGTGTAGAACGTTTCGGTGTCCGTGCGTTTGCCGTGGAACCCAGTGGCGGTGCCGATACCGGGCAGTTGCACATCGCGGATATGTTTGCCGTCCATGTCGTACAACTTCACCACGGTCTTCACATCTTGCATGTAGCTGCAAATGAACAGGTTTCCGACAAGGTCGATGCCTTCCAGCACATCCTTGGCCTCGGGGATGATCGTCTTCCAGTTGTCCTTCTTGGGGTTGCGGGTATCGATTGCAATCACTTGGTACTTCGGCGCGTTGTAGTCGGTGCGAAAGTAGAATACCGGGCCATCGTTGCCGAGGAAGCTGAACTTATTCTCGTGGTTATCAACGAGTTCCGTGGGCAGCCCATAAGGCTCCAACAAGTCCTTGTACACGACGCGGGCTTTGCGGCTCGTGGTGCCGTCGTTCACGGAGATGATGAGATACCGGCCGTCCTCGCTCACGTCGGCGTTGACCCCCCACTTGGGCTGATCCGGGCGTTCGTAGGCCAACACGTCTTCACTTTGCAGTGTGCCGATTCGGTGATAGTACAACTTCATGTTAACGTTGAGACTCTGGAACGCATCGTCTTTCTTCGGCTCCGGGAAACGGCTGTAGAAGAAGCCTTTGCCATCGGTCGTCCAACTCGCTCCGCTGAACTTCACCCACTTGAGTTCGTCGGCCAACGGCTTCACGGTGTTCACGTCGAACACGCGCCATGTGTTCCAGTCGCTGCCCGCTTCCGCCACACCATAAGCAATGTATTTCGCGTCCTCGCTCAACGCTATGCCGGCGAGCGCGGCCGTGCCATCCTTGCTCCAGGTGTTGGGGTCCATTAACAGTTTTGGTTCGCCATCAAGAGTGTCTTGCATGTAGAAGGCGCTCTGGTTCTGGAGACCATTGTTCTTTGAGAAGAAGTATTTACCGCCCACGCGAGAGGGTGCTGAGATTTTCTCGTAGTTCCACAACTCGGTGATGCGGTCTTTGATGGCAGCTCGCTCCGGGATTGTTGCGAGGAACGCGGTCGTCACCTTGTTCTCGGCTTCCACCCACGCGGCCACTTCGGGAACCTCGCGCACATCGCCTTCGAGCCAGCGGTACGGATCGGCGACCTTGGTGCCGTGGTAGTCGTCGGTTTGGCTACCCTTCTTCGTCTCGGGATACTTCAACTTCGTCTCCTGTGCCATCGCATTGAACAACATGAATGCGAAAACGGTCGTGGCGAAAACCCAGCGCATGGTGGCCTCTCGTTCTGGAAAGCAAGATGAAAAACAGTATTCACCGCAGAGAACGCAGAGAAGAGGAAGAATTCTAACCACAGAGGCACAGAGACACCGAGAAAACAAGCAAACAGAAAATTGAGAAGAGACGCAAGACAGGAACAGAAGTCAACGTCTCATTGAGGATCATTTTCAAACCTCTCCTCTTAACTCTGAAATTCTCTGTGTATCTGTGCCTCTGTGGTTAGAACTCTTCACTGCGGTGATACTGCTTCTATATTAACCGCGGAATTGATTTGGGATCGATCCCCTCGTGTTCAACTCTGGGGCTTGTTAGCTTCGTTGTCGTCAGATTTCAAAAGTAGCGAGTCGAATGCTTCGCGCATTATCCACGCTTGGCGGGTCACGTTTTGGAGTGTGCTTGCGCGCTCCAGGGCGCTGCGCAGCACAGTCTTTACCTCGTCAGACACGGCTTGCGCATTGATGAGGAAGCGACCGGCGCAGGCGTAGGTTTCGTAGCAACCGCGGTGGTCGCCGGCGTTGTAAGCGGGGGCACCCAAGCGGATGGCCAGCGTCAGGTACAGTTGAACCTCGCGCGTGTTCAGGTCTGGGCCGGTGCCCATCTCGCCGATGGCGTCGAAGGCGTGTCGCATGGCCCACGCTTGCTCGTTGGGGTCGTCCAGGGCGACGCACCGGTCGAGCGCTTCGCGGAGCTTGGTTTTCGCGTTGTCCGGGCCGGTGAGGATAGTGGCCAGCAACATGCGTGCGGTACACGAGTAAGTGTCGAAACACCCCTGACGGTCGCCCGTGTTGTACGCGGGGGCACCAATCGAAATGGCCATGCCAATGTAGGCTTGCATCGCGGCGAGTGGGTCTTCAGGGATCGCCGACGCTACGGTTTCCTCGTCGTCCTCCACGAGGGTTTCGAGACCTTCTCTTAGCTCGCCAGCCTGCTCACGGGGATTCGCGGCGTTCTCGGCATTGTCGAGGGCACGTTCCAGGCGGAAATCGGCGACCTCGCCCAACCCCTTGACCTTCCGAGCCAAGCGAGCGGCGCAGGCAAGCAGTTCGTAGCAGCCCGTGAAGTCGCCGGTATTGGCGGCCAGGGTGCCGAGTCGCAGCGCGGTCACCAGGAATGGCCGTGCGGGGCCGAGTGAATCGATTTCGGGTTCATCGTCGGGGTCGTTATCGGATGACATGGCGGCCTCGCGGAACGGGTGCTTCCATTGGAGTCAGTTTAGGCTGTGAGTCAATGCAAAGCCCACTCCGCGCTGCCCGCGTTCACCGCCACAACTTCAGCAACCCTTCGGGGTTCACCAAATCCGTGTACAAGTAGTCCGGGCCGTGCGTGCCCAACTCTTCGACGGGGTGCCAGCCGGTCGCCACAGCCACGACCTTCGCACCGATGGCGCGGGCACATTGCACATCTAATGGCGTGTCGCCGATCACCCACACCTCGCCGGAATCGACATCCCTTTTCAAGTGTGAACGCACTTCCGCAAGGGCCGCGCGGGCCACGTCGTCGCGCTCGTAGTGGGAATCGCCGAAGCCGCCGCAAGCGAAGTTGTCCCATAGACCGAAGTGGCCGAGTTTGTGGCTCGCCCCGGCACGCACGTTGCCCGTGAGAAGCCCCAGCACGACGCCCGGCCGCTGTCGCAGTTCGGCGAGGAGTTCCGGGATACCCGGGCACACGATTCCGCCGTGCTTCGCCAAACTCGCCGGCAGGTGCGACAGGTACGCTTCCTGGAGTCGCACTTGGTTCGCGTGTGTTGGCTCAAGGCCGTGAACGGTAAGCAAGTCGCGGCCGATGGCGCGGTCGGTGCGGCCGGAGTACGGCACGGTGTCGAGGAACTCGGCGACTCCGAACGCGGAGTGCAGCCCGGCTTCCATCGCCGCCTTTCCCGCGCCGCCCGTGCGAATCAATGTTCCGTCGATGTCGAAAAGAAGAATGGGCATGGTTGGCAATTGTGGGGGTGAAACGTGACTCGTTCCGATTTGATGTAGCCGTAACCCAGGTCGAAGTGAAGCGGCCGGCGTGATACATTGAAGAACATCGGTTGCTCACAACGGTGTTCCATGCGAGTCCTGGCGATTGGCGATATTCACGGGTGCCTCGGTGCCTTCGACGACCTGTTGAACTGGGTGAAGCCCGCGCCCAGCGATGTTCTCGTCACGCTCGGCGACTACGTTGATCGCGGGCCAGATTCCCGCGGCGTTCTGAATCGGCTGCTCGAACTGAAGCGGCGGTTGAACGTGGTTTGCCTCCGTGGGAACCACGAGTTGCTGATGTGCGATGCGTACCGTGGCGGGCGGCCCGAACGGAAAATGTGGCTCAGCGTGGGCGGCGTGCAAACCCTCGGCTCCTACGGCATTACCCCAGGTCGCTCGGGCACGCTCGACGATATCCCGACGGAACACTGGGCCTTTCTGGAAGATGGCCTCGCGGATTACTACGAAAGTGAGTTGTTCCTCTTCGTTCACGCCACCGTCGTCCGCGATCTGGCGATGGACGAGCAACCGGACTACGCGCTGTTCTGGGAATTCCTCCCCGAGGCCATGCGGCACGAATCCCGGAAGACGGTCATCTGCGGTCACACGTCGCAGAAGTCCGGCGCGCCGAAGGTGGTCCCCGGCGCGGTATGCATCGATACCCACGCCTACGCGGGCGGCTGGCTCACCTGCCTCGACACGGGTAGCGGCCGATTCTGGCAGACCGATATGATGGGCCGCAAGCGCGAAGGAGACCTCGACTACGAATGACAACGATCCAGGGTCTCACGACACCTGGCTACAGACTATCGCCCCATCCGGGGCTGAAAACCAGAACCAAGCACGCCTTTCATCAGCCCTGGAAGGGCGGCAGTTTGTAGCCAGGTGTCGTGAGACCCTGGATCGGATGTGGTGGCATTACCAACGCTTGGTGGATACGTTAAGATTCCCGTGGCCCCGCAAAGCGCAGGACTTCCCCATGAACGAAACCAAGTGGCTGACCGGCCAGGACGGGGAAGCCATGCTCGAACTCGTGGCTGATCGGCTTTCACCCCGGCAGTTGGTCTTGCTTGCAGCCGCGTATTTGCGAAGGCTCTGGGACTTGCTACCCGAGGGCGTCCTGCGGCAAGCCGTCGATTTCGCCGAACGCGCAACGCACCCGATGCCTGCGAAAACTCGCAGGGAGTGGATCGGCAAGATCGACGCGAGCGTGCCCGCCGCCGTGGGTGCCGCCGAACTGGCCCAGCGCGAAATCGTGCGGTCGTGTGACCCCGACGCCGCCGACATCGATCAACCCGTACTTTCCCGCCCCGGCCAAGTCGCCCCCGCGTTCCCGCTGTTCCAGTCGGCGAGCCGCAACGCCCGCAACGCCATTGAGGCCATCGCGGATGCCGTCACCGAGGCGGCCCAGGCTGTTCGCGTGCTGTTCACGGAGCCAAGTGAGGAAATGTTGGGATTGGCCCGTGGTCGCGTTGAAGAAGCCAGCGGCACGCGGACCAACGCCAACCACGCGGCCAACAACGCCATCCGCCTGAAGGGCAGGGGCGACGAGATCGCCGACCAAGCCGCCGGCGCGAAAAACAAGCGACTTTACGAAGCCATCGCGCTCGAAGAGGTGCGCAAGGCCGAAGAAGGGACGAACCGCCAAGACGGCGATGATTTCGACGCCGAGGAGAAACGCGACCGTGCCGCCCGCAAGATTCTCGCCGGCTTCCTGCGCGAAATCGTCGGCAACCCGTTCACGCCGCCCCGCTTCGAGGCAAGTTGGCTGACTTCTGATGTCGTGGCGCTCGCGCAGGGCATCTTCGACGACCGCGCCTTCGACCGAATGCCAATCCTCGCCGATGCCCTCCTTGATGCGGACTGCGACGAGGAAACCGTCTTGCGGCACCTGCGCGGCACCGAGCGGAGCGTGCTGGAACAACCCATCCACGTTCGCGGTTGCTGGGTCATCGAGTGTGCCCTGAGCCGGTTCGTGCCACTGCCGGCCGCAAGCCCCGACAAGAAGAAACGCCCACGCCGCCGTCGCGACCCGTTCGACGATTTCGACCTGGACTTCCCCGCCGACCCCGCCGACGATCAGCTTGCGTAACTTCTCTCAGATAGCACCCGGCTTGCTGGGGCTTGGTTTCGTTTGAAAAGACCCCCGGCACCGTGGAGCGTGAAGCAATGCCTCTCCCGCCCCTCGCCCCCATCCCTCGCCCCTACTCCGGGAAACCCGTGCGGGTCGGGCTGATTGGCTGCGGGAAAGTGGGCAGCATCCACGCGGCAGTTCTGGGATCGCTTCCCGAAGCGGATTTCGTCGCCGTCTGCGATGCCGACGCCACCCGCGCCGCTACGTTCGCCACGAAATACAACGTGCGGCCGTTCCCCGACATCGCATCAATGCGCCGCGAGGCCGGCGTGGAAGCTGTGGTGATCGGCACCCCGCACCCGCTCCACGCCGCACCGGCCATCTTGGCCGCCGAAGCCGGCATTCACGTTCTCGTTGTAAAGCCGATGGCCGCGAGCCTCGCCGATTGTGATGCGATGCTTGCAGCGGCGAAGAAAGCCGGCGTTCGCCTGGGCGTCATCAGTCAACGGCGGTTCTACGAGCCAGTCGCTCGGATGAAAGCGGCCATTGATGCCGGAAAGTTAGGCAAGCCGTCGCTCGGCGTGTTCATCCAGTACAGTTGGCGTGAACCCGCTTACTACACCTCCGACCCGTGGCGCGGCAAGTGGGACACCGAGGGCGGTGGCGTTCTCGTGAATCAGTCCCCGCACCAACTGGACATTTTGCTTTGGCTCATGGGGCCGGCTGTCGAAGTGTCCGGGTTGTGGGCGAACGTGAATCACCCGAACGTCGAGGTAGATGATACCGCCGTCGCCACGATCCGCTTCCGCAACGGTGGGCTGGGTTCTGTTGCAACATCCGTGTCGCAGAAGCCGGGGATTTACACGAAGGTTCACATTCATGGCTCGAACGGCGCTTCGGTTGGCGTGGAAACGGATCGCGGGGCCACGTTCATCGCAGGTGTCTCGGCCGCCGCGGAACCCGCCCTCAATGACATCTGGACGATCCCCGGCGAAGAGTCGCTTCTTGCCGAATTCCAGACCGAAGACCTCGCCCGTTTCGCGGCCATCGACGCCACGACGCATTACCATCGCCTGCAAATCGCCGACTTCCTGCAAGCGATTCAACACGACCGCCCGCCGCTCGTGACAGGGGAAGACGGCCGCGCCGTGGTCGAACTCTTCACGGCCGTGTATCAGTCAGCCCGCGACGGTCGGCCTGTTCAACTTGGGTAATTGTGAGAACCCTCGGCAAGCGGGGGCTATGTGTCCGCACCGCAGCGAGTATAAACTGCATTCACACCCTGCGGAGCCTGCCCCATGCTTGACCCCGACGAAGCCGCCGTAACGCCAGCCTTCGACACCGCCACCTTCGACCGCATCCGTGCGGCACTCGGCACGGGGCCAACCGCCGCCGTTGATGCGCTCGTGGAGGAACTCCGCGCTGCCGGGAACTTCCAGCAACTCTTCTATGCGTTGCTCCTCAAGAAGCGTGTCGAACTCGGCGTCTCGCCATTCCCGACTGGGCCGTCCGCGGAGTTGCCCCCGGAGACGCACGTTCCTTACGAAGACGCGATCCGCGATGCCGGCCGCGTGGTCGGGCACGCACTCCTGGAACGCAAGCAGTTCCCCGAGGCGTGGTCATACTTCCGCATGTTGGGCGAACCCGAACCCGTGAAGGCTGCTCTCGAAGCGCACGAACCGGGGCCAGACGACGACATTTACCCCATCATCGAAATCGCGTGGCAAGGCGGTCTGCTTCCCAAGAAGGGCTTCGACCTCGTGCTCGACCGGCACGGCGTCTGTTCCGCAATCACTATGGTGAGCGGGTCGGACATCATGGGGAACGCCGAACTGCGCGATTACTGCGTGGGTCGGCTTGCCAAAGCACTGCATGCGCAACTCGCCTAACGACTCCGGGGTGATCTCACTGGGCGTGGCATCGAAGTCGCCGCCGACGCCAGCATTTCGCAGATCGCGGAAGCGCACCCCGAGTTGTTCGCCGAGGACGCTTACCACCTCGACACGTCGCACCTTGCCAGCGTCGTGCAGATGAGTACCTACCTCAGTGCCGGCCCCGAGAACCTGCTCGCACAGGAACTGTGCGCCTACGGCCGGCGGCTCTCGCGCAGTTTGCAAGGCCACAACGATGCCCCGTTCGACGAGGGTTACGACGATTACCTTGCGTTTCTGAAGGTGATCGCGGGTGCGCCGACGCCGCCCCGAATCGGGAACCCCGTCGAGGTGGAAACCGGGCTGGCACGCTTCCGCGCGAAGGCCGAACGCGAAGCCGCTGAGGGTAGCACTTACGCCGCGCAGGTGTATGTGAACTTGCTCCTTCGGGCCAACCGCCCTGCCGAAGCGCTCGCTGCCGCGAAGCAACTCCTGCTCGCCGAAGACGAACGGCAACTGATCTGCCCCGGCGTCGGCGAGTTGGCGAAACGCGCCGGCGACTTCGAGACGCTGGCCGCAGCCGCACAGGCGAGAAACGACCCCGTTGGCTTCCTGGCGAGTTTGATTGCCGCTCAGAAGTGACACCGAATCTACTCCCGCGATGCCGCAAGCGGCCAAACTCACGGGCAATCAGCGGAGAGTGGCATGCCGAATCCAGACCAACCGCATTCGCACTCGTTGCTCTGGAACGTCCCGAATCTCCTGTCGTTGGCGCGGGTGCCGCTGGGCGTGGTGGTGTTCATCTGCATCACGCATCACCAATGGCTTTTGGCGCTCGTCACGTTCGCCATCGCGTGCGTCACCGACTTTCTCGACGGCTGGTGGGCACGCAAATACGGCCCACTCACACTTATCGGCCGCAACCTCGACCCACTCACCGACAAGTTTTTGGTGTGCGGCACCTTCATCTATCTGATCCTGGAACCTAGCGCGGGCATCGACCCGTGGATGGTCGTGGTCGTGGTTGGCCGCGAGTTGCTGGTTACGGGGATTCGCGGGATGGTGGAATCGACCGGCCAGAAGTTCGGCGCAGACTGGTTCGGCAAGCTGAAAATGGGGCTTCAATGCGCCGTGCTGATCGGCGTATTCCTCATCCTGTGGTGGCAGGCCGCCGACTTTGCCCCGGTGGCTCTTGATGTGTTGAAGCCTGTCGAGTTCGCGCTGCTGTGGTTGATGCTCTTCGCCACCGTCGGCAGTGGCGTGCAGTACATGGTGAAGGCGGCCCGGATGCTGCGAACCGCCGCGTGATCGTTGGTTACGGCAAACGTCGATTAGACTCGTTCAGCCTTCATCCGGAAGCGATTTCCACTCCCACTGAAGGCCTGACCCTACTCGAAGCAACCCGTCAGGGGTCTTCAGTTCCCAATCAGGCAGCGAATCGTGATCGAGTTCGTCATCATCATGTCCCGCAGGCGCTGGCAGAATCACAATTCCCGAACCATCCGCAGTTTCGAGTCGCAGAGCAATTCCAGCAGCCTTCTTGAGTTCAAAGGGCTTCGCTGCGATCACGGGTGTATCCGCGCGAAAGAGTTCCCCTTCCGCGAACACGGATCGAACGGCCTGCTCATCAAGGTTTGACAACGATGGATCGAGTTCAAGTTGCGAATCGTCAATGATAAGCCGATCTTTCGGAATCGATTTGATTAGCCAGCCAGAGCCGCAAAGGCCGAGCAAATACGAGCCGTAGCGAACGCCTTTGGCTCGAAGACGCGGGTGCTTGGCTAACCGTGGCGTTCCGAAGTGCAGGGTAAGCTCATCGGCGTATCCCAGCCTCGCAAAGAGAAAAGGCTCCCCAATGAGTTGAGCAATCACACTCTGAAGGTCGCGGATGTCGGATTGACCAAGCAACGGATGTTGGCGCGACTGCTTCAAATCGACCACGGTAGCCTTCACAGCGTCTCCTTGTATTCCGCTGCCTTGGCGCGAAGCTCACTCAATGTGAAGTCTCCGCGATCATTCTTCGTCCCGCGATCACCGCCGGATTTGCATTCTTCGATGTAGTCGCCGAACTCGCGAGGATCGATGCCAAATTCCGCCGCGATGGCTCGAATCTCACGGATGTCGCGTTTCCTTTGGCCCACGCTTCACCTCATTCTACCCGAACAGGCAACTCATCCCAATGATGCCGCTTACGGCTTCACGGGTTCGATGTTGTTCCCCGCGCAGTTCGGTCACGCTTCCCGAATGGCGGCAAGGCTCTTCGCGCTGACTCGACCCAGGAGCCATCCGCGTCAGGAGTCACGATTCGGGGTTTTGGTTTGCCAGCAGTTTACGCAGCGCCTGGAGTGCTTCGGGTGACAACCCCTTCACCAGTTCGTCCGCTGAGACACCTTCCAATCGCTGCGCCATCGGAACGCTTTCGATTCGTTGCGCCATTGGAACGCTTTCGATTCTCTGCGCCATTGGAACGCTTTCGAGTCGCTTTTCAACGGGGACGGCTTTGAGGTCTTCGACGGTCGCGTTGGGGAGAAGTTCGGCGAGCGTGTCGCGGGCCAGGTCGGCGAGTGTGTACGGCATGGATAGCAAC
>Ga0105046_10017583_pt1 | contig 10931 bp, 9 predicted proteins | sample MAT03_FD_78385 | JGI IMG/M metagenome (GOLD analysis project Ga0105046, IMG submission 78385) | Freshwater microbial communities from Lake Fryxell liftoff mats and glacier meltwater in Antarctica - MAT-03 (megahit assembly) | ecosystem: Environmental > Aquatic > Freshwater > Ice > Liftoff...
GTAACGGCCTCCATGCAGCGGGTTCGAGCACCAACAGCATGATTCAGAGGCCGATTTTCGTGAAGCCCAAGTGCGAACCGCTGGAAACGACGCGCCGGAAACGCGGTTACACCCAATCCCAAGTGGGGCGTGAACGGCAACAAAAGAAGAATACAAATCAGCAGCCATCAAACAAAGACCTCGAAGGCAATCGCGGCCAATAAAAGCTGTGGCGACTGTCAAGCCTGCTGCGATCTTATTGGCGTTCAAGAGCTAGGAAAGCCGTATGCGACAAAATGCCAACACCAGTGTCCTGGTGGCTGTGCAATCTATGCAGTCCGACCGCAAGGCTGCAAAGACTACGAATGTACCTGGAAGCTGAACCATTCACTTTCAACAGAGTGGCGTCCCAACACGTCGGGCATTTTGCTGTTTCACGACCATTACGATGATGCCCGCGCCAAAAGTGCCTTGTGGGTGTGCGAGGTCTGGCCGAACGCAATTCTGACGATGCCATTTGGACTGGCTGAGTGGATCAACTCCTACGGCCAAAAGAAAGGGAATACCGTAATTCTCGTTCGTTACGGTGTGCGTCGCGGCACGTCTTACCGGATCGCCGCACGCTATACGCAGGACAGCCATCAGAAACACATGGGGCTGCGTCGTGTTGAGAATGAGCGAAACTTCCTGGTACTCGAATCACTCGATGGGACCGACGAAATGGAAGCTGCGGAGCAGTCAGAGGATCGTCCAGGAAATCAGGTTCTTTCGCCCGAAAGTACGCCAACCGAATCCGAAACAATAGAGTTCATTTTCTCCGACAAAACCTTCTTGCAGGAACCGACAAATGTTTAAGCACAGTTTAACAAATCAAAAGATACCTGAAAGGAAACTGATCTAATGCCGAATTACTGTGACTTTAGACTTCGGGGCAGCGGGCCAGTTCACGACCTGGAAGGGTTTGCTTCGCATTGGGACGGTATGCTTCGAGATGCCAAGGGTGAACCCGATCAGAATAGCTTTACGACCAGGATACTTGACTACAGAACCGAGTACCCCGAAGTTCCAGAATCCGAGTTCGTACCGTACTACCACAACGCATACATGGGGTGCAGGATTGAAAACAGTCTTGTTTTTATTGACGCCACTTCAAATTGGGGACCGCCTGTAAGTCTCCTTTGCGCGATGTCCACACGCTGGCCGGAGTTGGATTTTGTCATGCAATGCACTGTAGAACACGAATTGCATGAAAGTTGGCACTTCAAGGCAGGCGAAGTTGCGATTATTGATCTTTGGGTCACGAACATTCAGTCGCACGAAGATGAGGAGCCTGAGCGTTGGTTTGTCCGAGATGGCAAGCTCCTGAAATGGCCTGATTGGCACACGGTTAAATGGACGGGACAGGTATACACACAACGGATGCCTGATTGGGCTTTAATTCCGGCATCGACTGATGGCAAAGATGGGTTGACTCTAATGCAGCTTACGGAAGCCGCAGATGAAATCGTCGGCGACTTCGAGTCGTTTATGCTTGAAGTTAATTCTGCTCAAGGCAATACCGTCAAAGAAGAAGCCGAGGAACCACGATGACTGAGGTAGAATGGGAATTGGTTGTTGCCGCCGAAAAATGGGAAACTATCAGCCAAGAGCGTGTTGATGCAGAAAGGAAGCGTCAACGAGCAGTTTGGAAGAAGCTGTATGGAGACGACTGCGATGCGACGGATGATATTTTATCCGGTGATGAAGGCGACTTAGACCAAGAAGTCGATCAATCAGAGTCCGCTTGTTGGGATAGACTCATGGACGAGGCGGCAAAAGAACACATGGAATGCCGGAATTACTTCCAGTGGCGAACATGGTATCTGGAAGATAACAGAACGATTCATACCGTAGACTATTGTTTCAATGACGAGAACTTGTACGACGATGACCCACCCGAACCGATTCCATAGCCCGCGAAGCGTATAAATCATTGAGTGTTGTGCCGTCAGTTATTGGGCGGCAAAACAGGCCCCATCTTGTTGATGGGGCTTTTTTCATTTCTGGATGCGCGCAAATCGGCAATTTTGACAAAAACGGCGCAGGCGATAGTCCTAGCGGCGATTTTGAGCCAGATCACGACAATGAACGCCGGGGTTGTCGTGTGATCGTGTCATGTGAGTTGCGCGATAGCCCTTGAATGCGGAGCGTTACCCGCCTTGGTCCGAAACCCCCAATTGTCCGACCCGCTTGGCCAACTCATCCCGCAACTCTTTGGTGACGCCGAATGAAGATTGCAGATTGGTGGACCAGCCCACGACCCGGACGCGCCCAAATGCTGAACCGACAAACATTCGGGTGTCTTGGTGCGCGTAACCGACAAGTGGCTCAACTTCTTCCAGGTCTTCGACGATGGTTCTCGTCAATTGCCGAATGACCGCCGAGCCGTTCACCAACAATAGTTTCAGATTTTCATTCTGAATCTGTTGAGCAAGGAACTGTGCATCGCCAGCAATCAACTCGGCCCGAACGTCAGTGGGCTTCAAGTTCCCCCAAGTCGGGTCCGTCGCCCACTGGACCAGATCGAGATGGCACGCGGACCCGTCGTAATACGATGCTCCACAGGCCGTCAGGACCGGATGGAGTTGATCGAACCAGCGGCGGTAAGGGTTGCGGTGAAAGTATCCGTTGCAGTCCTCCAGCACCTTGGACACGATCTCGATGGGAGCGGTGATGAGGTCGGACGTTCCCAGCGAGTTGTGGGTGGCAAGGCGGCGTGAATCGCCAGTGAGTTCATTCCCGTTCTGGTCAAGAAATTCAACTCGACTTGGATTCAACCCCAAGGTGGCCACGGTAGCGCGCTGGGCATCGCCAAAGGAAAGGACCGGCGTTGATCCAGGGACGACAGCCGAGTTCGGTGGCGGTGGTCGTCGAATGCGATGTTCGATGTAGTCGGGGATGGTAGATGTTGTCACGACACTTATTTCAGTTGGAGTGTAACCGCGATTCCGGCGCGGTCAGGCTTTGAATCCTACGTAGCATTCCACGAGTTGTCGATGCGGATGGACACGCTCGGCTCCCTCCTGCTGCCGCCAGACGAACATTGGCAAGACACGTGCCACTGCCAGCATCGAATGGTTGGCAAAGCCAACCGCTCCGAAAGTGCCTTCGCAACCCAGTACCAACACCACGCACGTCATCACATTGCAAACCGATTGCCTGATGACGAACCCCGAAACGCTGAAAACGAAAACGCTCCACGATGCTTACGCGGAGTTCTGGGACGAAGTTTCCGGTGGTTCACTCAAGCTCAACTGGTTCTTCGCCAAGCAGGCGTTGCATGGCGGTTTTGTGTCTCGTCGTGTGAATAAGCAAAACTATAAGCCGTTCCTGCTCACCGACCGCGGCAGTACCTTCGTGCTCGAAGTGGTGGATCAAACCCAAGCGAACGCTTTTCTGAAGACGATCCAGGAGCAACCGTTGCCTTCAGCGAGTTGGCTTCCCAAAGATTGGAACGCTTGCCCATTCCTGCCCCATGTTGGTTACGGCGAAGTCGTTATTGATTTGAATTGCCACACAGTGAGGAAGCCCCAATGAATACGTTCACACGTTGGAAAATCACCGGCACTTTCACCACGACTTCACCCATGCACGTTGGCAGCGGGCACATCGGCAAAGACCATCGACTGTTGAACGAGAAGAACGAGAAGAACTGCGAAATTCAATCCGTAGTCCGCGACTATCAAGGCAGACCCTGCATTCCCGGTTCCGGTATCAAGGGCGTGCTGCGAAGTTGGGCCGAGAAGCATTTCGAGGGTTGCCCTGAGATCAACCGCATCTTCGGCCCGAAAGATTGTTCCGAATCGGGTTGGGCCGAGTTCGGCACCGCGCTTTACACTGGCTTGGGAACGCACACGTACATCCTGAATGTACCATACTGGTACGATCAACGACTTGGTGCCGACAAAGCGGACAAGACGAAGAAGGATCGCACGCTCTTCTCGGGTATCCTCAGCCACGTTGCGATTAACCGCAAAACCGGGGCTGCTGAAGCTAACAAGTTGTTCTTCGAAGAGTTCGTGCCGGAAGGAATGACTTTCGAGTTCGTCATTCACGCAACGCGGCTGACCCGCGAAGAAGTGGCGTTTTTGTTGGCAGTGCTCGAACTCGGTTCGCGGCATTCTCCGCCCTACCAATTCGGAGCGAACGGGGCCGACGGCTGGGGCCGGGTGAAGTGCAGCGCCAAGGAAACAACTCAGGGTATCAAGCCTGCTGACATCACCGTGTCACCACAGGGCAGCGTTTCCTTTGACGTCACTCTTCAATTCCCGGGTCCGTTCTTGGTCAACGACACATCGAGAACCAAGCGCGATGAGATGACTGATGCGGATAAAGCACGGCACGCGAATTTCACCGCTTTGAAGAAAGCGAACGGGCAAATCTGGCTGCCTGCGTCTTCATTCCGCGGGGCCTTCCGCAGCAGGTTAGAATTCCTGGCAGCATCGCTGGGCAATACGGAGAGCGTGGAACGCATCTTCGGTAAGACCTCGCAAGCGGCCCGCTTCCACCTCACCGAATTCGAGCAGGCTGCCGGTCCACAATCGCTCGTCAGACAGGACTTCGTCGCGATTGATCGCTTCACCGGTGGGGCCGCCGACGGAGCGAAGTTTGATGCTCTCTATGCGGATCGACCGCAACTCAAAACCACGCTGTGCATCAACACAAAGGGCTTGGAGGAGGATGACCTGAAGCTCATCGCCGCTACGCTACACGATCTTCAAGAGGGGTACGTCTGCTTCGGCTTCGGCGGCTCCAAAGGCTACGGCGAAGCAAAGGGAATATTGGACGACGCAGGGAAGGAGTGGCTGAGCAAGCATATCAGGAAAATGGATGTCGACCCAACATCTGCAGTTCCTCAACTTCAACTACTTTCAACACCAAACGAGAACGTTTCCACAAGGGCCATCACCGCAAATCCTATCCCGACTGAGAAAATCAAAACTGGCAAACTCCATCGCCGCATGAAGGGGAAGTCTATCGAATGGGTTCTGGAGGTACCAAATGGGAATGGAAGTGCTGAACATCGTGGCATTGCGTCCGCGATTCCGGCAGGCATGAAGCTCGAAACCTTCGACAGCCTGGATATTGAGTTTGAATCGAATGCCAACGGGCGACCAAAACGCATTCGCAAAGTCGGCGAGACGTGGCCGAGTGTCGGAAGTGCTGCGAATCTGCCCTTCGGTGGCATCTTTGCCAATCCGTATGCTTTCTTGCGAATGCAAGATCGTGTTGGTTTCAAAGGCGACCTACAAGATCAAAACCCGACAGCAGGTGACTCACCACACGTCAAATATCTGGCAGGGAAATATTCAGGGCGAATCCATGTATTACTAAAGACACAAACTCCGCTGCTGCTATGTGGGCGTGCAAGAGACGAAAATGCCGAACATAAGATTTACCCCGTGTTGCTGCGCGATGGCCAGCCGCTTCTGGCTTCTTCGTCGGTGCGAGGAATGCTTCGCAGCGCATACGAGGCAATTACGAATTCACGGTTTGGAGTTTTTTCGACGAATTCAGATAACGGCCATCAAGTTCGCTTGGCCTACCGCCGGGTAGCAAAGATTGATGTGGAACCGGCGTACATTCAAGAGTTGACTCCCGAACGAATGGTATTGAAGGTTCTAACGGCTCGTTGGGTTGGCGCTGCGCCGAAATTACCTCGCTATCAAAAATCACCGCCACCGAAATCTCTGGACAAGGGGGAATCTCGAGCCGCGCTGCGCTACCCTGACGGACAGTTTCCACAACATGGTGACCGAGTTGTGGTTCAAGTTTCCGACAACGGTAAAGTGACGAAGATTCAGCCGCATCCGGGAACGTTACCCGGCACGGATTGGTACGAAGGCTTCGTGTCGATCACTGGTGCGAACTTCAGCAACAAACAGTGTGAACGAGTGTTTGTTGTATCGACTAACGACAAGAAGTTAGAGCTGAATCAACCGGAAATAACACGTCTTCAATCTCTGTGGTCGGAATTGATTGCCGACTATCAATCAGTTCATGAACGTGACTTGGATAACCGAGAAAAAGATCATCGACAGCCGGGTGATTATCTCGGCAACGAACCAGGCAAAACCGGTTGGTCCAGGCATGTCTACGAATCTTCGTGGCGTAAGTTAAAAGCCGGGATGTGCGTGTATGTTCGTCGTTCCTCAAACGGTCAAGTCACAGACCTCTTTCCGATATCCATCTCTCGGAAACTTTACGACAAGTCTCCTTTGCAATCCGTGCCGCCAACACTTCTCCCCGCAACATCGATCGCCGAACTCTCCCCAGCGGATCGCCTCTTCGGTTGGGTTAGCCAGGATTCCAAAACGGGTAGCACGCCTGCGTATCGTTCCCAGGTCCGTATCGGTGTGGTTGAATGTCGAACTCCAGCCAATGAGGCCATCGTTAACGAACCTAAAACCTTGGCGATTCTTGGCCAACCCAAGCCAGCCCAAGGGCGGTTCTATGTCGGTAACAATAATGGCTATGCTTACCCGAAGGGTGGAACCAAAGAGGAGCGAGGCTACACTGTAAGCAACCGCATTCGCGGTCCCAAGGTCTACCCGCACCATGCCCAAGGCGATGTGCCTGAAGACGCCTACTCTGCGGTAAACGACAATCAGAACCGTACCGTCGAAGGCTATGTGGCGAAGGGCACCGAGTTCGCCTTCGATCTGCACTTCACCAACTTGAGCCAAATGGAACTCGGCGCATTGCTATGGTTGTTCCAACTTCCTCCCGACCACTTCTTGCGGCTCGGCCTCGGTAAACCGCTTGGTTTTGGTAGTTTACATCTGGAGATTGAAAACGCTGTTATCGCCGAGGGTTCCAAGTGGATCGAAAAAATCGGCACGGATGGAATGCTGCCGTCTTGTCAGTATCAGGAGTTTATCGCAGCTTTTGAGTCGGCCATCAATGCCGCCAACCCCCAACTACTCGGGGCGTTCAAGCAAGCCGCGAAAGGTTTTGGCGACACGCCAATCCATTATCCAAGACTCCCCGAGCAGAAGGCTGGAGGCGGAGAAAATTTCAAGTGGTTTGAAGCAAACGAACGCGGTGGGAAATACAGTTTGCCGGACTTGGCAGGTGGCGGTACACCAGGACTTCCGGGCAACCCGAGTAACTGATCTTCGACGCGTACGACAGGAGATTTTCTCCACTGAATAACGGGTGTGCCTGAGATTCGTCAGACACACCGCCACTCGACGAGGAGTGCCCGACAGTCGAGAAGAAGGCCGTGTTCAATGACCTATGATCGGCCCACCATCATTTCGCCATGGGGGACCGTTGTTGGGTCAAGGACCGCTGATGCGCTCCGGTTTCAATGGCCTCTGATCGGCCCACCATCATTTTGCCGCGGCGGAACTACGTGCGCATCGCGCTGCCCGTGCACGTTTCAATGGGGCCATTGCAGAAGCTCTACGGCGAAGCGTTGCCTGAGAGTGTGTTCGCCCACTTGAAAGTCGTTGCCGGGAACGTTCCGACGCTTCGAAGCGAGTTTCGCGAGTTTACCCAAGGCAAATGGTCGCATCGAACGAAGGAACAGTTCCTGTTGCGGGGCGAATGGCGGTTGGTCCCGTGCCGCAATGGCTCTTGCCGTGGCTGATGTGCTCCGGTCGTTTGCATGTCGGCACGCACCGCATCGCGGGAGCCGGCGGGTGTAGAAGCCACAAACCAACGTGATTGCCAAGTTCAAAGTGCCGAATTTGAGCAATAGTCACCTACCGAATTCGCGGCACGATCCCCTCTCTCGGAAGGTAATGGTCGTCTCTTCCGTGTGTCGTGTGGGAAGGATTCCCCAGCCACTTGTGGTTGTGACCAAAATTGAACGATGGTAGCGAGAACTGTAGAGAATTCTAAAAGCCACTTTTTGAATCGGAGACGATGGGTATTGAGACGAGTTCAAAAACGCTGGCTAATTACACGCGAATTCCCGACTCGAGTAAGTGGCAATCGTGATGTTCCCCACGAATCGGTAATAACCATGTTATCCCTTCGACTATCATTTGCTCGGTGACAGCAATTCAGCGGGAGTCGTTCGGAGCGAACGGGCGATGCGTCGCAGGCTGAGGATGGCGACGTTACGTTCGCCGCGTTCCACGCTGCCGATGAAGGTGCGGTGCAGCCCGCAGGTGTCTGCCAGTTGAGCTTGGGTCAAATTCCGCGCCAGTCGCCGTTCGCGAATCCGATCGCCGAGTTGCCGCAAAAACTGTTGGTCGTCCTGATTCATGATTGACGACAAACATCCGATATCGCATGATGAGTTTAAGTAGCATTTCCCAACCGGCCGGGATTTGTAAGTCGCCAGACTGGCAGAGCAGAGGATACTCTCATGATGCTTGTGAACAAATGGATGTCCGTAGCTGTGATCGTGATCATTACGGGCGGATACCTCCCGGCCAAAGCGCGCTCTCCACAGCCACTCAAGGCAGACGAAAAGAAGGGGCCGACGTACCTCGGTGCCGGTTCAAAGCACGACGGGAAGACTCTTGCCGAGTGGATCACGACACTGGCCGACGTAGACGACGTTGTTCGGGACCAAGCCGCTTATGCCATTGCTCAATACGGTCCGAATGCCAAGGCGGCCGTTCCCAAATTGATTCTGTTGTTGAAAAACCCAATGAATCTTTCCTTCGCATCTGCGTTGAAGGCGATTTCGGCGATTGGCCCTGCGGCGGGAGATGCCGTCGATCCGCTCGTCCCTTTGCTCAACGCGAAAGACGCTTTAGTCCGCGTCATCGTGGCGTATACCCTCAGCGATCTGGGGTCGGCGGCGGCGAAATCTGTGCCCCACATGATCGTTGCACTTAACGATGCCAAGGTCGGAACCGAAGAGAATCGTCATTCCATTCAGTACTCAATCGAGCGACTGGGCAAACACAATATCCAGGCCGTGTATGCTGCGGTTCGGCAAGACAAGCTCAAAGGCATAGCTTTCGGCAACGTAATCCGATCACTCGGACCGGACGACACATACGCGGTCGCCGGGTTGGTTGAAGAACTGAATCGGCGGGAGGCAGACCCGACCACCGACAACTGGGCCATCTACACCATGTCAGGGCTGAAGCAGATCGGCCCAAAAGCGGCACCCGCCCTTCCAGAGTTGAAAATCCTCTTGAAACACAAGAATGAGATAATGCGGAAATGCGCGAGTGAGGCGATCATGGCGATCGAAGCCTCGGGTGAGAAACAGCCCCTCACTGATAAAACATCGGCAGTTCCGGACGCTGCCGTCGGTGCCGTGTTCGGGAAAGAATCATCCGTTTACAAGGAAACCGGATACAAGGGCGTCTCGTTCGTCACCTCGTTCGACGATTTGGCCAAGGACAAGGGCCTGGAGTGGACGAGCCTCGGGCAGCCATGGGCCTTCTGCCCCACGCAGGATGGTGCCGAGGAGTTCGTATTCAACGCTGACAAGAAACTGGTCTGTTACACCCGGTCCTATAACGGCGGGCCGGACGACTATCTCGATCAATTCGCTGAATTGTTCGGCAAGTCCGAGCGGAAGCCTCGGGTATTCGTCACGACTTCTTCCGTGGCGGTGACTCGGCGTACGCTTTTCGATTACACGTTTCCGAAAGTGTTGGGCCGGGTGGTTTTCGCAAAGTCTGCACGACAAGGCCCTGGAGGAGGATTGAAGACGATTGTTGAGGAGCAAACTCACGTCGCGGTCATCGACCGGGCGTGGGCGGCGACTATCCTCGATTCTAATGCAAAGGGCAAACGTGAGGTAATCAAGTGGCTCGTTGCGGTCGGACAGAAGGTCAAGAACGGGGAGGTCGTGCTGAAAGACCTTCCCAAGTTAGACGGAGCAGAGGGTCGGGAATTCCAAGTGAGGGTGCCGGTCCAGTTCTTTGACACCCGAAGGGAAGAAGCGAACAAGAACCGGGAAAAGGGGCGGCAGCCCCCACCCATTGCTACCGTGGAAAAGACGATACGGTTTGGGGACCGCGAGAAGAAGCCTGTAATCCGGGTGAATTTTACATTCGACAGATACTCGCCTCTGGCGACCTCGAAAGTGTACCAACAGGACGCAATACAAAAGGGGGCATTCTTTCCGAAGACCGGCAACAACGCCCTCGATTACACGCCGTTCGGAAACCTGATTACGGAGCTAAACGTGGCTCTGATGAGTGACGCGTTCCCGCCGAAGGAGGGTCAGATAGATTACGTCCGACCGGAAGACGGTCCCGCGTACTATGAGTGGCGTGCGGAGGAGGGTTGGGTAGTGAGGTGTGGGGCGAATGACTCGGTCACGATCGAGTGGGTCGGGAAGAAGGCGCTATAGCTCGGATCGGGCTCCATCTCCAACATCTCAAAACAACGCGAACGTCTTCGGGCATCTGGCCATGAGACCCAAAGTCATTCCCCGCACTGCAGCCCTAAGAGAAGCGAGTTGCGGGGCATCGGCGGACAGTGGGTCAGCGACACGCGGACGACGATAAGTTCCAGGTAACCCCGGTAGTCGGTCTGAAGCCGCGAACGACACCGTTGTAAAAGATGTCGATTATGTGTACCGAGCAGAACCCTCGCTTTTACGTGACCCGCGAGGTGCAAACGCGCCGAATGCCGCTCCTTCCACGCCGCTTGCCGTTGTTTCTCGGCGAAGGAAACTTTCGCGAGGTGCAAACGCGCCGAATGCCGCTCCTTCCACGGTCGCTGATAGCTAAAGTAAAGCGAACCGTTTCGCAGCCCACCACCGGCGGGCTGCGACCCCATCGTTATTGCGAGTATTGCGAGTCATTGCGAGCCGTTGCAAGATTCTCGATGCACATGCGAGCGAGCCGTTCCTTCTCTTCGATTGCCACGGCTGAACGGGCCAATCGCGATTCGGAATCCTCACCGGTGCATCAGCCCTCAATGCATCAGCCCCCGATGCGTCGAATGGCGTTTCGGCACCACCACGCAACCTGTGCGGCCAGGCA
>Ga0105046_10017584_pt1 | contig 10930 bp, 8 predicted proteins | sample MAT03_FD_78385 | JGI IMG/M metagenome (GOLD analysis project Ga0105046, IMG submission 78385) | Freshwater microbial communities from Lake Fryxell liftoff mats and glacier meltwater in Antarctica - MAT-03 (megahit assembly) | ecosystem: Environmental > Aquatic > Freshwater > Ice > Liftoff...
ATCCTCGGGCGCCAGCGCCACCGCCCGGCGCAACACCTCGACCGCCAGCGCCGGCCGGCTGACCACGGTCAGCGCATTGGCCAGTGCCACCGTTGGCACCACCGCCTCTGGCGCCAGTGCCACTGCCGCTTCCAGCACCTCCACCGCCTCCTCGCGCCGGCCCAGCCGGCCCAGCAGCACACCGCGCGCGGTCAGCAGCGCCATGTTGGCCGGGTCTTCGGCGGCGGCCACGTCCAGCCGCGCAAGCTCCTGTGCCGCGCTGCCGCCCAACGCGGCCGCCTCGGCCCGGCGCACCGCGATGTCGATGCTATCGGGCAGCAGGCGCTGCGCCTCGGCGAAGGCGGATTCAGCCGCCGGAATATCGCCGGTCATCAACAGCGACAGGCCCAGCGCATCCCAGGCATCAGCGCGCTCGGGCGCGCGGGCGCAGCAGCGCAGCAGCAGCATCTGCGCGCGCGGCGCCTCGTGCCGCAGCATCAGCAGGGCGGCGAGGCTCAGCAACGCCTCTGGCCGCTGCGGATTGGCCTCCAGCGCGTGCCCGTACTCGATTTCCGCTTCGGCCAAGCGTCCGTCGCGGCGCAGGCTTTCGCCCAGGCGCAGCGCCGGCTCGTCCCAACCCGGCAGGCTGTCGCGCACATCGCGCATCATCGCCCGCGCTCGTTGCACATCGCCGGCGCGATCCTCGGCCAGCGCCAGGTTCAGCTGAGTGGCCGGCCGCCGGTCACCGAACGCCACCGCGCCGCGCAGCGCCACCAGCGCCTCGGCCGCCCGCCCCTGGTCCAGCAGCACCATGCCGAGTGCGGCATGCTGCCCGCCCTGCCACGCCTCGATTTCGGACACCGCAGCAGCGACGGGCAACAGGGCGGCGTGCCCCGGTTCAGCCGTCATGGCGCACCCGTTCCAGCACGAACAACATCCCGGTCACATCCGCCCCCGCCTCGCTGCGCAGCACCTCGCGCCGCGCGGCACGGATGGCGAAGCCGGCACGCGCGGCGGCGTCCCTCACATACGCCATGCCGTGGGCGAAGCGCCCCTGGCGACCCAGGCGCCACGGCCGGTCATCGTCCGGATCCGTCTCCTCGAGGGTGAACATCAGCATCCCGCCGGGTTGCAGCCGCGCATGCACCGCCGCCAGCGCCTCGTCCAGGACGCCGAAATAGCAGAACACATCGGCCGCGAGCACCAGCGGCCAGGCGATCGCGTTTTGCGCCAGGAACGCCTCCAGGTCGGCGTGCACGAGCGTGCCGTACAGCGCCTTGGCCCGCGCCTCGCCCAACATCCGATCCGACAGATCCACCCCGGTCAGCGGCCCCACATTCAGGTCCGACAGCACGACCGCCATCAACCCGGTGCCGCAGCCCAGGTCGAGCAACGGTCCCGCGGGCGCGCCGTGTGCCAGCGCCGGGCAATGCTCCAGCAGCGCCGCGCGCAACAGGCCCGGCACGCGATAGTGCAGGCTGATTAAATGCGCCTCGAACCGCTCCGCATAGCCATCGAACACCGTCTCCAGATACGCGCTGGGGGCGCGCGAAGCTTCCGGCAGCAGCCCGGCTGCTATCACCAGGTGGCGCACATAGGGGTCCTCCGGCGCCAGCTTCAACGCCTCGGCATAGGCGCTGCCCGCCTCCTCGTGGCGACCCAGGCTCGACAGGGCGTGGCCGCGCAGGCCGAACACACAGGCATCGGCCACGCCGTCGCACCGCGCCGCCTCGGCCAGGTCGGCCGCACGGGTGAAATCGCGCTGCCGCATCGCCACCATGATCGCCGCGGTGCGCAGCCCAACATCGCCGGGCGCGTGGCCGATTCCCACGTCCAGTATGGTAGATGCGGCATCCGCGTCGTTGGTGCGCTCCAGCGCGATCGCATAGGCGCGCACGAAGGCGCCGTTGCGCGGCTCGGCGGCCACCGCCTCGCGCAGGCAGGGCCGGGCGTCGGCCGGCCGGTTCATTTCCAGCAGGATCGCGCCAAGCACCGCCTTGGCCTGGGCATTGTCGGGCGCGAGGATGACCGCGTCGGCGGCGTCGGCGGCTGCCCCCGCCACGTCGTGGGCCTGCATGCGGGCGTCGGCGCGGCTGAGGCGCAGCACCACCGAACCGTTTTCGCGCGCCAGCCCCGCATCCAGCTCGGCCAACGCCTCGGGGATGCGGCCTTCGCGCAGCAATAGTCGCGCTTCCATATCGGACATTTCAGCCGAGGCCGGCGCCATGCGCCGCAGCGCGCCCAGCAACGGCCGGGCGGCATGCACGCGCCCAGCGGCGATCATCTCGCGGAGGCGGCGCGCAAGATGGGCGGGGTCGGGCTGCCCGATGGCGGGCCGGGCGGGGTCGGCCCGGGAAGCTTCAGCTGGCAGGGCGTTTCGCATCGGCGGCTCCTTTTGAGCGATCGGCGCAAGCGGTGTAGCCAGGGATGGGCGGACGCTCAGACGAACAGGCTGCGCGACTGCACCGACAGGCTGGTAAGGTTGGACAGGACCGCTGGGCCGGCGTTTCTCTGTTTTTCCAGCAGGTAACGCTGCACCAGCCCGTCGACGAATTTCGGCTCCTGTAACCGCTTGAGGTCCAGGCGCTGGGTGATCGCCTTCTCCTGCGCGGGCAGTTCCTGAAAGGCGATCTCCTGCGGGATGCCCAGTGCCGTGGTCACCACGCGCCGCAACACCGGGTCGCCCAGCACCTGCAGCGCGGTGGTGAACTTCGCCGCCCGCTCGCGCACGTCCAGCGCATCGGCCAAGCCCGGCGTATTCGCCTCCAGCCCGCGGCGCCAGGCAACCTCGGCATAGCCGTCGGCCAGCGTTGCCTGCACCTTCGGATCCTTGAGCGGGGCGATCCCATTTTTGGCGAACTGAAAGGCGTCCACCACGGTCGACCAGCGGCGGTCGGCCAGCCGGTTGACCAGTGATTTCGGGTCGGAGGGGTCTGACAGCAGAACCTTCTTGGCCAGCGCGGCATACGGCAATTGGTCGGACAAACCGTTGGCGATCAGCAGCACCTTGATGACCGACGGATTGTCCAACGCCTGTGCTGCCGTGGTCGCGCGGCCCACGGCGGTGCGAAACGCGGTGATGTCGCGCAGCGTCTCGGGCTGCTTGGCGGTGGCCGCCACTTCGCGGGTGCGGTTCTTCTCGGCCAGGCGGAGTGCGATGAACGGGTTGGTCGACACCCCGGTGCCGGAAGCCGAGCCATAGCCATACAGCGTCGACAGCAATGACCCGCCGGCAGCACCGCCCAGCAGCCCCCGCAGCGCCGCACCCGAAACCTGGGTCATTGCGCGGCGCCTAGGGTCTCGTGCACGGCTTGCTCCGGGTCACCCAGGTTCGCAACCGGGGCACTGGTGGATGGGCGAGCCCGCCTGGCACGCGCAAATCGAGCGCCAGGATCGGATCCCTAGCCATTGCCGGACAGGCCGGCAGCGAGGTCCTCGTTGACCTCGATCAAGAACTCGAAGTCCGGTGCATCCCGGTGCATCTCGCGCTGCACCGCCAATCCCACCGAAACGATCGACGCGCGCAGCGCCGGCGGGAGGGCGTTCTGCGGGTCCTGCATCAGGTCGACGACGGTGGTCCACAGCCGCGTGTTGTCGGCCAGGGCGCGCACCTGCACCACCGGGTTGGCGCCGCGTCCCTTGCGCAGCGCCGCCGTGGCGCGGCGAAACACATCGGCCTCCTGGTCGCGCGAGCTGCGATGAGCAGCCGAGGCAGCATACGCTCGCACAGCCTGTTCCATGCCGTTTTGCATGATACGCAATCCTTTCCTGGGTGGGCCGGCCGATCAGGACCGACCCGCCGACGCCAGCAGCGGCGCCGCGGTTGTTTCGGTGGGCAGAGGCTCGCTGGCCCGTCCAAGCACCGCATCTTCGTGGCGCATGATTCGGCGGGCGAGTTTCAACGCTTGGTAGCAATCGTCGGTCTCGGCCGATGCCAGCGCCCGGTCGAGGATCTCGCGTGCGAGCGCCGAGGTGGTGGCCGTCTTGAAAGACGCGATCAGTTCGCGCGCGGCGACCAACCCCTGGCCACGCTCCTCGTCGCTGCCGATATAGGCGGACTGGAGCGCGAAATAGATGCGCCGCGCCGGGCTGTCCGCCTGGTCGGGCGCCATGATCTGCTTGCCGAACAGAAACCGGGCGTGGGCCGTCAACTCGATCCGCGATTTCGTGCGAAATCGAATTGGCGCGCCGTTCACGATCATCATCTCGCCTTGCCGAAGTTCCAGCACGAGGGTCGACATGAGAGCTCCTAGGTGGTCCGCCAGCCGGCCCTCGAAACCCACCGTGCTGCACGGCGGGTCGGCGTCGACCGGAAGGCTGAATTGCGTCCGCCGCGGCGGGTTTTTCCGCCTGGCGGGCCGGGGCGCGGGCGTCCTGCCCGGCCCCTTTCGACCAAACGCGGGGCCGACTGGCCGCCGCTTACTTGAACAGGCTCAGCAGGCTCTGCGGCGACTGGTTGGCGATCGACAGCGCCTGGGTGCCCAACTGCTGGCGGATCTGCAATGACTGCAGCCTCGCCGACTCCTTGGCCAGGTCCGCATCGATCAGCGACCCCAGGCCGCCGTTCAGGCTGTCGACCTTGTCGTTGTTGTAGCTGATCTGGTTGTCGACGTAGTTCGACGCAGAGCCATAGGTGTTCAGCTGCGTGCCCAGTGTGGACAGCGCGTTGAGGAACGTGCCGGTCTGGGTGATCAGCGCCTGCACGCTGGCGGCCGAGCCCAGCGCGGTCGAGGTGAAGTTCACCGAGGCGAAGAACGCCGAACCGCCGAAGGCGGCGATGCCATAGGTGCCGCCCACCTCGTTGCGGATAACCGCCACCGCACCGAAGCTGCCGTTGCTGCCGGTAATGTCACCGATCAGCGTCTTGTTGTTGTAGCCAGCGTCCTGCAGGAACGTCTTCACGTTGGCCAGCTTCGACTGGTACTGCGCCACATACTGCGTGCGCTGGTCGCCCTGGGTGTTGCTGTCGCCCAGCTTGACCAGAATCTCGCGCGCTTCCTTGAGCGTGTTCGAAGCGGAGTTGAGCCCGGTGATCGTGGTGGAGATCAGGCCCTTCACGTTGCCGAGCTGCTGGTTCGCGCTCCCCAGCGCGGCAACATCCGACCGCACCCGCTGCGCCACGGCATAGGCGGCACCGTCATCCGAGGCGTCGGCTACGCGATAGCCGGTGGAAATCGTCTTCTGGCTGGTGGCCAGCTCCGAGGAAGTCCGGTTCAGCGACTGCAAGGCAATCGCCGCATTCATGTTGGTGTTAACCGAGTTGAGGGACATGGTCAGTTTTCCTACTTGCCCAATTGTTCACGCATGCCCCCGCGATTTTGCGGGCGAGCCCCATTATGGAGCCGGGTGGTTAATGGGCGGTGAAGCCCGCCGGTTGTTTTCCGGGTCATCGATCGGGCCGCAGCGCGGTTGTCGGGGGAATGCAGGGCGCCGGCATGGCATCAGCCGGCCTGGAGGAACTTGGTCAGGCTCAGCCCCTGCAACCCAGCCAACAACTGGTACGACGCCTGTAACTGCGTCTGTGTCAGCGACAGCCGCGACAGCACCTCGGCCATATCCACATCCTCCACATCCGCCACCTGGCCGCGCAGCACCGTCACCGTCGCATCCAGCCGCGCCCGCCCCTCGGCGATCGCCGCCTGGCGGTTGCCCAGCACCCCGGCATCGACATTCAGCGCGCTGACCGCGCCTTCCAGGGTGGCGCGCACGTCGGCCACCACCGCGGCAAAGCCGGCATCGTTCATCTGGCCGCTGCCGAGTGCACCCAGCGTGGCCAACCCGCGCAGGATGTCGCGCATGTACGACCCTGTGGTGCCGCCGCCCAGCGACGTGGCATCGGCATTGGCACTGGCCAGGATGCCCAACCGCACGCTCTGCCCGTCGCCCACCGGCGCCTGTGCGCGCAGGTCGTCCAGGGCTGCGGCCGGCTGCGACAACGCCGCCGAGAACGGCGAGATGCCGGGGGTGTTGGCACTTGCGATGGCCAGCGTCGCCGCGATCGTCGCCGCGGCACCGTTGCCGCCCAGCGTGCCGACGGAGGCCGCAATCCCGGCGGCAAAGCCCGACGACAAAATGCCGTCGGCGTCCGGCACAGGCGCCGTGCCGCTGTCCTGGCCGGCGAACACGTACTGGTCGCCGAGGCGCGTATTCAGCAACCCGGCCACACTGCGCAGCGCGTCGCGCGCGCCTGCGGCAACGGCGTCGACCATGACCGCGCTGAGGCCATTGAGGTCGGCGGTGCGGGCGCGGAAATCGGCGGCGATGGCGCTGATCTGCTGAAGGCTCGATTGCGTCACCTCCATGCGGCCCTGCGCGGCGTCGATATTGGCCTGCCACGCCGCGATGCGGGTCACCGCCGGGCGCAGCGAAAGGCTGGCCGCCGCTCCGGCGCCCAACCCCGCATACGTCTCGGCCACCCTTCCGCTGGCGGCCTGGCGGGTCAGCGTATCCAGCCGCTCGCGGACCTGGGCGGCACTGGCCAACAGGCTGCCGCGCGCGCCAAATCCAGCGGTGCCAGCCAGGCTGAACCCTGCGACAATCGTGCTCATTCCCGCCTCCTCACCGCAACAACTGCAATGTCTGATCCATCATCGTCTGCACTGCCGCAATTACTCGGGCATTGGCGGCATAGGCCGCCTGCAGCTGCAGCATCACGGTCATCTCCTGGTCAATGCTGACCCCGCTGCCGGCGGCGAGCTTGTCATCCAACGCCCTTTGCAGGCCGCGCGCCGACCCCACCCCGCCTGCGGCATCGCTGCTCGCGCGCGTTTGCGCCGCAACCAAGGCACTGGCCAGCGCGGCCAGCCCAACCGGCGGGGTATAGGGCGCCGCCAGCAGGCCGATGGGCCCCAGTCCGGTTCGCGCCGGCGTCGGCTGGGCCACGCCGGCGCGACTCTCGATGCCGAAACTGCGTAACAGCACCCGCTCCACCAGGGTGGCAAAGCCGGCGGGGCCAGTGGCGGAATTGCGCACGAAAGCGCTGGCGCCGGCGGGATCGTCTGGCACATCATGCGTGCCGTCGCGCAACAGCGCCGGATCGTCGGCCACCATGCGGTTCACGCTGATGACCCCGGCATAGCCGACATAGCCATCCTGGACCGGCGTGCCGCCTCCGGCCGGCACCGTGCCGACGGGGTCGCTGAACAGCCGCAGCCCCTGCGCCTCGAAGCGGCGCGACAAGGTGAAGGCAAATTCGTCCAGTTCCGCCTGGAAGGTCGGCACCACATCATCGCGCATGCCAAGGTTGGCAGCCAGCCGCCCGGTGCCCAACCGCGTGGTCACGTCAATGCCACTCAGCGTCACCGCCGGCGCGCCACCGCCGGGATAGAACGAGGTCGCATCAAGCGTCGATGCGTTCACCGCGAACGGCGGATCGATGAACCGCGTCGGCAGGCTGAGCCCGCTCGGCGTCGCCAGCAAAAGATGCCCCGACGGCGTGGCCATCGCCCGCACGTCGATCAGCCCAGCAAGTTTGCCGCGCGCCGCGTCGCGCTGGTTCTCCAGGTCGGCGCTGGAGAGCCCCATCGCGCGCACCTGCACAATACTGTCGCTCAACCCGCCGATCTGTCGCAGCGTGGCGTTCAGCGTGGCAACATCGGCCACCACCGCATCCTGCGCCGCTTGCCGCGCCCCGCCGTACGCCGCACCCAGCCCGCGAACCTGGCGCGCCAGCGCATCGGCCGCGGCCACCACCGCCGCCTGGCTCGGCTGGCTTGCCGGGTCGCTGGCCAGGCGGGTGAATCGGTCCTCCACCCGGCCGAGCAGGCTGGCCAGGTCATCGCCCGCGCCGGTGGCACCATGCACCACGTCGATCGCCGACAGCGCCGCCGCCGCCACATCCAGCCCCGCCACCGCGCTGGCCTGGTGCAGCGCCGCCTGCTGCAAATGCAGATCGATCTGCCGCTGCGCCAGCGCACTGCGCACGCCCATGCCCTGGTCGGCCGCGGTCATGCTCGATTGCGGCAGCACCTGGCGCGCATATCCTGGCGTGCCCACATTGGCGACGTTCTGCGACACCACCGCCAGATGCCGGTTGATGTTCAACAGGCCGCTGGCGGCGATGGACAGGCTGCCCGCAAGGCTCATCGATTGCTCCCCATCACTTCAGCCCTTCCGTCACCTCAGCGCTTCATGTCCAGCGTCTGCTGCAACAACTCGTCCGCCGTGGTCACCATCTTGGTGTTGGCCGAATAGGCGCGCTGGGCCACGATCAGCTTGGTGAATTCGTTGGCGATATCGACATTGGAGTTCTCCACCGAGTTGGTGACGATGCCGCCCGCGCCATTGGTGCGCGCGTCCTGGGTCAGCGGGTCGCCCGAGGCCAGCGTGCTGGTGAACGCCTGGCCGTCCTGGCGCTGCAACGAATTCGGGTCGTTGAACGTGATCACCGGCACCCGTGCGATGGTGCGTGACTGGCCGTTGTCATAGGTCACCTGCACATCGCCGGCCGCCGTGGCCGACACGCCGGAAAAGCTGCCCGGCGGCACCCCGTTCTGGCTGATGCCGCGCAGGCTGAACTCATTGCCGGAATACTGCGTCACCCCGCTCGACAACCCATAGGTTCCCAGGTTGAGCGTGATCGTTTGCACGCCGCTCCCGAAATTCATATCGAAGGTCAGGGTGGCCGGGGTGTCGACGGCATAGGGTCCCGCCGTCACACTGCCAGTGGGACTGCCGATCAGGCCGACAGTGCCCTGCGGCACCGGGTTGCCGCTGGCCGCCGGGCCAAACGCCACGCGCGCCGAGCCGCGATTGGCGGCGACGATATCGTCGGGCACCGCCACCGCCACAGTCCAGTCATTGGCCGCCGTGCGCGTCCAGTCCAGCGTCACCACGTGGTCGTTGCCCAGTGCGTCGAAGACGCTGATCTGCGCCGAGACCGGGCCGGTGCCCAAAGGCGTGGCCGGCAGGTTGGCCGAAATCGAAACCTCGCTGGTGGGTTGCGGGTTGTAGACGGTCTGCGTCACCCGGATCGGCACCACCGCCGAACGGTCGATGGCACCGGTCGTGCCATTCGCCGTCCAGCCGTTGAGGTAGTCGCCGGCGCTGTTCACCACGTAGCCGTTGCGGTCCATCTGGAAGTCGCCGGCGCGCGAGAAGAAACGCTGCGGCGCAAAGCTGACGGCGCTGGTGCCAACCGTGTCGGCACGGCTGACCTCGAAGAACCCCTGGCCGACAATGGCCATCGCCAACGGATTGTCCGATTGCGCGATGGTGCCCTGCACCGAGTTCCGATAGTCGGGCCGCGCCACCACCGAGCCGGGGCTGCTCGACTGCGCCGAACTGCTGGTGAGGAAGTTGATGAACGACGTGTCGATGCGCTTGAAGCCGATGGTCTGGCTGTTGGCGACATTGTCGCTGATGTTGCCGAACGAAAGCGACTGCGCTTTCAGCCCGCTGATCGCGGTGTTCATGGCACCGAAGAGTGACACGGCAAACCTCCTGGCTGGAAAATGCGGCCACGCGGGGCCGCGGGGTCGATGGAACAAAGGGCCGTCGGTGGCCCAGGCCTTCGATCGAAGCAGGCCTTCGATCGAAGCGGGCCTTCGATTGAAGCGGACCTTCGATTGAAGCGGGCTCCGCAGGAACCGTGCCACCCGCCGACGCCCGAAAGGCCCCCGATAGGCCCCCGAAAGGCCTAGGCAAACGGCGCCGCGGGGCCCCACAGCGACGGGGCGTTGCGTGCCGCCGGGCAGATCTGACCCGGCACGATTTGCCGGGCGGCACGGTCGCGGGGTCGCTATGCCGCTGCGCGCGTTCGGCATGGGGCGCTTTTCGCCACCGCGGCACCACGCCGCCGCGTGGCCCGTCTCTTGCGGGAACACCCCGATGACCGCACCCCGGTGACCGCACCCCGGTCATCTGAAGCCAGGAAACGATTGTGCCCGCCGTCCTGAGTCCCGCCATCCCCTCAACCCCTCCGGCCAGCCTTGCCGCCCTTCCTGCTGGGCAGGGCGGCGCCGATTTCGCACGAATGCTAGCGGCGATGATCGCCCTCCCGCCCGACCCCCCTCTCGCTATCGGGCCAACGCCCCAAGCCGTCGCCCCGGCCGCCGCAACGCTCGCTGCCCCGCTGGGCGTCCTGGCGCCGCAAGCGGCCTATCCTGGCGCCGCATCCGCGCCAGACGGCGCGCCGTATTCGCAGCTTGCGTCGTCAGAAGCACCGCTCGCGCCCTCCGCCTTGGCAGCCTCTACCCGCCCAACGGCCAGCGCGGCAGTGCCCGCATGGCCCACGCCTGAAGCCCCGCCCACGCCAGACGCCGCGGTTCCAGCCACCCCAGCCGAAGCCTCGACAACAGCCGAGACCGCTGCCGTGGCCCCTGCAACACCGGGTTCCATCGCCGTGCCGCACCCAGCGCGCAGCGGCGTCACCGATGCCGCTACCGCCGACATCCTGCCATCGCCGCCGGAAGCGCTCCCGCCCCTATCTCCCCCACTCATCCCCCAGCCAGCGACCGGCGCGTTCAATGAAGAACCGCCGTCACCTGGCCCATACGCGCCCCCCAGGATGGCGGCTTCCGATCCGCCATCCGCCCCGCCCGTTCGTGTCACCGATGCCCCCGCTGTCACCATCCTGCCGCCTCTGCTGGCGCCGCTCCCGTTCATACCTCCTCCGCCCATCCAACTCCCGCTCGTCCCCCAACCACCGACCAGCGCGGCCACCACCGAACAAGCGGCCCCATCGCGCCCATCCACTTCCCCCAGGCTGGCGACCGCCGATCCGGCATCGGCGGAACTCGCCCGCGTCACCGACGCCCCCACCGCCGATACCCCGCCGCCGCCTGAGGCGCTGCCGCCCATCCCGCCGCCGCTCGCCCCGCAAACACCGACCGCCGCGGCCACCGACCAAGCGCCCCCACCGCGCCCACCCACGTCCCCCAGGCTGGCGACCGCCGATCCGGCATCGGCGGAACCCGCCCGCGCCACCGACGCCCCCACCGCCGACACCCCG
>Ga0105046_10017585_pt1 | contig 10930 bp, 9 predicted proteins | sample MAT03_FD_78385 | JGI IMG/M metagenome (GOLD analysis project Ga0105046, IMG submission 78385) | Freshwater microbial communities from Lake Fryxell liftoff mats and glacier meltwater in Antarctica - MAT-03 (megahit assembly) | ecosystem: Environmental > Aquatic > Freshwater > Ice > Liftoff...
TACGGTCGCTACGATTCCGAACGATCGGCGGCGCTCCAGATGTTCGGATCTTACGAATGACGCTTACCGATGGTGACGGCGGAACAAGCATCAATGCCCAACAGCGCATCAACGTGACCTAAGTGCTCTTTTCCCGTGTCGGTGGAGCAATGATTGGTCACTGCATCCTCATCCATTCTCGTCAAAAGCTCTAAGTCGGATGAACAGTAAAACTGCTATCGATCGGTTCACCTAGACCGGTTAGATTGGAGGGATCATGGATGTCCAGCCAACGATTGTGAGGATCAAACATGGGCCACGCTTATATGATCTACAAGACGTTTGGAAGCATCGGCTTCCATCGCGTACCACAGTCAAAACATCCAGCAGCGTCGACCTCTCTGATACCCGCCGAAGACGAGCGGATTAGTCTATGTTCATCGTTGGCTTGATCTATATTGCACACCATCAAGTTCTTTGATACGGACTGCTGGCAGGCGTCTAGTCTCGGGGACGCACTTCATGTCTCCCAAAAACATCAATCCATTACCCGCCTTTGAACGGAGCCTGACAAGGCGATGCCATTAACTATCGATTGGAGCCAATCGCGACTTAGCTTAGGGAGCGCGCAAGCGAACTAAATCGTGCCGCAACACCAAGCTAACGCGGCTGGATGCCTAACAATTGATGGGTAATGCGGTGAATTCGGTATCGTCGCTGGTGCAATCGACTGCGATGCTCGTCAATGCGGTGCAGTTGACCAGCAATCACGCCAAAAAGTCTCCCGAAATCACTGACGTGTTCAGTGGCAACAACGACAGCGTGACCAAACAAGTCTTTTTTGCGTCAAAGTCGCTAATACCATTCATGGAGGGTTACGCCTTGGGCGACAACCGCAGCGATCAACGTCTGTTTTGATTCTGCTGATTCCGTTGGTATAAACCGTTCATGGAACTCGACGTACAGCGTGTTGATTCGCCGAATTGTTCCTGTTTCGATCAAATGTCTTAGCACACGAAACTCGCTGCCCTCGATATCCATTTTGCAAATAATGTTGGCGTCGTGCGGCAGGGAGTTGATAAAGGTAGCCAGATCAATACAGGGTACCTTTACATGGCTTCTCGCGCCGGGTCCAACAAAGCCGAGCCCCTGGATGCAAGAGCTTTGCCCCGTTGGCGGCTGGTTCTCGCAACTCGCGTCTTGTTCAAAATCAATCCAACCATCCTCGACCCAGACCGCTCCCTCGTGAGTGGTGATTCGCAGAGGAAAGTCTTTCATTCGTTGAGCAATTTGGCAAGCTGGGTTGGCTTCAAACGCATGAACTTGAACGCTTTCGTCAATCAGTCCAGATGAAAAAAAATGGGCGATCCCTTGCCCGAAGTGAGTGCCGCAATCAAGCAATATTTTTACTGGCTGAATGGTTGAATCGAATCCGAGCTGACAACCCACAAGCGGCTTATGGGGAATGTAAAAGTTGCCTTCGTAGGACAACTTCGAAAACAGGTGATCAAGTGGCATCTGACAGATTTGGTGATGCTCCAGAATGTACTGGGCAAAGGGGTTCGAAATGATATATCCGGCTGTACAAAGCGGCGTTTCCTGAATTCGGTGATACATGCCAACCGATTCAAGCATCTGAAATTGAAGATTGATCCCTAAATCTCGTTGCAAATGGATGAAGTGGAAATCGGCTGGCATCGTGGGTTCAATGTCTGCCAAGCCAAAATCGGGATTCGCTTCAAAACAAAAATCGTCTTCTAAAATGCATCCCCAGGGCAGACGATACTCCACGATCCGCTGCATAGCGCGGAGATGCGCCATGTAGCAGCCGATTTCGCCGGTCCGTAATCTCCGTCCCCAGACCGAATTGTCAACGGGAAGCTCCTCGGCATGCCATTTCGATGCTTCAACGCCATCAACTATTTCAAAATGGAGTCCCGTGGAGCGAACTTTTTCCAAGCCTGATTGGCGACGCGGGCTTGGCTCGGGCAACGATATCAAGAAAAGATGCATGTGTTCTCCGACTTAGGTTTGTGGAATCAATAAGGAGAACTGGCGAAGGGATCTTGCATTTCCATGGGCGACTCCGACTTTTCCATTGTGTCGGCTTAAGATCACCCCCTGTGAATTGACACTGATTTCACCGAGCGGTCGATCATGGATGCAGTAATTCCAAGCTTGATCGATCGAACGCCAGCCCGCTGGATTGCGATGGCAATATATATTCAAGCACATCTGATCGCCCCAATCTGTTGTCCCAGCCAACTCAGATCCGAAACGCATGCGATGCGCTGTCTGGAAGTACCGATTCATAACCTCAGCGGTTCCGGCGGCGAACCCACTATTGAGGAACGAATGGTGCTTGAGTAACTCCAGTGCGTTACGACGATGGTCTGAATCGTGAATCGATTCGGTCCAGGGAACAATCACAAGGTTATCGGGATAACTTTTTGGCTCAGCAACGGCCAGCAACTGGGTTGGATGCGTTTGAACTTCCTGCCAGAGTGGCTGGAGTGAAGTTTGAAAAACAACATCGGCGACATCCCAATACGCGACCGGCGTCTGAGGCGAAAGCGTGGCAGTTACCGATGCGAAATCGTATAGCCGTCGAACAGGAACCATGACACCATTTGCCGGTCTGGGCATGACCTGCACATTTTGTAAACTTTCCAATCGCCGGATTTCACTCGGATAGAGACCATAAGCGACCGCGATCACGATCTCGCGATTATTCCAAGCTCGCAGCGACCGCAAGAATTGATGTTCGAATCGTCCAATATCACGTCGATCAAAAGCAGCAAGAACACGAACGCCAGCAATTGGAGGACGCCCGGCACCCTGACCGTTGTAACGACTTTGATCATTCAAACGCCCTGGGCGATTCAAACGGCTGGAATTTTCTCGCAGGTGAATCGCAGTCGCTGCGGGGCAATAGGTGATGCCGATTCCTTGACTGCGTAAATCATCGCAGCAACACCAGCACTCGCAAGATTCCTCAGTCGAACGAAAAGTCAATCGTTGCAACGTTTCGCGTCGGAACAAGCACGCTCCGAGCGCCACATGTCCGTCCCATTGAGGATGCGTACGCTCTTCGTCATAGTCCGCAGCGATTGCGCCCAACGAAGGTGATTGTTGCAAAGTCCGCAGTAAGGTTGCGATGCAATCTGATTGAAGCACCACGTCATCATCGACGAACATGACCCAGGGCGCATTGCCAAGCTGCTTCATCTCGTTCCGCGCCCGCGCGATCGATTGCCAGCGATTACGATCGGCTTGCTGTGGCCAGCCCGTGTGAAAGTGCAAGTCGATCGTCACATCGCTTTGTCGCTCAATGGCATCGACCACAACCGCAGCAGGTAAAATGCTTGGCCGGGAAAGGACAATGACGTCAACTCGCAGGTGAATACCGGCGTTGTCGTTCATTGGGTCCCAGTCTTTCCTTTGAATGGAGCGGGGCCGGTCGATTCGCTAGGCATAGGTTTTTGATTCTCGCGGGAATACGCTTCCAAGTGAGCGTCCACGGTTTCGCAAGACAGACGACACAGTGGCGTAGATGGCTCAAAAGTTTCGCAAGACATTCGTTGACTTGGCTGAATGGGTACACACGCCTCAAAGGTTTCGCAAGACAGACGACGCAGCGGAGCGCACGGGTCTTGAACGTAGGGTGACAATGTCCCCGGTTGCGGATCGTAGTGATTATGGGATCGGTCGCAGGGCAACGGCGGATAGTACTGCGCGCTCTCCGCTGCCGTCATGCCAGCATGCACCTCCAACAATGTCGGTGTCGCCTCGGCTAGATAAACGATCCCAAATACGCGTGAGGCGTTGTTGAGTTGCAGCCGTAAGCCAATCTCGACTTCTTTGCCTAAATACCAAGTTCCACTGTGAATACAAACATTGGCTAGCTCTCGCGGGATCAATAAGGCCCGGACATCAGCGATCGGTATGCTCCGAATGATGGTGACTCGAGCCGACGGTCGCTCGGTCGCCACCAACAGCACCGCGTTATCGGAGCATTTTCCAATCGCGAACGTTGGATCGCTGACAGCCCGCAGACTCAATTCAGCGAGCTGGGGAAAGGTGTTGGGAAACGTTACCGTGCCAGCTAACGCCAATTGCTTAAAATCTTCTCGGTTCATAGACAGGACTCAATACAGATCGTGTGGAAAAATACCTCAGCCAAATCAAAATGGTACCCGATGAATTCAATCGAGTCACTCTTTATTTTCCAACTTTTGAGACTGTTTTAGCGATTCGAAACGACAGGTAAACTCGCACCGTTTCTGCGGAATGAAAACTTCGCTGCGACGCCCGCGCGTCCAACGGTTGGTACAGCATCGAGCCGCCACGGGTCGCGTATCGATCGTTCGCTTCAATCGTGAGTTTCTCGCCTGCGGGATCCTGCAAAGATTCCTCTTGCAATCGCGGATATACTAGATACTGGGTTTGAGACCATTCCATCGAATTTCCCAGCATATCAAACAGGCCGAAATCGTTCGGTAGTAACCGGCCTATTCGATGTAGTTGAAAGTCTGAGTTTTGTGCAGTCCAGGCATGGGCATGCAAACGGTTGGGGTCAAAGCCAAACCAACGTCCCTGGGATGCACCGCCGCGGCAGGCATGTTCCCATTCTGCTTCCGTTGGCAAACGGTAACCGGAGCGATCCAGATAGTTTTGTGGAAGTGTCATTGATGGTTTGATGGCTTGCAGTGGCGGATAACACATATCCGATTCTGCCATGCCTTCCACTTCGCTAAGCCAGCGGCAGTACGCCATCGCATCGAATAGGGAAACATCAATCACTGGCGAGTCGAGGGAGGATGCATATCCACTGGACCACTTATGGCCAGGGCGAAACTTAAGAAACTGCGCTACGGTTACCTCGTGCGTTGCGATCGCAAAGTCGTGTTTCAAGCGAAAGGATGTCAAAGGTTCCTTGCCGCCATCGCGCCCAGGTTCAGACGCGGGCGAACCGCACCAGATCGGTTCCTCAGGATGAATAATAACGAGCCGATTTTTTGACATCGAATCGATCTCATAGGAGGGATTCGCAGGAATCGTGCCGATTTCAAATTGCCAGGCATCGGCGATCGCGTTAAGAGCTGATCGCAGACCAGGGTCGCGAACCTTCGACAAGATTTGAATGCATGCCGTTTGCACGTTCTCATCTATCGATTGAGAGACATTGCTCTGAGGATATAGTGCCAGTGCGCAGCCACAGGCACGGCGGAGGTTCAGATCGTGGTGATTCGCAAGGCGTGCCAGCAACCAGGCAACGGGGATCTGTAACTCACCAAACGCTTCCAGCGTGGCACCCCGCAACTCTTCCTGATGTTTCGAGGCCAGAATTTCCTCCAGCGTCTCGGGATGCCCGAGCATCATTAACACAAACGAAAGATTTCTCAGCTTGGTTCCTTGCTGTACTTGCGATTCGGAAGTGGGCAACCCACGCCACCAGACCGAACCGTATCGCAGTCCTTGATCGGCTTGTTGAAAATCCACATCAATCGAAACTGGGTAATAGGCTTGCTCCATCATGCGTTGGGCTTCACGCAGATGCTCCCGCCGTGGCAAGCTTTCTGTCGCAAGGCTCTCCAGCGGCATATCCAGCCACCACACATTCGTCACACCCGAATCGGATCCCTGAGACTCATTCAAAACATGTCGGCTACTGACGGGTGCTGTCGAGCGATTCAGGGCTTGTATTCTCGCACTCGCTTCATCCGACCGATTCCAACTGTCTTGGAAATGGATGTCATTCGCGACCTGCCATCGCACCGAGGTGAAATACTCGAAACCATCTTGTTTGCTTATGAAACGATTGGCTCTAGGTAGTCCAAGTCCTCGTTGAGAAAGTGGTCCCCAGCCATCAGCCTGATGCACGCTTTGATGAATGTCGACGTACATGTCTGCGTCCAATAAGGACTCGCCCACCGGAGGTTTGATCCAAACGGCTGAGTAGACTAGCTGACCTGCGTCGATGGATAGAGAGACGTTGTCTGGCAGAAATCTGTCTTGGCGATGTTGCTCGTTGAGTTTACGAAGCTCATCTGCTGTCACTCGTTGGATGTAGCGAGACTCAGCACCATCACGAATCCACAGCACCATTAAGGAGCGTTGAGCATCAGGCAATGGCATCAAGTCAGCAATGCGATAGCCGCAGGTTTCCAACTCCTTGTTCAAGGATTTGAATTCCGAGTCTGGCACCAGATGTGAAACAATCGCATGATCACCTACTGCGGATTCGACGGCGTCAAGTCGCTCGCGTAAGGCCATAGGCAGCGACTTCGTGTACTCGATGGACACAGGCTTCCGATTGCCGACACACCACCAAGGAGATCCCCAAGGACGAGCAGGATCTACCGTTGGCAAGATCTGCTCGCGAACCTTCTTTACGTCGTCTTGGAGCCATTGGGAAGCCTCGGGAATGGCAAGCAATTGAATGGTTTGCACCAGCGGCAGGAGTTCTCCAAGTCGAACATGAGCCACTAGCGAAACGAGCAATCGTAGGTCGTCCGCCGCAAGTACCGATAGTAGATTGATTGCATTGAGCGAATCGGACGAACGTGACTCGGCCTTCAGGTGCTGCGTTAGCAGCGGTACCAGGATTGATCGTGAGGACTGGAACCCCTTCGCCCAGTCATTAATCCAACCAGGGTTCTCTGCCAGCAGGAGTTGAAGTAAGCGGTCTTGATGTTTTTGCAAATGTTGTTGGAGTTCAGGGTCGTCAGCCAGCAAACAAGCCGCTCGCAACAGTTTCCCAGACGATTCGTCCTGCCGGTTCCAGATGTCTAACACAGTATCTTGAAACGCAGGCAGCGGCATTTGATAGGCGTCCACCAACGCCACCAGTTCACCCACGGGGCAAGTAAACGCATACTCATTGATCGCCGTTGACGCTTGGGGATTCGTATCGTGGATCAGCAACGCCGCGCGCACCTGTTGCGCTTGATCGTGACTATAAGCGACAACATCGGCGGCCTGAATGCGGGCGTAATGATTGTCTTGCAATTTGTCTGCAAGCTGGATCGCTTCAGCAAACTCGGCGTGCAACAATTGTTCGACAAGGGCACGGTTCGCCAATGTATCGGTATGTCTTTGCAACGAGTTGCGGGTAAATAGACCGCTGGCGACTAGCAGCGTTAGGACCACCACGGAAATCATAAGCGTGCGCAAGTGTCGTCGCTGCGCCACGGTCATCATTCGACGCTGTGAATTCGTGAAGTCTCGCGATGGGACGTTCATTCGAATCGCAATGTAGTCTGAAATCGACGGCAAAGACTGGGGCCGTGGACGCGCTTGGTAGAGCAAGGAAAATTCTTCCAATCGCAGCTTTGCTTTGCCTGCTTTGGAAGTTCGATTGCGATACTCGACCCACTGACGGATCGGGGCGATCAAAAAGTCATGGGTAAGCTGATAACCGGTTAAGGCCGAATCGGAAACCGAAGATTCATCGCTGACACTGGCGTCGGCGCGGTCGGTCGGCGTGATCAGGTGTAACTCGCGATCAAGGATGGCGACCAGTTGTTTAAAAAACGCGCGGTCGCGATAACCAGAAACATTGAACAGTTCTTCTTCCGACAAAACAGCGCCCTTGATACGTGACCCCGCTTCGGGAAGGATCGCGCGCAGTATTCGATGAGCACCTTCGTTGTGAATTCGAATTCGGCGAGAGCTGTTTTCACTATCAAAAGTTTCATCCAGAAACTTGGTGCCAATGCTAGTGCCGCCATCACTAAACAGGTCCATTCCGTTTTCCCAGGCCCGCGACTTCATCATTTCCGCTAGCAGTGCCAGTTGGACGCAGATCACTCGTCCATCGACGGCGAGATATTTGACCGCCGCATCAATGAACCGAGATTGTCCCGAGGTCCACTGCTCGCGCAATTCTGGCAGGCGACCATAAGCGATTCCAAACAACGACAACACATGTCGCGCATGCCGCGTATCGAATAGATCAACGGCGCGCACGTCAACATTCTCAGCAATCGTGACATCCAGGAAGTTCATCAGCCGCGTGATCCCCATCCAAAAGTCATCACGTACCATCAAAACGCATTGCAAGTGCTCTCCATCGCATTGCCGCAATGCCTGGGTCAATGGTTCTTTTTGACTGTCAGGATGGGCAAACAGCCACTGTTCGAACTGGTCGATAAAGATGACCGTCCGACCTTGCCCTAATCTCCTCAAGTGGGTCAACAGTTGTGCGATGTCCGCATGTTCATCGATCGGGTAGTTTACCATTGCGGGGATTCGACTGACCAATTGTCGACACAGTTCCGCTTCCGTGCCGACGTTGGATGCCTGCAAGTAAATCGTCGTTATCTCTCTGGGCAACTGCGGAATCAAACCGGCGCGTACCAAAGATGTCTTGCCGCAACCACTGGGACCGTAGATCAGGCCGACCGTCAACGGCTTCTCGCCTTCGGAACCGGTTAATCTCGACACCCAAAAACGGACACCTTCGGGCAGACCATCTCGGTCATAGGGGCCTGGTAAGAGTTGTAAAAAAGAATCGGAATCTCGGCGTTCAAACGGTCGCAGTCCTTTGGGAACGATTCGGCTTGCTGCCTCGCCAGGGAGATCGTTGAGTGTTTTATTTGGCTGCCGACCAAGCGGCGTCGGTCCACTGCCATCGTCGATCCTGGCGGATGCCGCGTCAAAAGCGAGCAGTTCGTCAGCGATCACATCGGCCGTTTGATAGCGATTGACAACCGATTTTGACATCGCCTTCATGCAGATTCGCGCCAACTCAGGAGGAACTTCTGCGCGAATCATGCAGGGATGCATTGGCTCCGCGAACTGGATGTCATGCAGCAGTGCTCGTCGGTCATCGCCAGTAAATGGCTTTCTACCGCTTAGGAATTCGTACAGCATAATACCGAGCGAGAAAATGTCGGAGCGACCGTCGACCCGATGGCCCTCCCCACGAGCCTGTTCGGGACTCATGTACACCGGCGTACCGATATACACTGGCTGATCGCTGACGTCTACTTCTCGCAGCGCCAGACCAAAGTCGGCGACATACGGATAGCCATCATCGTCAACCAGTATATTGCCGGGCTTTACGTCGCGATGCACCAGTCGTTTGCCATGCGCATAGGCCAGCGCCTTGGCGACTTTGGCGAACAGCCTCGCAATGTCTTGAAATGACGGCTTTGCACTCAGTCGCCACTGACCCAGATGACAGCCGCGAATCCGTTTTGTGACGATATAGCAGGGGATTGTCGGCGTGCTAGACGCTCGATAGACAGGAATAATATTCGGATGATCCAAACTGGCCGTCGCCCTCGCCTCACGCAAATATTCGGCTACCGCCCGTGATTCCTTTACTAAGGAATGATGAGGGATCTTTATCGCGACTTCCCGCTGCAGCGTATTGTCGAACGCCAGATACACGGTCCCAAAACCACCTCGTCCAAGTGCTTGCAGGATTGCAAACTCTTCAATTTGAGCCGGTGGTTTGGCATTGGATTGCGTTACGTTAGGATGAGCCGACGGGTGAAACGTCAACTCACCGGTTTCGCCATCTTGGCTCCACTTGGTCCTTGCTTTGTCTGTATTTTCCGGGTCAAGCGATTCAGCGTCCACTCATGAAGCTCCTCAATTACAATGCAGTCTCGTCGAAATGAATTGATCCGGTTTTCAAGCGAGGTCAAGCTGTGTTGCCGTCTGTGACCGTTGTCATGTTCAACACCTCCAACATTCAAAGTTATGCAAGCCTAGCCGCAAGCATCAACCGGAGGTACTGTGAAACGCACAATTATCGGTTTATCCATGAGATATACGATAACGTCGAGCTTGAACCCTCGCACGAAAAAGTCAAAGTGATGCGTCGGCACCTTGATGATGGTAGTGACTACGTCTGTTGGATCGACTCCGACGCTTGTTTCATCAACTTTACGTCCAAGCTGGCTGACTTCTGCCAGAGCGGAAAAGATCTGGTGATTGCCGGTCACGATTTCGGTTTCGACTTGATGGGTGAGCGTTTGAGATATCGAGTCAACGGCAGCCCTTGCGGTCTCAACGGCGGAGTGATGTTGGTGCGTAATTCTGCCTGGACGCGAATTTTTCTGGATGAGTGGTGGCAACGCTGTGTACGCGGCGACAAAATCCCCACGTCCTTCTGGGAACAGGGGCATTTGCAAAACATGTTCCTATTTAACACGCTGAATATTCAGCAACATACGGACCTAGTCGTCCCTTGTTCGCGACTGAATCGTTGCGACGACAACCACACCAACATCTGTGAATTCATTTTGCACCTCTGGGGAACATCGACCGAAGTTCGTCAACAAATCTTTGGGCAGATTGCGCAGGGAATTCATCCCGATGTCACGACCGAAATGCCTTTTTTCAATGTGATCTCCTCTCTCATTGTTTTGCCGAACGTGAGCGATTAGAAATCCGGCCCTCCGATTAACTTTTTCCCTTCTTTACCGCGTTCGCAGGAATCGATTTCATGGGCACCAAAACGTCCTGTATCCCCGTTGTCCTCTTGCGGCCGGGTTCTGTCGGCATTTAAAGAGTCGCTCGTCGCTCCGCGACGAAAGCGTGAAGCCGCGATAAAAGCAACCACTATCATAAAGTCTCGCGGCGGGATGCGATAAGAATACACGCTTTCGTCGCGGAGCGACGAGCGACTTTGACGGTTACGGCGGGCAATGCGGTTTCGTCGCTATGCAATCGACAGCGGTGTTCGTCAATGCGGTTCGGCTGCTTAGCCATCACGCCCAAAAGTCGCCCGGAGTCACTGACTCGCTTGTGACCTGCACCGTTGTCGTTCCCCATTTCGGTTGCTCTTCCCTAAAACGTGCTGTGTCCCCACGCCCTGGGCTCACCGTTCTGAGAGGCTTTACGGCACCACCACCTGCCAACCACCTCCCCGAATCTACCTACCACCAATGATGGGGAGATCGCTTAAAGTCCGGTCGATTGCTTGGAATTCGAA
>Ga0105046_10017586_pt1 | contig 10930 bp, 6 predicted proteins | sample MAT03_FD_78385 | JGI IMG/M metagenome (GOLD analysis project Ga0105046, IMG submission 78385) | Freshwater microbial communities from Lake Fryxell liftoff mats and glacier meltwater in Antarctica - MAT-03 (megahit assembly) | ecosystem: Environmental > Aquatic > Freshwater > Ice > Liftoff...
GTAAGCTCTCCCAGGTCAAGTCTCATTGCAGAGCTGTCAACTCTGCAGTGAGGCGATTTTGAATCATGCCTCCAGCCAGACGGAAGCAAAAACCGGAATCTATCCTAATCCGACTTCCAAAACCGCAAAACACTAACCGCCAGCCACCCCAGCCAAACCGTAAATGTGGCTCAGTTCCTGATCGGAATCGACACGCAAAACGTGGGCTTGCGAATGATTGCAATTCGATCGATGAATTTAGCGTAGCGATTATTTCGCATCAACATGTTGTTGTGGAGCAAACCAAATTGTCCGTTCCTCACCTGCATTGGGGCCAACAACAAGTGTAGCACGCGTATTCGGAATAATACAAATATCGAAAACTTCCTCGATACCTTGAGTGAATTGAAACGTAGCGAGAGTCCTGCCTGTTGGTAAATGTACTACGGCTAAACCGCAGCGAAGATGATCATGGTGCTCCGACAGTGGTAGTTCACCAAAAACGGCTGTCTCTCTTATCTTGGAGAGACCAACGATCGCATACTCTCCCAAACATGCCAATTGGCGATGCAGGAGAACGCTGTGTTTACAAAAAGAAGATTGCTGGCACCCCATTCGATTTCATGCGCCTGAACATCCCCCGTTTCGAAGGACTGTCTTGCCAAGAACACTTTTCCGTATCGATTCGCCGGCTCCAACTCTGGCGCGATTGACTCATTGACTGGCAAAATCCAAATCTGTTTTCGGGTCGCGACTACCAGTTTTCCATTGCCAAAAGCGAGTCCCATAGGACGATCCAATGATTCAAACTCTACGATCAGCTTTCCAGACTCTGTTCCAAGTGTCACTAATTGACCAGCTTGATAAGTTGAAACCAAGAATGCTATGTTCTGTTGTGCAAGAAATGAAGCGAACCCTTCGCTCGCGTGGAACTCAACCACTCCTTTCGGCTCAAGACCGTTGTCATCTGCTTTCAAGGATCTTTGCCCCGTTGATGCTCGCTTTCTTTAAATATACCTATAATTGTGCGATCGATTTTTGAACGGTAGCTTCCAGAAAATCTTTCAACTGTCGTATTCCTTTGTTGTCGTTGGACAGTACGTGACTTCGCGTCAGGATTTGTTCGCTAACCGTTTTTCGGAAATCGCGATCCATCCCAAGCTGAACCGCTTTGTCCACATAACCAGACACCGAGTCCACTAGCAGATCATGGAAATTCATCTTCGCATAAAAGTGCATACGTAATCCTGCTGCGCAAGTATTGACCTGGCCAAGAAACGACTGGTGTTCCCATCGCCAACGCCTCATACGTGGTATTCCCGCCGCCAAAGTGTAGTGGATCCAATAACACGTCCACAAACTTGGTAACCGCGATAAACTCGTGCTAAGCAAGTCTCGGCAAGAAATGCACGCGGTCCATATTTGCCCCAAGACGATGCGACAATCGGTCTTTCAAGAATTGTGTCCAACTTTCGTGGCGCCCCTAGATCAATAGCAAGTGACCTTTGCGATCTTGTTGCAAAATGCCAGCGATTATCTCGTCGAACTCTGGGTGGAATTTAAACAGTGTTTGCAAACATCCATAGAGATTCTGATCAGCTGTGAAACCAAAATCTTTCCGGTTCGGCAGCGGTCGAGTCAGTTTGGGCGGAGTATAAAACACAGCCAAGTCTGGTAACTTCACAAGTTTTTCAGTGTAATGATCCTGGGCGTCTGAGACTTCAAGGAGTTCACTCGAAATGAAGTAGTCCATAAACCGACCTCCTGTTGTAACTGGATGTCCCCAAGTTACGCATTGAATCAATGCAGACCGAGTGAAGGCTAGTGAAAAAGTCATTGGATCCATTTCAACGTCGGTAAAAAACAGAACATCTAGCTCGAGTGCTTGAAGCTGCTCCGATGCGCTCCGAAGCTTTCCATCGAGTACCACGTATTCGTCTGCGGCTTTCACAAATTGTTCTGCAAAGGAATCGTTGGGGCGCTGGGCCGAAGCGACGACGACCTCAAAGCGCTCTCGTGAAAGATTCCGAATTGTGCCTATGTTCAATCGTCCGATGGTATGTTGGCAAAAAAAACTTCGACAGGAAACCAATTCGAATTCTACGTGCAGTCGCTACCGAAGGAATCGATCGCGAAGGTGCACTGGTCGAGCTACAAATCGTGCCCATCATGGCAGCAATTTTTTTGTCAATGAGCCCCTGGTACGGCACGTAGAAGATAGTTGGAATCACATGGTCCTTTGGGTCTATCAAGACGCCTTCAGAAATCATTCTTTCAAAGTTACTGACAAGCGTCTGTAGCCTCTCGTGCATTTCTGCAATCGATTTGTAAAGCGGTGGTAGTGCCGTTTCGAGAACTAAACGCACGAGAGGGTCTGGTTTGATCCGCAAGGCTTTCTGAATAAGTGGTTCGGCATCCTCCAGGTTCCCCATATCCTGAAAAAGATGCCCCAGAGCACATGACGATGGCACGTACTCAGGATCGAGAACCAGAGATTCTTCATAAACATTGCGTGCCGTCGGAAAATCAAGCAGCTCCTGAGAGATCTGCCTAATCTGATGATGCGTACTTGCACATTTATCTAATCGAACCGCGCGAAACAAAATTCGTCGAGAGTCTTCTACTCGCCCCAGTCGATAGAGTAGGTTACTAGCTCGGAGCAAGTTTGAGGAATCGTGGGGGCTCAAATTCACCGCCCTTAGGCACCATGAAAGAGCTGCCCCAAATTTTCCAATCGCTTGTAGATGATCAGCTCTGATGATTGCGCTCATGACGGTCACTTCCGCAAACGGTCCCTGACTACTCCAGCCGTCGTAGACATCCTTTTCTCGGGACAAACCACCGCTGGACTTGCTCGCAAATTGGCTCAGTATTTGCGTCTTGACTCGTACTAGGTCGGCATCTTCCGGATCAAGTGCGAGACCTTCCAGCACCGTTTCAAGAGCCCTTACCGGCCGATGTAGTCCCAACCATGCTGCCGCAAGAGGCATTGCACTTTTAGACGTTAGGCCAGAAACGGACGCCGCCCGAAGTATCGACTACACTGTTGCTTCGAATCGGCCAAAACCGTATTCTTCCAAGGACTCCAAATTGAATATGGCGAGGTTTTTACAATCGTGATTCGTCACCTTTAGAATCCATCTGCATCAGCTATCCGACGCGGCTTATGACCGTACGCTTTGGGAGCACCGACGTACGATTTAAGCGGTTTGTTCTCCATTGGACCATTTCGAACCGACTATCGTCCGGACGTACTATTGCAACTGGGTGCCAAGCTGCCTCGATTTGCTTCGTCGCTTTCGCAAGCGTAGAAGTCCAAAGGCTGCGATAACTCCACCAAACACGATTGATGAAGGTTCAGGGACGGCAGTGATTGTAAATGTACTAGGATTGTAAGCAATCGTTCCGGGGGACCCAGTACCAGTTAGGGCAATGACTGGGGGATCGAACGGTACAAAGTCGAAAGTAGGGTTTACAAAGCTAAGTACATAGTTCCCTGCCCCCATTGCTGCAGTGTTTATTCGAAAGGTAAATAAGGAGATCGGCGAATTGACTGGATTAGGAATGAGAGCTGTCCCTGTTACTTGAAAGTCAAAATTTACTGTTCCGGCTTGTGATAATTGGGATGCATTCAGAAAATCCGGAACGCTACCACCATCGAACCCATTTTGTCTGTTAATGACCGTGATACCGCTTTGAAATCCTGCGGGACTTCCAAAGCCTGCTGCTGGTGACACATCAAAGGCAAAATCAAAGGCTTGCAGCGAGAACGGGTTCCCGGTGCGTGAGGCGGTCACATTAAAGAACACGATCCCGCCTCGTTCAACCGTTGTAGGACCATCTCCTATAAGCGAAAGAGAGAAATCTGCGTGAGCAGTTATCGGGAATAAAAACGCAAAGAGGGCAAAGTATTTTGAAAAGGTCATTGTTTTGTACACACGCTTTCTTAACGAAAATAAACTGGTAATTGGATAACTAAAAACACAATTCGTCATAACGCAATTTATTGTGAAAACCTCGAATTTACGCGACTTTGAACACCCAATCGGTCATTCGCGTTGACGGCATTGCTTCCGTCTATGTCTCGGAACGCATTGTAAGAGCCGGTTTGTGTGAATAGACCCGTGGTGACAGAGAAAATAAGGTTGCCTGAATTGGCTATCGCCGCTTGATCGAAGCCATCCACATGTCCATCTCTGTCCACATCGCCGGGCAGCACGTTCATTCTAAAACTGAAGTCGCTCGGTAACTGATTTTGGCCAGATATGGTCGAGACTCCATTGGTCCATTGCCCCCAAAGTTTATTATTCGAGACGTCCGTAACTCCGTCTGCAAACACACCAACATCGATCCGAGATACCTCAAGCGACTGATTTAAGGAAAGGACCGCAGTCTTGGTGGATGCAACGTATGTGTAACTCAAAATCACGGGAATCGTCGCTGAATTGGAGTTCGGGAGTATCCCGGCAACGCCAGTTAGCGAGAAATCTGCAAGATTCAAACTCGCTCCTACATCTTCGCTAAATGTAATTGCAATTCGATTAAGGTTGATCCATGGCAATATTTGAGATTGCCCAACCCCCTTAGGAATGACAAAACCTCTGTTCGTAGCGTCGGCAAAATTCGGATCATTGAAGTTACGGAAAGTCTGCTGCCAGGAATTTGAGAAGACACGGACATCAGTAATCCTTGGGCTAGCCGTATCCGTGGATGCAACACTAAAGGAGATCTTATTCGGCGTTGGATCCGTATCGATGCCACCGTTGGCAGTCCCACCGTTGTCGATGACTTGGAAATCAAAACTGCTGTAGTTCGTTCCGAAGCCGTTCATGGCTGGTGCGTATCGCAATAAGCCAGCTTGGATACTCGCCGCTGGGATTATCGCATTGGCGGCAACTGCAGTTCCATTGAGGGTCAGCGAACCGGCTGCTGGCAAGCTCGCGATTCGTACGCCTGAGAGTATATTCACCGGAGAATCCAACGGGTCGAGGAATCCGAAATCGGATTCGCCGAAGATCATGTCCGTGGCCGCGACATTCGGATCGCGTGTCAACGCAATCGTTTTGTCCGTACCTGCCGGTGCGTCGTTTACCGAAGTGATCGTAAGAGATACTGTTCCGGTCGCGACTCCGCCACGGCCATCGAGCAACCGATAGGTAAAGCTCGTTGGCCCATTTGCATTCGCGTTCGGAGTGAACGTGAAATCACCACTGGCCAACATCGAAACCGAACCCTTGCTTGGCTGAGTCAGCAATACGCTAGTGAGCACATCGCCGTCCGGATCCGTGTCATTCGTTTGGACATTGCCGCTGAATGGCGTGTCCTCGAGAATCAGCGGTGCACTTGCCCCAAACGTATCGTTGTTCGCCACAGGTGGATTGTTCACTCCGCTGAGCGTTATCGTTGCGGTCGCGGTGGAACTAAGTTGTCCATCCGAAATCGTGTAGCTAAAGAGCTGTGTCCCAATTTGTCCGTTCGGGAAGAAATGGAAATTTACGTTCCCGTTCGTCGACACCAGTTCAAGACGGCCAAGTGATAATGCAATGGGTGTTCCCATTGCCACTTGGGTTCCATTGACATGCGTCACATTAATCGGATCGTTGTCCGGATCGCTGTCGTTTACCAATAAATTCAACGCATGAACCGCTTGATTCGATCCACTGTAGCTATCGTTCACGGCAATCGGTGCAAAGTTCGCAACGTCATCGTTTAGAATCGTACCAACACCCTGTGCGTCGACGATACCAGCGTTCATCGCGTTGGTCAGATTCACAAAGAACTGTTCATTAGGTTCGAAAGTTTTGTCACCGAACACGGGTACCGAGAACCGCGCCTGGAAGATACCTGGTGGGAACACAAGTGTTCCTGTGGTCGCAGAATAGTCGCTGTTGGCCGTGGTCGCCGACCCGTCTGCAGTTGAATAGTTAATCCGTATTTCCTGAGAGCTACCATGGGTTAGGCTTACCACAAACTCAAAGAGGCTCGTCCCAGTCGATCCTTCCAAACGGCTCACGTCCGAAATCGAAAACGTTGGAGCGGCATCGTTGTCCAAGTTCGTAAGCGAATAATCACTGACAGTTAGACCGTTATAAAACTGGTCATAACTGGCTGTGTTGGATGTCAGTACCAAATAAACTACATCGCCATCATCGATCGAGTCATCCACTCCTGTGATCGTCACGACTTGAGGTACATTCCAGTTGGAAGGAGTGAAACGCACCAAGAAATTATTTACCGCCGCCTCAGTGGCTTTACTGGTTTCAACAAAGAAGCTTACATCGTCAGTCGGTTTGCTCGTCAATACGGCAGTAAACGTTGTCGAAGCTCCAGCCTCGGAGGTCTCCAAAATCGAAGGCTGCGTCAAAACAATTCCCGCAGTGTCGTTGTCTGCGACCGTCAAGTTCAATGACTCCACTGGCAATGCAGAGTAAATAGCATCAGTGCTAACATAGGAATGAGTAAGCGTCGTCAAAACGGTTGCTTCGGCGACTTGATCGTTGATTGCCGTCAAGGTAACCAACTGCGGTTGATCCCAGTTAATCGGGTCAAAAATTAAGCTGGATTGCGACAAACTCACTTGGCTAACGTCATTCGCGATATTTACAGTTACAGTCGACGTTGGTTTGGTCGCCAATCGAACGCGATAAGACACAGTCACGCCACCTTCTGTGACTGTGAGGGAATCGGCGTTGGCAAAGATTAAGCCTGATTGAGACAGACTGGAGACGGAGCCGGGACCGCTGGCCTTCCATACGGATCGAGTACCTGAAGTATCCTTGGCAGTGAAGAGCACCTCCGACCCGACCGAGCCTAAGATGATTGGCAACGAACTAGAGCCATTATTTAAATCGGAAATAAAGACCGGTGGACTGGTGCTTCGCCATAGTTCGAACCCGCGAGAATCGTAAGCGCTGAAGTACAACGCATTGCCAACAGCTTCTAAGCCAACTGGATTCGAACCCGCTGGCCCTGGATTGACTTCACGTAGTATTGTACCTGATGCTGTGCCGTCGCTCTCCCAAAGTTCTTGTCCAGCGATGCCATCGTTCGCACTAAAGAACAATCGCGTTGTTCCCACCACAGTCAATTCCTGAGGCTGGCTGCCTGCGGTTGGATGGATGTTTTTGAGCAGCTTCGTTCCAGCACCGGTTCCATCACTAAGCCAAACCTCTTCACCCACTGAGATGTTGTTCGCAATAAACGCTATACCGTTTTGATAGGCCACCAAATCTCTAGGCGAGCTATCGATCACTCCAGGGTTGATGTCTGCCACCAATCGCGGTGTTTCTGATGCACTATCCAACACCCAAAGCTCTCGTCCGGTAGAACCGTCATCAGCCGTGAAGTAAAGCTTGCCGCCTCCAACAACTAGATCGGTCGGCTCAGAACCGAGGGGTCCGACTTTCAGATCAGACACTAGCACCGTACCCGCAGCCGTGCCATCGCTCTTCCATAGTTCTCGCCCGAGCACACCATCCAATGTGAAGAATAGCCGGGCATCGAAGCTAACGAGCGAAAGAGGCTCGCCAGCGCCAAATCCTGTCACAAAAACGGGTAATCCATTCGAATCCAATTTCCAAAGACCATAAACTCCTTCCGATACCGTCGTGAAGTAAAGTTCGTTGCCGACGACCGTCAATTGACTTGGCCGACTATCTGCTGTGCCAGGTTGAGCATCCAGCACCGTTGTCACCAATCCAGTTGCGGGATTGTAAACGCGAAGCTCGCGGCCAACCTCCGCCGACGTACCAACAAAGTATAGCTTGCCTTGAAATACAGTCAGTTCCGCAACACTACTGGATACCGAGCCGGGCGTCAGGTCGACCAAAAGGGCCGTCCCCGCCGATGTCCCGGTGGTTCGCCAAAGCTCTAATCCTGAATCGAAATTATAGGCTGTGAAATACGTAACCCCTCCGAGTTGTACTGATTCCGTGGTTTGAGTACTAGTGCTCGAATTAAAGTCGTCGTCGATATTGACGATCGATTGAGGCGAAGGAGTCAACCCATTGTACAAAGGATCAGAACTGACTGAAGGTCCCCAATTGATCGAGAACGCTTTGTCTCCATCGATACTGGAATCATCCACACCCGTGATCGTTACCAACTGAGGCACATTCCAATTCGATGGCGTGAACACCAACTGAGAAACGTCCGCCAATGCTTCGGATGTCAGACTGGTAGCAACTGGGAGTTGAACGTTCCCCATTGGCTGACTGGCGAGCGAAACCAAAACCATCGCCTTGCCTCCAGACTCCGAGGTGACGACAGAACTTGGATAACCAATGTTGATGCCGATGACATCGTTGTCTGCGTTTGCAATGATAAGTGTCGTGCTAGGTAAATCTCGATACTCCGCGGCGACAGTCACCGGTACGCCAAACACAATTCCATAATTCACCGTACCATCCACGACAAGATCGTTCACTCCGACGACAGTGACCGTTTGAGCAACATTCCAGTTGTCGCTTCTAAAACGCAGCTGCGAAGTGCTTGGAACGCCTTCGTTGGCGTTAGTCGTCGCAATTGGGATCACAACTTCTTGGGTCGGTTGTGAACTCAGCTTGACATTAATCGTCGATGAAAGAGTTCCACTTTCATTGGTCGTGAGTGGCGAAGTTGCTAGAACAACGACGCTTGCTATGTCCGTTTCTTGTTCAGAAATGTTAACAACGGCTGCAACCCATTCCTCCGAATTAAGCAGTAGTGTTCCTCGCCCTACAGCCGCATCATCATCCTTGGTCTTTGCGATGGTCACATCTTGAGTTACGTTCCAGTTCGCAGGTGTGAACGTTAAAACCTTGAGCGTCGCAGAAGGTGCTGTAACTGAAAATCCCGGGTCACTGCTCAAATCGATCGACACGACCACATCGCTAGTGGGAGCAACACCTAGCCGAACTCCGAAGGTCCGACTCTGCCCTTCGGTAATGCGGAACTCATTGTTGGTCAAAACGGGTGTCGCGATGACGGCTCGTTCGTTGTCCGCTTCACGCAACAAGATGGAGTTGGTTTGCCAACCCGCTGCAGTCAACTGCAATGTTCTCGTACCGTCGACCGAATCGGCATCTTCAGCCGCTGCGAACGCCGCATTCTGATATGTGCTCCAATTCAAAGGGGTGAAAGTCATGGTCGTCGGCCCAACCAGCGTTAGATCCGAATCGCCCAGCAACAGAGCAAGATCCACCGTCACATTGGCAACAGGGGCCAATGCCAATCGAACTCCCAGCGACACGGTCTTGCCTTCTTCGACCCGTAGTTCGGATGTGCTCGTCTCGATCAAGAAGCCGCTGTCCACTTCATTGACGGTCAACGTTACATCAGTTTGACCGGCAGTTGTGAATTTAAAGGACGCGGTTCCATGGATGACGTCCAAGTCCTTTGCTGCATTGAAAGTAACTAGCTGAGCGACGTCCCAGTTGCCGGAGTCGAACTGCAGCGTCGTCGATGCTGCTACATTCAAATCGTCATCGCCACCCGCTTGCTTCACGATCGAAACAGTGATCGGTGCAGGGGGTGAAAACAGGAGTCGGACACTCACCTGCGAGCTACCTGATTCCGGCACACTGACCGTGGTGCTAGAAACATCCAGCCATCGACCATCTTCGATCTCGGTAACGTCAACCGAGGCGGACTGCCAATCGGTGGCCGTAGAAATCAGAGTCGCACTTCCCGTTAGAATGTCACTGTCCAAAGCCGCGTTCAAAGTAACGAATTGCGCGACATCCCAAGCCTGCGGTGTAAATACCAGCGAACTACCAGCAGTAATCGAGATGTCGGGATCTCCCGATTGCCAACTCGTCTGAACGGTAACATTGCCAGATGGCTGCGCCGATAAACGGATTGAAAAGGTAGTGTTGCCTCCTTCAAGGACTGTCGTAGCGTTCGTGGACACAATAATCTTCCTATCGTCGTCCTGTTCACGCAATATCGTGACCGCATTGGAAAAGGTTGCCGACGACCAAGTAATATTTGCGATCCCGTCGATCCCATCGGCATCTTGCGCCAATTGAATCGGAACGAGTCGTGGCACATTCCAGCTGGTAGGCGTAAATTCAACCGAAGCCCCAGAGACAAAGGTAAAGTTTGGATCTCCCGATAACGCTCCGCTGACCGTCACTCTGCTCGCTGGCATCCCAGCTAATTGAATACTGGCAAACGCCAGGCCTCCTTCGCCGATGATGATTTCGCTGTCGACCAGAATGCGGCGGTCACTATCCAGTTCCGTTGCGACTAGGGTCGTACCGGTCCAGCCGGTCGCCGAAAATGTAAACGTGGCCGAATTCGACTCAGCATCAATATCTTTAGCGGCTGCGACAGAGAGCGTCTGAGGTACGTTCCAATTGGCTGAGGTAAACGTCAAGCTCACGGGTGCCGAGAGATCTGTGTCATCCGAAGCACCCGATCCTCGCAAGACCGACACGGTGATGTTCGAAGCCGGTTGCCCAGCGAGCTGAACGGTCACAGAATTGGAAGCGTTCTCCGGAACTGAGAGAGTTCCCGAAGATAAAAGGATTCGCCGATCATCGTCTGCTTCGGTAACGGTGAGCGTGGTTGAGAAGTTATTCAGATCGACACTGCTGATCGCAAAGACAGCTGATCCATCGGTGGCGTCGGTGTCATTCGCAGCCGTAATGTTCACAACTTGCGGTACATTCCAATTGGCGGCGGTGAATGTCAAGATCGACGCGCCACTGGTCAGATCGCTGTCACCGCTCGTCCGAGCGATCGAGACTGTGACGTTTCCAGTCGGTTGCCCCGCGAGTCGAATGCTAACTGGTGATGACAAGCCTTCGTTGACGCTGAGGGTCGATACCGGCGCGACAATCAAGGCCCGGTCATCGTCCTGCACATTGAAGGTCAGTAGCGGACTTGGATTGCGAATACCCAACCCAACGAGTCTCATCGTGGTCACGCTATCGCTGAAGTTCGCATCATTCGCGGCACTAAAGGCAAC
>Ga0105046_10017591_pt1 | contig 10928 bp, 13 predicted proteins | sample MAT03_FD_78385 | JGI IMG/M metagenome (GOLD analysis project Ga0105046, IMG submission 78385) | Freshwater microbial communities from Lake Fryxell liftoff mats and glacier meltwater in Antarctica - MAT-03 (megahit assembly) | ecosystem: Environmental > Aquatic > Freshwater > Ice > Liftoff...
CTTCATAAAAATATCGACCGAAAAAACAAAGAAACGACGCTCACTAACACCGCAACGCCTAAAAAATACCGCAACGGCTAAAAAACTATTAATTCAATAGCTAGGCCCCGCTACCGCTAACAAGGTCCGAATCTGTAACATACTGGGGGAAATAAGCAAACGGCGCGCTAAAAAGAGCGGTCAAATATAGCTTAGCGCCACTAATTATCTGAAACATGGCTTTCAACGCTTGCCTGCGCCTTTTCGCGGGCTAACTTGACGCATTTGGCTAGTTCAGGAAGTTTATTCGGAAGCTCAGTTAGCAGATGGCCGCCAACTAAAGTTAAAAGTTCATCACAGCCCAGCACCAAAACCCCGATACGGGCTTTAAAACTGCTTGCTGCAACACCGGTCGGCTGCTCAGAATCTATCAGCGTGGCAAACTCGGTGAGTAAAGACCGTAACGCAGCGTCTCGTCCCCAAACGTCCACCATCCAGTAAGCTTCCTCTTGGCCAAGATTCTCGCGGCTATGCAGCGGTTTCATTATCCCAGAAACTAGCGCCAAAGTCGCAGCGGCTAGGGCCAGCTCACAGCTTACATCTACGCCAAAAAGCTGCTTCATAACTTTAATCCCGTGAGTGCTCTCGATGGCGCCTGTTAACTCCTCCAGACTCAGCTGGTTTTGACCAGCAGCCGGAATACCCGTGGAGGCCCTGCTACCAGCCTCCAGCGGCCCAGAATTAGCTAAACCAGAATTAGATAAACCTGCATTCGACAGCACTGAATTTAAAAGCACTGAATTTAAAAGGGTAGTTATGTTCACCGTGGCCTATTTATCCTAAAACGAGAATTATTCTTTACTACGATTTAACTGCACTTTCTAGGTAAAATCTTTAGCTACTAAGATTTTTAGTGGCGCTAGGTTTTGGCTGCGCAGAAACCTAGTGCTCTATCTGCCCGTACCACGCAGCACAGTGGGCACGGTTTTTAAGAGCAGCAGGAAATCTAAGGTGAGCGACCAATTGTCGATGTAGCTTAAATCTAATTTGACCCAATCTTCGAAACTAGAAATTTTATTACGGCCAGATACTTGCCACAAACAGGTAAGGCCGGGTCGCATCGAAAGCCTGCGGCGGTCACGACGCTGGTATAAACTTACCTCACCCGGAATCGGTGGCCGCGGCCCCACCAGGCTCATTTCACCCACAAAGACATTACATAACTGCGGCAATTCGTCCAGGCTGTAACGGCGCAAAAATCGCCCTAGTGGTGTAATGCGGGGATCGTTTTTTAGCTTAAATACAGGCCCGCTCATCTCGTTTCTTTCACGCAATGCATCAAGATTTGCTTCTGCGTCGTACTGCATTGAACGAAATTTTAGCAGTTCGAAACTGCGCCCATTTAAACCAAGTCTACGTTGCGTAAAAAGAATAGGACCCGGCGAGGATAATTTTATGGCGCATGCGATGCCGATGAAAAAAGGAATCGCTAGGACGATCAATAATCCCGCCGCTACTACATCGAAGCAACGCTTGACCGAGAGCTCCCAGCGATCACCTGGAGGGGTCTGAAAATGGATCAACGGCATAGAGCCGAAGTAACTAATAGCTGAACGTACCAAGCCAAATGAAAAAAGATCTGCTGCTAAAGTTGTTCGCACACCACGCTCAGCGCACGCCAGAACCAGGTCTTCCACCTGCTCCATCACAGGTACGATATCGGTAAACAACATTTCATCAACCGCATATTCGTTTAGAGCGCGCTCAATCGCTGCTGGGCCGCGTATAAATCGCGATCGATAGCGATATCCCATGCTTTTAAGTCGCGCACGAAACTCGCTTACGCGCTGCTCAGTTTCGCGGTCTTGATTAGTACTGCCGTCGTTTTTGGTAAGCACACCAAAAGCGCGCACAAAAAGACCTAGTTCAGGACGGCGCGCCAATTCAAGCGCTAATTGCAGCGCCTGCTGGCCAATCCCTACGATCATCACGCTGCGAAAATTGCGTCCCCGCTTGCGCCAGTAACGTAACAGTCGCAGCACGGCGTAGCGCTCAAGTGTTAAAAGCAAGCCTACAAGTAGGCAGAAAAGAGCTATGAAGCTGCGCGATAGTTCTAATTTTAATAAAAATATTACGGACGCCAGCGCCATGAACACAACGAGCGATGAAACCAACGAAATCCAAAGTAAACGCCACGGCGAGGTCAGACGCATACTAGCGTAGCCACCCAGCTGATGTAGCACCACTACGTAGCCTACTAATGAAACTGCAAGCACAAAAAGATATGTGTTGATCGGCGCAAGCTGGGTGCCACCGGTGAGTTGCAAGTCAAAAAGTGCGTCCCAAAAAACAAGTGAGCTGCGGCCGTAATACGCTAGAAAAAAACACAGGACGATGATGCAGCAATCACCAAGCTGCTCCATGCGTGAAATTAATCGCCAATTCTCTTTAAGCACTTAATCTCTCTGTACTACCTTAGTCAGTGCTAGCAGTGCCTGAACCACGTAAATAAATCCACGCTCAAACTGCTCAATCGCGAAAGATTCATTAGGCGCATGAATATTATCCTCTTCAAGGCCAAACCCAACCATCAAGGGCTCTGCCCCACTAACTTTGGTAAGCTCACTGACAATTGGAATAGAGGCCCCTTCCCAACGAAAAATTGGCGCGCATCCCATCATCTCAGTAAGCGCAGGTACAATCCTGCGCACACTTTCACTTTGCGGCGAAACGATAATTGCAGGGCCTCCAACTAATTTTTCAGTAATCTCAAGCGTAACGCCAATTGCGCGCTCGATTAAGTGATCACACACCATTTTTAGCACCTGCGCGCCGTCCTGCCCCGCCACTAACCGCATACTTATTTTAGCGAATGCTAACGCGGGAATTATTGTTTTAGAACCCGTACCACCATACCCCGAATGCACGCCATTAAACTCTAAGGTCGGCCTCAATCCGCCGCGTACAGCCAGTGCATAATCGCGCTCGCCACCCGATGCGCAAGCCCCTACTAGCTGCTGATATTCACCTTCAGTCGGGGCGCCCGCTACTGCTAGCGAAGTTTCATCAGCGGTTGGTTCAGTTACGCCGTTATAAAAACCAGCTACAGCAACTCTTCCCGATTCGTCGTGGAGCGCGGCTAACAGCCGTACTAGTTCCTGGGCAGGATTGCGCGCAACACCGCCATGTACTCCTGAGTGCAGGTCTTTATTAGGGCCGCGCACCGTCACCGTAAAATGCGCTATTCCGCGCAGCCCCATCGTAATCGTTGCTACGTTTTTAGAGAGCGTTCCGGTGTCGCATACCATTAGAGTATCAGCTTTAAGTTCAGTTTTTAGCGCCGCAAGATTTTGTGCTAAAACAGCACTGCCGTTCTCCTCTTGGCCCTCCACGCACAGCGCTATGTTCATGTTGGCAAGCGCGCCTGAAGTTTGCAGAAATTCTAGCGCCTTAATAACGTACCAAAGCTGCCCTTTATTATCTTGCGCTCCGCGCGCATACAGCCTGCCATCTTTTAAAACTGGGCTAAACGGAGGTGCATTCCAAAGTTCAAGCGGGTCGCACGGCTGCACGTCGTAATGCCCATAGATACTGACTCTACGCGCGCCCGAACTGATCGGCCCTGTGTTCAATAAGCCGACAGAATTATGCGCTAAAACTATCGGATAACCGGTTTCCGCAAAACGCAGCTCGCCTGCAAATCCAAGCCCCTGCAATTGACTTAACAACCAAGCAGCACAGCGGCCACATTCCGATTTTAAGGTAGGGTCTGTGCTGACGGACGGAATCGCTAAAAATTCCGATAGCTCACTTATGAAACGCTGTGAGTTAGCAGCAAAGTATTTTTTTAGCTCATTAAGCTGGAGGCTTGCGCTTGCGGGGGCATCACCTGAAATTGATTTACTCATAAGTTAAAATTATTCCGGGCATAAAAATTAAGCAGCAAACTTCTGGTTATTGAAATTAGGGCTACCAAGCATGCGTTGCCTGTTGCGCTCTACCCCGAAACCTTACTAAAACAAAGCTATGATAAATCGAACACGTGCTTTGGGTAAGTTATTTCTCGCAGTTTTTCTCGCCATCTCCATGGTGGGGTTTACCAGCGGCTGCGCCGCTAAAAAGAAAGTAACTGACGGCCACGGAACGGAACTGACGGAGGCACAGTTAGCCGCAGAGCGCGAGGCACGGTTTGGGGAAGGTTCAATCCCCACCGCTGAAGGCGGCGGGCTTTTTAAAGATATTCGCTTTGATTATGATTCAGCCGTGGTGGGCCCTGATGAGCGTATGAGCGTTGAAAGTAACGCCCGCACATTAAAATCACGTCCTGAGCTTTCCGTTACAATCGAAGGCCATTGCGATGAGCGCGGCACAGCTGAGTACAATATGGCGCTTGGAAATACCCGCGCGCGCGCTGTGCGCACATTGTTAATTTCATACGGCGTTGCTGCAAGCCGCATTCAAACCATTAGTTACGGCGAAGAAGTTCCGCTTGATTTGGGCCACGGCGAAGACGCCTGGGCCAGAAACCGCAGAGCGCATTTTTCGGCGATGGGATCTGGGGGATCCGCGTCAGGACAGAATTAATCAGGACGCTTTTAGAACGGACTGGCTACTAATTTTGACCACTAATTTTGACCACTAATTGACCACTAATTGACCACTGCATGACGCATATCATGCGAAGTAGCTTAAAAGTATGCGCATAATCCTTAAGTAACTTATTACTTAAAGGAATAACCATGTCAGTTAGCTCTATACTTTTAATCGTCTTAGTTTTAATGCTTATCGGCGCCATGCCCACCTGGCCACACAGCAAAGGTTGGGGATATTACCCTAGCGGCGGGCTAGGTGCGGTCTTAGTAGTGCTTCTAATATTGGTGTTTTTGGGTCGAATTTAGCAAGCACAAGATACCGGTAAAAGAATGAAACAAGTTAATAACAAAGAAACAAAGCATTCTGTTACCGGTGGAAAATTACTGTTAGCGCAACCCTTAGCTGAAACTCGAAATTCACTGTCTGAAAAAGTTCGGCTCAAGGTATCTGCCCTCCTCAGCGTGCAACTGCTGCAAGCCACTGATCTTTTTATGCAGTTAAAGCAAGCGCATTGGAACGTGACCGGCAAAAACTTTAAATCGGTCCACGAGTTATTCGATGAAGTAGCTGAGGAAAGCGAGGAATGGTCTGACCTTTTGGCGGAACGGATGCGCCAGTTGGGTACTGAAGCTATCGGGTCGGCCGCGGCTGTAGTTCAAGGATCAGGGTTGGCGGCGTATCCTATAGGTATTAGCGCAGCAAGCGAACACCTAACCGCTGTAGCGGATCGTTTGGCGCATTTTGGGAAAGAGATTCGTTCTGCGATTGATGAATCTAGTAAACTAGGAGATGCGGATACAGCTGACATTTGCACCAGCATTTCACGCGCTGCTGATAAAGCGCTGTGGATGGTTGAATCGCATCTCTAAATCTAGGTTTCTGCGCCGCGGAAACCTAGGGGAATCGATTTGGAATATCTCGACCTTTGCTGCATGCAGCACAGATTTGGACAATAAGCCCCAACGGGGCGAAATCTGAATAGGATAGGGTGACTTGCGCCGCCGTAGCCGGCAGGCGAAGGAGGGAGCGTAGCGGAGCCCCAGGATCCGAATCCCCAGATTCGGAGTCCTGTAAGGGAGAACACAAATTTTTGACCGCAGGTGTCTTCCTATGAACTCAATACCCTGGGTTCCCGTGCTCCCTATGTGCGCTAGATTTTTTAACTACAGGGATACGCATTACCTATTCAAAAGCAGGTGCAGATTCCATATTTTTTTCCATATTTTTTCAAAGCCGGAATCTGCACCCAAGTATGCTACATACCGGCCGATGGACGGGTTGTTGCCCTGCCCTTCGGCAGCGAAGTAGAGCACTCACCACATTCACTCATGAATGACTTATACTCCTTTTCAGCTTGCTCAGTTGTGTAGCCATAATGTTCACGGATCTTTCCTAAGAGTTGGTCTCTCTTACCAGAAATAACCTTTAGGTCATTATCTGTTAATTTCCCCCACTTCTCTTTAGCTTTACCCTTAAGTTGTTCCCATTTCCCGCCTAATTCATCTTTATTCATAGCGATCAAACTCCTGTTAAAGTTAACTTTTATCACCTTAGGTGTAGAGCTAAACTTCGGGGATGACGTTCGTCATGTCCGTGTTAAAGTCGGAGCATCAGCTAAACCTTTCTGCGCAACCCCTTGCTATATGACCGACGTCACTGCGGGAAGTGTCAGAAAGATGTTATTAGGCCCAGGATGAATTCCTCAATAAATATCTGCCTATCTTACGTCAGAAAGATATTTGTGTTGTTAATCGGGCTGACAGTCTTAGTCATTGGACTCGTTATGTTGATTACACCAGGGCCTGGCCTACTCATGATCCCCGCGGGTCTCGCAATTCTGGCGATTGAATTTGTTTGGGCTAAGCGCCTAATGGAAAGATTTCGCACCCGTTTTGCAGACGTAAAAAATCGGCTCTCGAAAGCCAACGTTAAGCACACATCATTACAGTCGGACGATGGACACAAATGAATAGTATCGAAGACTCTTTATGACTATTTTTTTAACCATTGGTTGGCTACTGGTGCATGCGGTCGGCATTGCAGCGGCGGTAGACTCGCTGTTCTCAACCCGCTCATCTCAAGCGACGATCGCTTGGGGACTATGCCTTTTACTGTTTCCGTTCGTTACAGTGCCTCTCTATCTAATCTTCGGACGCCGACGGCAAAGAGCGTACCGGAGACTATGTAAACGATTTAGCAACTACGCAGCCCTTCGAGAGAGTTCTAGGCAGAAGTCAGATGCCGCAACTACTGAGCTCACACCGATCGATCTAAAAAGTGAAGTTGAGCGCGTATTAGAAAGTATCGCCGGACGCCAATTCACAACCGGCAACAAGGTTAAATTCCTTACGAGCGGAAAATCATTCTATGAAGCATTGTTAAAAGATATCAATGCGGCGCAGCACCATGTTTTTCTCTGCTTCTACGTAGTGAATTCTGACAACATAGGTGAGCGTCTTGCGGCCGCACTGGCCGGCGCCAAGTCTCGCGGCGTTGAAGTAAAATTTTTATACGATCGAATCGGAAGTTTCTCCCTCACCCGCCGGTATTGCGAAGAGTTTGCGTTATCGGGTGTTGAGTTTACCGGATTTAATACTGAACGGAGCTGGAGAAGTTGTTTTCATGCTAATTTTCGCAATCATCGCAAAATCGCCGTCATCGATAACCGGGTTGCATACGTCGGAGGTTTTAACGTAGGCGATTAATACTTAGGGCTATCGGAAGCAATCGGCGCTTGGCGCGACACTCAACTTAGTATCGAGGGGGTAGCGGTTAATGATGTTGCGGCGATATTCCGCAACGATTGGGAACTAGCAACCGGCACTAAACTTGAAGTTAAAAATGCGCTAGCTGCAACCGGCTTTGCACGCGCCTTGGTACTAGACACCGGGCCCACGGACAGTAGTGAGCGCGCCGTTCTATATTTGTTAGAGATGATTTTGGCAGCGCGAAAAAGGCTATGGATCTCTAGTCCGTACTTTGTTCCAAGCTCTGGCATCATGTCAGCGTTGGGTCTGTGCGTAGCGCGGGGAGTCGATGTCAGAATAATAATTCCCGACCGAGGCGATAACCCCATCGTGCAGTGGGCCTCACTTTATTATGCAGATCTAGCACAGATGATGGGTATCAAAATGTATCAATACACCGCTGGGTTTATCCACCAAAAAGCGTGGCTGGTGGACTCAAGCCTTGCAACAGTTACCACGGCCAACCTTGATAACCGCTCGCTACACCTCAATTTTGAAATCGGGGTAACCTTGGCTGATGAGCTTTCATCAACTACGCTAGCAGCTATATTCGAAGATGACTTTCAAAAAAGTACTGTAATGCGTGTTTCAGACATCTCAACCCTGTCATTCCCCGAAAGAGTTGCGCGCAGTTTTTCAAGGCTATTTGGTCCCCTACTATAAAGCCCAGAATTATGGACGATCAGTCAGTTATAAAAGTCCTTTCGTATAATATTCATAAAGGGGTAGCGAGTGGCGGAAGACGCTGGGTGCTGCGGGAAATCAGAGCGCTATTGCAGGACATGGATTTAGATTTAGTTTTTTTGCAGGAGATTGTAGGTAAATATCGCTCCGTCTTAAAGAAAGAGCCTGATCATTCAGGCTCGCAATTTGAATACCTCGCAGATGCCTTATGGCCCGAGCACCGCTATGGACAAAACGCCGCCGTCGGCGGCGGTCACCACGGCAATGCTATTTTAACGCGCTTTCCGATTAGCAGCTCGGAAAATCTTAATATCTCTACTAACAGACATGAAAAGCGTGGAATCCTACATACTGCTATTCAAAGCCCACACAAAAACCAGACCATACATGCGTGCTGTACACATCTTGGATTAACCGCAGCGGGTCGAGCCGCTCAATTAAAAAAGCTGATTACGTGGCTTAAAACTAAAATTCCAGCAAACGATCCCTTAATTCTTGCTGGCGATTTTAACGACTGGTTGCGAAAAGCATCCGTGCCTTTGCGCACCCAACTCGATGTGCGCGAAGTTATCGAATCAACCCATGGTCGTTTGAAAGGAACGTTTCCCGCTATCCTGCCGATCCTAACTTTAGATCGCATTTATATTCGCGGATTTGAAATAAAAGAAGCTAAAATCCTGCGCGAACGCGTATGGCGCAGACTCTCAGATCATATTCCTGTGCTGGCAGTTTTAAAGAGAATTTAGGGTTGCTCGCCAATAAGTGTGGGTGAAATGGGATAGATTTAACCCTGCACATGTGCCGTCCTAGCCGGAGTCTACGCGTAACTTAAAGAAGGACTCATAGAATGGCGTTGTCGATCCTAGTCAGATTTTGCCCCGTTGGGGCTTGCTAGCCAATACATTTATCTCACTTGGTTATTTTTATTTGGCAACTCTTACAGCCAATTCTCGATTAGTACGGCACTAACGGTTAATTAAATTGAGGATTCAGATTATGTTTAAAATATTCCAGCCTAAAGGCAGACTTTTTAATGGTCGCGAGCAAAAAATAGCTAGCTTTCTTGCGGCAGCAAAATCTTTCGAAGAGGCGCTTTTTCACCTGATTTCAGGGTATCTAACAATTAAAGCGGTTGGTTTTCTTGATGAGACTCCGCAAGTTATGTGCTTTACAATAAGTGACAGTGGTACTAGTTTTTCGCGAAATCCTCCTGAGCCCGTTGAAGTTATGGCTGTGGCGCTGATAACGGAAGTTACAACGAAACATCGCTGGCAGCCAATTTCGAAAGCGATTCACACTCTGGCAGATGATCAGCGTGTGATTGTTAACGAAGAATGGATGGATAACAGAGCGGAGAAACTAAGGATAAAAGTGGATAGCTGGGCGGGCGAAGTAGTGGCACCCGCTAACTCAGCTGTACCGATACTTTTAAGTTACATAACTACAAACAACGCGATGGTAACTATTAGTAACAAAATAGTAGCGCTTCAGCCGGTTCCCGTAGCTAACGTGGCTGAATTTAAGCTTGAATACGCACCCCCTAATTGCGAGCAGATGCTGCACGAAATAATAAATATTCGGCTCGATTTACTGCAACGTAAAGTTGAAGGCACGCGCCGGACCGGGCTTGAAAAGCGGATGTCTTTGTAAAGGTTTTTGGTGCAGCAAAAAACCTAGCGATTAAGACACAGGCCCGTTATCAAGACACAGGCCCGTTATCCCATAAGAGATCTTATACATATTTTCATCTTTATCGCGTGCAGCACCGCAAACAACTTCAGCCGTAGCGCGCAGTGCACCATCTTTTCCATCCTCAGAAATGATGTAGGTAACTTTAGGACTACACGATTTTAAGCATTGTTTATAAAGATCTTTACCGTCTTTGCCGGAACCTTGCTGGATATCCGAGATCCAAGAATTTAACTCGTTGGCTGAGGAAAACTTGCGATCTGGGTACCGAATGGGTGTCGTCAATGTAAGCTTTTCAGCCTGCGCGCAAAATTCCTTGTCTGACCCGTCGCTTAAGAGTTTGTTCGGGCTAGATTTTAAAATTATCAGCGCTTCATTAGCCTTGCCGAGAACTGGGTCAGCGGCCCGTTTTTTTAATTCGTTGAGCGCACCTGTCACCATTCTAGCTGTCTCAAATTTAGCCGATCCTTTTGAGTTGCGGAGATTTGCGAATACCCCAGCGCTAGCGGTTACGGATTCGATCGGCGCCACATCAGTTACCTGTGTGCAGCTTGATTTAGGCTTTTCTTGGGCTAGCGCTGCCGCTGCTACTGAAAAAAAACTATACAAAAGCGCGAGCCAAAATGTAGAACCGACTGAAAACCTAATATTTCCCATCCTTCCGGTATGGCATAAATCACCCACAGCGCACAGCCGCAGGCTGCGATTAGAGCGATAAACTACAACTTTTGGGGGACTTTAATAGTTTACAGGTCTCTATATACTGCTTTAGGTGGCTGTCTCAAAAATTGAATCTCTGGCTGTTGAACAAATGGATAAACCTACAAAGAAAGCCCGAGATGTGACGGAAAATACGAGTCAGGACAGCATTACTCCCGAGTCTTTGCGCGGCCTATCCATTCAAGAACTTCAAACAACAGCCGATACGCTGCGCGCTAACCTTATTTCGTCAGTTGCAGATTCAGGCGGGCACTTTGCTTCGAGTTTAGGTGTTTGTGAATTAACTGTAGCGTTGCATGCAGCTTTTAAAACGCCGCACGACAGGTTGATTTGGGATGTTGGGCATCAAGCATATATTCATAAAATGCTGACCGGGCGCAGCCAGAATATGGCTAGTATCCGCACCAAAAATGGCGTGTCTGGATTTTTAAAACGCAACGAGAGTGCGTTTGATACTTTCGGTGCTGGGCATGCGGGCACAAGTATTTCAGCCGCAGTCGGTATGGCTATCGGCGC
>Ga0105046_10017594_pt1 | contig 10927 bp, 7 predicted proteins | sample MAT03_FD_78385 | JGI IMG/M metagenome (GOLD analysis project Ga0105046, IMG submission 78385) | Freshwater microbial communities from Lake Fryxell liftoff mats and glacier meltwater in Antarctica - MAT-03 (megahit assembly) | ecosystem: Environmental > Aquatic > Freshwater > Ice > Liftoff...
ACGAGTCGGCGACCCGGATGCTCGCCCTCGGTAACGATCCCGTGACGGCGCTCGATCTCAACCTGCCGTCGGTCAACGTCCCGACGATGCCCGGCACCGTCACGGTGAAGCGCACGGCGAGCAACGTCAGCAACAGGACGGTCGACTACAAGATCAGCACCACAGCCCCATCAGGAGCCAAGATCACCGTGAAGCCGTCCAAGGGCAGGATTCGCCCTGGGCAGAGTGCCACGTTCGAGATCACGATCACATCGAATGCCCCGACGGGTCAGTACTTCGGCGAGGTCCTGTTGACGTCGAAGAACGCGGTTCCGGTCCACCTGCCGGTCGCCTTCTACAACACCCAAGGCTCTGTCACCCTTGCTCAGGCCTGTGACCCGACGACGATCAAACAGCGCAAGTTGACGACGTGCACGGTGACGGCGTCGAACCAGACGTTCGGTGAAGCGGTCGTGGCGATGAACTCCACGGTCTCGCGAGGCCTGACGATCGTCGACGCCGACGGCGCTTCCAGCAACGGTCGGACCGCGAGCGTCGGCCCGGTCACGTTGGCCGGGCAGACCGATGCCATCCCGGCGATTGCACCCGCGACGGCGACACCGGGCGGCGGATACCTGCCGCTCGAGGACTTCGGGATCCCGGTCACCGCCATCGGCGACGAGGAGGCACTCAACTTCGACCTCCCACCGTTCGTGTTCGGCGGACGGAACTACTCCTCGATCGGAGTGGTCAGCAACGGCTATGTCGTGCTCGGAGGATCGACGGGTTCGGCGGACATCGCGTTCACGCCGCAGGACCTGCCGGACCCGGCTCAGCCGAACGGAGTCCTGGCGCCGTACTGGTCGGACCTCGATGGCACGAATGCCCCTGGCGTTCGGGTCGCAACGCTCGGCGACGGCGTCAGTTCCTGGGTCGTCGTCCAGTGGGATGTCCAACTCTGGGGCACCACCGACGCAGCAGGCTCGCGCAGCATGCAGGTGTGGATCGGGACGAATGGGGTGGAGGACATCAGCTACGAGTACGCCGCGAATTCGCTCGGTATGGACACGCCAGATGGCTACGGCCTCACCGTCGGGGCAGAGAACAGCTCCGGCACAGCCGGTGCCCAGATCGTGGGCGCGCCGACGTCGAGCTATGCGATCACCTCGACCCCGGGTGAGCCCGGGGAGTCGGTGAGCTATGTCCTCACGATCCGTGGTGACAGGGTCGGAACTCGGACTCTGACGTCGTCGATGATCACCGATGTCATCGCTGGAACGACGGTTGTCAACACCCCGATCGTGGTGACGAGGAAGTGACGCAGGTATGACGGCAGCGTCGGACGGGTCGCACCGCGACCCGTCCGACCGACCCCGGCCGGACCGTCGCGAGGACCGAGAACCAGTGGCGGTCGATCTCAGCCTGCAGCCGATGATCGATCGTGCCATCGAAGACCTCGGTGAGCGGTTGCACGCTCGGGAGGCCGAGATCGAGGTGGTGTCGGCGACGGCGGTGGTCTGGCCGGACAAGGGGCTCGGGTGTCCACGACCCGGGATGGCCTACGCACAGGTGACAGTCGACGGAACATTGATCGAACTACGAGCCGGTGGCCGGGTGTATCGCTATCACTCCGGAGGGTCGCGACCGCCGTTCCTCTGCGAACGGTCGTTCTCGGCGACGCCCGTCTCGCCCGTCGAGCGGTGATCAGTGAGCGGCCTAGTGTCGAACCCGTGCCGTCGGACAATGCAAGAACCTGGGTCAACGAAGCAATCGCCAAGATCGAGGCCGACGCACGGCGATCGGCCGACACCCATCTGGTGTCGTTCCCGCTGCCGACCGAGTGGGGGATCGACCTGTATCTCAAGGACGAATCGACCCACCCGACCGGCTCGCTCAAACACCGCTTGGCGCGGTCGCTGTTCCTCTACGCGCTGTGCAACGGCTGGTTGGTCGAGGGCACGACGGTGGTCGAGGCATCGTCGGGATCCACGGCGGTCAGCGAGGCCTACTTCGCCCGGATGATCGGCGTGCCGTTCGTCGCAGTGGTGCCGGCAACGACGTCGCCGGAGAAGCTAACCCTGATCGAGCAGCAGGGCGGACGGTGCCACCTCGTCACCGACGGCAGCATGATCTACGCCGAGTCGGCCCGGATCGCTGCCGAGTGCGGCGGTCACTACCTCGATCAGTTCACCTACGCCGAGCGGGCGACGGACTGGCGTGGCAACAACAACATCGCCGAATCGATCTTCGATCAGATGGCGCTCGAACGGCATCCGATCCCGACCTGGATCGTCGTCGGGGCCGGCACCGGGGGAACGTCGGCCACCATTGGTCGCTATGTCCGCTATCGGCGGCTGGCGACTCAGCTCTGTGTGGTGGATCCCGAGGACAGTGTGTTCGCTCGGTACTTCCGACTCGGCGATCCCAGTCTCACTGGCGATCGCCCGTCACGGATCGAAGGCATCGGCCGACCGCGAGTGGAGCCGAGCTTCGTGCGAGAAGTGGTGGACCGGATGCTGTGCGTCGCCGATGCGTCGTCGCTTGCGGCGATGCGACTGACCACCGACGTACTCGGCCGGTCGGTCGGCGGATCCACCGGAACCAACGTTCACGGTGCGTTCACGCTGATTGCAGAGATGCTCGCAGTCGGCGAGACCGGATCGGTCGTGTCGTTGATCTGCGACGCCGGCGAGCGGTACCGGCACAGCTACTACGACCCAGAATGGCTCGCCTCACGCGGACTCGACCTCGAACCAGCGAGTGCCGAACTGCAACACTTCCTCGCATCGGGCGCAATGGCCGGGTCGAACAGCGGACCCTGCTGACCAGTCATTGCTCGCTCGCCTCCACCGCCGCGATGACGCTGTTGGCGGCGTCTGTCATCGCTGCCAGTTGAGCGGGGGAGAGGATGTCGACGAAGTAGCGGCGCACCGACGCGACATGCTGCGGCGCTGCGTTGCGGATGGTCGTTCGACCGTCGGCAGTGAGCACCACGTACGCCCCTCGGGCGTCGGTCGGGCAGTCCTCGCGAGCGATCAAGCCGCGCTTCTGCATGCGGGTCAGGTGGTGCGAGAGCCGACTCTTCTCCCACTGGGTCGCTCGGCCGAGCTCGAACGATCGCAGCCTACCTGTTGGTGCCTCAGACAGCGCTACCAGGACCGAGTAGTCGCCGTCGGAGATGCCGGAGCGCTCGACCAGATCGCGATCGAGCCGGTTGCTGAGCACGGTCTGCATCCGCAGCACCGCCCGCCACGCTCGCTGTTCGTCGTCGGTCAGCCAGTTGATGGGGGTGGTCGACGCGGCGGTCGCGGCAGGCATGGGCCGGAGTGTACGCGATAGATCAATCCATCATCGAGCCGCCAGGATCCCTGAGTGAGTGCTCACTCAGGGTAGGCTGCCGTCCGTGACACCGGCATCCAACGTTCCCAGGCCCCAACGGGCGGCGGCGATGCCGCCGGACGAACGGCGCGCGGCGATCATCGCCGCGACGCTGCCGTTGGTGCTCGAGCACGGCGCTGCGGTCAGCACCCGGATGATCGCAGTTGCGGCAGGAATCGCAGAGGGCACGATCTTCCGAGTGTTTCCTGACAAGGACTCGCTGATGGAGGCAGTGGTCGAGACGGCATTCGACCCTGCGCCGTCGGAACGCGCCCTGGCCGAGATCGACCTCTCGCTGCCACTCGAGGATCGACTGACGGCCGCGATCGTGATCATTCGCCGCCGGGTCGAGATCATCTGGCGGCTGGCGTCGACGATCGGTGTCGACGCGGCTCACGCCGACAAGAAGCGGGCAGACCTGCCGGGTCTTGCCGCGGTCTTCGAGCCCGACCGCGACCGGATCAACCACGAACCGCTCGTCGCCGCGCGCATGTTGCGCAGCATGACGATGGCGTTCAGCCACCCAATGCTCGCTCCCGAAGGCCCGATGCCGATCGACGAAATCGTCTCCCTCCTGCTCGACGGTATTCGCGTCCGATCCGAGTCCGCCTCCAACACTTCTTCCCACACTCTGGAGCCCTGAATGCTCGTCAAACTGCTGAAGTCCCACCTCGGCAAGTACAAGGTCACTCTCATTGCGGTGATGGCATTGCAATTGGTGCAGACCACCGCCTCGCTGTACCTTCCGAGCCTCAACGCCGACGTCATCGACAAGGGCATCGCCAAGGGCGACACCGGCTACATCTGGTCCACCGGCACGCTCATGCTCGGCATCACGATCGTCCAGATCGGGTTCGCGATCGCCGCTGTCTTCTATGGCTCGCGGGCGGCGATGGGCTTCGGCCGCGACGTGCGCAGCAGTCTGTTCCACCGGGTCACCGACTTCTCGGCCCAGGAGGTCGGCAAGTTCGGTGCACCGTCGCTGATCACCCGGATCACCAACGATGTGCAGCAGGTGCAGATGATGGTGCAGATGACCTGCACACTGCTGATCGCGGCGCCGATGACAATCGTCGGTGGGGTCGTGATGGCTCTTCGCGAGGACACCGGCCTGTCGTGGATCCTGGTGGTTGCGGTGCCGGCGCTGGTGTTCCTGATCACGATGGTGATCATGGCGATGGTGCCGCAGTTCCGGGTGATGCAGGACCGGATCGACGGGATCAACCGCGTGCTCCGCGAGCAGATCACCGGCATGCGGGTCGTGCGCGCGTTCGTCCGTGAGCGCGACGAGTCGGCTCGATTCGGTGAGGTCAACGCAGCGCTCACCGAGACCTCGCTGCGCACTGGACGACTGCAGTCGTTCTTCTTCCCGATCGTGCTCGTGGTGCTCAACGTGTCGAGCGTCGCCGTGGTGTGGATCGGCGCCGACCGGATCAACCGGGGCGAGATGACGATCGGAGCGATGGTCGCGTTCCTCAGCTACCTCGCCCAGATCCTGATGTCGGTCATGATGGCCAGCTTCATGGCCGTGATGATCCCTCGCGCTGCCGTGTGCGCCGAGCGGATCCAGGAGGTGCTCGACACCGCTCCGTCGGTCGTCACGGCGGCGATGCCGGTGACCGAGGTCGCAACCCGCGGTTCGCTCGAATTGCGCAACATCGGGTTCCACTACCCGGGCGCCGAGAACGCGGTGTTGCAGGACGTGTCGTTCACGTCGCTCGCCGGCCAGACGACCGCGATCATCGGCAGCACAGGCTCGGGTAAGACCACCCTGATCAACCTCATCCCGCGCCTTGCCGACGTGACCTCCGGATCGATCCTGGTCGACGGCGTCGACGTCCGCGAGCTGCAACCCGACGCGCTGTGGAACCGGATCGGGCTGGTTCCCCAGAAGCCGTACCTGTTCTCCGGCACGGTCGCGAGCAACCTCCGTTACGGCAAGCCCGACGCGACCGAGGACGAACTCTGGGAGGCGCTGCAGGTCGCGCAAGCGGAAGACTTCGTACGCGCGATGCAGGGCGGTCTCGAAGCGCGCATCGCCCAGGGCGGCTCGAACGTCTCCGGCGGCCAGCGCCAGCGGCTGGCGATCGCTCGGGCCCTCGTGCGCAAACCAGAGATCTACCTGTTCGACGATTCGTTCTCTGCGCTCGATCTCGCCACCGACGCTCGTCTGCGTGCCGCCTTGGTGCCACACACCCGCCAGTCGACGGTGATCCTGGTCGCTCAGCGCGTCTCCACCATCGCCACCGCCGATCAGATCCTCGTGCTCGAGGACGGCCATCCCGTCGGTCTCGGCAAACACGCCGACCTGATCGAACAGTGTCCGACCTACGCCGAGATCGTGGCGTCTCAACACAGCGTGGAGGCCGTTGCATGAGCAACGAGATGAGCGACGACCCGATCACCGAGATCGACGACCCGGCCGACCACCGTCCGCCATCGTCGGAGCTCCGTGCTGGGCCCGGAGGCGGCCGATTCGGTGCCGCCGGCATTCCGACCGAACGATCGAAAGACTTCGGCAACTCGGTCAAACGGCTGATGCGTCGGCTGCGTCCGGATCGCCTCAGGGTTGTCGCGGTCCTGTTCTTCGCGATCGCTGGCGTGACGCTCACGGTCATTGGCCCCAAGGTGCTCGGCCATGCAACCGATGTCATCTTCCGCGGCCTGCGCGGCGACGAAGGCATCGACTTCGGTGAGCTGCATCAGATCCTGTACATGGTGGTCGGGCTCTACCTCGCTGCGTCGGTGATGAGCTACACCCAGTCGTACCTGTTGGCCGGCATCGTCCAACGAACGATGTACCGGTTGCGCGCCGATGTCGAGGACAAGCTCAACCGACTACCACTCAGCTACGTCGATCGCCAACCGCGCGGTGACCTGCTCAGCCGCGTCACCAACGACATCGACAACATCAGCCAGAGCCTTCAGCAGACGCTCAGCCAGATGCTCACCTCGGTGCTCAGCATCATCGGCGTGATGATCATGATGCTCACGATCTCGCCGGTACTGGCGCTGGTCGCGATCGTCACGATCCCGTTGTCGCTCTACACGGTGAAGTGGATCGCCAAACGTTCGAAGGCCCGATTCATCGCCCAGTGGAAGCACACCGGCATGCTCAACGCTCAGATCGAGGAGACGTTCAGCGGGCACAACATCGTCAAGGCCTTCGGTCGCCAACGCGAAGCCGAGGAGCGGTTCCGGGTCACCAACGAAGAGTTGTACCAGGCCAGCTTCGGAGCTCAGTTCGCGTCGGGCACGATCCAGCCGGCGATGATGTTTCTCGGCAACCTCAACTTCGTTGCGATCGCCGTCATCGGCGGGCTGCGGGTGTCGTCGGGGTCCCTGAGCCTCGGCGACGTGCAGGCGTTCATCCAGTACTCGCGCCAGTTCACCCAGCCGCTGACCCAGTTCGCGTCGATGATGAACGTGCTGCAATCCGGTATTGCTTCGGCCGAGCGCTGCTTCGAGTTGCTCGATGCGCCGGAGCAGTCACCCGACGAGACCTCCGATGCACTCGACGACGTGCGTCGCGGCCGGGTGGAGTTCGAGCACGTGTCGTTCTCGTACGCGCCGTCGATGCCGCTCATCCAGGATCTGTCACTCGTCGCCGAACCCGGCCGCACGGTGGCGATCGTTGGCCCGACAGGAGCTGGCAAGACCACGCTGGTCAACCTGATCATGCGCTTCTACGAACTCGATGCCGGGCGGATCACGCTCGACGGTCACGACATCGCCAAGATGTCGCGCCATCAACTGCGCAGCAACATGGGCATGGTGCTGCAGGACACCTGGTTGTTCGGCGGCACGATCCGCGAGAACATCGCATACGGCAACCTCGAGGCGACCGAGGAGCAGATCTTTGCGGCCGCCAAGGCCACCTACGTCGATCGGTTCGTGCGCTCGTTGCCCAACGGCTACGACACGATTCTCGACGACGAGGGCGGCACCGTCAGCGCCGGCGAGAAGCAGTTGCTCACCATCGCCCGCGCCTTCCTCGCCAACCCCACCATCCTGATCCTCGACGAGGCAACCAGTTCGGTCGACACCCGCACCGAGGTGCTCATCCAGAAGGCGATGAACGCGCTGCGGTCCGAACGCACCAGCTTCGTGATCGCGCACCGCTTGTCCACCATCCGTGATGCCGACACGATTCTGGTGATGGACAGCGGCCGCATCGTCGAACAGGGCAACCACAACGAGCTCCTGCTCAGCGGCGGCGCCTACTTCACGCTGTACAACGCGCAGTTCGCAGGCGCCGCCGCCGAGGTCGAGTAAGCAGCCGACCAACGCGTCCGCCGCCGGCCAACGCGTCAGCCGCCGAAGCGGTCAGGCCGTTGCAATCGCCGAGAGGATGTCGAGCTTGGCAGCTCGGCGAGCAGGTCGGACGGCGGCGATCACGCCGGCGAACAGCGCCATCACCAGCACCGCCACGAGTGTCGTAACCGGGAGTTCGAACGTGCCGAAATCCTCCTGGGTCTTCATCGCCCGCACCACGCCCCACCCGAGGAACGTCCCGAGGCCGACGCCGCCGACGGTGCCGAAGACGGACAGGATCACGCTCTCCCAACGGATGGTGCTGCGCAACTGGGCTCGAGTCTGGCCCACCGCTCGGAGCAGGCCGAGTTCGTGCGTGCGCTCGTGGATGCTGAGCGACAATGTGTTGGCGATGCCGAGCACCGCAATCAGGATCGCCAGCCCGAGCAGGCCGTAGATCAGGCCGAGCAACTGATCGATCTGCTCGGTGTTGGCCTTGACGTACTCGTCGCGGTCCTGCACATCGGGCCGACCGTACCGATCGGCAACCGCCTGCACTGCGATCTTGGCATCGTCGACGCTCACGCCATCGGCAAGTGCGACGAGGATCACAGCGTCGCCGCTGCGGCCCTGATGCGGCTGCCAGGCAGCGGTGGGTATCAGCAAGTCGCCGATCGCATTCTTGTTGTCGAAGATCGCACGGAGCGTGAGCGTGGTGCCGGCCCCGTCGGCGAAGTCGACCGGAACGACGGTGCCGATGGTCCAGTCGTTTCGCTCGGCGTAGTCCTTGGTCACGGCGAAGCCGGCGTCGCCGACCTCGGCGAACGAGCCCTGCGAGACATCGAGATCGGCGACCAGGGCAACTCCCGCAGGATCGGCAGCGAACGCAACTACTTCGTCGCCGCCGAGGCTGATCGGCGCGTTGGCCAACGCCACAGCTCCAGCCACCTCGGCCAGGTTCTGGATCGCAGGCGCCAACTCGGGGCTGAGCGGCGCGCCAGTGACGCCATTCTGGGCGATCACCAACTCGTTCGAGAACGAGCCCTCGACGATGTCGTCGAAGGAGGCCTTGACCGACGAGCCGAACGTCGCGAACAGGGTGACGACAGCCGTACCGATCATCAATGCGCTGGCAGTTCCGGCGCTGCGACGCGGGCTGCGCATCGCGTTGCGACGAGCGAGTGATCCGGCATGGCCACGTGTGGCGGCGATCGGGGCTCCGAGGACAGCCGTCGCAACTGTCGCCACCACGGGTCCGAGGACGACAGCTCCGACGAGGGTGACGAGCGCACCGAGACCGGATCTCGCCAGCGCACCGCTGCCGGCCGACGTCGCGCTGAGCACGGTGGCAATGCCTCCGGCCATGAACACCACGCCGGCGATCGCTCGAGACTTCGATGCTCCGCTGCGGTCGACCGCGATGTCGCGCAGGGCAGCCAGCGGCGCGATACGCGACGCTTTGATCGCCGGGGCAACACTGGCGAACAGCGTGACGACGACGCCGACCACCATCGCGATCACGATCGTGTCGGTCGCGATGTCCAGTCCAATCGCGTCGGGCAGACCGAATCCGGCGGCCGTCATCAACGCCTTCAGCGCTGCTGCGAGGGCGACACCTGCGCCGACGCCGATCGCCGAGGCGAACGTACCCACGATGAGCGACTCGATCGTGACGGCCGAGATCACCTGCCGTCGGCTGGCGCCGAGTGCCCGCATCAGAGCCGATTCACGGGTGCGTTGGGCGACCAGGATCGAGAACGTGTTGTGGATGCTGAACGCCGCGACGAGCAGGGCGACGATCGCGAAGGCAAGCAGGAATGCCTCGAAGAAGCCGAGGAAATCGTCGTTGACTGCTTCGTTGTTCTCATCGATGAGTTCGCTCCTCGTGAGCGCCTCGCCGTCGGCAGGCAGCACCGGCAGCAACTCGGTTCGGAGCTGCTCCGGCGTGACACCGTCGGCGGCATCGATCTGAACTTTCGTGATCGTGTCGGGCTCGGTGAGCAGCAACCGCTGGGCGGCGTCGAACGTGAACCCGACGAACGAGCTGCCGCCAGTGTTGTCGGCCTCGCCGAATGCAGCGATACCGACGATGTCCACCGCGACCGGATCGGGGGTGAGAATCGTCGTCGTGTCGCCGACTCGCAGCTTGCCCGTTTCAGCCGACCCGCGGTCGATGACCACCTCGTTGTCGGTTACCGGGGCACGACCGTCGACGATCGAGTAGCCATTGAAACCTGGCTCACCGGGAGCGAGCACAGCGCTTTCGTCGATCCAGTTGGCGCCGAACGTCGGAGGACCGTCACCTCCGATCGGGTTGCCGTTGGCCCCGACGATCTGGGCGACGCCCTCGATGCCGGCCGCGACGCGGGCGACCTCAGGCATCGCTGCGATCGTGTCGACGATCGACTCGTCGAGTGTGCCCGACTGGTTCCACGCGCCGGAGCCGACGTCTGTGCTATTCCGAACGACCACGTCGGTGCCTGCGTAGGCGTTGGTGAAGAACGAGTCGAACCCGCTGCGCATGGAGTCACCGAGCACGAGCGTCGACACGAGGAAGGCGACGCCGATGACCACTGCGGTCGATGCGCCGAGGAGCCGCCGCTTGCGGCTCCAGATGGATTTCAGGGTGGCGTGCAACATGATCAGTCTCCGAATGCCTTCATCCGGTCGAGAACGCTCGTTGCAGTCGGAGCGACGATCCGGTCGACGATGCGACCGTCGTTGAGGAACAGCACCGAGTCGGCGTACGACGCTGCGACCGGGTCGTGGGTGACCATCACGATCGTCTGGCCGAGGTTGCGAACGGCGTTGCGCATGAACTCGAGGATCTCGCCACCCGAGCGACTGTCGAGGTTGCCGGTCGGCTCGTCCGCAAAGATCACCTGTGGTCTGCCCGCCAGAGCTCGGGCGACGGCGACGCGCTGTTGCTGTCCGCCGCTGAGTTCGCTCGGACGATGCTTCAGCCGTTGGCCGAGTCCGACGGTGTTGATCACCGTGTGCAGCCATTGTTTGTCGGGCTTGCGGCCGGCGAGGTCCATTGGAAGCGTGATGTTCTCGCGAGCGCTGAGCGTCGGCAGCAGGTTGTAGGCCTGGAAGATGAACCCGATTTGCTCCCGGCGGACCTTGGTCAACTGCTTGTCACTGAGCTTGCCGAGATCGACATCGCCGATGAATGCCCTGCCGGACGACAGCGTGTCGAGGCCTGCCAGGCAGTGCATCAGCGTGCTCTTTCCGGAGCCAGACGGGCCCATGATTGCCGTGAACTCGCCGGCCGCAATGTTGACGGTGACCCCGTCGAGCGCCCTCACCTCGGTTC
>Ga0105046_10017595_pt1 | contig 10927 bp, 11 predicted proteins | sample MAT03_FD_78385 | JGI IMG/M metagenome (GOLD analysis project Ga0105046, IMG submission 78385) | Freshwater microbial communities from Lake Fryxell liftoff mats and glacier meltwater in Antarctica - MAT-03 (megahit assembly) | ecosystem: Environmental > Aquatic > Freshwater > Ice > Liftoff...
ATTAAAAGTTAATATATTTTTTGATAATTATCAATTTACAGTATTAACCAATAATCTATCATATTGAATTTATTTACTAAATAAAATTTTTTATTATAAATACAAATTATTTGTATTTATAATAAATTTATGATTTGTTTTAATTATATTATTTACTTAAAATTAAAAGTTAATATATTTTTTGATAATTATCAATTTACAGTATTAACCAATAATCTATCATATTGAATTCATTTACTAAATAAAATTTTTTATTATAAATACAAATTATTTGTATTTATAATAAATTTATGATTTGTATTAATTATATTATTTACTTAAAAGTAAACATATATCAATATATTTCTTGATGATTATCAATATACAGTAAAAACTATTAATTTAAATTAACCAATAATATATCATATTGATAATAATTATATTATAATGTCAATACAAGATTTTCATTTACTAATAAAATTATATTATTTACTTAAAATTAAATGTTAATATATATATCAATACAGTATTTAAATTAACCAATAATCTATCATAATGTCAATACATGATATTCATTTACTAATTAAATTTTTTATTATAAATACAAAATTTTTGTATTTATAATAATTTTATGATTTTTTTTTAATTATATTATTTACTTAAAATTAAAAGTTAATATATACAAAACAACACATAATATGTATTATACATTTTGAGGACTAGATTAATAATTATATGGCTCATTAGATATATATTTTTTATTTTGTTGAGTAACAATAATAATTTTTCCACCAACCATAACTAATGTAATATTAGTTTTGCTATTTAATTCTGTTAATTTAGAAATTAAATTAACTTGTTTTTTTTGCAAATATGCTACACCTACATGGGTAAGTTGAAATTCACACCCATTATAAAAACATTATCATCAAAACATTAGGCAATTTAGTATCATCGGAAAACTTATTAACTGTTATATTATCGGAATCAAATGTATGATTAATTATTAATCATACATTTGACTCCCTGAAATTTTTACACAATTATCATTTTTTATTTATCTAGCATAATGTCAATACTATATAATTATTTTAAGATTTTTTTTTACTTATATTATTTTCATCTTTATTAAAAGTTAATATATATACAAACTAACACATAATATGTGTTATACCTTTTGAAAATTAGATGAACAATCAAATGGCTCACCAGATCTATCTTTTTTAGTTTGTTGAGGAACAATCATTATGTTTTCACCATCCATAACTAATGTAAGAGTAGTTTCCCCGCTCAAGGATACTCTCAATGAATTTAATTCATGTAATCTACTGATTACATTAAATTCTTTTTTTTGTAAATATTGAACACCTGCATGGGTAACTTGAAATCCACATCCATTATAAAAACAATAATCCAATTCAATCATAGTCATCAAAACATTGGGTTATTAACTGTCATATTATTGGAATCAAATGTATGAGTAAGAATTAATTGAGTCATTTTTTCGACTGAAAATTTTTAAAAAAATGAAAATTGATATTTTTACTAATTTGTATTGTTTATCAATCTAATATAATTTTTTTTTAATTATATTATTTTCATCTTTAGTAAAAGTTAATATATATACAAACTAACACATATTATGTGTTATACACTTTGAGGAGTAGATGTATGATCAAATGGCTCACCAGATCTATCTTTTTTAGTTTGTTGAGGAACAATCATTATGTTTTCACCATCCATAACTAATGTAAGAGTAGTTTTCCCGCTCAATGAATTTAATTCATGTAATCTACTGATTACATTAAATTATTTTTTTTTGTAAATATTGAACACCTGTATGGGTAACTTGAAATCCACATCTATTATAAAAACAATAATCTAATTCAATCATGGTCATCAAAACATTGGGTAATTTACTATCATTGAAAAACTTATTAACTGTTATATTATTGGAATCAAATGTATGAGTAAGAATTAATTGAGTAATTTTTTTCGACTGAAAAATTTTAAAACTTATCTTTTTTTTTTAAAAAAAAAATGATAAGTGATGTTTTTTTAGTTGATGTAACATATAAATGTGTAAAACACATAAAGTTTTATTGATGCATCTTCGAAAGATACCAATATCAACGACTGTTAAATTGCCTAATATATTGGATCCACCAACAGAGATAGAGAAAGATATATTAAAAAAATGGGACCAGTGTACGTATGAAGCTAAGAAATATTTACATATATATGAAAAATATAGTCCAGGAGATTTAGTTAATTATTTAACGGTGAAAAATAGACATGATATGCCGTTTCCAGGAAGTTTAATATCACCTAAGAAAGCGCGGATTATGGGATATTATTTATTAATGAATTTTCCAGTTATTTTCGAAACCATTACATTTACAATGGAACAGAATAGTGTAATAAATATGAATACTGGAATATATATAATTAATGCTGGACCTGGCACAGGAAAGACTACGACAGCGACAGAAAAGGCGTATATATTAAGGGATGAAGGAGTATTATTAATTAGTTATACAAATTCGACAATTAATGAGAATTATTTTAGATTTCATGAATATATGGGAATAAAAAAATATGTTGGAAAAAAAAATTATACTAAAAAAATAAATATTGTAACGGTCGATAGTTTAGCTAGAAATATAATTAAAGAAATTCCAGAAAATTATGATATTTGTGTGAGATTAGCAATTGATCAATTAGATAATTATCGAAATATATATCAACACATAATAGTGGATGAAGCGCAAGATATTGATGATTTAAGAGGATTATTGATTAAGAATTTATATTTGACTGGAAGATATAAAAGTATAAGTATATTCGGTGATCCTAGACAAAGAATAACTGAAAATTGTGGAAATTGGTATCAACAATTATGGAATGAAAATAAATTAGGAAATCATGAAATTAAAAAAATTGGATTTACATTAACTCATCGATTTATCAATAATATGATGATAAATTTAGTTAATGATTTATCAAGTCAACGACCTGATATTCACGTGATGTTGACTAATTCATTAGAATGTTATAATGAAGTCCCGATTGATGTAATAAAAATATCGAAAAAAAATGAAGACAGTTGTTACAAACATATAAGTCAATATATTATAGATTTAGTCAAGAATGGATACAATTACACGGATATTTGTGTAATTGGACCAAGTTTAGATAAATCAAATTCTGCATCAGTGACAGCTCAAAAGATATGTGCAGTATTTAAGGATTCAAATATTCCATGTTATATATCAGCGGAAGGATCATTTAAACCAACTGGAGTATTATTTGGGACGATTCATTCAGTGAAAGGGAAAGAATATAAAATTGTTATTTTGTATGGGATATCTGGATATCCTGAATCTTATCCGATGATTGGATATTACGAAGGAGAAAGTTTAATTTATGTGGCACATTCTCGAGCTAAACATAAAATAATTTATATAATGCCTGATTGTATTGTTCTTCCGAGAGGGATTGATCCTAAATATTTAAGTAATCCTAATTTGCATTTTGCAAATATTAAATCATCTGATTACATATGTAGTAATTTTGAAGTGTCAGAGGTATGTCAGAATCATGATTTCCATAAATTGGTATATTCAAATAATTATTTAATTAGTGGAAATGAAATGTTAACTGGACCATGTATGCCAGATAAACCGGAAGAATTTGATTCTAGACTGTGGGGAATATTATCAGGATTAGGTGTAAATATTGTATTATCAAATAAATATCCTGATATTTTTTATAAATTACTCAATCAAAATATCAAATATTTACCACATAAAGAATATCGTAAATTATATCGTCAAGGTATTATTTGTAAAGGAATTAATATTCAAACTAATGAATTAGTGTTTGATCGAGATTTGGTAGTTAATCAATTATGGGATAATGAATTATTAGAATTAAAAAATATAATTAGTAAACCAATTCATAATTTAGTATGGAATGATTGGTTACATTTAACAAAAATATATGATTATTTAAGAGGGGGACATATGAATTCAAGGTATGATCTCCCGACTAATGTAAATATTAATTTGACTCCATATTTTATTGATATTAGTGTTTTTTTAAATCAACAATTTGGAAAATTAATTGATTCAGAAAAATTAATATCGATTAACTTTATCCATGGTATGTATGATCTTAAATTCAATAATTATATTATTGAATTAAAAACTGTTAAACAACTAACTGATGAACATAGAATTCAATCATTAATTTACACTCTAGATAATTTAGAATATACTCCATTACTTTATAATATTCAGACTGGAATAATTGAGAAAGTATCATCAAATTGTCATTATATTTTATGGAGATATTTAATAGATAGTTATGGAGTGATTAGAAATCATAAATATATTACTGAATTAAGAAAAAATAATAGGAAGATTAGAAAGTTACCTAATTTTGTCAATACTTATGTGTGTGATACAGAATTTTATAATAATTCTGATATTTTTGAAATTTCTGTATTGAATCTTAATGATATATTTTCCTCCATTGTTCAACCAATTAAACCAACATCTGACCAAATGATGACTTTTGCAATTGACTGGATGTTGACACATCGACACAACTGGAGTAAACCTCAATTGTATCAACTGTTGAATAACAGTAGAACTGAATATGAAATTAGTTCATTAATTTTTAGAATTACAGATTTGTATGGATCATTAAATTTATCAAAATTTTATTATTATATTGCTAGAATAGATGTTAAATTATGTCCAGAATTTCATCATGATATCTCTAAATACATTAAAATTTTATCAAATATATATGGTATTAATCTTAATCATGGTTCTCCTCCTAAATTAGAAAGTATCTACAGTTGTGTTTGTTATCCCATCGAATTACAACATCATCTCAATCCTCATGTTGCCTTATCTGATACATTGTTATTATATGAATTAATTTTCTTGAAATTATATGAGTATTTGTAATTAAGTCATACGTTTCATCATTGATTGATTATTACTATATTGTAATAATGTGAAAATCCATTTCGGTCGATTTTGTGTTTATTATAATATAATTTAATCAGTTTGATATTAGTGATAAATTTTCGAAAGATACCAATATTCACAAATTTTTAATTGGCTAAGATATTATTAACAATTCATGATTAAATTAATTCTAGTATATTTTATTTTGAGAAAGTTAAATAATTTTTAATTATTTAAATATTAATTTTTTTTTTGAATAAAAATGTCGGAGGATATTTGGAATAGATCTGATGTGTTGAGTTATGCGGAACACAAAAATGCGAATCCATTGTACGTTGTATATTTTGCATACTGGTGTCACCACTGTGTCGGTATGATAAAAAAGTTAGGTGATAATTTTAATCAAGATAACAATAACATTGTTTTTATTCCTGATACGTATATTGGAAGTGATTTAGACGTTCCCCACTTTCCATATCTTCATGTTGTTAAGAATGGAAAAATTAGTGTTGGAAATATTGATGATATATATAATGTCATACCCAATACTCAGTTTTAGTAAATTTATTATAAGTATTAATACCAGTTGATGTAAAAACTATAATGGTAATAAATAAATTTATTGTTAGAAAGATTAATGAAATATATATTGTTCTACCCAATAAAAAAAGTACCTATTAATAGCATTATTGTTAGTATACCAAATATTAACAATCCAATAATACTCAATTTTAGTAAATTTATTATAAGTATTGATACCAGTTGATGTAAAAACTACCTATTAATATCATTATTGCTAATATACCAAATACTCAGTTTTAGTATAAGTATTGATACCAGTTAATGTAAAAACTATAATGGTAATAAATAAAATTATTGTTGGAAAGATTGATGAAATATATAATGTTCTATCCAATACAAAAACTACCTATTAATATCATTATTGCTAGTATACCAAATACTAACAATCCAATAATACTCAATTTTGATACCAGTTGATGTAAAAACTATAATGGCAATAAATAAAATTATTGTTGGAAAGATTGATGAAATATATAATATTTTAGCCAATAAAAAAACTACCTATTAATAGCATTATTGCTAGTATACCAAATACTAACAATCCAATAAGCCAATAATAATCAGTTGCAGTGCTGGCTGGTTTGTTACATTTATTATAAGTATTGATACCAGTTGATGTAAAGACTATAATGGCAATAGATAAAATAATACTTAAAATTTGTAAAAGTTCTAAATATGGAACAAAATCGAGAAATTCGGATCCAAATTCAAGGAGGAGACCAACTCCTGCTCCAATTAATGCAGTATTGAATGTTATTAATTGTGGTATAAATTTTTTGTTAATATAATTAATATTCACAGATGCAATTGCAATTAATAATATCGCTAATAACATTAATGGTACTTTTGGGGATATTTTGAATATTGCATTGAGAAATAAAAATCCCAAAATTCCAACACCTAATCCTATTGCAAAACTACTAATTTCATAATTAATTTGAGTTTTTATTCTATCTCCGATTGGACAACTATTATAAATATTTAAACTTAAAAATCCAATAATTGTTATTACTATTCCAATAATAATCATAAATCCAAGGATAAATGTATCCTTAGCATTTCCTAACTTTTTTCCCGAAAATCCCTTCAGAAATGAAACTTTTGAACTCATTTTTTTTATATTTTTAATATTTAATATTAAAATATAAAAAATGGCTGCATTACAACTTTTACAAAAAGAACTTGATTCATTAGTCTATCATTTATATAAAGATCCAGCAACTTTTGCAAAAAAATTATATAATTATCAAACTAATAATATCACATCAGAATACTTAACTGATCATATCTGTTGTGTTAATAAACTAAATACATCATATGAATCTATTTGTCATAATTTCATAATTGATCAAAATTATGACAAATATTTAATTAAAATAAAAATTGATGATTATAATTTTTACTATTTAAATGTTCATATTTATGAATCTAATTTAAATATTGTATATAATTCTCCAGATAATGATAAACTTAAATATTTAGGATCTGATGAATTTACTAATCAATTATTAATTAGTAGTATCATTCGAACGTTTTATTCGGATCAACAATTGTATAATGGAATTCAGTTAATTCATGGTGCCAGTATATGTCAGGAAAAAAATAGTTATTATGGTTATCTATTGTTTGATCATCCTCATTATGGTTCCTTCTCTGAGTTCTTAACACTTGATCAATTTAAAATTGATATTACCATTACTGATTTTTCGTCCAGTTCTCGAAATGTTAAAATATTAAATCCTAATTATATTGAATCACTTTTAGATAATGTTATTAATAATTTATTATATCTTCAAAAAATTTGTGATTTTCGACATGGTGAATTATATATTAATAATGTAAATATCACTGTCGATCCTAAAATATCCCCTGTCGTTCCCGTCTCCAGAATTCATAATTTTAAAAAATCTAGTCTCAATATTACTAATAATACTGACAAATTCAGATTATATAATCTTTCCCCTTTCACCCAACTCATCTTTAAACTTAACCCTTTTTCTCCTACTCTCGGTAATCAATTTAATGATGATTACTATATCCTTAATAATGATGATGTTGAATCATATATTCAACATATGACTGTCCCTATATATTCATCTTTAGATATATATACTTTTTTAGTTAGTTGCTTATTAACACCATCTATTTATTATGGAATCATGTCTCAAGAAAAACTTAAAAATAAATATTGGAATAATCTCTGGTTTATTGACAATGTTTCCGAAGTATGGAATCGAATTTATAAATTCATTAACCTCAATAAATCTCATTCTTACACTGATGTATTGTCTGTTATTCATGGAATTAAATTGAAAATTAAATTAAATTGAATTTTTTATTAAGGAATCATGTCATAAGAAAAACTTAAAAATAAATATTTACACTGATGTATTGTCTATTTTTCGTGAGATTAAATTGATTTATTATGGAATCATATATTCAAGAAAAACTTAAAAATACATATTGAAATAATATCTGGATCATTGATAATGTTTCCGAAATATGAATCTCATAATTACACTAATGTATTATCTGTACTTCGTGAAATTAAATTAAATTGATTTTTTTATTAATACTAAAAAATAATAAAATGGAATCAATACTGTCAGTATCTCTGGGTATATTTCAAATTATGTCATATTCTCATCCATTTACCCAAAAAATGGGTAAATTAGATGGTGATATATTATATGCGTATGGACATTTTTCTAGATATCAATTAGAATTTATTGGATTATTTGGTTTAGCCATATATCAATATTTATTCAATAATCCAGCCACATATTCAGTCATTTGGTGGCTTATCGGATTATTTGGATGGTATCTTCGAATGTATAGTTATATGTCACTTGGAAATTTTTTTACATATACTCTTGGTATTCGACATAATCATCAGTTAATTACGTCTGGTCCATATGCTTATCTGTCTCATCCATCATATACTGGATTATTTTTAGTATTATTATCAAGTTTATTATATTATAATCAATATATCATTGGTCCACCTGTTATTGTTTGGTTTATATATCGATTAATTGGTCGAATCAATGATGAAGAAAAAATGCTTACAAATCATTTTGGTATCGAATATACTACATTTATCAATAGTAGATTCAAACTTATTCCATATATTTATTAATCAACAACAATCATTGGAATATTTTTATTTAAGCAATAAATATAAATATCATTTAATTTTCTAGTTCCGACATATCCAGTTCCAAGACTGGTTGAATGTTTAAGACAGGTTCCGCGATACATAGAAGAGTCATTAAAATGGACTAATTTAATAGATTTTGGAAATTCTTCATCCCAAGTTTTTAAATATTTAAATGGATCTGTTCCAGAGGCATATACATTACTCACATCTATACATATTCCTATTCTTTTATCTTTTTTTAATTTTTTGTATACTAATTTCATACTCTCATAACTCCCACACAATTCCATATCCCCACCAGTTGATGTTTTTATTATTAATGGACATGATAAATTAATCTCTGGTAGTAACATATTCACATTACTAATCATTCTTTTTAAATCATCACGATAACTATTATATTTTCCTCCATATATTATTAATCCTTTACTTTGTATTTTATTTCCAATTATAATATTGTTTTTAATTATTTCTAAATTTTGGATATCTGATAAAGTAATATCATTCCTAATTTGTATATATACTTGTTTAGTTATATTTTCATCAGATGTATTTTTTGGACAAAAAATTTGAAATGGTTTATTCATATGGTATTTAGTATCACTAAAACAATGATACCCTAATTCTGTCCAATTCTCTGGATTTATATACACATTCATTCGTATATCTTCGTGTAATGATATTGTTTCATCTATTATTTTATTTAAAAATTTAGTATGATCCCATATTGATACATCATACCAAATAGCAATTTTTTGAAGTGTTGCATATATTCCAATATATTTAATATTTATATTATTATACTTACATAAACATACTCCACCTAGTAATCGTAACATTGTCTGTTTAAATATTTGGGTATATGATTCGGTCGTTACAATTTCTAATAAATTATCATCATTACATATATTGTATGTTCCATCGTAATCTGGTGATGTCATATATTGATTAAATTTAATATTTTTGATCATTGTTGAAATATTTAGTGTCTCTGTCCAAATGTCTAATAAATATTCTTTTGGTATTTGGTTCTTGTAATATTGTTTAAATATTTGATAATATAATTGATTTATATGGACTGAATTTCCTTGAATTATTGTCATCACTATCGTATTAATAAATTTTTCAAATAAACTCCGAGTATCAGTCATTTTTTTAGGATACTGTATATAACTCAATTCATCTATCATAAAATTCATTATTATCTTGTTATTCAATAATTCATTATAATTTAATTGTGTTATTATTTGATTAATATTAAACATTTGTTTTTATCAATTTATTTTTAATACTCAATTTTGTTTTATCACAAAACTGAATAAATATATAAAAAAATTTTTAAATAAAATGATTAAACAATTATTAATATTAGATCTTAATGGTGTATTATGTCGGAAGACAAAGACAGATCAATTATCAAATGATAATGTAATAAAATTAAGTAATTATAATGTGGTGTTAAGACCTGGACTATATGAATTTTTAAATGTATGTTATCAGAAATATGATGTTGGATTTTATACATCAACCAAACGACAAAATGCGGTTACAATATTGAACGGAATATTAACAAAATTTCAGCAAAATGAAACAGTGTGTCGATTATATCGAGAATTTACTCAATTAGATCCAGATTATTTGATTGATCCTGACACAGAAAAACATGACACGATTAAATTATTATCTGTTATATTCAATCATCCATTAATTAATGAATCACGAAAATATAATTATAGTAATACAATAATATGTGATGATAGTCTTACTAAATTAAGATTTAATAACCTAGAAAATGTGATTATTATTCCTACATACACTGGAAATGCTGATGACGATGTATTGTATAATTTGATATACACAATTAGTCAAAAGTTTGATTATTTGAGTAATCAATCATCCATTAATTAATGAATCCCATAATTATATGTGATGATAGTCTTACTAAATTAAAATTTAATAACTTAGAAAATGTGATTATTATTCCTACATACACTGGAAATGATGATGTATTATATTATATGATAGACTTGAGTAATCAATCATCCCATAATTATATGTGATGATAGTCTTACTAAATTAAGATTTAATAACTTAGAAAATGTGATTATTATTCCTACATACACTGGAAATGACGATGTATTGTATTATATGATAGACATAATTAATCAAAATATTGATTAATTATTAATTAATGAATCCCCTAATTATATGTGATTATATTTCA
>Ga0105046_10017596_pt1 | contig 10927 bp, 10 predicted proteins | sample MAT03_FD_78385 | JGI IMG/M metagenome (GOLD analysis project Ga0105046, IMG submission 78385) | Freshwater microbial communities from Lake Fryxell liftoff mats and glacier meltwater in Antarctica - MAT-03 (megahit assembly) | ecosystem: Environmental > Aquatic > Freshwater > Ice > Liftoff...
AGCGCGCGCAAATTGTTATCGAGTACTGCGCCTTCAAAATTCGCGCAACTCTCAAAAAACGCATCGCCCAGCTCCAGGCTTAGCGCCGCAACGCCCAGTTCACCGTACGCAAACTCTTTGGTGCCACCGTCGGTAACATATAAATCGATGCCCGGCTGCGGACGGTAGTCATTGAACCAAGCCAAGCGGCGGCCGAGCGTGGCCATCGCCGGGCCATTGGGCGCCGGAATGGTGCTGAAGCTCCACGGCCAAAGCACCAAGCGCCCAAAACTATGCACGTCCATAAACACGCCGGGATTGTTGCTGGGCGCCGGTGAGACCAAATCAGGCGGTCGCACATCCGGGAAAATGCTGGCCAAATACGCCGCTATGGCGGCGGTTTCTGGCTCCGACGCGGCGCTGATGCCGCGGAAATTGCTATCACAGGATTCGCCGCTAGAGCCGCTGTGCGCACCCCATTCAAACGGAAAATTGCGGTTCAGATCGGCGCCGCGTTGACTGGGGGTGCCCAGGCAATAGTTCGCGTTGACATTCTTACGCCAAAGAAGGCCCAATTCGGCTTGTTTACGGGCGTCTGGATTGGCATGCGGCAGGATGTGCAATTCGTGGTGGTCCAGCATCCAGCGTACATCGGCATCCAGTGCGTAGCGGCTGAGCAGATTTTCGGCGAAGCGCATCACCGTTTCAGCGGTGGTGTACTCGCGTGCGTGGATGGCGCCCATCACAAACAGGATGGGTTTTGGGCCGACCACCGCACTATTGCTCAGCTTGAGTACGCGCAAATCGTAACCGCTACTCGGCCCGTGGATCTTGGTCCAGGAATCACCGATATCGATAATCGTCGCCAAGGTGGGATGCGCGAGCAGCAGCGCATCCATGCTGGTCTCGGTTTCTTCAACCGTGCGATAACAACCGTAGCCAGGAACGCTGCGCAGTCCACCTGGTGGATTGCGTAAGAATCCGCTAAGCGCAGGATCAATCGCGACGCGAAATCCACCGGCCAGCAGTTGTGCGTATTCAAACCGATTAGCGACCTCAATGACCGCATAAGCTTGATCGTGACGCACTTCCCAAGGTGCGCTGCGACGCGCCAATAGATTCAGTTGGCTCTTGGCTACAAAATAAGCGCGCACCACCCACGGACCTGCATCTGCCGGCAATTCAGTACTCGGTAGCGGCCCAGCCCAGACAGCGCGTTGAACGCACAGGAAAATCAGTAATAACCAGAAATGACGCATGCCTGCAAGGGTACGGCTTTCTGTTCGCGCACGGCAAGCGCGCTCCCTCGAGACTTCATCGACTGATTCAGGTACCGGCGCGCAGCTTGCCGGTCGATGAATGATGACGATGCACAGTCGTCCAAGTTGGCGATCCTTCAGATGCGAGCGTGCAGGATCAGCCCTGTCATTCTGATGTCGAGGTGGCTCATGAGTTCGATGGTCAAGCTGCTGTCTCTTTGCACGCTGTTGTTTGCTCTGCAACCGCCGGCGTACGCGCAGGCAGTCAATGCGGGTGCGACCAAAGCGCTCACCGCTTTGTTGCCAAGCTACCAAGATGATTACGGCTATTGGCGCCAGCAAGTCCGCGTCGCCAGCCCGACGCGCCGGGCGCGTTGGGACCGGGCGCCGGCCGGCGCTGTGCGGGTGTACCACCGGCGCTTTGATGCGCGCTGGAATTGGCGCAGTTCGCCGCGTCATCGCGTGGTTTACACCTATTCGCGCGGCGATTTGTGGTTTCTCGATCCGACCACTGGCTGGGCCTACAGCGTTGATCGTTACGGCATCGTCTACACCGCCGATCCGTATCGCGGCTCGGTGTATTCGCTCGGTCCGCTAACCCGCTGGACCGCTGATTTGTTGTACTTTTTCGATCTGTATCGCTTCAATCGGGGTTACTGGTATTGCAGTGATTACGACTATTTTGTCGATCTCTGGGAAGGATCGTCGCGCTACGGTTATTACACCTACGACACCGCCTACAGCACCGTGTGGGAATGGGAACCGTACTTCAGCTCGCCGACCTTCATCAGCTATAGCAATCGATTCAGCACGGTGTGGGTGCGTCAGGTCCGCAATCACTACGACTACATCGAGCGCAATCCGGTCTATCGACGTGAGCTGATTGATTCGATCGGTCTGCCGGCGGTTAACGCGGTCCCGCCGCGCATGGTGTCACCACGCGCAGTAGCTACCAGCGCCTACTGGGAAGCGCGCGATCTGGCTGGCGCCGGCATGCGGCCACCGCCGCGCGGCCGCGACGAGGGACGCTCGCATAGTGTGGCCGCCGGGACCTTGGTGGACGCGCAGCGTGATCAAGCCCGCGTGGTTGATCTGGGATCGCAAACGCCAGGCTTCAACGCGCCGTTTCCCGACGGCAGCTACGGATTTGGCGTGCGACCCGGACGCGGCGAAGCGGGCTCAGCCAGCGAGGGATTGTCAGGCGCGCGCGGTAGCGACGATGGCGCGCCCGCCGGGCGCGCTGACAGTGCCGTAGCAACGGAAAATGCCGAGGCTGGCCAGCAATTCGGTCGTGCAGATGCTTGGGGCAACGCAGCGCAAAGTGGTGGAGCTGACAGTGCCAGTGACCAGCGTTCCCGAATGGAAGCGCAAACGCCGCCGCAGTTTGAAGAGCCCGCCTACACACCGCCGGTCAAGCAGCCGCAATATGAACAGCCCGCGCTGGAAGCGCCGCGCGACAATGGGCGTTTCGGGCGTGATCGCGATGCAGATCAAGGCTCAGGCAGCGAGGATCAGCAGCGCTTTGAGCGCTCGCGTGAAGAACCGCGCTTTGAGGCGCCGCGCGAAGAACCTCGTGAGGAGCCACGCTTTGAGGCGCCGCGCGAAGAACGTCGTGAGGAGCCACGCTTTGAGGCGCCGCGCGAGGAACGTCGCGAGGAGCCAAGCTTTGAGGCGCGCGAGGAGCCAAGGTATGAGGCTGTGCGCGAAGAACCGCGCGAAGAACCGCGCGAAGAACCGCGCGAAGAACCGCGCGAAGAACCGCGCGAAGAACGTCAGCGCGATGAAAAACAAGAAGAGCGCTCCTAGCAGTCTCTCGGGCTTTGTGCGTGAGATGCGTTGTGTGGCGCAACGGATGTATGCAAGGCGCGGCGCGCAGCCAATGGTTCTTCCATTGACTAGCGCCGCAGCGCAGAAGCCGTCCAGACACGCAACCCGAAGGGCTGGACGGCCTTTTGGCCTAGCGCAGACTCGAAAGTAGAGCGCGGGCCTTCAAAATAAATCCGAAAATGAGTAGAAAACGATCGCCGGCGCACTCGCGATGAAAGCCCGACAGGCTGCTAGGCACTAGGCTCTGGTGGGAGCACGCTCGCGCGCGATCGGTGGTAATGAGAACTCCGTAGCCCGGATCGCGAACAAGCGCGCTCCCACAGGCTGCGCCTCTCGCCTCTCGCCTCTCCATGAATGGACATCGTAAGTCCTTGATTCGTGATTGCGAGACACGCGCCGCGAGAAGCAACGATCCTCGAACGGTGCGCGCCGCAGCAACCCAGGCACGGCTGGATTGCTGCGTCCTGCCCATTTGCTAGTCTCCGCTGCTCTAAACCCACCGGAGGCCAATCGTGAGTTTTCCCGCTTTTCAGATCACACCCGGTTTTGCGGTGCCTTTTGCGTTGTGCCAACATCCCGATCCAGCGGCCCTGAACGAACGCCTACGCGAACTATTTTTGGCGCGCGAGAGCGCTGGCGAGCGTTACGCCAACGCACAGCCTTTTGTGCAACGCAGCGAATCCGTTTTCGAAAGCAACTTCCAGTTGTTCGACTGGCCCGATGTGCCGGTTGCGCAGCTGCGTGATTACTGCTGGGCGCAGTTGTACCGCGCCATTCGCGAGCTGAATGGCTACGATTTGGCGCAATTGCGCAATCTGCATATCGCCGCCGAATCTTGGTTCCACATCACCCGCAAAGGCGGCTATTTCGCGCTACACAACCATCCGATGGCGAGTTGGTCGGGTGTTTATTGCGTCAGCGCGGGCGACGATCAAAGCGGCATCACCGACAGTGGGCTGCTCAGTTTTGTCAGCCCGATGGCCGCCAATACCATGTACCTGGACATGGCCATCGCACGCATGGGCCACCCGTACAGCTACGGCCCGCGCCAGTTCAAGTTGGAAGCCGGCCAACTCATCTTGTTCCCATCCTGGGTGCTGCACGAAGTACGGCCTTACGTCGGCGACGGCGAACGCCTGACCGTGGCCTTCAACGCGCGCTTCATGATGGCCGGCGTGGAACCGGGCAAACTGCCGATTCATCGGACTTGAACTTCGCTGTCGAAGAAGCAAGGAACCCACCATTTTGGAAAAGCGTCAGCGCACAGCGCCGACCCACCAGAGCCCAAGGCTTTGGTGGGTTCGATCTGCTGGCGCGTGCGCCACGTCGCCGACCTCGCGCAGGTTCGAACGACTTGCCGCTCAAGTCAGAAATTTTGCGGAGATCAATCCGCCTTGCGGCTGAATCTTGGCTGATCTGCAGAAGCTAAACTGCCCGCCCCTGTAGCGATCGAGAAAGTGCGTGAAGAACAATCCCTGGGTGCTCGGTAGCCTTCAGGCTGCGATTTTTGCTGGTCTGTGCCCATTGGCGTACGCGCAAACCCCAGTCAAATTGAGCCCAGAAAAGCAGCTCGATCGTGTTGACGTCAAGGGTACGAGGACTACCGATCCGCTCATGCCGACCCTTATGCCGCAGGTTGAGGACGGCAAGATCCTGCTCGGCAAGAAGACCAACGTCATTGACGTCGCCAAGCAGCCGACGATCAACAGCTCAAACCCCCGCGAGCTGTTTGCGCGCGCGCCGGGGATTTTCGTGTCCGAGCAATACGGCCAAGGCCAGTGGAACCTGGGCTATCGGGGTTTGGGCGACCCGCACGAGTCAGAGTTCTTCAATGTGCAGATGAACGGCGTGCCGATCATGTCGGACTGGATGACTTACAACACGCTGCTGTGGGCACCGCCGCTGCAGCGCGTGGCCGAAGTGCAAGTGATCCACGGCGGATCTGGCCTGCTCTATGGACCTCAGCCAGGTCCGGTGGTCAATTTCGTGATGCGACGGCCCGAGCCCAATACGCCGTTGAGCTGGCGCTCCGATTTGACCTTCGGTAGCTATGGGTTCAAGGGTAACTACAACGAGGTAGCGGTCGGCAGTGAGCGCTTCGGTATGCTGGTTTCAACCGACTACCGGGAAGACGACGGTGAGCGTGTGCGCGGCGGTTCGCGCGTCAAGAGTGTTATGGCCAGCGCCATGTTCCAGGAAAGCGAGGACGCATTCTGGACCCTCGACATCAATGGCTTTCAGTCCTTCAATAACGAGGCAGGACGCCTGAGCTTTGCCCAATGGAGCGCGAACCCTGATCGTTCGATCCGGCCCTTCGATGACTTTCGTGTGCAACGGTTCCAGGCGGCCCTGTCGCATGAGCGCGCCCTCAGTGACTTCGCGGCCCTTGAGGTCAAGGGCTGGGCTGGCTATCACGATCGTTGGAGCCGCCGCGCCGGTACAGTCCTGACAGGTCAAGCATTGCCGAGCTTTACCACCTTCGACCGGCAGCAATTTCAGTTCCTGGGTCTAGACGGCCGCGTCCGCTTGGATTGGGGTCAGAATCACACGCTGACCGCCGGCGGGGTGATCTACGCCAGCGATAGCCCGCGCTCTCAGGGTCGCGCCAGCGATCTGCTGGCGCCAAGCCAGACTTCGATCCGATTCCTGCAGGAGCGCGATAACCAGTATCGGGCGATATTCGCTGAGAACGCCTTTCGTTTTGGCGCTTTTTCACTCGTGCCGGCCGTGCGCATCGAAAAGGTCAAACTCGGGGTCGACGAAACGATCAGGCTGGCTTCGTTGAGGCGCGCGCCGATCAAGCGCGACTTTGATCGCGATGTTGCCCTCTTCGGATTTGGCGGAACCTGGGACGCAGGCGCCAACCTGCAGGCCTATGCCAATCTCTCCGAAGGCTACCGGCCAATGCGTTTCGACGACATCGCTAATCCTGCGTCCGAGCTCGCGGCCACCAACGATCCGGAAGTCTCTAACTCGCGAACCGCCGAGCTCGGCCTGCGCGGGATGCCGATCCGTGGCTTGCAATTCGACGCTAGCGTGTTCCAGATCGACTTTGACGACAAGATTGAACAACGCATCGTCGGAGTGAGTGATGTCGAGCGCATCAACAGTGGCGATGCGCGTCACCGTGGTCTGGACTTGGCGCTCGACTACAACTGGTTCGCAAACCGCGATCGTGATGACCAGCTCACCACGTTTTTTTCCAATACTTGGCTAAATGCCGAGATTGTGCGCAGCATTACGCCCGCCCTAGTCGGAAAGCGGCCGCAGTTCACACCCAATTTTCTGAGTCGTGCAGGCGTGGTTTATCAGAGTGTATCCGGGTGGAAAGCCATGCTATCGGGGAGCTTCGTCGCCAGTCAGTTCTGGCAAGATTCCAACTTAGCGCGCGGCGACCTACCAGCCCGGATTCCCGGTTATCGGGTCTATGACTTCAGTATCGAGGTGCCAGTGCATGCAGGCATCACGTTGACCGGCAGCGTCAACAACCTCAGTGACGAGACCTATTACTCACGCATCCGTACCGACGGTATCGAGCCAGCGCCCGGCCGATCCGCTTATGTCGGGGTGAGCGCTCGCTGGTAGACGGTCGTGGCACGCAGCCATCCGGTGTGATGAAGTCTGCGCCGCCATGACCGTTGCTGAAGCATCAGGTCTAGAGATTCTCCCCCAGCCCGCCTGCGCGGCCGAAACCAGCCAACGGCGCTAAACCGCCACCTCAGTTTTCAAAGCCATTCTGGAACAGCGGCAGCTGGCAGCAGAAAACGTCGCTATATCAGTCTTAGTTAATTTAGAGAATATTAATTGCATCACATCGTATGTACTGCGCCACCTCAGCCTCCGCAGGCTTCTTGTTCAGCAAATCGATGACGATCTGCGGCGAATACGGCTCATAATCACCGCATGAAGCGCGGCGAATACACCTACATCTGGTAAGCCCAAGACTGGCCGAATTGGCGTTACGATCACGCCACGTTGGCCGGACCGCTGGCCGACGCCAGCCGCGCGCAGGGTCAATTGTTGGGCCGACTGATCGATGTAAGGCTGGCGTTGTGCGAGCTAGCTACGCTCGCCGCGTTGACCGAAGACGTCGTCAAGACGAGCGCAATCGAAGGCGATCACCTCAATGTTGACGCCGTGCGTTCGTCCATCGCCCGCCGCCTTGGGGTGGACATTGGCGCGCTGGCGCCGCTGGATAGGCATGTAGAGGGTGTCGTGGCGATGGTGCTCGACGCCACCGCTCACTGCGGCGACCCAGTTACTCCAGAACGATTGTTTGCATGGCACGCTGCGCTTTTCCCCACGGGTTTCGCGGGTCTTTCGCGGATCAAGGTCGGTGCTTGGCGTGATGATGCCAATCGGCCCATGCAGGTGGTGTCGGGACCCATTGGCCGTCAGCGTGTGCACTTTCAGGCGCCGCCCGCTAGTCGCCTGCAAGCCGAGATGGTCCGCTGCCTTGCCTGGGTCAATGGCAATACGATCGAGCCACTGTTGCTCAAGGCGGGTTTGGTGCATCGACTGAAATTAGGTTTACTTGACGCTCGCCAGCAGCGCCGAGGGTTTGCCTTGCAGTTTCTTGGCGTCGATACGCAACTGTTCCAGGGTAACGACCTCGCGGCGCATGAGTAGGCGGGTGAGGGCGTCGATATTGGAGCCGTTGGCGCGCAGTTCGGTGTCGAGCGCCGCGAACAGGGCGACCGCTTTGCGGGTGCGGTCGCGCTGCGACTGGGTGGCGCGCAGGGTCTCGACTTTTTCGCCCAGGCGGGTGGCCATCTTGATCGATCTTGCGAAGCGCGCCGCGGAGATCAAACCAGCGCGCCGGCCGATCTCCAGTGAATAGAATTCGGCTAGGCCTTCGGCGATCCAATCGTCTTTCGGGCCGCCGCGCACGCCAGTGATCACGTGCGTGAGTTCGTGCAGCAGCGGGCTGGTGCCGTTTTCGCTGAGCAGCGGGCGATCGGCGTGCAGCCATAAGGAGCCGGGCGCGGACAGGCCGCCGCGCCACATCGGGTCGCCGCTGCGCACGATCAGCAGCTTGTCTGGCAGTTTTTCGAAGGCTTGCAGCATGACTGGCAGCGCTTCGCGCATCATGGCGATGGCGGCGACTTTGTCGCTGCGCTCGCCTTTGGGCGCAGTCAGCGTCACCTTGCAATCGAAGATGGTCTCGCGCGACGAAGTCAGTTTGCCGGCGGCGATCCAGCCTACCGGACGATCGAACTTGCGCGTCGGGTTGGCCACTGCGAAGTCGCCGCCGGTGATTTTCGTGAATGGCGTTTCGACATCATCCCAGCCTTTCGGCAGCTTGACGTGCAACTGCGCGCGCGACACGCTGTTTTTAGTGGCGCGCACTTTTGCCGGGGGGAACAGGCGATCGCCGCGGACGATCACCCAATCGGGCGTGATGCGCGCATCGAAGGCGCCATCAGCGCGCTGATGGTCGATGACGACGGAGTAGCGCAAGGCACCACCTTCCTTCGGCGGAGTCCAGGTCACGCGTTCACCGTTGTGGACCACGCTGCCATCGCCACTGACCTGGGAATAGACATCGGCGGGCATGGCCAAATCCAGCGCCACTAGCCTGCCGGTGTCCCGTTGGGTGCGGATTTCAACCGCGGCGCTGCCCGACTCGGGCCGAAACTCGACCGAATAGCGCAGCGAGTATTTGGGTCGCTCAGAGGCGCTGCTCCATGCGGGCAGTGCCAATAGCAGCGTGAGGACGGCCAGGATTGCGCGGAATTGATTCAACCTAGTAGCCTGTCGGACTTTGCGCGGGAGCGGGAGCCATCAAAATCAATCCGAGAATGAGTAGAAAACGATCGCCAAAAGGACTTCCGGCGCACTCGCGAGGAAAGTCCGACAGGCTGCTAGAAAACTCAGTTAGACGGGGTCGAGTGTGCGGTTACGGTGGTGTGGCTGTGTGAGTGCTGACCCGCCGCAGGCGACGAATTGGCAACGGCTGCTGCGGAGACTGAGCCTGCTTGGACTCAAGCTGCAAGCCAGTCGGGCAGAGGCAGACAGCTGGCGTGAACATCGCGGATAAATCTACACTGGCGGCAGGAGCAAAAGCTAATGGATAGTGGCTGGGTGCCGCGGCGCGCGCTTTGCTCAATGTCATCGGGATCAAGGGGGACTGGGGCGGCGCTACGTGCTAGACGCGCCGATTCTGGCGCGCGTGCGCGGCCGTGGCTACACCGACGCCGTTGACATCGGCTGCGGCGAGGGACGTTTCGCCGGATGCTGGCCGCCGAGGGCATCCGCTGCGACGGCTGCGACCCGACCGCGGAACTGAGCTACAGCGCGCGGCAGCGCGATCCCCAACGCGACTACCGCATTGAGCCGGGTGAGGCCCTGAGCCTGCCCGGACGCCAGTGTGGACCTGGCCGTCGCCTGTCGCTGATTGACATCCCGACCTGCGCCGCGCTAGCGCAGGCACACCGCGTGTTGAAGCCAGCAGGCACCTTCTTGATCGCCTACCTGCAGAGCTTCAATAGCGCCGCCGTTCCCCAGGCATGGACCCACGAGCCCGACGGCACGCGTCGTTTCTGCATCGGCCACTATTTGCAGGAACGTGTCGCACCGCTTGGCGCGGCATCAAGGTGCAGAACTGGCACCGTGTCCGATGCAGGTCTACCTGCAAAGACTGCTGGACGCCGGCTTTGACCTCGTGCACTTCGATGAGCGCGCACCGCAGGGCATTGATGACCATAAAGCCGACCGCTACCGCCGCAAACCCAACTTCCTGCTGATGGAGTGGCGCAAGCGCGGCGCTTGATCTGTGCGCCGAAGCTAATGTGTGATACGATCTTGTCCTACACGAGCGTGTAAGGAGCACACACATGCCGGCCTCAATCCGCATGGACGATGATTTGTTGGCGCGCCTGAAGGCCTACGCGGCCGCCAACGATGTCAGCGCCTCGGCAGTGGTGCGCGAGGCACTGAGCTTGTACCTCGCCGGGCGACAACAGACGCCGTACGAGCTCGGCGCGGACCTTTTTGGCCGTCAACGCAGCCAAGCGACGCGTGTCAGCAGTCTCAGTCTAGAGCGCAAACAGGCGTTAGCTCGCGAACTTAAGCGCAAATATGATCGTCCTTGATGCCGGGCCGCTGATTGCGCTGTTCGACGGATCCGACCGTTACCACAGCGCCGCGGTCGACTTCATCCGCGGAACTCGGCAGCCGTTGATCACGCACTCTGTCGTGTTAGCGGAAGCCTGCTGGGTGCTGTCGTTCTCAGTCGACGCGCAAATCGATTGCCTGCGCTGGGCCGGTCAGGCACTGACCATTGATGCCGGCACCGCACAGGATTTGCCGCGCATCTGCGCGATCATGGACAAGTATCGCGATTTGCCCGCCGACTTTGCCGATGCTGCGCTGGTGGCGCTGTGCGACCGCCTGAACTGCTACGACGTCGCCAGCGTCGATCACGAGTTCACCATCTACCGCGGCGCCAGCAAGCGCGCTTTCCGCAATCGCTTTGCCAAGGATTGAACCTAGAAACCTCAGTTGACCGCTTCCCATCACCCATAACGCAATGATTCTTTTGACTTTTCAGCACTTTGATCAGTTCACTGTTGGGTGAGTCCGCTACGGGGCAGATTGCACGGTTCTGGGGGGTGAGAACCGGCGCGCCGGTTCGAACGCACGCAAGCACAGCTTGCGAGCCGGGACATGGCTGCGTTGCAACTCGTTGGAATAGAGGAGCTATTCCCCCGGTCTGGCGGCGTAGCCGCCAGCCGTTCAAACCGGCGCGCGGCATGCCGCGCAAGCTTGCCGGCTTTCACCCTCATTGCGCTTATGCCTGTTCCGGCCTGCAAGCAAAGCTTGCATGCGTTCAAGCCGGCGCGCGGCATGCCGCGCAAGCT
>Ga0105046_10017598_pt1 | contig 10927 bp, 6 predicted proteins | sample MAT03_FD_78385 | JGI IMG/M metagenome (GOLD analysis project Ga0105046, IMG submission 78385) | Freshwater microbial communities from Lake Fryxell liftoff mats and glacier meltwater in Antarctica - MAT-03 (megahit assembly) | ecosystem: Environmental > Aquatic > Freshwater > Ice > Liftoff...
CAACTTGGTGCTGCTGAACCGCTGGTTCCAGATGCGGGCGACCCGCACCGACCGCGCGCGGTTCTGGAAAGCGTACTCCGATTTGGCGAGCCGTGTCAGTCATGACACGGGTTCCGGATCACCCGCCCTTCTGGCGAGCCGTGTCAGTCATGACACGGGTTCCGGATCACCCGCCCCTTTACAGGGGCGGCTCGCCAAGAAAGTCGAGGCCGCCACGTTCGTCTCCAACTTGTGGTTCTGGGCGACCCGCACCGGCCGTTACCTGGGCAACAACCGGCAGTTCCGCAAGGTGAAGCGCGGCGCGCTGCGGGGTCATGCGGTCAAGGATTTAGCTGATGAAGTACGGGAGCAGTTGTTGGCCGATCCGGACGCGGTGTTCGAGTTGCCGGGCGTGGTGATCTTGAAGGACTCGGCCAGTGCGACGGTGATTCTCTGGAACCCCTCTCCCCTTGGGGAGAGGGGCAGGGGTGAGGGGGACTCTTCCAAATCGAATCCCGATTCCCCCTCACCCCCAACCCCTCTCCCCAAGGGGAGAGGGGTTCCAGCAAGATTCCTCCTCAAACGCTTTTACCTGAAGAAGCGGTTCGCGGCCCTCCGCAACTTGTTCCGTCGGTCGCCGGCGTTGCGGTCGTGGGTGAACGGGCACGCGCTGTTGGATCGCGGACTGCCGACGGCCCGGCCGTTACTCGCGCTGCACCGGTATCGGCGCGGGCTGCCCGGCGTCGGCTATGTCCTCTTTGAAGTCGTGAAAGGCGCGGTCGAACTGCCGGACGCGGTGGCGCGGTTCGACCGCCGGTTGCTCGCCGACCGCCTCGGCCGGTTGCTCCGGCGGATGCACGACCGGCAGGTGTCACACGCGGATTTGAAAGCGCCGAACATCCTCGTCACTCCGGCCGGCGAACCGGTGCTGATCGACCTCGTCGGCGTGACAACTGGCCGGCCCGTGCCGGAATCGCAACGGATGCGGGAACTCACCCGGCTGGCGGCCAGCTTCGCGGATTCGTCGCTGGTGTCGCGGACGGATCGCCTGCGCCTGCTCCGCGCGTACCTTCGGGCGGACGGCGCAAGCTGGAAAAGCTGGTGGGGGTGCATCGCGGACGGGGTGCGGGCGAAAGTGCGGCGGAACGTGAGTTTGGGCCGTCCGCTGGGGTGAGGCAGGCGTTTTCGTCAAGGGGGACTGTGTGGCGGGTCGATGACATTTCGCCGCGACTCGGCTGGCCCCCCCGCCGGCCGCGCGGTATTGTCCCCCCCGACGCCCACCGGAACCGGATCCGATGACGGAACGCCCACTTCGTCCGGTTTTGCACTCGGTTCGCCGGGCCGGGCCGACCGCCGCCGCGCTCCTCGCCCTGTGCGGGTGCGGCGTCCTCGGCACGCGGTCCCAACCGGCGACCGAGCGCCCAACCGCTCCGGTCGAGCGGAGCCAGCAAAGCACGCCGGCGACCGCCACCGACTCGCCTTCCGCCCTACCCCAACGGCCGACCGCGCACCACTTGCGCGTGTCGCAATTCGTCTTCTATTCCGACTTCACCCTGAACCCGTCGGACCCGCTCTTCCGCGAGTTGGAAGACCTGCCCGACCAACTCCGGCGCGAACTCCGCCTGCCGCTCGGTAGCAATCTCGTGCAGGTGTTCCTGTTCGAGGACCAGGATAAATACGAGGCGTACCTCCGCGCGTGGCACCCGAAGTTGCCCACCCGCCCGGCGTACTTCATCGCCGACAAACGGGCCGGCAGCAGCGCCCCGGAGTTGCTCGTGTACACCTACCTGGGCCGGCGGCTCCGCACCGACCTGCGGCACGAACTCACCCACGCCCTGTTGCACGGCGTGTTGAAAGGCGTCCCGCTCTGGCTGGACGAGGGGCTGGCCGGGTTCTTCGAGCAGCCGACGGCGAACGACGGGCTGAACCCGTCGCACCTGGACGCCCTGCGGGTGGGGCCGTTCCAACCGAACCTGTCGCGGTTGGAGAAGCTGTCCGAAGTGGCGGACATGCAGCGGGGCGAATATCAGGAGGCGTGGGCGTGGGTCCATTACTTCCTGCGGGGCACCCCGGAATCGCGTGGCGTGCTGCTGGCGTACCTGCAAACCCTCCGCTCGACCGGCTCGCCCGGCCAACTGACGGGCAAGCTGGAAGCCGTCGTCCGCGACCCGAACCGGTCGCTGACGGACCACCTCGCGGCCACCGAATCGGCGGTCAAACTGAAAGCCGCCCGCGCGAACGGGCGGTGAGTGAGGTCAGGGGCCGGGTTCGCCCGTCACATCGCGCCTACCATGACGGTATCTCCCACCCACGGGGTGCCGTCATGTCCGTCCTTCACCTCAGCCGCCGGCCGGACGGCCTCGCCGTCCTCACCTTCGACACCCCGAACAGCCGGGCGAACGTCCTCACCCGCGCCGTGTGGGAAGAGTTCGACGCGCACTTGCAGGCGCTCGCCGTCGCGCCGGACGTGCGGGGGTTGGTGCTGGCCAGCGGGACGCCGGACATTTTCATCGCCGGGGCGGACCTGAAGTACTTCGCCGCCGTCGCCGCGCCCCAAGACCCGGCCGTCCGCGCGCTCATCGAGTTCGGCCTGGCCACCCTTGACCGGCTCGAATCGCTGCCGTTCCCGACGTGCGCGGCCCTCGACGGGGCGACCCTCGGCGGCGGGCTGGAAGTGGCGCTGGCGTGCGACGCGCGGGTGTGCGGGACGAACCCGAAGACCGAACTCGGGCTGCCGGAGGTGAAACTCGGCCTCATCCCCGGTTGGGGCGGGACGCAGAGGCTGCCCCGCATCGTCGGGCCGGAACTGGCGGCCGAGATGCTCCGCACCGGCGACAGCCTGACGGCCGACGAGGCCCAGGACGCGAACCTCGTGTCGGCCGTGGTGAAGTCCGATGCGCTGCTCGACTTCGCCGCCCGGCATGTGCTGCACGACGGCTGGCGCGGCCTCCGGGAGTCGAAGCGGGGGGCGATCCCCCTTGCGGAACGCGAGCGGTTCCGGGCACCGGTGCCGAGTCATCCGCCGGCGCTCCGCGAGGCGATGCTGGTGCTGACGCGGGGCGGGGAGATGCCGTTAGCCGAAGCGCTGACGCTGGAAACCGAGGCGTTCCTGCGGCTGGCCGGGTCGGACGATTCGCGGGCGCGGATCGCCGCCTTCTTCGCCGCCCGCAAGAAGGGGTGATTGCACCGTTTTTTAAGACCTCACCCCCCGGCCCCCTCTCCGTTCCGGTGAGGGGGTGTTCAACACGCACCGGTGGAACGAGCATTTGGCGGAAGCAACCGAACCACCTCGGAAAACCAAGCCCGGAACACGGTAAATCGGCGACGTGTCCCTTTTGAACACCCCCTCTCCGGGACGGAGAGGAGGCCGGGGGGTGAGGTCTTAAAAAACCTACTCAACTCCACCCCACTCCCCCCACTTCCGCCGGCGGAATCCGGCTCACATTCGGTTGACACCGGCGGGCCGGTTGCTATCGTCGCCGTCCGGTCGCACCGCCACGGGGGAAACGAGGCGGGGCGACCGGCACCCGAACACCGCGAGCGCCCGATGACCGACGCGACCACGACGGTGGCGGCGCACAAGGCCGCCATCCGCCGGTTCGCCGCCGACCGCGCGTGGGACCCGTTCCACACGCCGAAGAACCTCGTCATGGCCCTGGCCAGCGAGGTGGGCGAACTGTGCGACCTGTTCCGCTGGCTGACGGCGGACGAGTCCGTCGCCGCCGGCGACGACCCGGCCCAACGGTCGGCCATCGCCGACGAGTTGGCCGACGTGGCCAACATCGTGTTCCTGCTGAGTGAACACACCGGCATCGACCTGAGCCAGGCGCTGACGGTGAAACTGGCCAAGAACGCGATCAAGTACCCGGCTCCGACCGGGGAGAGTTAAGAGTTTCAGGTTCCAAGTTCCAAGTTCCAGGTTCAAGACGGAAGACCGAAGAAAGGTCGGGAACTGCTTCGGCGACCCGGCGAATTCGGTTTGGAACTTGGAACTTGGAACCTGGAACCTGGAACTCATCAGCCACCGCCGGGTGGGGTGGGTCCGTCGCGTCGCGGGTCCGTCGGGGGACGACCCGCGGCCGACGACGGACCGTCAGAAAAGGGGGAACCGACCGTGCCGACTCGTCGCTTATTCGGAATCCGTTTCGCCACCGCTGCGGTTCTCACCGCCGGGGCGACGTGCGCCGCGCTCGGTCAGGCCCCACAGCCGACCACGCCGACGCCACGATACTATCCGGGGAACATCACGCCGAACCCGGCGTATGTCGCTCCGCCACCCGTGACCCGCGCAGTCCCGCCCCAGCACCGGTTGACGCAGCCGGTGGTGGCCGGGGCGGACGGCGTTCGCCCGGCGTCGGGGATGGATATCGACCCGAAACTCGACCTGCCGCCGCTGGGCGACCTGCCGAAGCCGTCCTTCTTCCCCGCCGGGGGGGACGGGGCGAAGCCGCCCACCGTCGTCGCCGAGCGGGTGCCGACGCCCGCGCCGCCGCCGGTGCCGCCGGTGCCGGGCCTGGCCACACCGCCGTTGCCGGGTGCGATGCCGACCACGCCGCCGGTCACTACCCGGTCGCCGTCGTCGCCGCCGCTGGCCGGCAACTTGTCCGCCCGCGCCGCGCCGAACGTGTCGGTCGAGATCGAAGCGCCGGAGGCGGTCGGGGTCGGGCAGCCGTGCAGTTACACGCTCCTCATCCGCAACACCGGGACCGTCGCCGTCGGCGGGGTGCGGGTGGAACACGACCCGCCGGCCGGGGCGACCGTCGGCGTCAGTGAACCGCCGGCCGAGACCGCCGGCGAAGGCAAGCTGGCGTGGTTCCTGGGAGGGATGGACGCCGGGGCCGAGAAGCGGATCAAGATGACCGTCACCCCGACCGACGAGGGGGAGTTCCGCGGCCGCGCGACCGTCACCTTCGCCGCCAGCGTCGAGGCCCGCGTGAAAGTGACCCGCCCGCGGATCGGCGTCACCCTGACCGGGCCGGACGTGGTCCGCGTCGGCGAGCCGGTCGTGTTCAACGTGAAGTTGACCAACACCGGGTCCGGGCCGGCCAACAAGCTGCGGCTGCACGCCCGCTTCACCGAAGGGCTGAAGCACAAGAACGGGCAGGTGATCGAGGGGCAAATGGCCAACCTGGACGCCGGCCAGACGAAGACCTTCCCGCTGGAAGTGGCCGCCGCCCGGCCGGGGCAAGAGACGTTCGTGCTGAGCGTGTTCGCCGACGCCAACCAGCCGGAGACGGCGAAGGCCGCCGTCACCCTGGTGGAGCCGCAACTGGTGGTCAAACAGACCGGGCCGAAGCACTGCCTGGTGCGGGCCGAGCCGGTGTATCAGATCGAGTTGACCAACCCCGGCTCCGCCGCCACCGACGCGATTCAACTGTGGACGGCCGTGCCGGACGGGTTCGAGTTCGTGTCGGCGTCCAACAACGGCGGGTTCAACGCGACTAGCAAGTCGGTCATGTGGCGGCTGAACGGGCTGCCGGCTTCGGGCGGCAGCACGACCGTGACGGTGAAACTGCGGGCGGTCGCGCCGACCGACGCGGCCATCCGCACCACCGCCCAGGCCGGCGGCACCGAGGCGGGGGCCGCCGCTACGGTCGGCAAGCCGCTGGAAGCCCGCGCCGAGTCGCCGGTGAAGGCCGAGGGGGTGGCCGCCCTGCGGTTCGACCTGGTCGGGGCGGACGGGCTGGTCGAGGTGGGCAAGGAGACGGTCTACGAAATCAAGGTGGTGAACCACGGGACTGGCCCTTGCACGAACGTGCAACTGGTGGCCGAACTGGCCGACGGGACGACAATGATGGCGTCCGCCGGTCCGACCAACGGCCGCGCCCAGGGGACGCAGGCGGTGACGTTCGACCCGCTGCCGCAACTGGCCGCGTCCGCCGAGGCGGTGTACCGAATGCGGGTGAAGGGCAACCAGCCGGGCGACATGCGGTTCCGGGTGAAGCTCACCTGCGACCAGCTCAAGACGCCGCTGATCAAGGAAGAGAACACCAAGTTCTACAGGGAATGAAGTCCGAGCCGGAAGCGTGAGCGACGGTTCCGTTAAGACCGTCGCTCACGCTTCCGGCTCGGACGGACGACACGAAGGGGAACGGACTACTCGGCCGGTCGTTGGGGGACGACCGCCGGGCCGTCGGCCGCGTGGGGGAACGCGGCCGACGGGTCGAAAACCGAAGGGAACGGATCACCGGCCTACAAGCCCATTGGCCGGTGAGGGGGACTACCGCGCATGATTACGGCAATGACGCCCAAGGCCGACACCGCCACGACGGCCCACATCCGGTGGATGATTCGCCGCGACTTGACGGACGTTCTGGTCGCCGAACGGGCCAGCTTCGAATACCCGTGGACGGAAGACGACTTCCTCCAGTGCCTCCGCCAACGGAACTGCATCGGCATGGTGGCCGAGACGTCCGAGCGGGTGGTCGGGTTCATGATTTACGAGCTGCACTCGACCCGCCTGCACGTCCTCAACTTCGCCGTCGCTCCGACCCACCGCCGGTGCGGGGTCGGCGGGCTGATGGTCGGCAAGCTGATGGGCAAGATGGCCAGCCACCGCCGGGCCAAGATCACCCTGGCCGTCCGCGAGCGGAACCTGCCGGCGCAACTGTTCTTCCGCAGCCAGGACTTCCGCGCCACGAAGGTGCTGCGGAACTACTACGAGGACAGCGGCGAAGACGCCTTCCAGATGGAACTGTCCGCCCACGACCTGGCCGCCGACTCCGGCTGGGCCGACGGCGGGACCCACCGCTTCGCCCACCAAGATCGCTGAATGGAAAATGGAGGAAGGGAGAATGGACAATGAGGCCGGAAACGGTGCCTCGCCCGTTCTTCCTTTTCTCCATTGCTCATTTTCCATTCTCCATTGCTTCCCACACCCTCCACGGACGGAGATTCGCCCATGACCGGACACACCGCACCCCCGCGCGGGCGGGTGTCGCTTCTCGGCGTCATCGCCGGCGGGCTGTTGATCGGGGCCGGCGGCTTCGGCCTGTTCCGCGTCACGAGCGCTAACCCGGCCGGGGAACTACCGGCGCTGCCGCCATTGCCGCCGGTGAGTGAGGGCCGCCCGGACCCACTTGGCCTGCAACCGGTCCTCCCGGCCGCCGCCCCGGTGCCGGTGGTGCTGCCGCCGCTGGGCACCCTCCCGACGCCGAGCGAGGTGGCCCCGCCGCCCGCCCCGCTGCCGCCGCCCGACCTGCCGAAGGTGCCGTCCCCGACGCCGCTGCCGGACCCGCCCAAGCCGGTCCCGTTACCGAACGTCGGCGACCTGCCGCTGCCCGGCGGGTTCGAGCCGCCCGCGCTGCCTGCCTTACCAGCGGTGCCCGCGCCCAAGCCGGTCATGCCGCCCGCGCCGAAGCCGGTGCCTGCGGCGGTTGCCCCGCCTGTGGAAATCGCCCCGCTTCCGGCCGTCGCACCGATTCAACCGATGAATCCGGAATTCAACTTGCGACCGGCCGTGCCGGGGAATACCGTCACTCCGAAGGCGCTGCCCGCCGAGGTGCCGCCCGCGCCGCGTCCCGTGGTGTCGGTGGTGCCCGCGCCGGTCGGCCCGCTCGACCCGCCGCCGACACCCGGAGACCCACCCGTGACGCTCACCCTTCGTCAGACTGCTTTGGCCACCGCCCTGGGCGTCGGGTTCGCCCTCGCCCCGGCCCCCGCCGCCCGTGCCGAGGAGCCGAAGCCGGCCGCCGCCGACATCGAGTTGAAGAAGCAGATCGACGACTTGAAGAAGGAAGTCGCCGCCCTGCGGAAGCAGAACGAGGTGCAGGGCGAGTACCTGCTCGGCCGCACCGACGGGAAGGCCCCCGTCACGCAACTCGACCACGGCCTGTTGAAGCGGGTGGAGACGCTGGAAGAGGCCATCGCCCGCATCGAGAAGAAGGTGGACGCCACGAAGCAGGTGGTCGGCTCGTCGCCCCTGGGCAACCCGACGCCCATCGGCAACGGCGGCAACCCGCCTCCGGCGACGACGACCGGCAGCGGCACCATCCGGCTGATTAACGAGTACCCGACGGAGGTGAAGATCGTCGTCAACGGCGTCTCGCACGACCTGAAGGCGAACGAGTTGAAGCAGGTGACGGTGCCGGCCGGCGAGTTCGTGTACGAGCTGATGGCCGCCGGGGCGACCAAGACGACCAGCACCATCAAGGACGCCGAGCGGGTGACGCTCCGCATCCGCTGAGCCGGAGTGTCTGGCGTGACCCACATTGCCCAGGGGCTTCCGCCCCTGGCTACCATTTCTCGTTTCCCGTCGCTGTCTCGCTTTTCCCTTCCCGTTTCCCGCTCGCCGGCTTACCGTCAACGGATGTGACGTGTCCCGCCCGCGAGGTTCCTCCCCGATGCTCCGCCTCTCCCCGCTCGTGTTGCTGCTGATCGCGCCCGCCGCGCTCGCCGCCGACCCGCCGAAGCTGAACCTGCTGTTCCTCGGCGACAACGCCGGGCACAAGCCGGCCGTCCGGTTCAAGATTCTGCAACCGGTGCTGGCCAAGCACAACATCCAGATGACGTACACGGACAGCCTGGACGACATCAACCTGAAGAACTTGAACAAATACGACGGCCTCGTCATCTATGCCAACCAGACACCCGGCAAGCCGGAACAGGTGCAGGCCATTCTGGATTACACCGCGTCCGGCAAGGGGTTCATCCCGCTACATTGCGCCAGCTTCTGCTTCATCAACAATAAAGATTATGTCGCGCTGGTGGGGGCGCAATTCCGCAGCCACGCGACCGGCACCTTCCGCGTCAAGGACGTGAAGCCGGATCACCCGATCATGAAAGGGTACGGCGGGTTCGAGAGCTGGGACGAGACATACGTCCACACCAAGCACAACCAGAAGGACCGCACCGTTCTGGAAACCCGCGCCGAGCGCGGCGGGGTGAACGAGCCGTGGACGTGGGTCCGCACGCAGGGCAAGGGGCGGGTGTTCTACACCGCCTGGGGGCACGACGAGCGGACGTGGAAAAATCCCGGCTTCCAGAACCTCGTCGAGCGCGGCATCCGCTGGGCGTGCGGGCAAGACCCGGCGCTGGCCGGCGAGTATGTGGACGAGGCCGCGCCCGCCGCGCCGCCGAAGATGACGCCCATCACCGGCAAGGACTCCGACTTTGAATACGTGCCGGCGAAGGTGCCGTTCTACCCGCCGACGCGGGGGCAGAAGGCCGACCCGATCACGACGATGCAGAAGCCGCTGTCGGTGGCGAAGTCGATGACGCACTACACGATGCCCGAAGGGTTCGAGATGAAGTTGTTCGCGTCCGAGGAGCAGTTCGGCGGTGGTAAGCCGATCTGCATGACGTGGGACGAGCGCGGCCGGCTGTGGGTGGCCCTCACCCTGGATTACCCGAACGAGTTGAAGCGGGGCGAAGGGCGGGACAAGATCGTCGTTCTCGAAGACACTGACGGCGACGGCCAGGCGGACAAGGTGACGACGTTCGCCGAGGGGCTGAGCATCCCGACGAGTATGCTGTGCGCGCGGGGCGGGGTGATCGTCCACGCCGCGCCGAACACGCTGTTCCTGAAAGACACCGACGGCGATGGCAAGGCGGACGTGAAGGAGGTGCTGTTCACCGGGTGGGGTACCTCCGACACGCACGCCGGGCCGAGCAACTTGCGCTACGGGTTCGACAACTGGATTTACGGCATGGTCGGCTACAGTGGGTACAACGGCACCGTTAATAGTGAGAAGTTGACCTTCCGCCAGGGGCTATACAGATTCCAAGTGACGGAGCCGAAGCCCGGCGAGTTGAAAGTCACGAAGTTGGAGTTCCTGCGCAGCACGAGCAACAACTCGTGGGGTGTTGCCTTTAACGAAGACGGCGAACTGTTCGGCAGCACCGCCAACGGGTGCGTACTCGTGCATATGTCGATCCCGAACCGCTACTACGAGAAGGTGAAAGGGTTGAACGCCGGTGTCTTGAAGCAGATCACGCCGGATAACAAGTTCGCGCCCATCACGACCAAAGTGCGGCAGGTGGACTGGCACGGCGGGTTCACCGCCGCGTCCGGCTGCGCCATTTACACCGCCCGCGCCTACCCGCCGGAATACTGGAACAAGGTCGCGTTCGTGAGCGAGCCGACCGGTCACCTGACGGCGGCGTTCCAACTCACCCAGAACGGCACCGACTACGCCGCCAAGTACGCCTGGAACCTCGTGGCTTCCGATGACGAGTGGGCCGCGCCCATCGACGCCCAGGTCGGGCCGGACGGGAACGTGTGGGTGCTGGACTGGTACAACTTCATCGTCCAGCACAACCCCACGCCGCAGGGGTTCCGCACCGGTAAAGGCGGCGCATATGAAACCGAGTTGCGCGACAAGAAGTACGGCCGCATTTATCGCCTCGTGTATACGAAAGCGAAGCCCGCGAAGGTGCCGGACTTGAAAGGCGCGAAAGCCGAAACGCTGGTCGAAGCGCTCAAGAGCGACAACCTGTTCTGGCGGCTGATGGCGCAACGGCTTTTGGTAGAGAAGGGGGATAAGACGGCCGTGAACGCCCTCGTCAAGCTGGTCGCCGACCCGTCGGTTCCGCCGGCCACCGCAATGCACGCGGTGTGGACGCTGGACGGGTTGCACGCGCGCGGCGAAACGTCGTCCATGTTGAATTACAAAGGGTCGCCGGCCGTCCGGCGGGCCGCCCTGCAAACCCTGCCGATCAACGACAAGACGGCCGGCGTGATTCTGGACAGTGGTCTTCTCAACGATCCGGACGCGACGGTGCGCCTCGCCACGCTGCTGAAGCTGTCCGAGTTGCCGTCCGCAGACGAGGTCGGGCCGGCGCTCGTGAAAACCTTGGCCGCACTCGACGCCGACACGGATCGCAACGTCGCGGATGCCACGGTCATCGCGTCCGTCGTTCACGCCGCGCCGGTGTTGAAGTCGTTGAAGTCCGCCGACAAGTGGTCGAAGGACGGGCTGGCCGCGCTGGACCGCGTGGCCGCCAACTA
>Ga0105046_10017599_pt1 | contig 10927 bp, 8 predicted proteins | sample MAT03_FD_78385 | JGI IMG/M metagenome (GOLD analysis project Ga0105046, IMG submission 78385) | Freshwater microbial communities from Lake Fryxell liftoff mats and glacier meltwater in Antarctica - MAT-03 (megahit assembly) | ecosystem: Environmental > Aquatic > Freshwater > Ice > Liftoff...
CATTCAGACAAGCCACCCCTACGATGGCATCGACGTAGCCGCTGACGATGATCTTCAAAACGACTGGCGAACCTTCTGCGACCAAGACTTTGTAGCCCATCTCTTCGGCTTTGGTTCGAAAATCAGCAATACTACAAGCGCCACATTTCTTGCAATCCATTCCGAACTCGTCGTAGTCGGCGGGACAACCTTCAGCGTGCTTCAGGCAATGCGGCAGCAAGAACAGACGACGGCTTGGATCGGTTGCGGCGACCGAGTCGCGAAAGAAAGCGGTACTGAGCATGACCATGGTCCAGCCGAGATAGCCTTCCGCCAAGCCCATCGAATCTAAAGTGGCTCGCGCGACCTTTTCCATTTCGTCCTTGGTCAGCGACGTTGTCTTGTCGAGCTTCGAAGCGACTTCATAGCATCGGGCTCTGAGTTGTTCTCGCAGCTCTTTCGATTCCGGCACCAATTTAAGATGGCTCGTCTTTCGACGTTTGGATTTGGAGCTTGAGCTGGCGGGCTCACGATTCTCTTCAGAGTCGTCCGGCGGGCTGATCGTCGATACACTGGACAATGGAGAATTCCTTCTATCATATAGAATTGCAGGCGGGAACAGTTCCAAATATCAGTGAAACCATCGACCTGATTGTAAGCTAAACTGGGTCAAAATTGAAGCGAACAGATTGAAACGGACGGTGTCCGAAGACGTTTTCGTGCTCCTAATTGCGAAACCGCACCAAGTTGACGCTGAATCATAACCCGAATCGCAAACGAGGAAAGCAGTTCCACTGGATAACCCCGCCTTGAACGGTAAGTCGCTCGGAATGATGAAAAAACATGAATCTTAGTGAACAAAACCGGATCGCCTGGGATCGCATGGCCAAAAACGGTCATCCGCTCGCCAAGCCTGCGACCGACGACGATCTTCTCAATCCGCTGAAGTGCGTTGACGAAATTGGGTGGTTGGGGACGAGTATCGCTGGAAAACACGTTTTATGCTTGGCTGCCGGTGGTGGACGCCATAGTGCTCTTTACTGTACAGCAGGAGCGGTGGTAACGGTCGTCGATATCAGTCCTGGGATGCTCGAATTGGATCGACTGGTTGCTCGCGAACGCCAATTGGAAATGCGAATTATCGAAGGCTCGATGAAATCGCTGCCGATGTTGAAAGATGGCGAGTTCGACATTGTCGTCCATCCGGTCAGTACATGCTATGTCGACGATTTGGGCCCAGTTTACGCGAAGGTAGCTCGAGTACTTCGGCTAGGCGGCCTCTATATTTCTCAACATAAGCAGCCGACAAACCTGCAAGCGGCACTGGAGCCGATCGACGGTCGCTATGCAATCGAGCAGCCAATCCAAGGTAGCTTGACCGCGACGCCACCGACTTCCCCGAGCCGTTTGCGGGAAAGCGGTACTCGCGAGGTCATTCACTCATTGCAGACCTTATTGGGAGGAATGTGTCGAGCTGGTTTTCATATCGAGGATATCACGGAACCGCAACATGGAAAACTTGACCAACCCGTCGGCTCCTTTGGCCATCGCTGCGCCTTTATCCCGCCTTATATTAGGGTCAAAGCGAGACGCAACTCGATTGCGAGTGTTAATCGTCCAGTTGCGACCAGTCTATGGCTGGGCACGTAGCCGTGGCTTTGTCCGATTTGCCGCTTGATGGCTGTTCGATACCTTAGAATAGTGTGGTTGCGGCTACGTTGAAGTGCCTAAGTCGGATATCCTATTCCGACCTCCGATATCGATTCTGTGGTTTTATCCGTTGCTTTTCAGGTGAGCCTTTCATGACCGCACTGTTCATTAGCCCTTTGGCAGAAATCAATATCTATGGTCAGTTGCTTGAATGGCCAGATTTGATGGTCGTCGGGTTGCTCATTATTTTGGAAGGTCTGCTCTCGATCGACAATGCGTTGGTCTTGGGGCTTTTGGCAAAGCGACTTCCCAAAGAAATGCGAGCCCGAGCCCTTTCTTATGGTCTCCTTGGCGCGTTTTTCTTTCGAATTGTAGCAATCCTGGCGGCTGGTTTTTTGTTGCAATGGACGATCGCCAAACTGCTTGGCGGCGGATACCTGATCTTTATCGCTTTGAAGCATCTTATTTCGCAGCATGCTGAGCAAGATGACAACAAAGTTGTGATGGACGAAGAAGGGCAACCGCAAATCGTCGATGCGACGACCGGCGAGCGATTGGACATGGCTCGCGAGAACATCGAAATCGAACAACGTGTTCCGATCGGTGCGAGCATGGTCACCGAGACCGACTATGAAGCTCTAGGAAATATTACAGCGCCGACCAAAGAGGGTGTGAGTTGCAATATTGGCGCCCATAGCCAAGCGGCTTTCTGGCGTACGGTTCTTGTAATTGAGCTGACCGATATTGCTTTCGCCGTCGATTCCATCCTGTCGGCGATGGCCTTGGTGGGTTCAGTCAAGTCCAAGCTGTGGGTTGTCGTCGTCGGTGGAATCTTGGGATTGATTCTGATGCGATTCGCGGCCGCTTTGTTTATCAAGCTATTGGATCGATTTCCTCGATTTGAGACGTCGGCTTATCTGTTGGTGGTCGTCATCGGGATCAAGCTCGTTCTCGACTGGGGATGCAATAGCGATTGGAGCTTTCGGCAGACGCCCTGGCTCGCAAAGAATCTGGGTACATGGCAAGTACCATGTGAGCAGTTCGAGGAACGCCGAGGCGTGCTGGCTGATACCTACGACCATTGGCTTCAAAATCATTGGCCGCTCGGAATCGCAGAAAAAAAGCATGTTGAAGAAAGTATTCCTCACTTGCTCGACTTTCATGATATTCGACGCCCTGAGAGCTTGACCTTTTGGGCGCTGATGGCGATCTGCTTCGGGATTGGATTTATACCAAATCCTGCGCGAGAGAAAAAATAGTCGATCGAGTCGTTCCATCTTGAGGTAGTTGATCGTGCTGTATGAACCCGCCCGAAGTCCCTATGACTGGAGTTTCTTTTTTCTCGGATTCCCAGTCCGAGTGACGTGGTTATTTTGGCTTATATCTGCGGTTATCGGCCATAGCTGGGCAGAAAGTTTACATCTCGCGTACAGCGATCGACTGCAATTGGACTCCCCAGGAACACCGGTCTTGCTTGCCATTTGGATAGGCGTCAGCTTTGTTTCCATCCTCATCCACGAACTTGGCCATACGCTGGCCATGCGCTGGTACGGAATCTCCTCGTACATCGTGCTCTATCATTTCGGCGGCTTAGCGATCCCTGATGGCGCAGGGTCATGGCGTCGGCCTAATAGGAATCGTTCAGGACACTTGGATCAAGTCATGATTTCAGCCGCCGGGCCAGCTTTTCAGATGGTTTTCGGCCTGATCGTAGCTGCCGCCGCGATTGCTTCTGGACTGACGTTGGGGCCGACCGCCAGCATGTTTAACTGGCTCATCCCCATTCCGAAGGGCGAGCTTCCGAGCAACGCCGCATTGATGGCGTTTATCGATTCTACGATCTATATAAGTATCTTCTGGGCACTCATGAATCTATTGCCGGTCCTTCCATTGGATGGTGGTCAGATCGCTCGAAGTCTCATTGCTCGACACCAGGGGACGAGCGGCCAATACGAAGCGACCATTTTGAGTATCGCGGTATGCGCGCTGGTCTCGATCTACGGCTTTCGCGAACAACAGCCGATGCTCGGAATGACGTTTCTTGTCTTCGGTATAAACAACTATCAATCGCTTCAAAGCGATCTTCCGATGCGCTGAACGACGATGAAGTTCGGTCACCGGCGCTCATCAAATCGCTTCGCGTACGCCTTTTGAGGTCGCTTGAGGGACAAAGTTAGAAATATTTTCGAAATTTTTTTCCCGTTTTTTTAGTCACCGCTTTGCGATCTTCGGCAACGCGTTCGAGATGAGCCTTCGATTCGTCATGGCTCTTTTTTCTATAGCAAACAACTGCGCTTGAGATGCTTTTCATCTGCAAATTTATTGTGATTCGATCAGCATCGCGATTCTGTTTTGATCGCATGAAAAATGGAAGTCGAAGGTTGATTGGGAGCGATGATCGAGAAGCATCCGAAAAAAGTTCTTTGCGAGTGTGGAAAATTTGTCACTTTTCGGTGGAAAAAATGTCGAAAAGATGTTGCATTAACGGAATCGTTTCGTACAAATATACTCAATGAACGTAGGTACCCAAGGGTTGAGACGTTCGAGGTTGTCACTGAAGACTACCTGACCTACATGGAACACAATGATTGTGGAAAGTGTGGTTGAGTGGATCACGGTGATCAACTGAGAATTTTCGACTTGAGGGATTTAGTCTTGGGTTGCAAAACGTGAAACGCGGACCACTGCTTCGGTCCGGTTTTATGATGCAACCTTGTTCTCGATTATCGGAGGAGAAATCCGTGGCCAAAAAGAAAGCTGGAGCAACGAAGACCGGTGGCGTTAAGAAAGCTGCCAAGAAGAAAGTAGCTAAGAAGGCTGCTAAGAAGGCTGTCGCCAAGAAGAAGGTAGCCAAAAAGGCTTCCAAGAAGAAGGCAGCTAAGAAGAAGACCCCAACAAAGGGTGCTTAATTCCGTTGCTACCGACAGCCTGTGACACTCTGTTACAAGCTGCAACACCGTAGAAAACGCACTGATCGCCGTGAACGTGTTTAACATGTTGACGGCGATTTGTGTTTTACGGGTTTAGACCCCAATGCTGGCGAATGAAAACCAGTTTCGCAATAATTTCGTTTAACCGTCAGCCGTAGGCGTACGTTATTGCGGTTAAACGAATAATTGAACGGTATTAAGTCTAACCTAGTACCGGTAGTGGGGCGGAAGTCGATGATTCGGAGGCACGTGAAGCGAGTGATCGGACAAGAGCCCGAACCGCCTTTTCGATCGGAAGTGATGTCATCGGGTCGTCCAGGGCTTCTCTCAATCGCCCCTCATCCGAATCCGCCCGAACGTGGATCGTAAGCGGAACTTCACCCAAGAATGGAACGCCGAGTTGTTCCGCTTTTTGTCTTGCGCCACCTCGACCGAAAATGTCGTAGGTCTTTCCATTGTCAGGACAAAGAAAGCCACTCATGTTTTCGATAATTCCAAGGATCGGAACTTTTGTCTTCTCAAACATGGCAATCGCCTTACCTGCGTCTAAGAGAGCTACTTCCTGGGGCGTACAAACAATGACCGCGCCAGCAAGTGGAAGCATCTGAGATAGTGTGAGTGCGATGTCGCCGGTACCTGGGGGCATGTCGATGATGAGATAGTCCAGTTCACCCCAGGCCGTGTCTCGCAAGAACTGCTGAATCGATCCGTGCAGCATCGGACCACGCCATACGACAGCCTGATCTCGCTCAATCAGGAACCCCATCGACATGACTGGCATCGTACCGCTTTGAATCGGTTGAATCTTGCCATCGACGATTTCAGGACGACCCGACAGACCCAATAGATGCGGGATACTTGGCCCGTACACATCGGCATCCATCAACCCAACTTTGGCCCCCATTCGTTCGAGAAGAATCGCTATCGAGGCCGCTAGCGTGCTCTTTCCAACGCCGCCTTTACCCGCTCCGACTGCGATGACGCTTTTCACTTTCAATCCGATCTGACCGATCGTAGGTGAAGGTCGATAGATCGTTCCAAGAGAAACTTCGACGCTCTTAAGCCCCGTTGATTGAGCGAGAAGATAGTCGCGAAACGAGTCGGCAACTTCCTCTGCGATAGGCTGGGAATGGGACGAGAGAGAGATCCGGCATTTCACATGTCCGTCCGCAATCTGCCAATCGCCGACTTGGCCAGTTTTAGCCAGACTTCGTCCGGTTTCCGGATCTTTGAAGCCAGCCAACGAAGCGTTCAAGATTGTGTGCAATTCGGCGTCGGTCGTCATTTGTTTTACTTATTCGAAAGGGAATGGATTCGTTCGCGGTCGAGCCAGACTCAGCATGCGATACATCAAGGTAAATGCGAAGATAGCTGAGAGCTTGCTGATCGGACAGGGTCAGCAACGAATCTAGCGCAGAGTTAGGGCATAGCCACCTCGAATCGGACGCCAGATGCTCTTCGAAAGACTTATTTGGCGTCCGCTTCTGCCTCTTTCCTTGGCACAAAGACCAAGCAGACCGAATTGATGCAGTATCTCAAGCCAGTAGGCGTCTTGGGGGCATCCTGGAATACATGCCCGAGATGAGCGTTGCAACGCGTACAATGCACTTCGGTGCGACGATAGCCTAGTAGGTCATCCGAGCTTTCCTCGATCACCTCTTTTTTGCGAGCTTTCCAGAAACTTGGCCAACCCGTTCCGCTGTCGAACTTTTCTTGGGAATCGAAGAGCTCTGTTTTGCAGCAAACGCAACGATAGACGCCATCGTTTTTATTGTTGTGATACTTGCCGCTAAAAGCCGGTTCTGTGCCGTGCTTTCGGGTCACTTGGAATTGAGAAGCGGTGAGACGTTTCTTCCATTCAGCTTCTGTAATTTGATGATAGTCGACCTTGTCCGGTGATTTGCCCGATTTCCTGGGAGCCGTTTCAAGCCTGCTCGTGTTCGATTGCGAAGTGTCTTTCTTCGCCGCTTCCGTTTCCGATGCGGATGAAGATCGCCTCAGAACGCTGAGCGTCGTACCGGCGACACCAAACCCTATCATTTTGCCAAGCAAGATAGTTGAGAAAAGACGTCGTGTTAGCTGCATTGATCGCGGCATCGATATGTCTCCAATAAACCGATGGAAGATTCGTTTCCATGATTATAAATCGTCCTTTCGGCGGTTTGCTAGATCGAAAAAAGCCAATTCAATGATTTTTTTCTTGTTTCAGGCAGAGCCTGGAACAAGGTGGCGTTGCCCCTTGAGAAGAATTCATTTCTTGGATTTCTGCTAGACTTCCACACAGTGCGGATCGCATTTTCGAGTGTTTATTTGGTTAAGCTATGCTTTTGTCGGTAGAGGAACTTTGCGTTCGCTTTCAACGCCCGAAACTGGCGTCGCAATCCTTTTTTCGAAGACGAAGTTCTTCGACCGCAACGAAAGTGGATACTCAGTGGATTCTCAATGGCTTGAACTTGCAGCTCGAAAGAAACGATTTTTTGGTGATACTTGGTCCAAGTGGATCCGGGAAAACGACCTTGCTGCGTGCAATCGCAGGTTTGGCCCAACCTAGCTCGGGGCGCATACTGGTCAACGGGAGCGACATCACGCATCAGCCAGCTCATCGTCGCGATCTTGCGCTGGTTTTCCAAAATGGTGGATGGTATGACCATCTAACTGTCGAGCAGCATTTTCAATTTGATTCGCAGTCCAAAGCGACGATCGAGCGAACTTTGAAGCAACTCGATTTGACGGAATTGAAGCATCAAAGACCAAATGAACTATCAGGGGGCCAAGCCCAGCGATTGGCGATCGGTCGAGCCTTGCTCCGCAGTCGATCTCTATTGATGCTCGATGAACCTCTTAGTCAGTTGGACCAGTCGATCCGTGAATCGATTCGCGAGCTATTGCGAACGATTTATGCAGAACAAAAGACGTTTATCTACGTCACGCACGACCAGCAAGATGCGATGCATTTGGCAACCAAGGTCGCGATTCTAAATCGCGGACAGATCCAACAAATCGGAACACCGCAAGAATTATTTGACGCTCCCAAGCATCGATGCGTTGCCGAGATGATTGGGGCACCGAGCATGCAATTCTTTGACGCGAGTCTAACCGCCGAAAATTATTCCAAACTAAGTACTTCATTGAAATCAGTTGACGCACTTGCGAATACCGAGTCGATCAGGGCTATCGAGTTTGCCATGACGAACGATTCCATACCTAACGCTACTGATTGTCGATTGCACGTAGGGATTCGCCCAGGAGCCTGGGAGATTTCTCCAAAGATGGCGGGCACGAAAGAGGTTGAACAACTCGATCGAATAAGCTTTAACGCGACGTTTGTCGATGGACTTTTTCTCGGCCATCAACGAAGATTCGAATTCGTGGTCCCCGGCTCATCCATGTCGCATGTTCAAGTCGTCCGATCGTGGTTACCCGAGAGATTGTCGCTCGTCGCGGGCGAACAATACCGGCTTAGCGTATCAAGACGCGATCTCTATTTTTTCGATGCAGAGACTGGCGAGAATGTTTCTTCGATCTAAATTGAGGCCTTTTTAATGCAACGCGAAGTCCTTCGAGCTTGTCATTGCTGTGGGAAAGTCCACCTTGTCGAGACAACTCCAACGAAGCTGTTGCGCTGCACTCGATGCGGAACGCCGTTCCGAGTTACGGCGGATCGCAAAGTCGTCGCCGAACGAACGATGGCGGCAGCTTTTGGAGCGTTGGTTCTCTATTTTCCAGCAATCTTGTTACCGATATTGACCGTCGAGCAATTAGGCCAGCGGCATCAAACCAGTCTCTTTGGTGGAAGCGTCGAGTTGATTCAGCATGGAAATTGGTTTGTCGGTTTCATTGTTTTACTGTTCTCCATCATTTTTCCGTTGGTAAAGATCGTTGGGTTGTTGGAGTTGAGTTGGTTTGGACTTCTCAAGCGACCCCATCAAGCGGCCATGTATCGTGCGATGGAGTTAGCGTCTAAATGGAGTATGCTGGACGTCATGCTGTTGGCTTTGCTGGTGATGATTGTGAAACTTGGCGGCTTGATTGAATTTCATTTCGGACCGGCTGTTTTCGCCTTCGTCGGTTGCGTTTGTATGAATATGCTGGCTTCATTTTGCTTCGATCCGCATTCGATATGGGAAGATGAATCTTGAATGATTCTGTGAGTGTTCCGACGCCTGATAGGGTAAGCGATTCGATCGCGCGTCCAATCGAAAGCAGTCAAGAGCCGCGAAAGCCAATTTCGCAACTCTGGTTGTTAACTGCGTTCTGTTTGGCGCTTGCGATCGGCCTTGCTGGATGGTCTTGGTACACGCGGGGCATCAAAATCAGCGTTCAATTCCGCGACGGGCATGGCTTGAAGGCAGAGAACCGCCTGATGCATCGCGGTATCGAAGTCGGTGTGATCGAGCGGGTACAACTCGACAAGTCGCTTGGAAACGTCGAGGTTTTAATTCGGCTAAACGAATTGGCGAGCGCCCTTGCTTGCGAAGGAAGCCGATTCTGGATTGAACGTCCGATCGCCAGTGTTCAAGGGGTGCGCAGCTTAGAGACAATTCTTTCGGGTCGCTACATCGCAGTCGAACCTGGACCGATCTCCAGCAAACCTAGCTATTTTTTTCAGGGACTCGATCAGCCACCTCAACCTTCGATCGCGGTTGGCGCGCTGGAATTGGTCTTAGAGGCGAATGACCGGCATGGTTTGCAAGTGAACGCGCCCGTGATCTACCGCGGCCTGGAAGTAGGTTGCATTCAAAGTGTTGGACTTTCGGCAGATAGCCGTTGGGTTCAGGTTCGAGCCACGATCGAAGCGGATTATCGTAGTCTCGTTCGAGAGAATTCTCGCTTCTGGAATCGAAGCGGTTTTCGGATCGAAGTTGGCCTTAGTGGAGTGGACGTGGATGCCGAGAGTCTCTCGACGATTGCCATCGGCGGGATTGAGTTTGCAACACCCGATCCACCGACCGAACCGGCCAAGACAGGACGACGGTTTGAACTAGCCTCGAAAGCTGAAAAAAGCTGGCTGGAGTGGCGACCAAGAATACTTTATGGCGCAGTCCTTCCGAAGGGCATGGACGTGGCGCTTTCGCCGATACGTTTTTCAAAGCAATGGCAAGAGCGATTGTTTGGCTTTCGACAGAATCAATCGCTGAATGGCTGGATCTTAATGCTCAGTGATGGCTCGGTGATAGGCCCGAGCGATCTTTTTGAGTCACCCATGAAAGCAATCGAAGGCTCCGTACGTTGGGAAGCCGCAGGGCTGGAAATCACTCCAGAACAAATAGCTCTTTTTGAATCGAATCCCAATCGAGACAAGCCAGATAGCGAGGCTACCGTCCGCATCTCACGCTATCGGATTCGTGATTTCACGACCGACGCTCCCAAATGGCCGCTCGAACGAATCGCTGCCAAGATCGATACTACCGTTGCTCCGACGCGGCTTTGGGTTGTCGGCGATGTGCCGAGTCGATGGATTCCGATCGAGTCTCATCAAATTGCTCCAGCGAAAGGCGATGGCTGGACGGTTGATGCGAGTCTTGGAATTTCTCTGGAACAGCATGGCTCACCTGTTATCGATGGCGAAAATGGACAGATTGTTGGAGAAATCGTTGTCGACAAGCGTTCTGTGCGAGTTTTGTCCGTTCGATAGGCATTCAAAATCAGGCTGTCTTACGGCTAACTCTTGCAGACTGCCCTTGACGAGCTCTATTCGTTTTCGTAACTCCTACACGGCAACTCAATGAGTGAGTTCAAATGAAAAACAAGCTATGTAAATATGGGAGAACTGAGGCGTTTGCGACATCTCAGTGAACTCAACGACGAATTGGCCGGTTACCCCGTGTCGCGAAGAAGGAGTGTCGCGTTGAACGAGACAATTAGACTACGAAGCGTGCGATTTTGGTCGGCTTTAGCCGCAACCGCATTTGGGCTAACTTGGCCGATAGGATTACTTCCCTGCGAACAGCTAGGTGGAGCGACTGCGTTTGGTCAACTGATGGCACCTCCTTCAACGAGTCCGCCAGTAGTGTCCAGCGATGCAACTCCAACAAGTACAGCGAACACAAAAAAACCTGCGGCAGCTCCGCTGCCTCCAAATCCGCTTCGAGATCAAGCGGTCAATCTTACCGCACAAGCAAAGCTCGCTTTGGGACAAGGCGATATCTCGAATGCGAAAACGCTGATCGAAAAAGCGAATTCGTTGCGAGTTCCCGATTCCGAATTCGCCTCCGGTCAAATGCGACCTTGGTTAGTCGCTATGGAGATCGATCGAGCCGAGCAGCATCGAACGGGACATGCTGGGGTGCCGCCTACATTGCCTGCGAACACGATAGGTCAACCACTATCGCCCGCCGCAGCGCCTGTCACATCCAATCAAGCGCCCA
>Ga0105046_10017600_pt1 | contig 10927 bp, 13 predicted proteins | sample MAT03_FD_78385 | JGI IMG/M metagenome (GOLD analysis project Ga0105046, IMG submission 78385) | Freshwater microbial communities from Lake Fryxell liftoff mats and glacier meltwater in Antarctica - MAT-03 (megahit assembly) | ecosystem: Environmental > Aquatic > Freshwater > Ice > Liftoff...
CCCAGCGTGTTGACCGCGATGCCGGCCAGAGCGTCGAGGTATCGCTTGCCGTTGACATCCCAGACATGGCAGCCGTCGCCGTGTGACAGCGCGATCGGCACGCGGGCATAGGTATTCATGACATGCGGCGAAGCGGCGACGAAGGATTGCGGGTGGGCGGCGTTCATGGTGTTCCTGTCAAAGCAAAGCGGCCCATCGGGCCGTTGTGGCACCATTCTATGGCCATGGGCCAGCGGCCGGACCGCGCGCCCCCCGTCCCGGGTGCCGCGGCGCGAGCCGGTTTTCGTGACGCGCGCTCCCAGGTGCGTTCCGCATCCTGTTAGAGTCTTGAGCGGCGCAAACGCGCCTTGTCCTGTCTTGTATTTCCGATGAACGTTTCAGCCGCCAATGAATTCCTGATCGTGGGTACCACGCTCGAGGGCCGGACATTTCGTCCCTCCGACTGGAGCGAGCGGCTGGCCGGTGTCATGAGTCAGTTCAGGCCCGGAGGGCCACGTCCCGGCAGTCACCTGGGCTACTCTCCGTGGTGTCATCCGGTGGTGCGCAACGGCGCCAAATGCGTCGTGGTGCATGCGGCGCTGCGCGATCACGACGTCATGGCATGGGATTTTTGCGTCAACTTCGCGCGCGACAATCAGTTGCAGGTTGAGCCGGGGCGGACACAGGAACGCATGGCAGGCACAAAAAAACCGCCCTGAGGCGGTTTTTCGCTTTTGCTGGCAGCGCACCCGTTACAAACGGCGGAAATCTGCGATCAAGCAGGTTTCCGTGCGGGGTTGGGCGGCCTTCAGGCCGCCGCGGGAGCTGCCTCGGCCAGAGCCAGGGCCTTGACCTTGGTCGACAGGCGGCTCTTGTCGCGTGCGGCCTTGTTCTTGTGGAAGATGCCCTTGTCGGCGACCGAATCCACGATGGCCTGCATCTTGCCAAACAGCGCGGTGGCCTTGCTCTTGTCACCGGCGACAACCGCCTTTTCGACATTCTTGACCGCGCTGCGGTATTGGGACCGCAGCGAGGTGTTGGCGGCGTTGATCTTGACGTCCTGGCGAACGCGTTTGCGGCCCGACGCCAGGCGCGGGTTCTTTTTCTTGGGTTTGGTGGATGCCATGGTGGTGATTCCTTGTGTCTGTGGATGTTGCCAGCAAAGCCCGCCATTCTACTCTTCAACCGAGTGAGGGCCCCAATGCACAGCTTGGCGCCGGTCCAGCCGGATACACTCGCTGCCGTGAGCCTGTTCAAAGCCGCTTCCACCGTATCGTTGCTGACACTGGCCTCACGGGTCACCGGTATGGTTCGGGATCTGCTGATGGCGTCGATCTTCGGCGCCAGCGCGATGACCGACGCGTTCAACGTCGCGTTCCGCCTGCCCAACATGTTTCGCCGCCTGTTGGGCGAAGGCGCTTTCAGCCAGGCGTTCGTGCCGGTGCTGGGTGCCACGCGGGGCGAACAGGGTGAGGCCGCAACGAAACAGCTGATCGACCACGTGGCGACCGCGCTAAGCCTGGTGCTGGCGGTGACCTGCCTGGTGGGCGTGATCGCCGCACCGGCACTGGTCTGGCTGATGGCCAGCGGCCTTCAGCGGGACCCGCGCGGCTTCGACGCGGCAGTGGTGATGGCGCGCTGGATGTTCCCCTACATCGGCTTCATGTCGCTGGTGGCGCTGGGTGCGGGCATTCTCAACACCTGGAAACGGTTTGCCGTACCGGCCTTCACGCCGGTACTGCTGAACCTGGCCATGATCGCGTCGATCTGGCTCGCTGCACCCTGGTTCGGCCGCATGGGCATCGAGCCGATCTATGCGTTGGCGTTGGGCGTCATGCTCGGTGGTGTGTTGCAGTTGGGGCTGCAGGCAGTGGCGCTGCGCCGGCTCGGGTTGTTGCCGCATATCCGCTGGAGCCCGGCCGCGATCCGTGCAGCCTGGTCGGATGCCGGCACCCGGCGCATCGCCATGTTGATGGGACCGGCGCTGCTGGGGGTGGGTGTGGCGCATCTGTCGGCCATCATCAATCTGCAGATCGCGTCCTACCTGACGCCGGGCAGCGTGAGCTGGATGACTTATGCCGAGCGCCTGATGGAGTTCCCCACCGCGCTGCTGGGGGTGGCGCTGGGCGTGGTGCTGACACCCCAGCTGGTGGCCGCCAACGCGGCCAAGGATGCGCAGCAGTATTCCGACATGCTGGACTGGGGCCTGCGCCTGGTCGTGTTGCTGGCACTGCCGTGCACGATGGCCTTGCTCGTGTTCGCGCAGCCACTGGTCGCGTCCTTGTACGCGCGCGGCGCGTTTTCGGCCCATGACGTGCAGCAGACCACCTATGCCTTGATGGGATACGGCGCAGGTTTGATCGGCATTGTCGCCATCAAGGTGCTGGCGCCGGGCTTTTATGCCAGCCAGGACATCCGTACCCCGGTGCGCATCGCGATCATGGTGCTGGTCATCACGCAGCTGCTCAACATCGTGCTGGTACCTTTGTTCGCCCATGCTGGCCTGACGCTGGCCATCAGCCTGGGCGCGCTGATCAATGCCCTGGCGTTGTTGCGGGGCCTGATCCGGCGCGGCCGTTACACGCCGACGCCAGGATGGGCGGTTTTTGTATTCCAGGTCGTGGCGGCCACCGCCTTGTTGTCGGTGTTCCTGATGTGGTCCGCTGGCCAGCTGCGGTGGGTCGGCCCTTCGGTAAACGACCTGCAGCGGCTATTGACCTTGATCCTGATCATGTTCGTCTCGGCTGTGATTTACTTCGGCGCCTTGTGGGGCGCCGGGCTCAAGCTGCGCGACTTCGTGCGTCGCTGATCCGCGGCGCATGGATGCCTGGGTCTGGCGCGCGATGGAACCGGCCGGGGTTGGCAGGCACGGCCGTTCGGCGGCAAAATGCCGATGTGCGCGCCAACGCGCCTGACCGACGACCCCAAGAGACGTTCCATGCATCTGTCCTATGCCGTTCCCACGCCGCTGGAATTTTTCGCGACGCTGGTGCAAAGCGACGACGAGTTTCCGCTGCTGGAGGCGGCCGTGAGCCTGGCGCAGGACGAATACCCCGATCTCGATGTGCAGCGGGTGCTGGGCGAAGTCGATCAGCTGCTGGCCCGCGTCAAGCGGCGTATTCCGGCCGACGCGATTCCGCTGCACAAGCTGCGTGCCCTCAACCAGTTCTTCTTTCGCGACCTGAGTTTTCGTGCCAACGTCAACAATTACTACGACCCGGACAACAGCTACCTGAGCGTGGTGCTGCGGACACGCTGCGCGATTCCGATCTCGGCAGCGGTGTTGTGGCTCGAACTCGCGCAAGGTTTGGGCCTGGCAGCCCGTGGTGTCGGATTTCCCGGCCACTTCATGGTCAAGGTCAACCTGCCCCGGGGCCAGGTAGTCATCGATCCGCTCGACGGGCAGTCGCTCAGCCGCGAGCAGTTGTCCGAACTGCTCGAACCTTATCGCCGGCGCAGCGGGCTGGTGGATGAGTTCGAGGTGCCGCTGGGCTTGTACCTGCAAGCGGCGCCGCCGCGCGAAATCGTCGCGCGGATGTTGCGCAACCTCAAGGAGATTCACCGTACCCAGGAAGACTGGGGTCGGATGATTGCGGTGCAGGACCGACTGATCGTGTTGTTGCCACAGACATGGGAAGAGTTCCGCGATCGGGGGCTGGCGCATGCGGAGCTCGGGCACATGCCGCAGGCAGTGCAGGATCTGGAAACCTACCTGGCCAACGTCGACGAGGGGCTGGACATCGACGCGATCGCAGCGCGGGTGGCCGAGATGCGCAGGGCGCGCAGCGGCTGAACACGAGCGCGCTGCGAGGTACGTCCGTTGCACCCCCCACGGCCCGGCATACCAGGGCCCTGGATCAGCGTATGTCGACTGCCGCGCCGTCGCCGCTGGGCGCGATGGCACCGATCACATGCACGGTTTCGCCGCTTTCGCGCAAGGTTTGTGCCGTGCCATCGGCATGCGCCGCGTCCACCACCACCACCATGCCGATGCCGTTGTTGAAGGTACGGTTCATCTCGTGGTCGTCGATACCCGACGTCTGCTGCAGCCAGGCGAACAGCTCGGACCGCGGCCAGCTGCCCTTGCGCAGATGTGCTGCCATACCCTGCGGCAAGACGCGTGGGATGTTCTCAAGCAGACCACCGCCGGTGATATGCGCCAGCGCCTTGATCGGGTGTAGCGCAAGCGCGGCCAGCACCGGTTTGACGTACAGCCGGGTCGGCGCCATCAGGGCGGCGCGGAAATCCTGGCCGTCCAGCTGCGCGGGCAGTTTCGACTCGTCACGGGTCTGGCCGCTGCCGGCGACCCGGTCGATGCACCTGCGCACCAGGCTGAATCCGTTGGAGTGAACGCCGCTGCTGGACAGACCCAGCACCACATCGCCGGCCTGCACGTTTGCGCCGCTGAGGATCGCGGACTTCTCGACCACGCCGACCGCGAAGCCGGCCAGGTCGTACTCCCCTGGCGGGTACATGCCGGGCATCTCCGCCGTTTCACCGCCGATCAGCGCGCAGCCGGACAACTCGCAGCCACGCGCGATGCCGCCCACGACAGCCGCGGCGGTGTCGACATCGAGCTTGCCGCAGGCGAAATAGTCCAGGAAAAACAGCGGCTCTGCACCTTGCACCAGCACGTCGTTGACGCTCATAGCGACCAGATCGATGCCCACGGTGTCGTGCATGCTCCACTCGAACGCCAGCCGCAGCTTGGTGCCTACGCCGTCGGTGCCGCTGACCAGCACCGGTTCGCGGTACCGCTTGGGAACCTCGAACAGGGCGCCGAAGCCACCGATTCCAGCCAGCACCCCTTCGCGCATGGTCTTGCGGGCCAGCGGCTTGATACGCTCGACCAGGGCGTCGCCGGCATCGATATCGACACCGGCGTCCTTGTAGGACAGGGCAGAAGAGGGGGTGGCAGTGGTCATGGCGTCAGGGCGGTCGGCCGGCGCTGGTGCCAGCGGGCAGGGGTCGCCTCGGACCCCGATAGAATTTGCCCAGATTCTACGGGTTGACACCCGCTCGCTTGTATGGAGTTCACCTCAACCCAGAAATCTGCCGCCGCGTGGGGCGCGATTGCTGCTTTTGCCATCTTGTCCCTCTGGTTGCTTGCACCGGTCCTGACGCCCTTTGTCGTCGCCGCGGTGTTCGCATACGCGATCACGCCGCTGGTCGACCGGCCGCGGCTGCGCGGATCGGTCGACAGCTTTACCCAGGAGGCCGACCAGGTGCTGGGCCAGTACCTGCGCGGTCAGTTGCTGGTGATGCTGATCCTGGCAGCTTTCTACAGCATCGGACTGGCGCTGTTCGGTCTCGACCTGGCGCTGCCGATCGGTGTCTTCACCGGGCTGGCCGTGTTCGTGCCTTACCTGGGGTTCGGCCTGGGGCTGGTGCTGGCCACGCTGGCCGGCGTGCTCGAGTTTTCGGCCAACGCCGGGCCGGCCAAGGCGATCCTGATGGTGGGGGTGGTCTACGGTCTGGGCCAGATCATCGAGAGCCTGTACCTGACGCCGCGGCTGCTGGGCGAGCGCATCGGTCTGCATCCGCTGGTGGTGATCTTCGCGCTGCTGGCGCTCGGGCAGTTGCTGGGATTCGTCGGAGTGCTGATCGCGCTGCCGGTCAGCGCCGTGCTGCTGGTGGCCATCCGCCGAGCCTTCGGGTCATACCAGGACAGCGGTCTGTACAAGGGTGAGCCGGGGTGATCGGGCGGGCATGAAACAGATCGCGCTGGACATCGGCCTAGGCACCGGGGCGACGATGCAGAACTTCTTCCCGGGCCCGAACCTGCCGGCGTGGGAGCACCTGGGTCTGTGGCTGGGGCGCGGTGGTGCGCGGTCCACGCGCTCCCCGGTTCCGACCTACCTGTGGGGTGCCTCGGGCAGCGGCAAGACGCATCTGCTCAAGGCAGTACGCGAGGCCTTGCGCGAGCAGGGCGCCGTGGCCGGCTGGATGGATGCCAGCCTGCAGGAGCCGCCGGCGTTCTCGGAGACCTGGGCCGCGGTGTTGCTGGACGATGTGCATCTGTATACCGCCGCACAGCAGCAAGCCGCGTTCAATTGGTTCGTGCATGCCCAGACGCTGCAGCGCGCCGTGCTCGGAACCGGCGACCAGCCGCCCGCCGGTCTGCGCATGCGCGACGACCTGCGCACCCGGCTGGGATGGGGCCATGTGTTCGCACTCACCGTACTCAGCGAACCGGAGCGGCGTGCCGTTCTGCGCAAGGCCGCCGATGCGCGCGGCGTGTTCCTGGGCGACGAGGTCATGGACTTCATGCTGACCCGCTTCAGCCGCGACCTGCCCAGCCTGATGGAACTGCTGGACCTGATCGACGCCTATGCCATGCGAACCAAGCGCGCGATCACCGTACCGATGATCCGCGCCATGATGGAAGAGTCCTGAACCGATGAGCCTGTCCCCTTTGGCCCCCCGAGTCGATCCCGCTAGCGGCGTGCAGCGGGTGACGCTGTTCGACCTTGACCACACGCTGTTGCCGATCGATTCCGACCATGCCTGGGGGGTCTTCACCACCACGATCGGCTGGACCGACGCCAGGCATTTTGCGCGCCGCAACGAGGAATTCCTTGCCCAGTACCAGGCCGGCACGCTGGATATCCACGACTATGTGCGCTTCGCGACCGAGGCGCTGCGCCGACAAGGACCGGATGCGTCTCGCCAGGCCCACGCGGTGTTCATGGATCAGGTTGTGCGACCGGCGATCCGCGACGAGGCGCTGGCCCTGGTGCGCATGCACCGGCAGCGAGGCGACCAGATCGCGATCATCACGGCGACCAACGCCTTCGTCACGCGCCCGATTGCCGAGGCATTGGGTGTGCCCGAGCTGATTGCGGTGGAGCTGGAGGTCGATGATGGACCGGGTGGCAGCGGCTGGATCACCGGCGCCATCGCAGGCGTTCCGTCGGCGCGCGAGGGCAAGGTGCTGCGCTTCGAACAATGGCTGCACGCGCGCGCTCTGGACTGGGCGGACGTGGCCGTCACGTTCTATTCCGACTCCACGAACGACCTGCCGCTGCTCGAGCGAGCGCAAGAGCCAGTAGCGACGAACCCGGACCCGCGCCTGCGCGCGATCGCCCAGGCGCGCGGATGGCGCATACTGGACCTGTTTCCCTCTGCACCATGATCAAGAACTTCATCGACAAACTCCTGGGCAAGAAGCCCGCCGCCGCAGGTCACTCCGTGTTCGGCAAGCGCCGCGACGTGATGGCGGACGAACACAAGATCGATCCCGCCCTGGTCGACGACCGCGCCGCTACCGTCGTGCGCACGCTCAAGCAAGCCGGTTTCGAGGCCTATATCGTCGGCGGTGCGGTACGCGACCTGCTGGTTGGCCTGCGGCCCAAGGACTTCGACGTGGCCACCAATGCCACGCCCGAGCAGGTCAAGGGGCTGTTCCGTCGAGCGTTCATCATCGGGCGGCGTTTTCGCATCGTGCACGTGGTGTTCGGCCGGGGCCGCGAACACGAAGTGATCGAGGTCTCGACCTTTCGCGCCTACCTCGACAATGCCGTCGCCGGCCAGGTCAGCGGCAACGAACGCACCAGCAAGAACCAGCTGGCCAGCATGACCCATGCCGTCGACGCGAGCGGCCGGGTGCTGCGCGACAACGTCTGGGGCCCGCAGGACCAGGATGCAGCGCGGCGCGATTTCACGATCAATGCGATGTACTACGACCCGGAAACCCAGGTCGTCGTCGACTACCACGGCGGCATCAAGGATTCGACCAAGCGCGTGCTGCGCATGATCGGCGATCCGGCGCAGCGTTACCGGGAAGACCCGGTGCGTATCATTCGCGCGATCCGGTTCTCGGCCAAGCTCAAGGCGCTGGGTTTCACGATCGAACCCAAGACGGCGGCGCCGCTGGTGCCGATGAAGGCCTTGCTCGCCGACGTCCCGCAAAGCCGCCTGTTCGACGAAATGCTCAAGCTGCTGCAGACCGGGCATTCGCTGGCCACGATCGAGCAACTCCTTGCGCTGGGCCTGGGCAAGGGCATCTATCCGCTGCTGGACCTGGTGGTCGAGCGTGCCGAGCAGCCGTTTGTCCGCGCTGCGCTGCAGGACACCGATCGCCGGGTTGGCGAAGGCAAGCCGGTGGCGCCGAGCTTCCTGCTCGCTTGCGTTTTGTGGTCCGACGTGCGTGATGGCTGGAGTCAGCGCATGGTCGAACCCGCGCGCCAGCCGCCGTTCCCGGCGCTGCAGGATGCGATCGACCAGGTGTTCTCCGAGCGCATCGGCGATGTGTCGGGCGGCGGCCGCCTGGCCTCCGACATGCGCGAGATCTGGATGATGCAGCCGCGGTTCGAGAAGCGGGTCGGCAGTTCCGCCTTCAGCCTGGTGGACCAGCCGCGGTTTCGCGCGGCGTTCGACTTCATGCGCCTGCGTGCCGACACCGGCGAGATCGAGGAGGTGCTGGCCGACTGGTGGCAGGAGTTCAGCATGGCCAACGACGCCTTGCGCGCCGATATGGTCGAGCAGGTGCGCGCAGAGCAGGGCCGCAAGGTGACCCGCGCGCCGCGGCCCGCGCGCAACCGGCCGGCGCAGTTGCCCGACACCGATAGCCAGGACGCCGACGCGCCCAAGTCCGACGCAGCCGACGCAGCCGACGCAGTCGATGCAGCCGATGCGAACGACGCGTCAACTGCCGCCGACGCACCGCGCAAGCGCCGGCGTCGCCGCCGCCCCGGCGGCGCCAAACCGGCTGGTGGCGCGGACAACCCGAGCGGACAGTGAGCCGCCCAACCGTTCGCACAACGCACACCGCAGTGGTCCGCGCAGGGTAAGCGGATGAGCCCCGCGCAGCGCGAGCCGGTTGTCGCCTATATCGCGCTAGGCGCCAACCTCGGCGATGCCGTGGCGACGCTGCGGCGCACCATCGACGCGATCGGTGCTCTGGAGCAGCTCGAACTGCTGCGCCACTCCAGCCTGTACCGCAGTGCGCCGGTCGACTCCAGCGGGCCGGACTACATCAACGCCGTCGTGTGTGTGCGAACCACGGGCACGGCTTACGACCTGTTGAAGGGTCTGCAGCAGCTCGAGCAAGCGGCGCTGCGCGAGCGCCCCTACCGCAATGCGCCGCGCACGCTCGATCTGGATCTGCTGCTGTTCGGCGATGGCACGATCCACAGCGCCACGCTGGAGATTCCGCATCCGCGCATGAACGGCCGGGCCTTCGTGCTGGTGCCGCTGGCGCAAATCGCACCTGAGCGGGTCACGCCGGCGGCCTTGCAGGCGGTCGCCGGCCAGGCATGCGAACGCCTGACCGACCCGGCTTGACCACGACGGGGCCGTCCCGGCTGTCGTACGACACGGACGCCATGCCTGCCGAGAATTTTGAAAACCATCTCAGCTTCATCCGCCAGGCACAGCGGCTCATGGACGTGTTGCGCATCGGCCATACCGCGCAGGGACGGCGCGAGAGCACAGCCGAACACACCTGGCGTGGAACTGCGCGCCGGACAGATGTCGCTGCACCACCTGCGCACGATCCGCGGCTCTGGGGGCAACCCCTGGGCCCGGCGCCGAGTGGGTTACGCCATTCGCTACGTGCTGGCCCACCTTCGCCACGTGTGACATGAAGATAGCGCGCTGCTGGTGCGAGGCCGCGACCCCTGCGGGCACTTTCTGCCCGATCAGCCGCCGTTGGGCGAGGACGACCCCGCCACCATGCCGGTACCCCGCGCATTCGTCAGCGGCGCATCGAGCCATTCACCTTGCACTAGAGAGTTGTTGGTAAGGAGAACGTCCACATGCATGTCACTATCACCTCCAAACGGCAAGTCACCTTTCCCGCGGCTGTCCTGGATGCACTGGGAGTCAAGCCTGGCGACCGATTGGAGCTTCGACCCGGCCCTGATGGTTACCTGCTTCGGGCGAAGCGGGTGGACCACAGTCGCCTGGCGCCCTTGAAAGACAAGTTGTCGAAGCGCGCCGCCGCTTTCAATATTCACACCTTCCGGGAGCAGTCGCATGACCGCGCGCTACGGGATTGACACCCCCATACTTGTCCGGCTGACCACCGGCGAGCCAGCGCGGGATTTTGAGGAAACCGTTGCCGTGCTGATACGCATGGTCGAAACCGAGCACGTGGCCCTGTTTGCCAGCAACATGGTCATCGGCGAGGCCTATATGGCCATGCAACACCACTACGAAGTTGACAAAGCACAGGCCAAGGCCGGTTTGCGCAGTGTGTTGACCAGCGGCTTGGTGGCCCCGGTGGGCGGCGATGCGGTGCTGGATGCCCTGGCCACAAACCGTGGCTGTGGCCTGCTCGACAGACTGATTGCCTTGCAGTACAGCGGCGACGGGCTTGGCACATTGACGCTCGACCGAAAGATGGCCAGCTTGCCCGATGTAATGCGCGTGTCAGGCAAGATGCCAAGCCGGTAGACGACGCTCATGACCGAGTGAAGTGCATTGTTCGTGGCGGCGGATGTGGCGTGCGGGTTTTTGGGGGCGGCCGCAGCGGCGGATGCGCTCGCTGCTTGGCGAAGCCGGTGCGCATCCCGCCGGCCTGCAGGTGTGCCGCACACGGATGAAATCGGTCGGGAAGGCGGAAGCGTTGATGCTGCTGCGCTTCGACCGGGAATGGAACCCGGATGCCAACGTCTATGCTCGGCATGCCATGGTGTCAGGGCTCACCGTCCTGGACCGCCTCATGCACCGATCAACCTTGCTGGAGTTCGAAGGACGCAGCTACCGACTCAAGGAGGCAGCAGCACGCATGGCGCGCGACACATCAAACCACTGATAATTCATCGTCCTGCCTGGAGGAATTTGACTGGCCAAGGGTGGGGGAATTTGAAGTGGCCATCGGAAGGTTTGACGGCGGCCGCCGCCGATGGTGGCCACGGCGCGGTGCATGGCTTGGGTGATTTGAATGGAACCTCCAGGGTGTGCGTTGTGCGATGACCTCACTGTGCCGGGTGGGTGGCGCCAA
>Ga0105046_10017602_pt1 | contig 10926 bp, 7 predicted proteins | sample MAT03_FD_78385 | JGI IMG/M metagenome (GOLD analysis project Ga0105046, IMG submission 78385) | Freshwater microbial communities from Lake Fryxell liftoff mats and glacier meltwater in Antarctica - MAT-03 (megahit assembly) | ecosystem: Environmental > Aquatic > Freshwater > Ice > Liftoff...
GAGGCTTTGATTGCAAGGATATGTTAGTCAGAATAGCCCAAAACAAAAGCATAAGGTTGCCGTTTTCACCCTGTTAATTCGATACTATCAAAGAGAAAACTGCTGGAAGACTGTCAAAAATTACCCAATGGAACGATTTTAACTTATGGATCCTTATGGTTTTGCTGCCTTAAACCCTCAATCCAACGTTCCAGATCGCGTGGCCAAGGCATTTCGAACTTCATAACCTCGCCCGTCGTTGGATGGACAAACCTTAGGGTAGATGAGTGAAGAGCCTGCCGAGGTGCGTGGGATTTGTCTTGCTTTTTAGGCCCTTTGCCTCCGTTCCAAGCCTTCCAGTAGATCAAATCACCACAAATCGGATATCCTGCTTCTGAGAGGTGAATTCGAATCTGATGCGTCCGTCCGGTCTCTAGCTTACACTCGACAATGCTGTATTCTCCGATTGATTCGATTGGACGAACATGAGTAATTGCACGCTGGGCTCCTTCCGCATTGGGAAGTCCTGTACTACCGCGATGCCCATCGCCACGATCTCGAATTAGTTGGTTATCGAACGTTTGAGCTGTAGGATGCCCCTTGACGACGGCGAAATAACGACGATCGATCGCATGTTTCCGGAAAGACTGCCCCAATAGTGTTGCGGTTCGTCGGGTTCTGGCAAAAATCATTAAACCGCTTGTGTCGCGATCCAATCGATGCACTGCAATAATATTCAATCGTGAAGCCAAAGACTCTGCCGCCGCTGCCAGTCTTTGAAGGTCTCTCGGACCTTTTCGCTTATTCTGACCGATATCTTCCTTTGGAACCCCACGTGCTTCGAGTCTCGATTCGAGACGTCGCTTACGCAGAAAGTGAGAGAGAGCAAGAGGTATTAGTTCCTCAAGCGTTGGTTGCAACTGTCGTCGCTTCTTCCGCATGCGTTGTTCTTCGAAATGCCGGACCGATGTAATTCCTGCAGGCTTTTCCACAACAATGATCTCGTCGTCAACGAACACCAATTTCAAGGAGTCGGCGCTGACGGGCTTTGGCAACGCAGTCTTCCAAATCTTCAGCGTGTCTTTGGAGGTCAGCCGCCGTGAGGGGTCCAAACAGAGGTTTCCATTTACTTGAACATGTCGATTAAGAACCAGTCGACGCGACTCACCCCAGGATTCTACGGAGGATAACTTCTTCAAGACCGCAGCTAGCGTCTGACCGCTATCGGTCTCCGATATAGCATATGTTTCATAGGTTGGACTACTCATCCCTAGATCATAATCAAATCACCACTATTCTTTAAGAGTTGTTTCTCATTCATGGGCTTGTTAATCTCAAGATTGCCAAATTGGTTACAATGTTTAAGTAATAATTGATTGACTCAGTCATTTCCGCAACGCCTAACCCAATAGAACTGCCAAGATCCATGCCAGGCCGCGTTTGGACTTACCAAAAAACTACTGAAAAGTACAACCTAAAGCTTAGTAATCGCGTTTCCGCCAGGCTGGCTGATCATCAAATTCGAATTGCTATCGGAGCAGTGTCGCTAAACTACCGCGACTTGATCGCGCTCAAGAACAAAGCGGGGCGGAATGTGGATGGCCGTGTTCCGGCATCGGATGGTGCTGGACGCATTGTCGAAGTGGGCTCCGCCGTTAGACAATGGAAGGTGGGCGATCGAGTCGCCGGTTGTTTTTTCCAAAGCTGGCAGTCGGGGCGTTTTGAAATGCGTCACCATAAGCAGGACCTTGGTGGGACAATCGATGGTATGTTGGCTGACGAGGTCATTCTTGATGAAAACGGAGTTATCACTGTACCGTCCTTTATGACAGACCATCAAGCGTCGACGTTACCGTGTGCCGCTTTAACAGCATGGTACTCTTTGGTGGTAAGAGGAAATCTCGCTTATGGAAGTACGGTTCTGGTTTTAGGAACTGGTGGGGTTTCTGTTTTTGCTTTACAGGTTGCCCACGCACATGGTGCAAAGGTCTTTGTCACTTCAAGCAGCGACTCCAAACTGATTCGTGCAGAACGTCTCGGGGCATGGCAAACCGTAAACTATCGTAGTAACGCCGACTGGGACAAAGCGGTGTTAAAAGCGACCGATCAAATGGGAGTCGATCACGTCATCGAAACTGGTGGCCCGGGAACGCTTGAGAAATCAATGAATTGTGTCGCCGCTGGAGGTCAGATTGCGCAGATCGGCGTTCTAACGGGATTTGGGCCGCCGACGACAAGCCTTTTTCCGCTGGTCGCCCGCAACGTTAGGCTTGACGGAATCTACGTCGGTCACCGAGAGGCATTCATTGCGATGAATCAGTTTTTTGAACAAAAGAAGATTCAGCCGGTGATCGATCGGGTTTTTTCATTCGACGATGCCCCTGCTGCTTTTGATTACTTGGAAAGTGGACAACACTTTGGGAAAGTTGTCATCTCAAACGAAGGAAACAATATGTCATGATCAACGAGCAAACACTTCAGCAGATTCATCAAACATACGGTGTCGAAAACTGGGGAGCTGGATATTTTAGTGTTAATACCCTGGGTAACATGGTCGTTCACCCAACGCCTGCCTCCAGCGAGCAAATTGCTTCGGGTCTAACAAATGCATCAACAAATGGAATCGATTTAAAAAGGCTTGTGGATGAGCTCGTCTACGAAAAAGGAATGCAACTTCCGCTTACGCTTCGATTTCCACAAATCCTAACGAATCAGCTGCGGAAGCTGTCGGATGCTTATCAAGAGGCGATTAAGCTTTTTGAATATAAAGGGCAACATTACCCTGTTTTTCCGATGAAGGTGAATCCTCGCAAAGAAGTTGTTGAAGCGTTCCTTGCCGATAGTTCTCGCTGCCGTGTTGGATTGGAATGTGGATCGAAACCCGAATTGTTCGCAGCCGTTGCGATGGACCAAGCTTCCGAATCACTATTGATATGCAACGGATTTAAAGACGAGAGTTTTTTGCGTTTAGCGACACTTGCGATGAAAGGTGGCAAGCAAGTTGTCATTGTTGTCGAAAAATTGAACGAACTCAAAATGCTGCTTCGTGTTGCGGCTGAAACGAAATGGTGCCCCTATATCGGATTGCGAGCCAAGCTCTATTCACGGGGCTCTGGGAAATGGGCTTCCTCAGGGGGAGACTCCGCGAAATTCGGATTGACGACTTCCGAGATTATGCAATGCATCCGGTTGCTTCATGAGCATAAGGTCGAAGACAAATTTAGATTGTTGCACTTTCATATTGGCTCGCAGATTACTGACATTAAGCGTGTCAAGAATGCGATGAAAGAGGCTGCACGTGTTTACGCAAAGATCTATCAGCTCGGCTTTAAAGTCCAGTACCTCGACATCGGTGGCGGCTTGGGGGTCGACTATGACGGTTCAAAGACCCGCTTCGAATCTTCAATGAACTATACCGTACAAGAGTTCGCTAACGATGCGGTATATCAAGTTTTGGCCGTTTGCGATGAAGAGGAAGTTCCTCATCCGCATCTCGTCACCGAGAGTGGGAGGATGATGACCGCTTACCATACGGTCCTTGTAACGTCGATCAGAGATGAAATCGAAACGTTTGCAGATGACGAACCGGAAGTCACAATTGACGAGGATGATCCCGCGGTCATCACAGAACTGAAGTACCTTTGTGACGAAATCAACGGCAAGAACTACGTAGAGTACCATCACGATGCACTGGAGCATAAAGACCAATTGCATACGCAATTCAATCTCGGAATGATCAGCCTCGAAGATCGCGCGAAAGGCGAAGTGCTTTTCTGGGAAGTCTGCGCTCGGGCATTGAAAGAATCAGAAGCATCACGGTTTCCTGACGAAGAGTTTGAGGATGTGAAACGAGTCCTAGCAGCTAAATTTTTGTGCAATTTTTCGTTGTTTCGCTCGGCTCCTGATTCTTGGGCAATCGGCCAACTGTTCCCGATTGTCCCATTGCATCGATTGCACGAAACAAAAAAAGACTTCGCGACGTTGGTCGACGTTACTTGCGACTCCGATGGTAAGATTGACAAGTTCGTCGATCTCAAGGATGTCAAGGAAACGCTTGAACTGCCCGAATTTCGTGAGAACGAAGACTATTTTCTCGGGATTTTTTTGGTAGGGGCTTACCAAGAAGTCATGGGAAGTCACCATAATCTTTTTGGGATGCCTAATGAAGCTCAAGTCGTAATTGAAAAGGACGGCAGTCACACAATCACAAGGCTTGTTCCCGGTAGCGAAATTCATGACATGGTGAAGTTTGCACGGTATGATAGGGAGGAGCTAGTCAAGCAGTTCGAGGTCAGGCTCAAGAAACAGGTGGCTAACGGTCATTTGGCCGAACCCGAGGCTGCAATAGTCCTTGGGCAATACAGAGCCGCTGCTGCCTGGAATACATATTTGGAGTAGTGCTCGTGTTGAAAACAAATGGAATACAAGTGGATACGTCCCGCTGGATTCCTAAGGGTCCTTCCGTGAATAGCCCCAAAGTCGCCTGCTCTGTGAAAGAGCACCACTTTCGCGGAGTGAAAGGCGACACTGATCGTCCGAACTATCCTAAGTGGGCATCGGGAGGAAATACAAATCTTCTAGGACTACCTGCCTTCGTATTGACTTTCCTGGTAATCGTTTGCCTGTCTTGTCACGCTTGGGGAGCACAACCGCCAGATCCTGCTCCTGCTTTGCCTGTCGAGAATGCGCCAGCCAACGATGGATATTGGATTAAAGTCAGGTTTCCGCTAACTGAAGCAGACAGTCAGAGTTTCAAGGCCCGAATCCAACAGATTAGTGAACAATCGGTTGCGGCGAAGCGACCTATTGTCGTTATTGAGTTTGTTAGGCGAGACAACAACAACGCTGAGGCTGCAGATCTCGTCGTGAAAACCGAACCGGTCGGTCGTGGTACTGAGTTCGAGCGGGCCTTGGCGATGGCGAGATTTCTCGTTAGTCCGACGGCCGTAAGATGTCGAACCATCGGATACTGCTCGAGCGATTTAGAAGGGCACGCCGTTTTAGTAGCTCTTGCATGCGAAGAGATTGCTGTATCATCGAAGGCGAGCATGGGACGGATTGCGATCGATGAATCGGTTTTCGATGGGGTCGTCTTGGATGCTTATCAAGCCATTGCGAAGCGACGTCAAAACATTCCGCTGGATGCTGTCAAATCGATGTTGGATCGCGAATCAGGTCTATACCGCGTGGAACAGCTTGACGGTCAGATCGTTTTTGTTTCTCAAATTAACCTTGACGAAAAATCGAAGTCGGGCGATATCCGAACAGAAGACCAAATCACTATCGCGGGACAGCTAGGTAATTTCTCTGGTCAGGAAATGCGGAAGTGGTTGTGGATTCGACAACTCGTTCAATCCGACGCGGAACTGAAAGAATCTCTGGGAGCTGATCGTTGGGTCATCGGAGGTGATTCGCTGATCGTTGGGCCTCGCAAACCAGGGGTAGTAGAGATACATGGCGTTGTTACGGAAACAACAGTGAACCGTTGGATGCGAGCGATTGATGAAGTGCTCCAAGTTGGCCAAGTGAATCTGCTTTTTGTCGATATTCAGACTCCTGGGGGAGACCTCACGCAAAGTCTTCGGCTGAGTGAATACCTCGCCGATTTGGTGGAATCCAAAGTAGAGACGATCGCATGGGTCAATGGTGAAGTCCTCGGAGATGGTGTTCTCATCGCGATGGCGTGTGATCAGATGTATTTGAAGCCTAATTCGATTCTCGGAGGTCCTGGTGAAGCAAGTATTGGGCGGGCTGATGTGGAATCGTACGCTACTAATTGGGAAGACCTAGCTAAACGCGTTCAGCGAACTTCAGGTGAGTTATATTCGCTTCTTTCTCCTACAGTTTTAATCAATGAATTTCAGAACGAAAATGGCCGAAAGGAAGTGGGTACAGAATCGATCTTTTTTGCCAACAACGCCCACCCGAATTGGAAGACAATCGGAGTTGTCAAAGTCGATAGTGGAATGGTTGCTGATGAGGTGATCCGAAGGCGTTGGGCGAAGGGACTCGAAAATAGTCTTGTCGACCTATCAACCGTCTGGGGGATTACCGACCTACCAGCTCCCAAACGCTCAAGCCAGATCGAACAACTTGTGCAGCGGTTCGCAGGTCAGGAATGGTTGGCCACCTTGCTCTTGATCGCATCGTTCTCGTTCATCACCAAAGAGTTCGCCACTCCAGGAATGGGTGTTCCTGGGTTTTTAGCTTTGGTCTGCTTCTCGCTGTTCGTTTGGATGAAGGTTTTAGGTGGGACTGTTGAATGGCTTGAAATCATTTTAGTATGCGCTGGGTTACTGTGTGTTGCCTTCGAGATCTTTGTGTTGCCTGGCTTTGGCATCTTCGGTTTTGGCGGGCTGATTCTAATGATTTCGGGAATTGTCCTGGCCAGCCAAACTTATGTAATTCCGACCAATGAGTACCAGTGGAGATCGACTGCTTGGCATACTTCTCAAGTTGCAATCGCCTGTCTCTCGGTCTTTGCGATGCTTTACTGGATGAAAGATCATCTGGAGCAGCTACCTTTCTTTCGGTGGTTAAAACTAGAGCCACCCATCGCCGAAGACCCGTCTGACCCAGATTCGGACCCCTTAAAGGCGATGTTGGGCCAAATTGGTGTCACTACGACTATGTGTACGCCCTATGGAAAGGCGAAGATTGCTGGTGGCTATTTTGATGTTCACAGTCAAGACGGCTTGCTTGGAAACGAGACTGCTGTAAAAGTCATTGGTGTATTTGGCAAGTCAATGGAAGTCATTCGAGTCGAACAATCTTAACATGACTGAAATGACATGGTTTTTAATGGAAAGTCTTCGTCTGCATGCGTTTGGTAACACTGTCGAAAGTTGGATTCACCTACCGGAAACCGTCATTGCTTGAGGATATCGACTTAGCCATCGATAGCGGCCAACGAATCGGTCTGCTCGGACGAAACGGTGCTGGTAAATCAACCCTGATGAAGATTCTTGCTGGTGAGATTCAGCCGGACCATGGTGAGCTACGTCGCGGGCCGAAGCTAAAGGTCGCTCGTCTGATCCAGGAAGTTCCCACGTCATCTGGCCAGAATATCTATGAAATGGTTTCCGAGGGACTTAGAGCGTCACCGTCAGATGATGCCTTCCATGATACCGAGCATTGGAAAGAAGAAGCCGCCATCCACAAAACGCTATCCCGCATGGAGCTTGACGGAGAAGCCTCCTTTGATTCCCTATCGGCAGGAATGAAGCGCCGCGTCCTGCTCGCTCAAGCCATAGTCGGCGAACCCGATCTTCTTTTGTTGGACGAACCAACCAACCACTTGGATATCGAGTCAATCCTATGGCTGGAAGGATTTTTGAAAGGCTTCTCTGGGTCGCTTCTGTTCGTAACCCACGATCGATATTTCCTTCAATCGCTAGCAACGCGAATTTTGGAAGTTGATCGTGGCAAGTTATTCGATTGGGAATGTGACTATCCAACCTTCCTTAAACGGAAAGAAGACGCATTAAATGCGCAAGAAAAGCAAGAGGCACTTTTTGATAAACGACTTGCCGCCGAAGAAGTGTGGATCCGACAAGGTGTCAAAGCGCGACGAACTCGGAATGAAGGCCGTGTACGTGCTTTGGAATCGATGCGTCTGGACCGTGCATCGCGTCGCAATAAACAAGGTACCGCTCGTATCAACTCCGTCGAAGCTGAAAAGTCGGGACAATTGGTAATGGACATCAACGAGGTATCTTTCAGCTATGGCGATCGCAAAATCATCGACAACTTTTCGACCACGATTATGCGAGGCGATAAGATCGGAATCGTAGGCCCCAACGGTGCAGGAAAAAGTACTTTATTAAAGCTCCTACTGCGTCAGATCGAACCCGAATCCGGTACGTTGAAAGTGGGAACAAAAGTTGAACTGCTTTACTTCGACCAGCTTCGCGAGCAAATTGACGGTGATAAGTCCGTCGCGTTCAATGTTGCCGATGGTGAAGAGAAACTGCTGATTGACGGGAAGCCCAAGCATATCTTTAGCTACCTGCAAGATTTTCTTTTCACACCCGACAGATCCCGTGACTTAGCAAAATTCCTTTCCGGCGGTGAACGGAACCGACTTTTGTTGGCACGGCTGTTCCGACATTCGTCGAACCTTTTGGTCCTTGACGAACCCACTAACGATCTTGATGCTGAGACTTTGGAGCTCTTGGAAGAGCTGGTTGCTAACTACGAGGGAACTCTTTTACTAGTTAGTCACGACCGAGCATTTTTGAATAACGTTGTTACAACCATACTCGCAGTAGATGGTTCGGGATCCGTAAAAGAGTATGGTGGTGGTTACGACGATTACCAGCGTGCAAAAGCGGCAGAAGACAAGAAGGCTTTAGAGGATGACGCATCCCTATCAAATGCGGACGGGAAAGGCTCCAATTCATCGAGTGCAGGCGTCGGTGCAGCAACAGTCGCGGCGACAGCAGTGGTCAAGCTAAGTTTCAAAGAGAAGAAGGAGCTGGATGAAATGCCCAAGAAGATACAGCTACTGGAGGCAGAACAATCCACGCTTCACGCAAAGATGGCAGATCCTAACTTCTTTAAGCAACCTGCAGCCAAGCTAACCGAGTCGACCGCTCGCCTAACTACCGTCGAACAACAGCTCGCAAAGCTCTACGGTCGATGGGATGAGCTGGAATCGAAACGTAACGGTGCGGCCTAGGGCTTTTCGTCGTCGATTCAGACCCAAAAAAGTAACGCTCGCTCATCGATCTGTGTGGGCTATAGATGAATAATCATTGCAATCGCTTCAATCGTATCAAGCAATGTTCGATTAGTTTATTAGATTACTAGTCCTTCGAGTTTAACTTAGTATTAGGCAGATCAAGAAATCAAAAACAACGCTCTTTTTGGCGGAATATTTTGACATTTAACCTAGTGTGACCTAGTTTTCCAAAGGAGAGGTTTTCCCAACCATTCCTATTGTCTGCTGATAATGTCCCTTGTTCCTCTCGAGTTCTTTCCAATGGTTGCAGCAACAGAATCCTATCGACGCTTGGCTTGCGCGTTTCAAGTTCTGAACTTCGAGCACTTTGCTTCAGAGCTTTCACCCTACGCGATCGCAAGCGACGACTTCAAATGGATCGATTTTGCAGTCAGCACAGACGACCGACTTGCATTTTCTCGAGATGTTTTTTTTCAGTCGATGTGTCACGTAGAGAGTGCTCTCTCAGAGGCGGACGAAACAAGCGTGCCAATAGAGTCGCAGATCCTGCGCGAAATTGAAGACCTTATTCAACTTGTACAGTCGGCACGATGCAGCAATGGGAAAGGATCGCCCGAGCATCTGCCACATAGCAAGTGTAAAACGGACCAAATTCTCCAAAGCGTGCGCTAGCTTGGTCGTACCGCATGGTATAAACAATGTCTTTCAAGTATTGTGGGTTCTTAGCCCAAAGCGTTACGCCCCATTCCCAATCGTCTAGCCCGACTGATGCGGTTACTAGCTGAGTAACGCGACCACCAAAGGCCATTCCGCTCTGGGCATGCTCTGCCATCATTTCTGTTCGTTGCGAGAATGGTAAGAGAAACCAATTGGCTCCGACATTTCGCGACTTGTTCATCGGATAGAAGCACATCGCAGGCCACTGCGGAAACTCGGGTGCAAGCCTTTGGGCTAGCATCATCGGTAGTCGGTTTTCATAGGCGGATACTTTCGCCTTAAACGCCGGGGATTCCTCGGTCTCTCCGGTGCGGAGTAACTTCTGAGCGTACTGCTCTTTAGTTGGAAGGTATTCGCTAACTTCAGAAACTGAAACAAATGAATAGGTCGCTTCGATGGCGGCTCCCAACGGACCGCTGATCAGCCTTTGGTGAACCCGATCGATCTTGAGCGGGTCCGGCGACATCATCACCAATCCAAAGTCAGCCTTATGCCCGCTGACAACAAAGCTCTGAAAACGTTCGGGTCGATCGGATTCAATTGGATTCATCGCCGATTCAAAGGCAGCAACCCCGCGAGAAAGCAAATCCTTGTCGCTCAACATCGGATTCAAAACGGCCCGATTCCAGCGATAGAAGTAATGGCCGCAATGCCATCCTTGGATGGGTGCTAAAGATGGTTCCGGAATATCTGCTAAGCGATGCGGGGAGCTCATAAACAATCTTTATCTATCGGGTAATCAAACTGACTGGACTCAAGTGTAACGCATATCACAGTCCAATGGCTATGGCTGCAATGAGAACAATAGTGACGCCTTCCCCGGCCCTGACGGGCCGACCCTCCCAGAGGGAGGGTAACGTTCCCCTACCTTCGGGAGGGTCGAGCGAAAGCGAGGAGAGGGCAGGCGCAACCCACCCATAGACTCGAGATTGCATTTTACCTAATCTCATTCCATTGCGAGTGAACTGTGCGACAATTTACGACTTACAGACTTGATCCATACTTGACAAGAACCATACTTGACGAGAACCAAATGCCTCTTACACTTTGATTGTCGTGGTCAATCTTCCAAACATCGCGATTAATTGAAAAGTGCTGCGGCTGTGGCGAAATGGCAGACGCGCTAGCTTGAGGTGCTAGAGCCCGCAAGGGTGTGGAGGTTCGAGTCCTCTCAGCCGCACTTTTATAATGTTTGATATAGATTAGGGTCTACAAGACGATTGACAATAGTGCTGTAATGAGGTTACAGTATAGAGAGCTCTTGGTGACGAAGTGTTTGAACTCGATAGCACTTCGCGAACAGGGAACTCCGGTGTAATTCCGGGACGGTCCAGCCGCTGTAAGCTATCGGCAAACGGTTTTTAAATTGTTTGCAGGAATTGATTTCTTCCAATGAAGTGCCATTGCTTTTAATTAAGTGAGAAGGCTTCGAATCAGTTTTGATAGTAAGTCAGAAGACCTACCACGGGTGATGGTAGATACGTGCCTTCTCGGATTGAGGCTTCTATCGCAAAGAGGATGGATGTGAGGCTATTTGAAGCTTAGCC
>Ga0105046_10017603_pt1 | contig 10926 bp, 8 predicted proteins | sample MAT03_FD_78385 | JGI IMG/M metagenome (GOLD analysis project Ga0105046, IMG submission 78385) | Freshwater microbial communities from Lake Fryxell liftoff mats and glacier meltwater in Antarctica - MAT-03 (megahit assembly) | ecosystem: Environmental > Aquatic > Freshwater > Ice > Liftoff...
CATGTCGACGTCGTTGAACGTGGTCAGCATCGCGGCGGTGTCTTGCGCTTCCTTCAGGCGGCGCGCGATGGTCTGGCGGATGCGGGTCATGCGCACGCGCTCGGTCTGGCGGTTTGCGTTGCCGCTGGCGACAGGCGCGCTGGCGGCGGGCGCAGGAGCGGGGGCAGCAGCCGGGGCAGGCGTGGACTTGGCGGTCTCGGCCGCGGCAAGCACGTCTTCCTTGGTCAGGCGGCCATCCTTGCCGCTGCCCTTGATGCTGCTGGGATCGAGCCCGTGTTCGAGTACCAGGCGGCGCACGGCGGGCGACAGGCTGACCGGTTCGCCGCTGCCTGGTTGCGTGCCCGTGACCGGTGCGCTGGCGACCGGGGCGGGGTCAGCCTTTGCCGCTGCAGCAGCCGGAGCCGTGGCAGGGGCAGGGACCGGAGCAGGGGCAGCGGTCGGAGCAGGTGTTGCGGTGGGCGCAGCCGCGCTGCCCGCCGCCTCGATCACCGCGAGCAACGCGCCGACCTGTACGGTATCACCGGCGGCAAACATCTGCTGGCCCATCACGCCTGCCGATGGCGCAGGCACTTCGACCGCCACCTTGTCGGTTTCGAGGCTCGCAATCGCTTCATCGGCGGCGACCGGATCGCCGGGTTGCTTGAGCCACTCGCCGATGGTGGCCTCGCTGATCGATTCGCCCAGCACGGGCACTTTGACTTCGATGCTCATAATATCAGACCCTATTTCCAGGCTCCCGCGCACGCGAGAGCACGCTTGTCGGTTGGCGCGGTTCAGCTCTTGCGCTGCCGGCGGATTTCGTTGCGGACGTTGTGGCCGAGCGCATCTGCGATCAGTGCGCCCTGTTCGGCCTTGTGGCGCGTGGCAAGACCGGTGGCGGGAGATGCCGCCGCGACGCGGCCCGCATACCGCGCACGGCTGGGGCCGACACCGGCGTCAGCGAGGCATTCCTCGATAAACGGCTCGACGAAGAACCAGCCGCCGTTGTTGCGCGCCTCTTCCTGCGCCCAGACCACCTCTTCCACATTGACCATGCGCTTGAGGCGGGTGGTCAGCGGCTCGCCGGGGAAGGGATAGAGCTGTTCCAGCCGGATGATCGCGGTGTCGGTATCGCCTGCCGCATCACGCGCCTCGATCAGATCGAACGCGACCTTGCCCGAACACAGCACCAGCCGCTTGATATGCTTGTCCTCGGGCTGTCCGGGGTCCGAAAGAATACGCATGAAATGGCTGTTGACGTCAAAATTACCCGCTTTTGAGACCGCCATCTTGTGCCGCAGCAGCGACTTGGGGGTCATGATGATCAGCGGCTTGCGGAATGGCCGGTGCATCTGGCGGCGCAGCACGTGGAAGTAATTGGCCGGCGTGGTGATGTTGCACACCTGGATATTGTCACCTGCGCACATCTGCAAGAAGCGTTCGAGCCGCGCCGAGCTGTGTTCGGGACCCTGGCCCTCCATGCCATGCGGCAACAGCAGGACCAGCCCGTTGGCGCGCAGCCACTTGGCCTCGCCGCTGACGATGAACTGATCGATCATGATCTGTGCACCATTGCCGAAATCGCCAAACTGCGCTTCCCACAACACCAGGGTCTTGGGATCGGCCATGGCAAAACCATATTCAAAGCCCAGCACGCCATATTCGGACAGCGGGCTGTCCAGCACCTCGAACCGCCCGTGGGGCACCTGCTCGAGCGGCAGATAGCGTCCGCCGGTATTCTGGTCGATCCACACCGCGTGGCGATTGCTGAACGTACCGCGGCCTGAATCCTGGCCCGAAAGCCGAACACCATAGCCCTCCGACACCAGCGACCCGAAGGCGAGCGCCTCACCGGTGGCCCAGTCGAAGCCTTCGCCCTTGTCGAACATATCGCGCTTGGCATCGATCACCCGGCGCAGCGTCTTGTGGACCTCATGGCCTTCGGGGATGGTGGTCAGCGTGCGGCCAAGGCTTTCGAGCAGCTTCTTGTCGATACCGGTATCGACATTGCGCCGCGCGCCTTCGGGGTCTGCGGGCATATGCAGCCCCGACCAGCGACCGGCGAACCAGTCGGCCTTGTTGGCCTTGTAGTTCTTGCCCGCCTCGAACTCGATTTCCAGCGTGTCCGAAAACGTCGTCGCGCTCGAATCGATCCAGTCCTGCGTCACCAGCCCTTGCGCGATCAGCCGGTCACCGTAGATCTTGCTGACGCGCGGGTGCTGGCGGATCTTGGCGTACATCAACGGCTGGGTGAAACTGGGCTCGTCGCCCTCGTTGTGGCCAAAGCGACGATAGCACCACATGTCGATGACCACATCGCGGTGGAAACGCTGGCGAAAATCGATCGCCATCTTGCAGGCAAAGGTCACCGCTTCGGGATCGTCGCCGTTGACGTGCAGGATCGGGGCCTGCACCCCCTTGGCGACATCCGACGGATAGGGCGAGGATCGCGCAAATTGCGGGCTGGTGGTAAAGCCGATCTGGTTGTTGACGATGAAGTGCAGGCAGCCGCCGGTGTTGTAGCCGCGAATCCCCGAAAAGCTCAGGCACTCCCAGACGATGCCTTGCCCTGCGAACGCAGCATCGCCGTGGAGCAGTACCGGCAGCACCTGATTGTGCTCGGCCAGATCATCGCGCACCACCTGTTGCGCGCGCACCTTGCCCAGCACGACAGGATCAACCGCTTCAAGATGCGAGGGGTTGGGGACCAGCGACATATGGACGCTGATGCCGTCGAATTCGCGGTCGGTGCTGGTGCCGAGGTGATATTTGACATCGCCCGATCCGCCGACGTCATCGGGGTTGGCCGATCCGCCGGAGAATTCGTGGAAGATGACGCGATAGGGCTTGGCCATCACGTTGGCGAGCACGTTCAGCCGGCCACGATGCGGCATGCCATAGACGATTTCCTTGAGCCCCAGCTGGCCACCATATTTGATAACGGCTTCCAACGCGGGGATCATCGATTCGCCCCCGTCGAGGCCAAAGCGCTTGGTGCCGACGTATTTCTTGGCGAGAAAATTCTCGAAGGTCTCGGCCTCGATCACCTTGGCAAGGATCGCCTTCTTGCCGTTCTGGGTAAACTCGATGCCCTTGTCGACGCCTTCCATCCGGTCCTGAAAGAACCGGCGCTCCTCGACATCGGCGATGTGCATATATTCAAGCCCGACATTACCGCAGTAGTTGGCACGCAAGGTGGCGATCAGCTGGCGCACCGTGGCGCTGGCAAAGCCCATTGTGCCGCCCAGATACACAGGCTCGTCCATGTCCGCACCGGTAAAGCCATGGTATTCAGGCGCCAGGTCGGCAGGGATGTCCTGCTGCGACAGGCCCAAAGGATCAAGCGTCGCACCCAGATGACCGCGCACCCGGTAGGTGCGGATCAGCATCATCGCGCGGATCGAACGGTCAGCAGCGCGCGCAATTGTCGCCTCGTCCACCGGCTTGCTCGCGCCGTTAGCCGCATCGCGCAGCGCCGTTTTCACCGCCGCCTGCATCTGCATCGGATCGAGCGCCGCGGTCAGGTCATCGCCATCGGCCAGCGGCCAGCCGCTGCGCTGCCAGCTCGGCCCGGCCTGCGGTGCCTCGGCGGGATCGTAATCATGTGCGTCGTAGGTCATATCAAGCGTCCCTAAAACCCCTCTCCCCATCGCGGGAGAGGGTTGCGCAGACTTGGCAGCTTGCTGCCTAGTCGAAGCTGGGTGAGGGGGGAGCGACGCTACAGTTCGCGCGCCCCGCCCTCTCCCTCGCATCGCTTCGCGATGCTTTCCCTCTCCCGTGAAGGGAGAGGGATATACTGTTCAAACCGTCTCCAGCAATTGCGCCAGCGTCGTGCCGAGCAGCGAGGGCGAGGGGGAGACGCGGATGCCGGCCTCTTCCATCGCCGCAATCTTGTCGTCCGCGCCGCCCTGACCGCCCGAAACGATCGCGCCGGCATGGCCCATCCGCCTGCCCGGAGGCGCGGTGCGTCCGGCGATGAAGCCGACCATCGGCTTCCTGTGGCCGCGCCTGGCTTCGTCCTTGATGAACTGTGCGGCTTCTTCTTCGGCACTGCCGCCGATTTCGCCGATCATGATGATCGATGTGGTCTCATCATCGGCCAGGAACAGTTCGAGCACGTCGATGAAGTTGGTGCCGTTGACCGGATCGCCGCCGATACCCACAGCGGTGGTCTGGCCCAGGCCAACCGCGGTGGTCTGGTGGACCGCTTCATAGGTCAGCGTGCCTGAACGCGACACAACCCCGACCGAACCTTTCTTGAAGATGCTGCCGGGCATGATGCCGATCTTGCACTCGTTAGGGGTCAGCACGCCGGGGCAGTTGGGGCCGATCAGCCGCGATTTGCTGCCGACCAGCGCACGCTTGACGCGGACCATGTCGAGTACCGGAATACCCTCGGTGATCGCCACGATCAGTTCCATTTCAGCGTCGATCGCCTCGAGGATCGAATCGGCGGCGAACGGCGGCGGCACATAGATGCAGGTGGCGCTCGCGCCGGTCACCGCTTTCGCTTCGGCCACGGTGTTGAAATTGGGCAGGCCGATATGCGTCGTGCCGCCCTTGCCCGGCGTCACACCACCAACCATTTGCGTGCCATAAGCCAGCGCCTGCTCGGTATGGAACGTGCCGGTCGCGCCGGTCATGCCCTGGGTGATGACCTTGGTATGCTTGTTGACGAGAATGCTCATTGGTTCAGAAACTCCATTGCTTTGGCCACGAAGACGAGGCCGGATAAGGGGATGTCGGCAGCGGCAAGCGAGCCTTTGGGGACGAAGCTGATTTCCATTTCCATATGGCCAGGTTTCAGCCCCGGGTTCCACACGTGCTTGATCAGGCCATCGCCGGGGGTCTGCGTATCATTGGGCTTGCGCGCCGCCCAATCTTCAAGGTCCTGTTCGGCAATGGCGGCAGGCGCGTCAAAATCATAGACGCGGCAGCCATAAGAGCGGATCGTTTCAAGATCGACACCCGACAATGCCAGCGAAAGCTCGCGCCCGGCCACGGTGATGCGATATTCACCGCCTTGGGCCAGCTTCAAACCGGGATCGCTCTGGGCAAGCCTGGCCTTGCCCAGCGCGACCAGCTGCATCAGCTGGCCTGGGTCATCGGCAGGCACCGGCTGCCAGCCAGCAGCGATCACCGATGCCCTGGCCACGTCCATGTTTTCGATGCCCGAGCACGCGGTGGCAAACGCAGACAGCACCTCGCGCGCCGGATAAGGGGCTTGGGCTGGCGGGGCATCTGCTTGTGCCGCCGCCAGTCCGATCATTCCGATCAGGAGACCGGAAGCCATCATCACGCCAGCGACGAGTCCAGCGCCTTGCACGCATCGAGCAGTTCGATCACCGCATCGACCGAAACCTTGAGGTTGCCCTTGGCCTCATCGTCCAGCTTGATCTCGACAATCTGTTCGACACCGCCTGCACCGATCACCACCGGAACCCCGACATACAGGCCATCCAGTCCGTATTTGCCTTCGACATAGGCGGCGCAGGGCAGCAGGCGCTTCTGGTCGGACAGATACGCCTCGGCCATCGCGATGCCACTGGTGGCGGGGGCGTAATAAGCCGAGCCGGTCTTGAGCAGCGCGACGATCTCGCCGCCGCCACCACGGGTGCGCTTGACGATGGCATCGATGCGCTCCTTGGTCGAGCGGCCCTGTTCGATCAGATCGGGCACGGGAATGCCCGCGACGGTCGAATATTGCACCACCGGCACCATCGTATCGCCATGACCGCCGAGCACGAAGGTGTTCACATCACGCACCGAAACCTGGAACTCATCGGCGATAAAATGGCTGAACCGCGCCGAGTCAAGCACGCCGGCCATGCCGACGACCATATGATGAGGCAGGCCGGAAAATTCGCGCAACGCCCAGACCATCGCATCGAGCGGGTTGGTGATGCAGATGACGAATGCGCCGGGCGCATTGGCTTTGATGCCATCGCCGACAGCCTTCATTACCTTCAGGTTGATACCGATCAGGTCATCGCGGCTCATCCCCGGCTTGCGCGCCACGCCGGCGGTGACGATGATCACGTCGGCGCCGGCAATATCGGCATAATCGTTGGTGCCGGTGATCCTGGCGTCAAAGCCCTCGACCGGGCTGCACTGCGAAAGATCGAGCGCTTTGCCTTGCGGAACGCCTTCCACCACATCGAACAGAACGATGTCACCCAGTTCCTTGATCGCTGCCAGATGGGCGAGCGTGCCGCCGATATTTCCTGCGCCGATCAGCGCGATCTTTTTGCGTGGCATGGTCATTCCTTTTTCCGAAGTTGGTGTCTGTGCCGAAATCCAGCGGACGGGAAAGCTTTGGGGTCAAAAGGTCCGTGTGCTTGTCCTGAGCAGAAATCCGACAATAAGCATGTTCGTTGCACGACCTGATCATGGCGCGCACCGGGTTTGCCCCGGCCTCAATCGCTGCCCTGAGCGCCTGACTAGGCCGCTTGCCCGGCCATTTCAACCTTCAAAAAGCGCATTGGTTAAATTTTTTGCGCAATTGAAAACCAATAGCAACAAGCCGTCCTTCTGGCCCCTCGACAGCCCCGGCTCGTCAGCTCCGGTTGGTCGGGCGACCCGATTGTTGCACCTCGAAACCCGGCCCAATTCGGTACATGGCTATACGCTGCGCGGCGTGGACTTATCCCGCCACTTTTCCTATTCAAGGTAAAGTGCAAAGCAAAGTAAGCTGGTTTTAACCCCTGCTGGCTAAAGAGCGCCCTTATGGTCACCAAAGTTCAGTTCACGGTCGATACCGAATTGTCGCTCAGGCTCTATCAACAGGGCTTCAGTGCTCAGGAGAATTTTGACAGTTCGATTGTGGGCAAATGCCGCGATGGCAAGTTCGGAATTTTTTATCAGATGGAGCGGCTGGAAAGTCATGGCCTGACCGGGGTCTTCTTCGTCGATCCGATGCCGGCGCTGGTTTATGGCCCCGGTGTCGTCGCGCAGATCATCGAACCCATCCTCAAGCGCGGCCACGAGGTGCAGCTGCATATCCACACCGAGTGGCTGGAATTTGCACAGGATCACGAACACGCGCACCTTCGCGGCCGCAACATCGCCGATTTTCCGCTCGACGACCAGATCCGGCTGCTTGACCAGGCGCGCGCGTTGCTGATGATCGCCGGTGCCCCCAAACCAACAGCGTTTCGCGCAGGCAATTTTGGCGCGAATGACGATACCTTGCGCGCGCTCAGCGCATTGGGTGTACAATACGACAGCAGCTTCAACCCCGCGTTCCTCAGCGGCGAATGCGATATCGATCTGCCTGCCGAAACGCCGCCGTTCAGCGAACATCTGGGCGTCGGCATCATCCCGGTCAGCGTGATCGAGGATCGGCCCGGCAGCATCCGCGCGGTGCAATTGTGCGCGATTTCGGCATGGGAAATGCGCGATGCGCTGGCGCATGCGGCGCAGCATGAATGGCCGTGCTTCACCATCGTCAGCCACAGTTTCGAGCTTCTGAGCCGCGACCGCAGCCGCTGCAACCCCATCGTTGCGCGCCGTTTCGACGCGATGTGCCGCTCGATCGCCGAGCATCGCAAGCTTGAGGATATCGGCTTTCACATGCTGGAGCCTTGCTGTAATGAACCATTGCATACGCTGCCGGCTAACCTGCTGCGAACCGCGCTGCGCTATGGCGAACAGGCAGTCAGCCGCCTCCGCTATGAGGCGGGGATTGCCTCGACCTTTCTGTTAGGCGAATTCCCGGTGCTGGAATCAGTCGTCAGGATCTGAGTTTGGCGTGCGCCTTCAGCCGCGCAGCAGTTTCCTGATTTTCGCCTTCGCGCCGATGCGGTCAAGCCACGCGCCTGCACCTTCCACCGTCGCGTTGAACCCCTGCTGCCCGGTCAGCAGCATGCGGTTGGCAAGCGTGGGTTTGAGCAGAAACACCGTCGCGCAGCAGGCATGGTCGGTGCCGAACAACGCCTTGTGCGCGCCATCGCCTTCGGTGAAATCGAAATAGCGATAACGCTCTTGCGCAAACAGCTCCTCCAGCGCGTGCATTTGCAACACCGTGCCAGGGGATAAATGGGCCTGCGCCTGATCATAGCCAAGATAGGCGTAGATCAGCACATCATCGACCACCGGCAGATACAGATACGCAACCGGCGCACCATGCAGGAACAGGATATAGGCGCGCAGATTGTCGGCCGCTGCCAAAGCTTTTGCCTCTGTGCGGAAGCCTGTATGATCGGGCAGGCCAGCATCGAGCAACCGCGCCTGATAGGTGCGCTGCGACAGCGGTAACGCGGCGGCGAAGAACGCATCAAGCTGATCGGCCCGATGATAGCTGCGGATATCGGCGGTGCCGCCATCGGCCTCTGCCAGTTTGCGCACCTTGCGCTTGAGCGTGGCCCGCGTTTTTGATGAAAACTCCGCCACGTAACCGTCATAGCCGCTGCGCATATCGATATAATGCCGCGCATAAAGCTGCGGTGCCGAAGCGATCAGCCCCGGAAACTGGGTGGCGATCTTCGCCAGCCGATCGACCGGCACCGATTGCAGGCGATAGCCGTCCGCCTTGGCAGGCAGCGGCGCAGGCGCGATCTGAGCACCGTTCAGGATCGCATCAAGCCCGTAAGCCACCGGCACCAACCGCCGCTGCACCCGCCCGATGCAGCGATCCCCCAGCAGAAAGCGGATGTCGGTTGAGATGGGCTGCATATGGGTGTCTGTCCGCTCGTTCTGTGGCTTTCGCCGGAGAACGGTTAATCGAATACAGTTAACATCGGTTCAATAGCGCCAGCCCTCGCTCTTGCGTCTTGCTGAACTTGTTTCAGCATCTATCGCGCCTTAAAAAGCCGAAGCCGCGTGGGGAAAAATGGACCCTGATACAAGTTCAGGGTGACGGACAGGGGTAGATCGAGACTGGGATGGAAAGGGTCAGGAGCGCGGCGGCTGCGACGTTTCGGCTACTCCCCGCCAGCCCGAGCCCCGTGGCCCAGCGCCAGATAGCTGTCGGACTGCATTTCCATCAGCCGTGATATCGTGCGGTCGAACTCGAACCGGCCGTCACCGCTGGAGTAGAGATCACCCGGGCTAGCATCAGCGGCACCGATCAGCTTGACCTTCTGTTCGTACATCGCATCGATCAGCGTCACAAAGCGCGCCGCCTCGTTGCGGTTCTCTGGCCCCAGTTGCGGTATACCGACCAGAAATATTGTGTGATAGCGCCGTGCGATCGCCAGATAATCGGGCGCGCCGCGTGCCTCGCCGCACAGCTTCTTGAACGAGAACACCGCAACGCCCTTGAGCGACTTGGGCACATGGATCGTCCGCCCGCCGCTGATCTCCACCTGCGCTGTCGGCACATTCTTGGCGTCATCGGGCGGATAGTCGGTCAGGCGGAAAAACGCCTCGCGCAGCTTCGCTGTTGCCTGCGGCCCGTTGGGGACATGCCAGGTTTCGGTGCCCGACAGCCGCTCCAGCCGGTAATCGGTGGGGCCGTTGAGCGACTGCACATCGAGCCGTTGCTTGATCAGCGCGATGAATGGCAGGAAATGCTCGCGGTTGAGGCCGTCCTTGTAGAGGTCATCGGGCGGGCGGTTGGATGTGGCGACGACGGTCACCCCCGATTCGATGATCGCAGTGAACAGACGCGACATGATCATCGCATCGGCGCTGTTGTTGACCACCATCTCGTCGAACGCGATCAGCCGGTAATTGTCGGTGAACTGCCGCGCCACCGGCGGGATCGGATCGCCCAGCATCTTGTCGCGCTCGACGCGCAACCGGGCATGGATATCCTGCATGAACTCGTGAAAGTGAACACGGATCTTGCGGTTGATGCGAACCGAATCATAGAACAGGTCCATCAGCATCGATTTGCCGCGTCCCACACCGCCGAACATATACAGGCCGCGGATCGGTTCGGGCTTGGCCTCACGCGCCATCAGCCGCCAGAGCAGTGATCCGCGCGGTGGTAACGCCTGGAGCGCATCCTGCATCTGCTGCAGGCGCAGCGCGCCGGCGCGCTGGTCAGGGTCGGCGCGCAATTCACCATCGGCGATCAGCTTTTCGTAGCGCTCAAGTGTATTGGTCATGTTCGCTCTCCGCGTGGTGGCGACATCTTGCGGATGGTGCCTGTAAACGCGCAGATGCTGTGGCCCTGCTGTTTCACCAGTCCGCGCAGAAACAGCAGCCTGCCGGTTTCCTTGAGGATTTCAACCTCGGCGTCCATCGGCAAGCCGACCTGTCCGGCACCCATGAAATGGCTGTGCAGATCAAGCGTCGCGCCGGGGCCGTGCTGCAACGCGCCGTTCAGCCGCGCACACACGAACATGGATATATCCGCCTGGGTTAGGATCGCGCCGCCATGAACGTTGTCACCAAGGTTGCCCTGCAGATGCCCCGGCTCGGTGCGCACCACAACCATGCCGTCCCCGCGCTGTATCACCCACATCGGCCCTAAGGTGCTGTTGTAGCGATCATCTTCGCGCAATGCCCAGCGTGTCCAGCCGGGTCGATCCGGATCAGGGCCAAATGCGAAATCATTGGGCAATACGGGCGTGTCTGAGTCCACCGGGGCGACGTCAATCGAACGGTTCTGAACGGCCGCCAGGCCGGTCAGACGTGCCGTTCGACCACCATCTTCTTGATTTCCGCGATGGCGCGAGCCGGGTTAAGACCTTTGGGGCAGACGTTGGCGCAGTTCATGATCGTGTGGCAGCGATACAGGCGGAACGGGTCCTCCAGCTCGTCAAGCCGCTCACCGGTCATCTCGTCGCGGCTATCGGCCAGCCAGCGATAGGCCTGTAACAGGACGGCAGGGCCAAGGAATTTGTCCGAATTCCACCAGTAACTGGGGCAACTGGTCGAGCAGCACGCACACAGGATGCATTCGTAAAGGCCATCGAGCTTGGCGCGATCGGCAGGGCTTTGCAGCCGTTCCTTGCCCGAGGGCACCGGGGTGACGGTCTGCAGCCAGGGGCGGATCGA
>Ga0105046_10017605_pt1 | contig 10925 bp, 11 predicted proteins | sample MAT03_FD_78385 | JGI IMG/M metagenome (GOLD analysis project Ga0105046, IMG submission 78385) | Freshwater microbial communities from Lake Fryxell liftoff mats and glacier meltwater in Antarctica - MAT-03 (megahit assembly) | ecosystem: Environmental > Aquatic > Freshwater > Ice > Liftoff...
GAGATGGTGATCCAAAAGGGTGAGTTGAACCGCCTGAAAAAAGAAATTCGCATCGACCGGCTCAGCAAGCGCGGCATCGATCTGGTGGGTCAACTCAATGTGGTGCTGTTTCTGCCCGGCGATGTGGAGCTGGCCAGCGGCGCACCTACACTGCGCCGCGACTTTCTGGATGCAGCTTTGTCCCAGGTGGATGCCGGTTACGTGCGCGCGCTCGACCAGTATGAGAAAGCCCTGGCGCAGCGGAATGCCCTGTTGCGCCAAAGTGGTGAACGTGGGCGCGGCCGCGAAGTAGACCCAGATGAAATTGCGGTGTGGGACGACAAACTGGTGCCGGCGGGCGTGCAAATTTCGCTGGTGCGCCGGCAGGCGATTGCCGATTTGTCGCGCCTGGCCATGCCCATTCATCGCGAGTTGAGCAACGGCACCGAGTATTTGCAGGTGGTCTATCAGCCCAACTTCGATCCCGCTGCGCCGACTTCACTCGACCAGAATTTTCAGATTGGGTTGGAGATGGCCGGGCCGCCCAATGGCGTAAAGCAACAGGAATTGGAGCGTGCTTTTCGCAACGCGCTGGCCGAGCGTCAGCGCGAAGAGATGGCTCGCGGCGTCACCCTGGTGGGCCCGCACCGTGATGAAATGCGATTCATGGTCAATGGTGCCGATCTAGGCAACTTTGGCTCGCGCGGGCAGCAGCGCACCAGCGTGCTTGCGCTCAAGCTGGCGCAAGTGGAGTGGATGCGCGAACGCACGCATGAGGAGCCGGTACTGCTGCTGGATGAAGTGCTGGCCGAGCTGGATCCGCACCGCCGGCGCTGTCTGCTCATGCGCATCGGCGGCGTGCATCAGACCATTGTGACCACGACGGATTTAGGCCGCTTTGATCAGGATTTTGTGCAGGCGGCCCAGGTGTTGCAAGTGCAGTCTGGGATTGTGGCGCCGCCAACGACTGATGCACGGTAGAAGCTTCAGATCGTTGACGTCGAGGTCGACGTCGACGTCAACGATCTGTTGGCGTAGACGTTTGCGAGACCGTCATCTCCGCAACATTCCTCCCCTCATGTAACGGTGTAGGACGCCGCCTGACGAAAGTTCAAGTCAATTCTTATATCCTAAATCCTGCATCCTGGCGATTATTTCATAGAGGTCTTCAAATGAACATACAAGAAAAAGCATTGGAACTATTTGACTTTGCGCAATCACGTGCGCAGTCGCGACGACAATTTGTGCGCGGAAGCGTTGCTGGCGCTGGCGCATTGGGCGTGGTGAGCAGTGTGGGTTTGGGCAAGGCGATGGCGCAGGGTCTGACCGATCTGGACATTCTCAACTTCGCGTTGACGCTGGAGCATCTCGAAGCTCGAATGTACGTTGAGATGCTGGCCACCAATATTTTGACCGGCAAAGAGCTGACCTATCTGACCAGTTTCGGCCAGCACGAGGCCGCTCACGTGAAGGCGATTACCGACACGATTGTGAAGTTGGGCGGCACACCGGTAGCCGCACTCCCCAGCTACAAATTTCCCGCTTTCACCAACCGTGGTGATATTTTGAACTTCGCCAAAGTGGCTGAGGATACAGGTGTGGGTGCTTATCAGGGTGCCGCCGCAGCCATTCAGAACAAGGATGTTCTCGCCGCCGCCGGCAGCATTGTTCAAATTGAAGCCCGCCACGCCGCCATCATCAACCTATTGTTGGGGTTGGATGCGCCAGTGCCGGCCGCCTATACCGCCAGCCTGACCATTCCGCAGGTGCTGGCCATCGTCAATCCTATTTTGGGCAAGTAATTCGCGCAGAATTTTGCAGCGATCTTTGAATCAACATCTCAACACATTAATTCACACACGGTCTGCCATTTGATGGCCCTGTATGTGCTTTAGGACGAGGAAACCAACATGAAATTCATCATGAATCGGCGCGCGTTCTTGCGCAATAGTGCGGTGACGGCTTTCGCCACTGCCATCGCTTTGAGCCCGGCTGCCAGCCGCGCGGCATTTGCCGCAACGCCCAGCCAATCGGCGTCACAGGACCTGGACATTCTCAACTACGCACTGACCCTGGAGCATCTGGAAGCCACGGCATATCGTGCTGTCAACGCCAGTGGCTTATTATCGGGTGTGGTGCTGAAGTACTTCCAGCAAATTGGCGCTCATGAGGCCGATCACGTCATCACTCTCGACAAGACCATTCGCAGTCTCGGTGGCACGCCGGTTGCGGCACTGGCGGCTTATAACTTCCCGGCCTTTAAGAGCCAGGCCGAGATTTTGGCCTACTTCCAACCCGTTGAGGAATTGGGTGCAGCGGCCTATCTGGGCCAGGCGCCACGCCTGCTGAACCCCGATCTGTTGACCGCCGCTGTCAGCATTCACAATGTGGAAGCCCAGCACGCCGCGATCCTGAGCGACCTGATTGGTGTGTCGCCATCACCCGCCTTTGGCATGCCCAAGACCATGGAGCAGGTGTTGGCCGTAGTCACCCCGATCCTGACTCCGGGCGTGCCTGCGATGCCTGGCACAGGCATGGGCGGCGCTGTGTATCTTCGCTCCAATGAAGCTTCACGCTAGTCAGCAAGCCGCTGCACCGCTGCGTATCAAGATTCCAGCCCTAGGTCTGGACGCGGCGGTGGAATCAGTTGCCAAGACGGCATCGGGCCACATGGATGTGCCGAAGGACGTGAAGAACGTCGCTTGGTACAACCTTGGTCCGCTGCCCGGTGTCCAAGGCAATGCCGTGATCTCGGGCCACTACGATGACACCAAAGGCCCCGCTGTGTTTTATAAGTTGAGCAAATTGAAAGTGGGTGACCAGGTGATCGTGACCGATGCGGATGGAATGGATCTGACGTTTGTGGTGGTGAGCAAGGAAAGTTATCCGGTGGACAAGGCTCCGTTGAATCGCATTTTTGGGTTTGATCTGGAACGCGATCTCAACCTGATTACGTGCAGCGGCCGGTGGAACTCCAAAGCTCGCACGTATAACCAGCGTTTGGTGGTTTATACAAGGTTGGTGCAGTAAGTGTTTTGGTTGTGAGTGTCTTTTTCTTCTATGAGTGTTAGTGAGCACGAGCAACGCCGCAGCGTATCCAAGCTGCGGCGTTGCTCGTTTTCCTCAAGCGGAGGCGAGCGGGGATTCGTGCACGTGCACGTGTCACGTAAAACGTGCACGATCCGTACGCGAAACCGAGGCACACAAATCACTCAATCGCACGCACGCTTACATTCACATCCAATTCTTCCTCACCCTTGCCCTTGTAAGTGCCGCGCGTCGGCGGCACATCGGCATAGTCGCGGCCCACACCGACGTGCACATAGCGGTCGGTTTGTTGCCCGTCGTGGGTGGGGTCCATGGCCACCCAGCCAGGGCCGGGCACAAACACATCCACCCAGGCGTGGCTGGCGGCATCAGCCCCAGTCAGTTTGGGATCGTACAAGTAGCCACTGACATAGCGGGTGGGAATGCCGACGCTGCGGCAACTGGAAATCATGAGGTGCGAAAAGTCCTGGCACACGCCGCGCTTGAGGGTGAGCACTTGATGGGCATTCGTGCCCGCATCCGTCGCACCCGGCTCGTATTTGAAGTAGTTGAAGATCGCCCACATGATGGCATTGGCCGTGTTGAGCTGATTGCCTTCCTCGACATAGGGCTTTGCAAATGCGCGAGTATCCTCATCGATGGGGCAATAGTCCGTCGGCGACAGGTAGTCGTGCTCGTCCAACGGCGTCAGCTCGTGCTCGCCGTCGATCAGCAACTGCGGCGTCAGCACTTCGCTGATTGCGGTCACGCTCACCCGCTGATGCGACATGAGCACGTCGTAATGCCGCACATCGTTGCCGAAGCGGTCGGTGTACTGCATGACATTGCCGCGCGGCTCTATCACCAGCGAGAACGCCAGACAGTGCTGGCCGCCTACATCGCTCGGCTTCAAGCGCATCTCGGTGTACGCCTCTGTAATAGGCTCGTCATACGTAAAGAGCGTTTTGTGTTCGATTTGGAGTCTCATAGGAAGTCAGAAGTCAGAAGTCAGAAGTCAGAAGTCAGATAGGAACTCGACTGAATCTCAATCTGATATCTGATATCTGATATCTGATATCTGATTTCTCCCAATCTGTCTTATTGTTGCTGCTGTGCCTGCTGGTTGCTGTTCGCGCCAGGCAGAATGATCTGGGTGCTGAAGAAGGTCAAGGTGATCTCGTCGCTGGCGCGGTTGATGCGCTGTTGGAGTTGGTCAAGATAGGGGTGCATGCCTTCGCCGAGCACTTCGCGAATGTCGAGGTATTCCATCTCACTGACCAGCCGGCCAAAGATGCGCTGCGGCGGCGTTTGCTCCGGAGCCTTGGTGCGCATGTTCATATTCATGCCATTACCGTTCATGCTGCTGGTGCTCATCTCATTGCTGGAGGGGCCACCCGAAATCATGTTGGCGGCCTGCCGACACTGATTCAGGCAAAAGCGCACCGAGCGTGGAAACGCCCGGCTGAGCAACAGGAACTCGGCCACCCGCCAGGTTTGCACCTGCTGATCTGCTCGCGCACACTGCGCGCATTCTCGCGGGCGTGGTTGACGCACGGCAGCGCCGCATGGGGGTTGGCCGGATGCCACAACAAAAATTCGCTGACATTGCGAGCCGTGTAGGGCGACTCGCCATCAGGAAAATCCTTGGGTGAACCAAACGCCTTCTCAAACGGGATAGTATCGCCGGTGATCTTGATCAGCGGCTCCCACGCCCGCGCTTCGTCGTCAATCGGCAGATCGAGCAAGGCATGGTAATTCACAGTCAAAATGCGCGTGATGTCTTCGGCCCGCTCAATGTAGCGAGACATCCAATACAGGGAATCGGCAACGCGGCTTAGCATGAAGAGAAGAGTTGTTAGTGATTAGTTATTAGGGCTCTTCCCGAAACAAGCGGGAATCGTAGCGTAGGGGCAAAGCAGCGGGCTCGTGTATGGGCTTGACCTGCGATAAGCCCGCTGCTTTGCCCCTACAACAACCATGATTTCCCGCCAAAGCAGGGAGAGCCGTTATTAGTTGTTAGGTAACGACTCAGCCCATCCTATGTAGGCGTCATTCCGAGCCTGTAGCCTACGGTGCGGCTGCTGCGTTAGTGCGAGGAATCCCTGATGCGACACTCGACACAGACCGAGATCGGCCAGCCGAGTTTGGCGTCGGTTGAGTCCCGTCACAGGGATTCCTCGGCCTGCGGCCCCGGAATGACTCCCCATGGGCTGAGTCGTTACGTTGTTAGTCATTAGTGGTTAGTTGAAGACCGAAGGCTGAACTAATAACTAAAAACTTCAGTCGTAGAGCACCCAAGTATCTTTGCTGCCGCCGCCCTGCGAGCTGTTGACGACGTGGCAGCCGAAGAATTCGCTGTTGCTGCTGCTATACGTCGGGTGCTCGACGCCGGCATTGAGGTTCCGGTATTACCGACTTCAGCCGTAAGCGTCGCAGACATATGTAATTGAGATTAAGACCGAAGTGTATGCAGAATTGGGGAAATGGAAACAGAGGGGAGATCAGAAGCGACGGCGAATGCAAAGTCAGGTTTTGCCGGCCATGGCCGTCCAGCGATCAATCGCCGGGCTACAACATGGCACCGGCTGAAGCCGGTTTTAGCCCGATTTATCGGGTGCCAACCTGTAGGCCGGCGATTGATCGCTGGACGTTAGCGACTGTCAACCGACTTTGCATTCGCCATCGATCAGAAGCAGTCAGTAGACAGTAGTCAGCAGGACTTACGCAGCAACTCTCATCAGACCCTTTAATCGCCGAGTAATGCTCTCGGATTCGTCGACGTCGACCTCGACGTCGACCTCGACGTCGACGAATCCGAGAGCCATTTGCGTAAGTCCAGGTCAGTAAAGAATGCCACCAGCCACCAGCTCTTAACTCAGCACCGCCCCGCACACCGTCACCACCGATGTGTTCGCGTCATCGGCCTTGCACATATCGTAGCCGTGCAATTGCCCTTGCGCTTGCGTCAGCGCCTTCAAGGTGAAGTAGACCGGCGCGAGGCCACACACATTGTTTTTGTTGTCGGCCTGGCCAATGGCGCGAAACCAACCCTCGGCATCGCTGGCCGCAATGCGGGTCATGATGGCTTCGTCATCCTGTTGCAACAGCGCTTTGTGCTTCGCATCCAGTGGCTCACCCCCAAATGCGGGGCCGACGTGCGAGAGATCGCCGGAGGCAATGACCAGCACGCGCCGGCCTTGCATGCTGTGTTGGAGTGCTTCCAGAAATGCTGCGCCGCGCTTGTGCTGTGCCGGCGTCTTGCCCGCCGTCATTTGCTCATAAAACGAGCCGGCCAGAATCGGCACCACCTCGATGGGCTGGCCGTTGCGCATGTGGTGCAGCCACACCAACGGCAGCTCCAACGAATGCTCGACCGTGTGGAACAGCTCGGATGCAAAAGCGGCTTCGGGACCAATGGCCTCGGCGATCTGGTTTACGATGGGCGTGGCGGTGGGCAGGGTGCCGTAGGGCGTGGCGTAGTTCTGCTGGGTCAGGGTGAACAGGGATTCGCCGCCGTAGTGGTCGGTGCCGATGATGATGGCGAGATCGGCCTTTTGAGCCGCTTTTTCAGCCACTTTCCAGGCCTGGGCATACACATTGCCGCCGCGTGGGTAGTCGATGTGGGGGCTGATAATGCCGCGCAAAGTCTGGCCGCGTTGTGCGCGCGAGGGTTGCGGCGCATCGTCCAAATATTGGTTGAGCCGGCGTTTGAGCGCAGCGGCCGTATGTGGATAACTGCCGCCGGCACAGATCATCTCGCGAGCTGGTGCATTCCGATACTCGACCAGCTTGGTTTGCTTGGTCTGGGCAGTTCGCACGTTGTCGAGCAGTAGTGCTTCATCCAGTGCACTCACCAACTCTTGCACTTGCTCCACTGGCAGCACCGTGCCGTAGCGATAAGCATAGGTGCTGCTGATTTCCTCAGCGCTGCGGCGGCCGTTGATAAATGAGATCGCGGCTGCCAGGGCTTGGGGCAAGAACAACGCGCTATCGGACAAACCCAATGGATCGCGCAACACGTAGCCCATCTGGCCGCTGTGTTGGGTGGGGCGCGGGTCCACCAGCCGTAGCTTGGGCACAATGTTTGACATCGTAGATTCAGCCATAGGTTGATAACTGTATCGCAATCGAATGGGTGGGTTGCGCAAAGTGGAGCTCGTTTTATAGGGGTGAAACAGGTTGATGAAGTTCGCGCAAGCTGAGGTCAGCAGAATCGTCGACGTCGACGTCGACGTCGACGATTCCGTTAGCAAAACAACTTGATTAACTGGTCACTTGCTTTCCTGCCGCACTACGCTAAAACCGCTCCACTATGAAGATCACTGACATTAAATCCTACCCAGCCTGGGTGGGCAGCCGCAACCAACTCATCGTCAAGATCGAAACTGACGAGGGCATCTACGGCTGGGGCGAGAGCGGACTGAGCGGGCGCGAGCTGGCCGTGATGGGTGCGATCAAACACTTTCGCGAGATTCTGATTGGCCTGGACCCTATGAAAATAGGGTTCATCTGGCAGTTGCTCTACCGCAGCCAATACTTCGAGGGCGGCCGTGTGCTGACCGCGGCCCAGAGCGCCATCGACATTGCGCTGTATGACATCGCCGGCAAAGCCCTGGGTGTGCCGGTCTACCAACTCCTGGGCGGCAAGCAGCGCGACTACGTGCCGTGCTTTGCCACCACCGGAGCCGACTCGGTTGAGGAGCTGATCGAGAATGCCCAATTGCTCATGTCGAAGGGCTGGAACGTCATTCGCATGTCGCCGGCCTATCGCAAGACCAATCTAACCACCAAGACCGAAGTGTGGGAGCCGTGGGAATCCATCGGCCTCACCTCCAAGTGGTTCACCAAGGTGCGCGAGGCCATCGGCCCCGATGCCATTCTCGGCACCGACTATCACCATCGCCTCAGCGTGGCCGAGTCGGCCTCGTTCTGCCAGCGCATGCCGATGGGCACGCTGGACTTCCTCGAAGAGCCGATTCGCGACGAGACGCCCGAAGCCTATGAAACCCTGCGCCGTATGACGGATGTGCCGTTTGCCATTGGCGAAGAATTCAGCAGCAAGTGGCAGTTTTTGCCCTACATCGAGCGCGGCATCACGCAATATGCGCGCATCGATGTGTGCAACGTCGGTGGCTTGACCGAGGCCATGAAAGTGGCCGGCCAATGCGAGGCTCACTACATCGACATGATGCCGCACAACCCGCTCGGCCCCATCTGCACCGCTGCCACCATTCACTTTGCCGCCGCCGTGTCCAACTTTGCCTGGCTGGAAGCGCGCGTGTCGCCGACCGAAAACGCCGGCTTTGACAATGCCGACATCTTCCCCATGCAACCCCAACTCGAAGGCTCGCGCTTCCCCGTGCCGAATACGCCAGGGCTCGGCGTTGAGTTCAACGAGAAGGACTTCGCCGACAAAGAGTTCAAATACTGGCAGGCACCGCAGTTGTTCCGCAACGACGGCAGTGTGCAGAACTGGTAGGAAGCGGATAAGCGTTGTTAGTGATTAGTTTTTAGTTGTTAGTATGAGAACTCGTTTCCCACTAACAACCAATCACTAACGACTAACAACTCTGAATCTCATGAATCTCTTCGGTACCGTTTTCTTCGGCCTCGTCTCGGCCATTACGTGGGGCATTGGCGACTTTAGTGGTGGGGTGGTGGCGCGCACGTTGCCGGCGCGGCTGGTCGTCATGTTCTCGCAGATTGTGGGGCTGGTGACACTGGTGATGCTGGCGCTGCTTTGGGGCGACGCGGCACTGTCGTTGCGCGATATGCTCATCAGTGGGGGTGCAGGTATCGTCGGCGTGCTGGGGTCGGTCACGCTCTACCGCGTGTTTGCGATGGGCGGGGTGAGTCTGGCCGCACCGATTGCCGGCGTGGTGTCCACCGTTGTGCCGGTGGTGTTTGGCATGCTCACTCAGGGCTTGCCCAAACTGCCGATCATGCTGGGGTTTGCGCTGGCGATTGCGGGCGTGTGGTTTGTGTCGCGGTCAACCGGTGCCGATGAAGCGCCTGTGGCCATTGAAACCATGGCCAGGCGAGCCGTGCCGATGCAGGTGTTGCTACCGCTGACCAGCGGCCTGTGCTTCGGCGCATTTCTCATCCTCATCAGCCAGGTGCACAGCCCGGCCGTGTTTGTGCCGCTGGTGTGGGCCAGGCTGGCCTCGCTGGTGCTGATAGTGATTTTGGTATTGCTGCAACGCGAGATGGCCGTGCCGTCGAAAAGTGTGTTGTTGCCGCTGGTCTTGTGCGGCTTCATGGATGCCATGGGCAATGCCTTTTTTGTAGCGGCCAAGCTGGCGGGCCGGCTCGATGTGGCCTCGGCCCTGTCCTCGCTCTATCCAGCCAGCACCGTGGTGTTGGCGCTGCTGCTCTTCAAGGAGCGCATGAATCGCTTTCAGGCCGTGGGCGTGCTGCTGATCCTGATTGCGATTCCGTTGATTGCGGCGTAGGGATCAGAATCGTCGACGTCGACGATTCTGATCCCCAGGCAACAACGCCCAACTCACTCCCCTCAGCACCCCCCAAGCAACAACAGGTAAAATAATCCAGTTTTCATGGCAAAAAAGACTTATTACCTGCTCTCCCTCGGCTGCTCCAAAAATACAGTGGACTCGGATTCAATTGCCCAACTGTTAAACGACAGCGGCTACAAGGGCACCGAGAATTCCAAACACGCCGATGTGCTGCTGGTCAACACTTGCGGCTTCATCGGCCCGGCCCGCGACGAAAGCATCCGCAACCTGCGCGAGCTGGCCGATGCCAAGCGCAAGGGCCAGATGCTCATCGCCGCCGGCTGCCTCTCGCAATTGTGGGGGCCGAAGCTGGCCGAGGAAGTGCCGGGGCTCGACGGCGTCATCGGCACGCGCCGCTGGATGGACATCGTCCAGTTCATCGACACCGTGCGCGGCCGCAGCAAGCCCGAGCCGATGTATCACCTGCCGGCCGATGCCGTGACCGTGGGCAGCGACGAGAAGGGCGCGTGGCGCACCTCGATTCAGGGCGTCAGCGCGTATGTCAAGATTGCCGATGGCTGCCGCCGGCCGTGCGCGTTCTGCACCATTCCCACCATCAAGGGCACCATGAAGTCGCGCGCGCCCGAGCTGATTCTTAACGAGGCGCGCAATCTGGCCAAAGAGGGCGTGCGCGAACTCATCCTCATCGCCCAGGACCTGACCGACTACGGCAGCGACCTCGGCATGCGCGACGGCCTGGCTACGCTGTTGCAAGACATCACCCGCGAAGCGCCGCAGCTCGATTGGGTTCGGCTGATGTATGCCTATCCCGGTGCCGTCACTGATAAATTAATTGAGGTGATGGCCACCAACGACAAGATCGTGAAGTATCTGGATATTCCATTGCAACACGGCCACCCCGCCACCTTGCGCCGCATGCGCCGGCCGTCGAATATCGATTGGGTGCACAAGACCATCGGCAAAATGCGCAACGCCATTCCAGATTTGGCCGTGCGCACGACGTTCATCGTCGGCTACCCTGGCGAGACTGATGAGGAATTCCAGGGTCTGGTGGATCTGGTCGAGGAATTGAAGTTCGATCGCGTCGGCACGTTCATGTATTCGTTTGAGGCGCAGACACCGAGTGGCGCGTTGCCGGATCAGGTGCCAGCCGAGGTGGCTGAATATCGTCGCGATGTCCTGATGCAAAAGCAGCAGCAGATTTCACTCACTAAAAACCAACGGCTGGTCGGCAAGACGCTCATCACGCTCATCGAAGGCAATGATCCCGCCCAGGGCATCAGCGTCGGCCGCACCTACCGCGATGCGCCCGAGGTGGATGGGCTGGTGATCGTCGAAGGCACGGTGCCGGCGGGTGAGATGGTGCCGGTCAAAATCACTGGCGCGATGGAATATGACCTGACCGGCAGCGTGCAGCAGGAACAGCCGTTGATCGTGTTGTGA
>Ga0105046_10017606_pt1 | contig 10925 bp, 5 predicted proteins | sample MAT03_FD_78385 | JGI IMG/M metagenome (GOLD analysis project Ga0105046, IMG submission 78385) | Freshwater microbial communities from Lake Fryxell liftoff mats and glacier meltwater in Antarctica - MAT-03 (megahit assembly) | ecosystem: Environmental > Aquatic > Freshwater > Ice > Liftoff...
TCGATCTGCCTGACCGCGTGAACCCTGGCGATTTCGTCCTGAAGCTGTCCGATGTGGTTGGCCACCCCGCCGAGGCGCTGAAGGACTACGTGGTCACCGACCAGCTTGCCAAGTGCTTCGATGAAGCGCTGGGGCTGGTGGAGTCCGCCGTGAGTTCCGGCGAAAGCAAAGCGACCTATCTCCACGGCAGTTTCGGCGCGGGTAAGAGCCATTTCATGGCCGTGCTGTATCTGCTGCTGCAGGGTAATACGGCGGCGCGGTCGCTCGAGAAGCTGGCCACCGTCATCAGCAAGCACAATCGCTGGACGCAGGGGAAGAAGTTCCTGCTGGTGCCGTATCACATGATTGGCGCGGAGACGGTGGAACAGCGGGTGCTGGGCGGCTATTACGACTTGGTGACCAAGCTCCACCCGGATCACCCGCCCGCCGGGCTGTTCCCCTCCGATGCGCTCGTCGATAACGCCCGCACACTGCGTGAGCAGATGGGGGACCAGAGCTTCTTTGACGCGTTGAACGGTGGGGCGAGCGGTGAGTGGGGCGAGATGGAGCGCGACGACTGGGACGCGGCGAGTTTCGAAGCTGCAACTCGGGCGGGCGGAGTCTCGGTGGAACGCGGGCGTTTGTTGGATGCGCTGGTAAGGACGCTTTTCCCAGCGGCCCGCCAAACCGCGGGCTTCGTCAGCCTAGATGACGGGCTGTTAGTGATGAGCCGCCATGCGCAATCGCTGGGCTATGACGGCATCATTCTGTTTCTGGATGAACTGATCCTGTGGCTCGCGAATCAGTCTGGCGATACGGCATTCATCAGTCGCGAAGCGCCGAAGCTTGTCAAATTGGTGGAGGCCGGAACCGAGCGCCGCGCGATTCCGATTATCAGCTTCATCGCGCGGCAGAGGAAGTTGTCGGAACTCCTGGGCGAGCACACGCTCGGCGCCGAGAAGATGGCCTTTGAAGATGCGCTGAGCTACTTCCAGGGTCGTTTCAGTGAGATCAAGCTCGAAGATCGCAACCTGGCGGCCATCGCCCAGCACCGCATTCTGCGCCCGAAGAACGAGACGGCACGCTTACAGATCAAACAGGCATTCGAGAAGGTGAAGCGAGAGCCTGAATCGGTGCGCGATGTGCTGCTCACCAGCGAAAGCACCATTGAGGAGTTCGAGCAGCTTTATCCGTTTAGCCCGGCACTAGTGAAGTCGCTCGTGGTGGTCTCCTCCGCTTTGCAGCGGGAACGTACGGCGCTCAAGATCATGATGCAGCTGATGGTCGAAAATAAGGACACTCTCACCCTGGGCGAACTGGTGCCCGTGGGTGCCTTGTTCGGGGCGATCAGCGAAGGGCACGAGGCATTCAGCAAGCAACTCGGCCAGCAGTTCGAAAAGGCTCGCAAGCTTTGGGAGCAGAAGCTGAAGCCGGCGTTGCTTCGCTCCGCTGGTCTGACCGAAGATCAGTTGCGGACGCTGCCCGCCGACAATGCCCAAGTCCGGCGCTTTCGCACGGATGAACGAATCATTGGAACTTTGGTGCTGTCGGCGTTAGCTCCAGAGTCAGAGACCTTGCGCGCCCTGAATCCGCGCCGGCTGGCATCCTTGAACTACGGCACGATCAAGAGTCCGATCCCTGGCAACGAGGCGCAGGTGGTGGAGCAGCGCTGCCGCCAGTGGGCCGCCGAAGTGGGACAGCCGAAGATTAGTGGATCGGGGCCAGATCCGGTGATCAGCCTGCAACTTTCCGGCGTCGATACAGCCGAGATCATTTCGAACGCTCAGCACGAGGACAACACTGGGAACCGGTTGCAAAAGATCCGGCAACTTCTCTTTGACGAACTCGGTATCGACTACGAGAACACGTTTCAGATTCAGCACAAGGTGACTTGGAGAGCGACGCCGCGAGAGGCGGAAATCCGATTCGCGAATGTGTGGGAAGCGGACGATTCCACGCTGCGCTCCGACGGGGATACATGGCGCGTGGTGATCGACTTCCCGTTCGACCGCGACCACCACACGGTATTCGATGACCTCTCACGGCTGGAGCGTTTTCGAGCAGCAGGCGCTCGCTCGAAGACCATCGCCTGGCTTCCATCCTTCCTGTCGGACCGCCTGCAATCCCAGCTGGGCCGGTTTGTGGTGCTGGAGCACCTACTCTCGAATGACGACCGGTTGCGGCAGTACAGTTCTCACCTGTCGCAAGCGGACCGCGCTGAGGCAAAGACGGAACTAACCAATCACCGCGACCAGCTTCGAGAGCAACTGAAGCGAGCTCTGCGCATGGCGTATGGGGTGATGAATCCTGAGCCGACGGTTCTCGATGAAGCTCTAAGGCTCGAGAAGGATCAGCAGTTCCAGTCGCTCGATGCGACGATTCCGATTCGTCCTCCGGCGGCGGCCGACCTGCGGGCGGCACTGGACAATCTGATTGAACAGGGCCTGGACGGGCAGTATCCCGCGCATCCGAAATTCAGCAAGGACGAATTGCGCTTGACGGCTGGGTTGGTTCAGCAGGCGTTTGACAAGGTCCGGGAGGCGTTGGAGGCACCCGATAGTCGCGTCGCGATCGATCGTGATGTTCGGAAGAAATTGCGTCCGTTGCTGGACCCGTTAGAACTGGCCCATGTGGGCGAGCAGTTCTTGGCCGTGAAGACAGTTTGGTTCGACAGGTTCGATCCGCGCGAGGCCCAACTGCCAACGAAGGCCGCCACGGTGGGCCAACTGCGCCAGTGGATGAACGAGCCGAATCCGATGGGGCTTCCCGATACGCTCGAGAACCTGGTGATCCTTACTTACGCGCGGCAGGCTAACCGCATGTTGACGCTACAAGGGATTCAGGCTCCGGAATCGCTTTCGGGACTGCGCAACGATGTCGTGTTGGAACGGCAAATGCTGCCTGAGCAGAAGGCGTGGGACCAGGTCTGCGAGCGGGCCAGCCATTTCTTTGGCGTCACGGTTCCCGCATTGCCAACTTTAGCGAATCTTCAAAAGCTGCACGATCAGGTGGCTAGCCTCAACAAAGAGTTCGGCCATGAGGTGTCGAATTACGTCGGGAAGCTTCGCGCGGTCTTGCCAGCGTTGGTGGGGGATGAGTCAGAAGTCCTTCGATATAAGACGGCCGCGGCCACCAACGTTCTATGCCAAGCGATCCAGCGTGCGAAGAAGCCGCTCGAAACGTTCGATGCACTTCAGAGCGCGCAGGTAACTACTCCGTCCGCTATGGGCGAAGTGTTTAAACAGTCGGCCAAAGCCCACGCGGCTTTGAACCTGATTCGCTTGGATGTGTTCGAGAAGCTTGGCCAGGTTCAGGACGAGCCACGGGCGGAAGTCGCGAAGTCGCTCCGGCGGCAGCTTCAAGACGCTCTGCGGGCGGACGAGCACGCGACAGCTCTCGATAGTGTGGTGATCCGGTGGCTGGATGATTCGATGAAGTTGTTGCTGGATGCTCCTCGCTCTCAACCAGCGCCAGATGGCCACATCGCCGATTTGCCGCTGGTCCTTCCGCCGGCACCGCCGCCGAAACCGGGAATTGCGGTTTCAACCGGCCAACGGAAAGTAACTGGGACAAGGGAATGGCGCGCTCTGAGCGATGAGATTGGCCGCGAAGTTACCGAAGATACTGAACTAGAAGTGACTTGGCGAATTGTCAGGAAACAAGTCCAATGAAAGAATCCGTTCTGATTTCGTGGCTGAAGCCGATCCGGGAGAAGTGGCGACCGGGTCCAGCAATTGGTGTGCACAGTCAGAGCCGCTGGCAGGGATCAGACAAAGTGCGCATCGAAAATGAGATGTGGCCTGTAACGCAGTGTAATTCAGTCCTGGAGATACGGCAGCATCTGTCTGATCATGCAGGAGGGCCGATGATTCTGATCACGTCCCTGTCTACCGAACAAGTGGGAGTCGACGTTCGTGCCCGATTGTTTAAGGAGAAGCTGCTGACTGTTGACACTTGGACGGGCCTTGCCGAGCGATTCAAAGCTCGCCAGGTTGACCCCGTCCTCCGACAATCGACTGCGCTTGCGGATGCGGTATTGGACGCTTTGGGAAACAGCGAACCTCCGGTGGCGGCGAGTGGGGTTTTGACCCTGGAACTGATTTGGCAGGTAATCCTCCAGAACCGTATGGGGCTGAAGACGGCGAAACCCGATTTGCTTGAGTTTCTGCCTTGGATGGCGTCAGGGGAAGCCGCAGCAAGATGGCAGGCTCTCGGGGAGACGATACGAGGTCAGCTAGGACAGTGGCTTTCGTCGAGCCTGGGAGAACTGGCGCCGGTGCTGGGACGGACGCTGTCGGATGGGTTTGGACAGGATGCACTCGCGGTCGGATTCGCATTGGGCGCCTTGACCGGCCAGGGGGCCGATCCCAGGGCACTGGGAAGGCTGGAGCGCTTCACTGGAAATCAGCCGCTGTCGAATCATCAGGCTCGCCAGTGGAATGAAGCCGCCGAGAAATGGGCCACGCGTGAAACTCAGGAAAGGGTCCGGAGGGAGGTCGTGCGCGCGGACCAGATCCTGGAGAGCCTCGGTGCGGCCGGCGCCGCAATTGAGAGCCGCTGGTCCCCGGCAGGATTTGAGCAGCGCTTGGCTGCGTTTGCTGAGCAACTTGCCGGTGGAGAGATTCGGAAATCGCAGCAATCCTATGAGCTCGTCACCTCGCATGAAGGCTCACGATATTTGGAAGAGCTGCGCGGCCGGCGGGAACGAGCAGAGATGGCCATGCGCCTGGTACGTTGGCTCGACCAATCGCAGACGATCCCCGCGACGCTCTTCGATGCCGTCTCCCGTTTTGAGCAGGACGGCTCTTGGGTGGATTGGGCACGCCACCAACTGCTAGGCGGCGACGAGCTCGAAGGGGTAAGCCGCTCCTATCGAAAATTGTTCGATAAGGTGACGGTACGGCGTGAGGAAGAGAATCGCCGCTTTGGTGAGTTGCTAGCGGCGAACACTGACTCGGGAAGTAATGCCCCGGGATTGCTCATGATGGAAGACGTGCTTTCGAAGGTTGTCGCCCCACTTGCGAAGGCTTCACCATCCGGGGTTCTCTTCATCGTGATGGACGGCATGAGCGTGCCCGTCTGGCGCGAGTTGTCCGGTGACCTATACAAGCATGGCTGGCAGGAGTGGGCGCCCGCGGATCAATCGCCTTATCGGAGCGCGTTGACCGTTCTTCCTTCGGCGACAAACTATTCCAGAACAAGTCTGTTGTGCGGCGCGCTGGTTAGTGGGGCGCAGAATGTTGAGAAGAAGGGCTTTCAAGAGAACCCGGAGCTACGCCAATGGAAGCCGGTACTCTTTCATAAGGATGAGGTGGGCTCGAGCGGCGCGGACCTAAGCGAAGAGCTTCGGCTGGCGGTTGGCAAGAATGAGCGAAAGATCGTCGGTGTCGTCTTGAACGTGATTGATGATTCTCTTGGTGGCCCCGAGCAGCGTTCGTTTCGTTGGAATCTACAAGACATCCCGGTTTTGCAGACTCTCCTCAGTGAGGCCAAGAGCGCTGGGCGAGTAGTTGTTTTAGCGAGCGATCACGGGCATGTTCTCGATCACGGTTCCAAGCTAAGCCGCAAGGCCGACAGTGCGGATCGCTGGCGTCCGGCTGCCGTCGACGCCTCGCCGGCAGAGGGTGAGCTACTCGTGAAGGGTAATCGAGTTCTAGTCGAGGGTAGTCGGCTGATTGCGCCATTTTGCGAGATGCTCCGGTACACAGCGAATCGACGGCTGGGGTATCACGGCGGATTGACGAGCCAGGAGTGCGTAGCTCCTGTAGCTGTCCTAGCCCCAGCTTTGATGACCATTGAGGGATGGGAGATTCTACCGGAGACTGCGCCAGACTGGTGGTTCGACGGCGAAGCCGCAATGCAGGTTGAGCGTCCGAAGGCCAGGAAGGCGGGTAAGCGAAAAGATCCGCAAATGCAGGTACTGCCCCTCTTTGAAGACATTCCAGGTGATTGGGTGCGTGTATTGCTGGAATCGAGCATCTTCGCGGAACAGATGTCCACATTCGCGGGGCGGCTGAAACAGGATCAGGTCGAGAAGTCGCTTCGGGTTCTCGCGGATCGAAATCTCGTTCTGCTAAAGGGTGTGTTGGCCCAAAGGCTTGAATTGTCTGGTCTGCGAATCGACGGATGGATCGCATCGTTGCAGAGAATTCTCAACGTCGAAGGATATCCCGTCCTTTCCGTCGATTCTTCGCAGACGGTTCGGCTGAATCTCCCGCTTCTGCGGGAACAGTTCGATATAGGGGAATCTAATGGCCGTTAGTCGCCAAAGACGACGTGAGACGATCGATGCGCTCCGAGCCGGTACGGTCCCGAATCGTGGGCTGGATCTCCTAGCGGTTGGAATGGATCGATTCACGTTGGCGGTTGATTCAGAACTGGAGGCGGTTCGGTCCGGGGCGGGAAGGCTTAAAGCGGTCCGTGGCGAGTACGGCAGTGGCAAAACGTTCTTCGCGCGCTGGCTTCAGGAGCGTGCCAAGCGGGCAGGGTTCGCCGTCGCCGAAGTGCAGATCAGCGAGACTGAGACCCCGCTTCATCGCTTAGAGACCGTCTATCGGCGACTTATGGAGAGGCTGTCTACGGCAGATCAAGAGCAAGGAGCATTTCGGTCAATTGTTGATGGATGGTTCTTCGCGCTAGAGGAAGACCTCCTGCAAGAAAACGGGGGCCAGCAACTTGAAGAGGCGGTGCTCCTGGAGCGAACGAATGAGCTAATGGAGAAGCGGCTGGCCTCAATTACGAAGATGGCTCCCGCGTTTGCCGCCACGCTGCGCGCGTATCGTTCTGCGCTGGCCGAAGGAGATGTCGCAGAGGCAGAAGCGCTGCTAGCTTGGGTGGCGGGGCAACCTAACGTATCTGCTTCCGCCAAGCGTCGCGCCGGCATTAAAGGCGATGTCGATCACTTCGGAGCACTCAGCTTTCTTCAAGGTCTCTTAGTTCTTCTACGGGACGCTGGCTATGCCGGCCTGCTGGTAGTGCTCGATGAGGTTGAGACGTTGCAGAGAGTGCGAGGAGACATTCGCGAAAAGGGATTGAATGCTCTCCGGCAGTTGATCGATGAGCTCTACGGTGGACGATTTCCGGGTCTCTATCTGCTGATTACGGGAACGCCGGCCTTCTTCACTGGTCCCCAGGGCGCTCAGCGTCTTCCTCCACTTGCGCAGCGACTCCATGTTGACTTTGGATTGAACGACAAATTTGACAACCCTCGTGCGATTCAGATTCGTCTGCGGAACTTCGACCTGTTGGGTCTAAATGAAGTCGGCGCGAAGGTCCGTGATTTGTTTGCCGAAGGGTCTCCTGCCGCCAATCGCGTCCACCAGTTGGCCAGCGACGTTTTTTTGGAAGACTTCGCTAAGGCGACCGTCGGAGCGCTCGGCGGTAAAGTAGGGCTTGCGCCCCGCCTGTACCTAAAGAAGTTAGTTGACGTTCTTGATCGGATCGAACAATTCCCGGACTTCGATCCACGGAAGGACTATGGGCTCTCCCTGGCCGAAGCTGAGTTGAGCTTGGAGGAGCGGGCCGTGGCTACCTCGACGAACTCCCCGGACCTTGTAGTTGACGACATCGAACTGAAGCTCTGATGGGATTCGACCGCCTACATCCAAGCCTCCAGCATCACGTGGTCAACAGCCTCGGCTGGCGTGATCTGCGGCCACTGCAGGAACAGTCGATTGACCCAATTCTTGGTGGCGAACACTGTCTATTGCTGGCGCCGACGGCGGGCGGGAAAACGGAAGCGGCGATTCTGCCGGTACTCTCACGAATGCTGAGTGAAGAATGGTCCGGGCTCAGCGTGCTGTACATCTGCCCGATTCGCGCTTTGTTGAACAATCTCGAGGAACGACTCGCCCTCTATTGTTCACTCGTCGGTCGCCGGTGCGGATTGTGGCACGGTGATGTGGGGCAGGCGGACCGCTCGGCTATTCTCCGCGATCCGCCGGACATTCTGCTGACAACACCCGAAAGCCTCGAAGCCATCCTTATCTCCAAACGAACCGACCGAGCACATTTTTTCGGTCAGTTTCGAACGGTGGTGATCGACGAGGTGCACGCCTTCGCTGGGGACGACCGGGGTTGGCACCTTCTTGCTGTTCTGGAACGCATTGCCAAGCTTGCTGGCGCGCAGCCTCAACGAATCGGTTTATCCGCCACCATCGGAAATCCTGACGAGATTCTTGCATGGATGACTCGCGGGGCTCAGTCGGCGAGGGTGATCTCCCCTGGGGCCGCCGGCATTTCAGACGCGGACGTGCAGCTTGATTACGTAGGCAGCATCGAGAACGCCGCATTGGTGGTGTCTCAACTGTATCGAGGCGAGAAGCGACTGGTCTTCTGTGACAGCCGTTCGCAGGCCGAGCGCTTGGCTTCTCTACTGCGGGCCACCGGCACCAACACATTCGTCAGCCACAGCTCGCTGAATGTCGATGAGCGGCGGCAGGCGGAGATGGCATTCCGTGAATCGCGCGATTGCGTGATCGTCGCCACCAGTACGCTCGAGCTTGGCATTGACGTAGGAGATCTCGATCGCGTGCTGCAACTTGAGGCGCCCTCTACGGTTGCTTCCTTCCTGCAGCGTCTGGGTCGCACTGGAAGACGGTCAGGCACACGGCGGAACTGTCTATTCTTGGCGACTCGCCGAGAGTCTTTAGTTGCGGCTGCGGCTCTCCTCAGACTCTGGCGCGGCGGATTCGTGGAGCCGCTGCATGCACCGCCGGATCCTTATCCGGTCGTGGCCCAGCAGATCATGGCACTAATCCGTCAGGAGGGTGCGGGGTCTCGACGCTTTGACGATTCGTCCATTCAACGCGGACTTGGCCAACCTGGGCAGATCACGGAGCATTTGATTAGGCACATGCTTGGTGAGGAGATTCTTTTTGAGGATCCTGGTGTGCTTGGTATTGGGCGCGTGGGAGAGAAACTCTACGGCGCGAAGAATTTCATGCCGCTCATGTCGGTGTTCGATACGCCGCGGCTCTTTCAGGTAATTTGCGGAATCGAAGAGATCGGATCGGTACACCCCTTATCATTTGTGGGATTTGGCCAAAGGCCCGTCATCATTTCGCTCGCAGGGCGCGCCTGGGAAGTTGTTCGCCTCGACGAAGATCGCTCGATTGCTCACGTGCGAGCCTCGGATGCGCGGGGTCGATCGCGGTGGCTGGGTAGCAGTCGGGCACTCGGCGAAGAGCTATGTCTGGAAATCCGCGCCGTTTTGCTCGATGAAGCAGTTGACAGCCATTGGTCGAGGCGCGCGGTCGAGGAGCTGACCGCTGCGCGGTCCGAAGCATTCGCTGTTCACGGGGCGGGTCAGGTGGTGGAGACGGACGCCGAGACGGGTCGAACCCGTTGGTGGACATTCTCAGGTCTGAAGGCCAATGCTCTTCTAGCCTGGTGCCTTAGAACTAGCGATGGAGTTCTTCCGCGTTTCGATAACTTCTTTGTTGAGATCCCAACCACTGGATCTCCTGCAGAGATCGAAGCGCGGCTGTGCTCCATAAACCCATCAGGCGTTGTTCGGATTGAACTTCCCTCTACGGTCAAGTTTCGAGAGTGTCTTCCAGAGCACCTCCGCTGGAAATTGGGGGCTTCGCGACTGACAGACGGTGCCGCGGCTATTCGGGCAAAGGCAAGAGCTAGAGTCTACACATCGGCTGAGTAAACATTTGGGGTCGAGATGTGCCTGCGCTGTGCGGGTGGCCGGCACTCGAGCATATTCCAATCGAGAAATGAGCCTGAAGGCGACGTTTAATTCCAATACGGGGTGAAGGGTGGGTTATAAAACCTTGGGGACAACCCTCGGAGATCGCAGGAAGGGGCGTTAGCGAGCGATTTCGGGTAACCTTAGGCCACCCTTTTGATCGCCTCTTTCCCCAGGTTGCGCTTCTCATCACCACACGACTGAACTTGATCTGTTGGCGTTCAATCTTTGAGGAAAGCCCTAAAGTCATCAGTCCCTCTGCAAATCCATTCCGGGCGCCTATGTTGAACAGTAACTGTAAGGTTTGATTTGGAATGGACGGCGATCGATCCGAAGCTATTGCTGCCACTTGGGCCCTGCGGGTTCCCTGCGGCCCCTAGTGGCCCGTAATCGCGCGACAATGGGTCCCCCTGCGATCGGTTTCGAAATATCATATAAAACACCCTCACTTTGATCTCCCAATCAATCCTGGGGCGATTCTGCGATGTGTCGACCGTCGAAGAAGCGTTTACAAGTCTTGCGCTTTGCACGCGTTGAAAAGACACTTGCACAGAAGATTCTCACAGGCGCCGTAGGCCTGAGTAATTCGAGTGGCGATTTAGACGAAAGCGAACCGCGATCCGAAGGCAAGGCGAACAGCAATCGGAGCGCAGCGACGCCGGTGCTTTGATTGTGGTCTCAGCGTTCAGCTTGGTTGAGAAGAAGGACGAGGCACGGGGACCGATTCCGGAGCGAAGCGGAGGCGAGAAGGCAGCAGTTTGAAAAGAGGCGGGGGGAAAGCGAGCGCAGCATTAGGGCACCGCCGGCCGCCGTCTGGAGGATACGTTGGAAAAGAGGCGGGGGGAAAGCGAGCGCAGCCGCTTGTGCCGTTCGGCCCGCAGTGAACCCGGCAGAGCTTCCTCCTGCAGGTTCTTCGCCCATTCGCTACCTCCGCATCTAGTCACCCGGATCTCGATCCGGGGGGGTGCCCGAGTCGCTCGATGATTGGGTATTCCGGTCCAAAGCGAAAGAATCCGGGGTGTCTGGCGAACGTCGATTCCGGTCTGAAGCCGAACAGTCTTGGCTCGATCCTGAGTTCGCTCATCTCATTTGGCCCACTTTGATCGTCTGATTTGGCCCACCTGGGCAACCCCGGATGACAAGATTCGGGAATGGACAGGAGACGAAAAGTGGAACTATTTGAAGAGCTGCGGCGCGGGTATGCGGCCGGAGAGACGATTCAGGGGCTGGCGAAGAAGTATGGGCTGCA
>Ga0105046_10017610_pt1 | contig 10923 bp, 8 predicted proteins | sample MAT03_FD_78385 | JGI IMG/M metagenome (GOLD analysis project Ga0105046, IMG submission 78385) | Freshwater microbial communities from Lake Fryxell liftoff mats and glacier meltwater in Antarctica - MAT-03 (megahit assembly) | ecosystem: Environmental > Aquatic > Freshwater > Ice > Liftoff...
CGATGTCGCCTACTCGGTGGTCCTCCCCATCGGCATCGTCGGCGTGATCAGCCTGGCCTTCCACGGCGTCGCCCGACTGGAGCTGGCCCGGATCGCCAGCGACGCCCTCATCGTCACCACGGCGCTCATGATCATCAGCTGGGAAGTGGTGTTCTCGTCGGCCTCGGACAACGGAGCGCTGGCCAGGCCCTCGTTCGAGACCATCGCCGTCCCGGCCGGAGACCTCATCGTCATGGCGCTGCTCTACGTGGCGTGCATCCACCAACCCCGTCGGATCTCGCTGCGATGGCTGACCATCGGCGTCGGCGTGGCGACCGTCGCCGACCTGATCACGACCTCCCGCCAGCTCACCGACGCCGTGGGGCCCAACACGGCCATCGAGATCGCATGGTTGCTCGGCCCCCTGTTGCTGGCCGGCGCCATGACGGTTTCTCGTCCCGAGTCCGCCGTGGTCCCCGTCCAGTCGACCCGGCGGCTCCTCATCTACGGAATCTCGGGCGTCGCCGTGGCGCTGGCCGGGGCGGGCATTGTCCGCCACGGATCGCTCGGACTGGTCGTCAGCGTGTTGATCATCGGGATGGGCCTGGCCATCACGGTCAATCAGGTCCTGATCGCGGCCGAGATCCGAGCGTTGCTGCACGGCAACGACGAGGCGATGTCACTCCTGCGGCTCAGCGAACGACGTTTCCGCGTCGCCTTCGAAGGCGCACCGGTCGGCATCGCCGTCCTCGACTCGGATCACTTCCGCTCCGTCAACGATCGCTTTGCGGAGCTCGCCGGGCGCCCGCCGGACCAGATCGTCGGCCATCACTTTCGGGACCTGGTCCGATACGAGGAGCTGGCCGTCATCGATCGCCATGACTGGGTCCACGTCGGAGGGGCCACCGACAGCCTCTCTCGGGAGCTCCACATCAGGCGCCCAGACGGGACGTTCCGCTGGCTCCACATGACGGTGGCCCGGAGCCACGGTGCCGACCGGGACCGCCAGATCTGCATCATGCAGGACGTCACCGAGTCGCGTGCCAATCGGAGCCGCCTCGAGCACCTCGCCGTTCACGATCAGCTCACGGGCCTCCCCAACCGCCAGGCGTTCATGGCGAACTTGGATCGGATGCTCCGGGAGCAGGTCGACGCCTGCCCCACGGTGGCGTTCTTGGACCTGGACCGCTTCAAGGTCATCAACGACAGCCTCGGACATGCCGCGGGCGATCAGGTGCTCTGCATCGTCGCCGAGCGGATCGCCGAGGCTGCCTCGGGGCATGCCACCGTCGCACGTTTCGCCGGTGACGAGTTCGTCCTGTTGATCCCATCAGACGGCACGATGACCCCTCGAGCAGTGCTCGAGCAGGTCCTGGACACCGTTCGGCGGCCAGTCGATCTCGGTGGCGGGTTGACCAACTACCCGACGGTCTCGATCGGGTACACCGCAGTGCCCCCGGGTGGCGCCGACGCCGAACAGGTCCTGGGCGAAGCCGACGCAGCCATGTACCGCGCCAAGGAGCGCGGTCGGAACCGGATCGAGCAGTACGACGTAGCCGGTGGGGGCGGCGCCGCCCGCGAGCTCCAGATCGTCGGGGAACTCCACCGGGCCCTGGCCGAGCAACAGTTCCGCGCTCACTACCAGCCGATCGTCGACCTGTCGTCGGGCATGACCACGGGTTGGGAGGCGCTCATCCGCTGGCAGCACCCCGAACGAGGCCTGTTGCCACCCGCCGCCTTCATCGATGCCGCCGAGGAGACCGGACTCATCGTTCCGATCGGCGAATGGATCCTGCGGGAGGCCATCGGCCAGATCGCGTCATGGAACCGTCGTTTCGGGTGGACCCGGACCATGTCGGTCAACCTGGCGGCCCGTCAGATCACCGATGACTTCGCCGAGCTGCTCGACGACGTTCTGGTGTCCACGGGAATGGACCCTGATCTGATCTGGCTCGAGATCACCGAGACCGCGTTGATGGTCGACGTGCATACCGCCGAGACAGTGCTCCACCGCATCACCGGCATGGGCGTCCACCTGACGGTCGATGACTTCGGGACCGGCTACTCGTCGCTGACCTATCTGCAACGATTCCCGGTCGAAGGGCTCAAGATCGACAAGTCGTTCACCGACGGCCTGCACCGTGACCCCCAGGCCGACGCCATCTGTGAGGGCGTCGTGTCGCTGGGCCGGGCGCTCGGACTGAAGACCGTGGCCGAGGGCATCGAGGACCGGATCCAACTGGAACGACTCCGAGCCATGGGCTGCCCGCTCGGTCAGGGCTACCTGTTCGGCCGGCCGGTGCCGGCGGACGAGGTCGAGGCCCTGATGGCGCCGGACGAGGCGCCGCTGGCACCGATTCCGGCTGCGACGCCCTCCGGGTCGTGACCGGGGCGGACGACGGAACCGACCGCGGGGTCGATCACTCCTGGACGAGCTCGATGAGCGTGCCGAAGCTGCCTTTGGGGTGCACGAAGGCCACGGTCGTCCCGCGGCTCCCCGGTCGTGGGGCCTGATCGATGGCGGTGGCTCCGGCTGCCACCATGGCCGCCAACGCGGCGGCGCAGTCATCGACCCGGTAGCCGACGTGATGGAGCCCTTCTCCCCGCTTCTCGATGGACTTGGCGATCGGCGAGTCCGGGCGGGTGGCGGCCGTCAGCTGGATGTAGCTGTCTGCCACTTTGACCAGCGCTTCCTCGACGCCGTCGGACTCGACGATCTCTCGGTGGTGCACCTCGGCACCGAAGGCCCGCTGGTAGTAGTCGATGGCCGCCTCGAGGTCTCGGACGGCGATGGCGATGTGGTCGATCTCGGTGAGGATCATGAGCCAGAAGTTACCGGAGCGACCGGGAGTCCCAACTCCTGGAGCCAGGTCCGCATCCCGCCGACCGTCTCGTAGCGATGAGCTCGCCAACCGTGGGACTCGGCGGCGAGGACGTTGGCCGCCCGATCATCGATGAACGCTACGGCGGTGGCCCGTACCTCCAGCCGTGCCGTGACCAACTCGTAGACCTCGGGCATGGGCTTGGCCACCCCGAGGCGTGCGGTGTTGAAGACGTGGTCGAACGCTTCGTCGATCCCGTGTCCGGCCAGTTCCTCCTCGGTTCGATGCGTTCCGTTGGTCAAGAGTGCAACCGGAACCAGCCCGGCCCGCAACTCGGCGACCAGCGCCATGGCCACGGGATCGAGCACCGCCGACTGCAGCGACGCGAAGTCCATGGCGGCCTCGGCGCCGATGCGGTCCGCCAACCGTTCCACGAACTCCGCCCAGCCGATTCGCCCGCACACCAGGTCGTGGCCCAGATGATCCCCGAACGCGGCCTCGATGAGCTCGCCGCGGGGCAAGCAGTGGCGCTCCTCGAGTGCGGCCTCAGCCGCGCGGTCGAAGTGCCGGAGCACCCCGTCGAGGTCGAAGACCACGACCTCGACCGGCATCCGGCTCACGCTCGGGCTCGGGCTCAGAGCTCGCCTCGGGCGTGCCGCTGGAACAAGGTGATCTTGTCCTCGCCGATCCGATCGCGCTTCTCCGGATCGGTGACCCCCAGACCCTCGCTGGGCGACAGGCACAGCACGCCGAGCTTGCCTTCGGCCTCGTTGCGATGCACCGAGAGCGCCGCTTGGCCGGCCTGTTCGAGCGTGTAGGTCTTGGACAACACGGGCTGGATCCGCCCCAGGTCGAGCAGGCGGTTCATGGCCCACGACTCGGCGTAGTTGGCGAAGTGACTACTGACGATCCGCTTCAACTTCATCCACAGGTGACGGTTGTCGTACTCGATCATGTAGCCCGACGTCGCCGCGCAGGTCACGATCGTGCCGCCCTTCTTGGCCAGGAACACGCTGGCACCCATGGTCTGGCGGCCCGGGTGCTCGAACACGATGTCCGGGTCCTCACCCACCAGGGACCGGACCTTCTTGCCGAGACGTCGCCACTCGGATTCGTCCTGGGTGTGCTCATCGGACCAGAACTGATAGTTCTCCTCGCGCCGGTCGATAGTGGCCGCACAGCCCATCGCTTCGAGCAGCTTGACCCGATGGGGGCTTGACACCACGCCGACCGGGATGGCCCCACCGTTCAGCGCCAGTTGGATGGCGTACGCACCGATCCCGCCGGTGGCCCCCCACACGAACACCACGTCGCCCTGCTTCATGGTCGCCGCATGACGGCCCACCAACATGCGGTAGCTGGTCGAGGCGCAGAGGGCGTTGACGGCCGCTTCCTCCCACGTCAGGTGCGACGGCTTCGCCATGAGCTGGTTGGCCTTCACGATCGACAGGTCGGCCAGCCCGCCGTAGTTCGTCTCGAACCCCCAGATTCGCTGGTTCGCCGCCAGCATGGAGTCGTCGTGAGCGCTGGGATCCTGATCATCGACATGGTTGCAGTGGACGGTCACGTGGGCGCCCGGCTTCCAGTTCCGCACCGCATTACCCACCCGGATCACCACTCCGGCCGAGTCCGACCCCACGACATGGAAGTCCTGGGCGTGACGCTTCCCCCACACCGACTCCTTGCCCAGGCGGTCCAGGAATCCGAACGTCGGCAGCGGCTCGAAGATCGAGGTCCAGACGGTGTTGAAGTTGATGGAGCTGGCCATGTTGGCGATGAGCACTTCGTCGGGGGCCATTTCGGGCGTCGCCACGTCGCCGACATGCAGGGACTTGGTCGGGTCCTTGTCCTCCGAGGCCATGCCCTCGAACATGGCGGTCTCGCTCCGGAGCACGTAGAGGCCGCGGTAGGACTCGGGGAGGGGGACGGCTGCCATCTCGTCGCCGGTGGCACCGGCCCCGATCGCCTCGAGGATCTGCTGTGTTGACATGACGCGGATGGTAGCCACTTTTCGCCAGCGGTTACCCGCCGGTAACGTCGGGGTCCTCACCGGACGTCAGACGATCGTCCAGTACGTCGAGGGGACGCCACCATGGCCGGATCAGTGATTCTCACCGGGGCTCGCACGCCGATCGGGAAGATGTCAGGACAGCTCGCCGGGTTCTCCGGGGCCCAGCTCGGTGGCCTGGCCATCAAGGCCGCTCTCGAGCGGGCCGGCCTCACCGGCGATCAGGTCGACTACGTCTTCATGGGCCAGGTGCTGGGCGCCGGCGCCGGCCAGATGACTGCCCGTCAGGCCGCACTGGCCGGCGGCGTCCCGTTGTCCGTGCCATCGACCACCATCAACAAGGTCTGCCTGTCCGGCATCAACACCATCATGCTCGCCGACATGCTGATCCAGTCCGGCCAGGCCGACGTGGTCATCGCCGGCGGCATGGAGTCCATGACCCAGGCGCCCTACCTACTCCCGTCGGGTCGGGCCGGAGCGCGTTACGGCAACACCGAGTTGCTCGACGCCATCGTCCGGGACGGCCTGTTCTGCGCCATCGATGGTGTGCTCATGGGTGAGGGCACCGAGAAGTACGCCGGTGTCGCCGGTCTGACCCGGGAGCAGCAGGACTCGGTGGCTGCAGCCAGCCATGAGAAGGCGGCACGCGCTCAGAAGGACGGACTCTTCGACGACGAGATCGTCCCCGTCGAGATCCCGCAGCGCAAAGGCGACCCGATCGTCATGACCCAGGACGAAGGGGTGCGTGGCGACACCACAATGGACAGCCTCGGCAAGCTGCGCCCGGCGTTCGCCAAGGAAGGCAACGTCACGGCCGGCAACGCCAGCCAGATCTCCGACGGCGGATCGGCCATCGTCGTGGTGTCGAAAGCCAAGGCCGACGAGCTGGGCGTGACCCCGCTCGGCGAGATCGTCTCGAACGGCCAGGTGGCCGGGCCCGACGCCTCGCTACTGACCCAGCCCTCCCGCGCCGTCATGCAGGCCGCCGAGCGCGCCGGGCTGGCCATCTCGGACATCGACCTGTTCGAGTTGAACGAGGCGTTCGCCGCAGTCGGCTGTGCTTCGGTGGCGGACCTCGGCGTGAGCGACGACGTGGTGAACGTGAACGGCGGGGCCATTGCGCTGGGACACCCGATCGGGATGTCCGGCAACCGGCTCGTGCTCACCATCCTGCACGAGTTGGCCCGACGGGGCGGCGGCACCGGAGCGGCGGCTCTGTGTGGCGGCGGTGGCCAAGGCGACGCCCTCATCGTCAAGACCATCTGACCATCGCCCGCCGGTCGTCAGGCGACCCGAGGACACCACGGTCGGGTCTGGCAGGCCCTGTGCCTGTGGTCGAGCCCTGCCGAACCATTCGAGGCTCCTTCACCGGCCACGACTTCCGGCGCATCAACCACCTGGCCCACCCGGGCACCAGTCGGGTGTACGCCTCGGTGCTCCGAGACGGCGAAGTACGGCCAGGCGATCCGGTCGAGATCAACTGAGCGGACTGCTCAGGACATCGGTGAGCGCTCGAGGGTGATGATCGCCTCGACCTCGATCTCCACTTTCCACTTCTCGTCCAGCAGTGCGGCCACCACGACCGTGGTGTTGGCCGGCCGGATGTCGGGGAAGATCTGGCCGTGGACCCGTCCGACGGCCTCGGAATCGGCGGCGTCGATCAGGGAGATCCGAGTTCGGACCACGTCGGCAGAGGACGAGCCGGCATCGGCCAGCGCCATCCCGATGATGTCGAGACAGCGTGTTGCCTGTTCGCCTCCATCGGCCGGGCACGAACCGTCGTCGAACTCGGGGGCGGTTCCGTCCACGAACACTCGCTCCCCCACCCGAACAGCTCGGCTGTACCCGACGGTGAGCTCCCAGGGTGAGCCAGACGAGATGGGTTGACGATGCATGGTGGCATCCGGTGTCGCCCGGAAAGCTAGTGGGCGCCCTGTTCCGGTCGTTCCATGACCCGCCGGCCCTCCAGGGCACGACCCAGGGTCAGTTCGTCGGCGTACTCCAGGTCTCCGCCCACCGGAAGGCCCGAGGCAATCCGGGACACCACCAGGCCTGGGATGTCCAGGACCCGGGAGAGATACAGCGCCGTGGTTTCACCTTCGAGGTTCGGGTTCGTCCCGAGGATGATCTCGCTGGTCCCCTCGGCGCGGATTCGTTCGATCAGTTCCCTGATCCGCAACTGGTCCGGACCGACACCTTGGAGATGATCGATGGCGCCGCCGAGCACGTGGTAGGTCCCTCGGTACTCGCGGGTGCGCTCGATGGCGACCACGTCCCGGGGTTCCTCCACCACGCAGATGGTCAGCTGGTCGCGGCCGTCGTTCGAACAGATGACACACGTCGGGCCCTCGGCCAGGTTGAAGCACCGTTCGCAGAACGTGACCAGTTCCTTGGCCCGTGTCACCGCTTGGGCAATCCGTTGCGACTCCGTGGCGTCGGCCTTCAGCAGGTGGAAGGCGATCCGCTGAGCAGACTTCGGTCCGATACCCGGGAGCCGTGCGAACGAGTCGATGAGCTCCTGGATGGGAGCGGCGTAGTCGACCATCAGCCGAAGAGCCCCCCGAGTGCTCCCCCGCCCAGTGGCGAGGCGCTGGCCTGGATGGCGGCCACATGGGCGGCCGAATCGTGGAGCGCGGCCAGAACCAGGTCCTCCAGCAGCGTGGGATCCTCCGGATCAGCGGCCGCGGGATCGATGTGGACCGAGGTGAACCGTCCGTCACCGGTGGAGACGACGCGGACCAGTCCACCGCCCGAGGAGCCCTCGACGACCTGCGCCGCCAGCGCCTCCTGGGCTTCAGCCATCTGGCCCATCATCTCCTGCGCAGCACCCATGAGGGAGCCGAGGTCGAGTCCGCCGAGCGCGCCCATCGGGTCGTCACTCGCGTCACCGGCTCCGGCGATTGGGTCAGAGGCAGGGTCGTCAGGTTCGATCCGCTCGGGCAATGCACCGGACGTGGGGTCGGTCATGATTCGATCCTCTCCGAGACGACTTCTGCGCCGGGGAAGGCGCTCATCAGCTTGTCGGCGCCCGTCGCCGGGACATCAGATGCATCGACGAGCTCCGACAGGTCGACCGCATCCTCGTCCTGGTCGACCGCGGCGCGGGAGCCGTGGCTGCCGGGGAGTTCGACGTCGCCATCGGATTCACCGCCAGCGTCAGGACCAGGGTCGGCGACACCAGGTTCACGAGGCGCACTCGACCGGGACCGGGAGGCAGCTCGTGGCGTGCTGCCCGATGTCCCCACTTCGCCGGCCACCAGGGTCAGGGTGATGGGCAGCCGCAGGATGCTGCTGAGAGCGGCCTCGACCTCGGGGCGGCCGCGCTCGGCCCGGTCCCGGGTCGGGCCGTTGGCCAACTCGATCACCACCACGTCACCGTCGATCGACGCCACCGTCGCGCTGGCGTAGAGCGCCCGGGTCACGCCCTTCAGGCGTCCCGACACCGCCTGAGCCAGGGCGTCAACCGCTCCCGCCAAGGTCACCCCGCCGGGGACGGCGGTACCGCTGGAACCCGCTCCGCTAAAACCCGCGCCGCTGGAACCCGTTGCGAGGCCGATCGTGGCGGGGTTCGGCACGGCTGGTGGCGAGGCGGCTGCTGCTGGTTGGGCCGCTGGTGCTCCGACGTCCGGCGGAGCGATCGGGGCTGACTCCGGAGCGGCCGGGGGCGGCCCCGCCGATCGACCGGGTGCGGGGGGTGCGGCCTCCCTCGGGAGCGCTGCGGGACCCCCGGCGCTCCCGCGTACCGAACTGGTCGGTCGTGGCGGAGCCGACGCTGGTCCACGGCTTGCCCGATGCTGGGCCAGGGACTCACGGGCCGAGCCGGCAGCTGTCGAGTTGGCGGCTGATCCCGCATCACCATGGCCAGCATCACCATGGCCAGCATCACCATGGCCCGCATCACCCTGGCCAGCATCACCCTGGCCAGCATCACCATGGCCAGCATCACCCTGCGCGGCATCTGACGCGGCGACCGTTCTGGAGCGCTCCTGTCGCGCCGCACGCAACGAATCGTCCCCAGAAGCCGGGCCGGTCTGCGGCGGACCATCGGCCATCGACGTTTCGAGCGCCTCGATTCGACGCCGAAGCTCCACCAACTCGACCCCGGGCGCGCCTCGATCCGAGTCGGCAGGTGTGCCCGAGGTCCCGTCGGCTGACGAGGGTGACGCTCCCGGCGACCCGGTCACCGCTGCGCACAATCGGAGCAGCGCCACCTCGAGCGGGACACGGGGATCGGACGCCTGACGCATGTCCACGAGCGCCGAGCCGATCGACTCCATGGCCCTGGTCACTCGGGCCGTGCCGAAACGGGCACCGAGGGCTGCCGCACGGTCACGATCGTCGGCGGACAGGTGCGGTGTGTCGACGTGGACCGCAACCAGAAAGGCGTCACGAAGCGCCACAAGGACGGACTCGGCCAACGTTCGTGGTTCGACGCCGACCCCCACCGCCGCGGCGACCGCCCCGATCACCGAAGCAGCAACGGCGTCCGCCAGCCCGGCCAACAGATCGTCGATCGGGGTGACCACCCCGTCGAGACCGCCCAGCGCGGCCACTCGATCGAGGGCAGACAGCGTGTCCCGCGCCGAGCCGCGACCCAGGCGAACGACCTCGGGCACGACCGAGTCCTCGAGGTCCAGGCCGGCATCGGCGATCACCCACCTGACGTAGTCGGCCAGCTCGTCGGCTCCGATCAGCGAGAACTCGTAGTGCTGGGTCCGGCTCCGGATGGTCGGCAGAACCTTCTGCGGATCCGTGGTGGCCAGGACGAACACCACGTGGTCCGGCGGTTCCTCCAGCGTCTTGAGCAGCGCATTCGACGCAGCCGTCGACAACATGTGCACCTCGTCGAGGATGTACACCTTGGTGCGTCCGGGGGACGAGACGGTGGTCCGGGAGATCAGTTCCCGGATGGCGTCGACGCCGTTGTTCGAGGCCGCATCGAGCTCGAACAGGTCATAACTGGTGCCGCCATCCATCGAGACACAGCTGTCACAGGTCCCGCACGGCTCCCCCTCGGCCAGCGCCGTGCAGTTCAGCGCCTTGGCCAGGATTCGAGCGGTCGACGTCTTGCCGGTGCCTCGTGGGCCGCTGAACAGGTAGGCCTGGCCCTCGGTCCCCGACGCAATGGCGTGTTGCAACGCACGTGATATGTGGTCCTGGCCCCGGAGCTCGGCGAACCGGCGCGGTCGGTAGCGCCGATAGAGCGACTGCTGGGCCATCGACGGCGATGCTACCCGTGCCCTCCGACACCCACTGGCGTGCGCTCCGCCCGGACCCCGTGACCGGGCTGTCCTCAGCGAACTGAGTTCGTCCGGGGCTACTGGTGTCCGGTGCGGCCTCACTTCGCCGTGCCCTCCGCCCAGGCCCCCCGCCCAGCGGTGAACGCCGCGGGCGGGTGAGACGGTCAGGCGATCTGCGGCGCACCCGGGGTTCCGCTGAGAGCTGCTGCCTTCCGGCCCTGACTCGATTCACGGGCCCGAATCGCACAGGACCCGACCGTCTCACACGCACGCGGCGCCCCGTCACCATATCGTCCAGCGCGCCGATCCGACGTAGGGGACCTCGGCGAACGTGCCGCTACGCTGGCGGGCCGAGGAGACGTGCGAGAGCGGCCGAATCGGCACGATTGGAAATCGTGTGTGGGGAAACTCACCGTGGGTTCAAATCCCACCGTCTCCGCCAGGCGGACCCGGTCCCGATCAGGACCGGGTCCGCAGACGTACGCTCACGCGTTCCTGCGCCGGTGACACCTATCGCGACTGTCCCCGTCATGCCGGAAATCCCCCGTTGAACGATTTGGCAGCCGGTGAGCGGAACCCTCCACCCGATGCGGGGGCCACAACAACTCGGGCGAGTTGGGCTGGGTTCTGATACATCAGGGGTGACGTGGCGTCCACGACCGACAGAGGAACACACCCCGTGCACACGAACGGTCGACGCAACCTGATCGCAGCGATCATGACCGTCGCCGTCGCAGCGAGCGTGCTCGCCGGCTGCCAGAACGCCAAAGCCGGCGCGCGTTGTCGCACCAACGCGTTCGCCCAGAACGCCACCCATGTCCTGGTCTGTCGAAACGGTCGCTGGCAACGCAGCATCACCAAACAAAAGGCCGCG
>Ga0105046_10017612_pt1 | contig 10923 bp, 10 predicted proteins | sample MAT03_FD_78385 | JGI IMG/M metagenome (GOLD analysis project Ga0105046, IMG submission 78385) | Freshwater microbial communities from Lake Fryxell liftoff mats and glacier meltwater in Antarctica - MAT-03 (megahit assembly) | ecosystem: Environmental > Aquatic > Freshwater > Ice > Liftoff...
CCGCCGTCATCATCGGCTCGATTGACGAAGACAAACTCCAGGCGCAGGCCATCACCCGGGAACGCAAACTCGCCATCGCCCAGCGCGCCCACCAATACTGCACGACGAAATGGGGAATCCCGGAGGAAGACCTGATCTTCGACTCCCTCGTGTTCCCCTGCGCGACCGGCGATGAGAACTACATCGGCAGCGCCGTCGAAACCATCGAGGCGATCCGGCTCATCAAGGAACACCTGCCCCGCTCGAAAACCGTGCTCGGCATCAGCAACGTCAGCTTCGGTCTGCCGCCCGCCGCGCGCGAAGTCGTCAATTCCGCCTTCCTCTACCACACCACCAAAGCCGGCCTCGACCTCGCCATCGTCAACGCGGAGAAACTCGAACGCTACGCCAGCATTCCTGACGGCGAGAAAAAACTCTGCGAAGACTTGCTCTGGAATTATCCCCCCGCCGGCCTCGACGCGCCCCGCGATTACCGGCAGCAAACCAAGGAACAACGCGCCGCGATCAATCAACATCACATCGCCGCCATCGCCGATCATTTCCGCACGGCCGAGAGCCGCGTCAAAAAGAAGACCTCCGACCTCCCGCTCGATGGCCGGCTCGCCAATTACATCCTCGAAGGCACCAAAGAAGGTCTGATCCCCGACCTTGATCTCAAACTCAAGGAAGCCAGCCCACTCGACATCATCAACGGCCCGCTCATGACCGGCATGAAAGAAGTGGGTCGCCTCTTCAACGCCAACGAGTTGATCGTCGCCGAAGTGCTCCAATCCGCCGAGGCGATGAAAGCCGCCGTCAATCACCTCGAACAGTTCATGGAGAAAAAGTCCGACTCCATGAAAGGTAAAGTCATTCTCGCCACCGTCAAAGGCGACGTGCACGACATCGGCAAAAATCTCGTCGAGATCATTCTCAGCAACAACGGCTATCACGTCATCAACCTCGGCATCAAAGTCCCGCCGGAAGACCTGATCAAAGGCTACCGGGAACACCAGCCCGACGCCATCGGCCTGTCCGGCCTACTGGTCAAGAGCGCCCAGCAAATGGTCATCACCGCCGGCGATCTCCGCGTGGCAGGCATCCACGTCCCCCTCCTCGTCGGCGGCGCCGCGCTGAGCGACAAATTCACCCGCGCCAAAATCGCACCCAGCTACGGCGAACTCGTCTGCTACTGCAAAGACGCCATGAACGGCCTCGCCACGATGAATCGGTTGATGGATCCGGCCGAGCGTGAAAAAGTAATCCACGAACACCGACCGGTCAGCGTCGAGGTCATCAGCGAAACCGCCGAGACCGGCCCCGAGACCACCCAACGCAGCACGCGCGTTCGCCAACTTCCGCCCCTGCCGGCACCGTACACCGATCGGAAAGTGCGCGACGTGCCCCAGCTTCAGGAAATCTGGAGTTACATCAACCCGCAAATGCTTTTCGTCCGGCATCTCGGATTCAAATCCAACTTCGAACGCGCGCTCGATGCCCGCGATCCCAAAGCGCTGGAACTGCACCACATCGTCGAAGATGTCAAAGCCGAGGCCGCGCAGTTCATGAAAGTCAAAGCCGTCTGGCAATTCTTCGACGCCGAAGCCGACGGCAACAGCCTCAAGCTGCCGGGTCACACCTTCCATTTCCGCCGGCAACGCAAACCCGACGGACTCTGCCTCACCGACTACATCAACCCGCCCCGGGACTCCGTGGCGCTCTTTGTCGTCGGTGCCGGCACGGGCATCCGCGAGCGGAGTGAAGATTACAAACAGCGCGGCGAATACGTCCGCTCGCACGCCCTGCAAGCGCTCGCGATTGAGACCGCCGAAGCCGCCGCCGAATGGCTGCACCGCCGGCTCCGCGAGGATTGGGGATTTCCCGACCCGGCCGAACTGACGATGCTCGACCGGTTCACCACCAAATATCGTGGTCGCCGGTACAGCTTTGGCTACCCCGCCTGCCCGGCCCTCGAAGACCAGGCCGGTATTTGGAAATTGTTGCGCCCCGAAGAAATTGACGTGCAACTGACCGAAGGTTTCATGATGGAACCCGAAGCCGCCGTCAGCGCCTTGGTGTTTCACCACCCCGACTGCGCCTACTTTGGCGTGGGCGAAGCGGCCGACAGTTAGGCGATACCGTGCCGCATTTTGGCGGCGCGCACGGTGTTGTGCATCAACAGCGCAATGGTCATGGGACCGACACCGCCGGGAACTGGCGTGATGAGGCCGGCAAGCTGGCTGACGTTTTCAAAATCCACATCTCCCACGAGCCGGTAGCCTTTCTCGGCGGACTTGTCTTCGATGCGGTTGATGCCGACATCAATCACCACGGCACCTTCGCGAACCATGTCGGCTTTCACAAAAAACGGCACGCCAATCGCCGCGATCAGAATATCGGCGCTGCGACAAATCGCCGCGAGATTTTGACTGCGCGAATGACAGACGGTGACGGTGGCGTTCGCGTTTTTTGCCTTGGCGGAAAGAATCAACGAGACCGGCCGCCCCACAATGCGACTCCGACCGACCACAACCACATGCGCCCCCTCGATTTTGACACCGCTGCGGATGAGCAATTCGTGCACTCCTGCCGGCGTGCACGACACGAAGCCGGTCGGGTCGCCGAGCGCGAGTTTTCCCATGTTGAGGGGGTGGAAACCATCCACGTCTTTCGTGGGATCCACGCTGGTAAAAATGACTTCCTCGGAAATCTGCGGCGGAAGCGGCGCTTGAACGAGGATGCCGTGAATCGCGGATTCGAAATTGAGATCGTCGAGAATCGCAAGCAACTCGCCTTGGCCGGTGCTGGCTGGGAGGGTGATGCGCTTGGAGTGCAACCCCAGCCGGCGGCACATCTTGTCTTTCATCCCCACATACGCCGCGCTGGCCGGGTTGTCGCCGACCAGGACCACCGCCAAGCCGGGCGTGAGTTTGTGCTGCGATTGGAGACGTTGAACTTCCGCCGCCGTCTCCGCGTTGATCTGCTCGGCGATTACCTTGCCATCAATCAAACGCGCTGCCACCGGGCACCTCAGCGCACGAGGTCAACGCGATCCACCACGATTACCGGGAACCGGTCGCCTTTGCGCCAGCGTTCGTTGCCTTGCAACCGCACGAGTTTTTCCTGATAGCGCGCGAGATCAATTTCAGGGGATTCGATGTACGCCATGCGGCTTTCGAGGCGCATGGTTTCGGGGGTCATGAGCTGATACGCGCCGGGGGCGTTGGCCTCGTCCGTGACCGCCTTGAGAACGCCGACTTTGATGATGTAGCGGACATGCACATCGGGATCGGTGCTGACGACTTTCACTTCCGTCGCCGCCGGTGCAGGGAGCAACGGCGCGGCCACAGGAGGCGTAATCACTTCGCTGATGACCGGCGTGGATTCGATTACCGGCGCGGCGGTGACTTGAATGAGATCGGCCGAAACCCAGCCGCTGCAATGCGCGGTGGGTTTGATTTGCGACCATTCCCCGTCGGTTTTCACGACGGTCACTTGCTCGCCCTTGGTGAGTTTACCGACTTCGCGGTAATTGGTGCCGGGACCGGAACGCACGTTGATGCCGGCGTCATTGATGGCTCCGGCGGTGATGAACTTCGCCGCGACGTAGCACTTCGCGGATGCCGGGAGAGTGATCCGCAGCCAGTCCCGGGATTTGCCAGCTTCGGTGACGGACTTGGTTTCGTGGACTTCGACCGCATCACCTTTGTTAAGTTGCGCGACGACCTCGGCGGTCGTGCTGGGCCGCGAACGCACATTGACCCGGTCCCCGCGAACCGTGCCATTGGCGTTGGCAACCGACACTTTGGTGACGCGCGCCGCGCCGACATCCGCCTGCGCCGTCACGATGCCGAGCGCGAGACAGGCCACGATGATCCCACTATGTTTGCAAAACTTTGCGAACTTCTTCATGACTCAAGAGCCTCCATTGTCCAGGTTTCAAATCGTCCAACTTAAAAGGTCCGACCGCCACGCGCACGAGGCGTTTGACGGGGTGTTCGACTGTTTCCATCATCCGTCGGATTTGCCGTTTTTTCCCCTCACTCAAAATCAAGCGTAACGTGGTGGTTTTGCCGTGAGGGCGGACTTGAAAAATCTTGGTAGCACGCAAGGTTTCGCCATCATGTCGAACCCCTGCCAACAATCGCGCCACCGTCTCACTCCCCATTTCCCCCCGCACCTCCACGTAATACTCTTTGTGCATTTTGTAACGCGGGTGGGCGAGCCGCAAGCTAAAAGTACCGTCGTTCGTGAGCAACAACAGCCCCTCTGTTTCCATGTCGAGCCGGCCCACTGTAAAGAGCCGGCCGAAGGAGCGCGGCAGCAAGGCGAACACGGTTTCCCGCGCCTCCGTGTCATGGCTGGTGCAGAGATACCCCGCCGGCTTGTGGAGCGCCACGTACACCTTGCGCTCGGGGAGAATGAGCTTGCTGTGGCAGGTGACGCGGTCATTGTCCGGATCAATCTTCGTGCCGAGCACGGTGACGGGCTGACCATTGACCGCCACTTGGCCGTCACGAATCAACTCTTCACAGGACCGGCGCGAGCCGATGCCGGCTTCCGCGAGAAATTTTTGGAGACGAACCACAATGACAGGACACCGCGCGGTGTCCCGAGAGGTTAAATGGCCGGCTTGGTTTTGGGCAGACCGAATACCCGTTGACCGGCTTTCCACCGGCCATCCTTCTTGAGTATTTCGACGCGCTCAAACCGCTTCAAGACATTGCGGCGCGCCTGAATTTTGCTCGATCCCTTCAAACTGGTATGCTGACTCATAACGACAACTCCCTAATTCTTCGTTGGCACAACTGTTTTCAACTTGGCTAATTTTTCGCGGGCTTCCGCTTCGAGAGCGAGGTTCTTACCAGATTGGAGGTATTTTTCAAAGTGTTTTATCGCCTCCGCCGGGCGGGCGGTTTCAAACAGCAACCCCAGCTTGTAATGCACAATCGGGTAATCCGGCCGCAACTCCAGCGCCCGCCGGTACTGTTTTGCGGCCTCCTCGACCTGCCCGAGTTGATGGTAGCTATCGCCCAAACCGCTGTAGGCCAGCGCGAACTTGCCATCGTTCGCAATCGCTTTCTGGTAATAGACCTGCGCGACCTTCGAATCCTTTTCCAACAAATACGCATCGCCCAACGCATTATTGAAAAGCGCCGAGGAAGGATCCGCATCCAGTGCCCGCTGCAACTGGACTCGGGCGTTCTTGGACTGCAAACGCTTGAGGTAGAGCAGACCGAGACTGTAATACGCCTCGCCGGTGTGACGGCCCGCTGCTTCTTCACCCTCCACAAACTGCCGCAAATATTTCTCAGCCACCCCCCATTCCCCGCGGTCCGAATACAACACACCCAGATTATGCTGGGCCCGGCCAAACTGGGGATTGATGGCCAACGCCTTGGTGTACGCGACCAGAGCCTCCGCCGTTTCGCCGGCTTCGTCATGCAACACGCCCAACTGCGTCCACACATCCGCACTCTCCGGCTGCACCGCCAGATACTGCTGGTAATACCCTACCGCCTCCGCGCGTTGCCCCAGCCGGGTACACACCACGGCGATATTGTACAAAGCATCCACGTGCTGCGGGAACACCTTCAGCCCCCGCAAATACTCGGCCTTCGCGCGCGCCAGCGAATCCTTGCCCGCAAACTCGTTCCCGCGCTCGATGAATTTATTCGCCTGCGCGATCGCGGCCTTGTCGGCCGCGGTCAACGCCGGTGGCGCGGCCCCAACCTGGCTCACCAGCGCCAACGCCAACACCCACGCACTAACGATTCGCTTCATTCCCGGCCAACCTTTCCAGCGCTTTCTGCGCGCCGCCTACAGCGGAACTGCTGGGAAACTCGCTCAGCAACTGCTCCAGCGTGCCCCGCCCTTTTTCCTTTTGCCCGACCGCCAACTGGCTCAAGCCCAAACAATACAACGTCTTGTCCTTGTCCTTGAATCCCGGCCACCGCTGCACCACCCGCTCCAAACAATAAATCGCCTGCGGATACTTGGCTTGCTTGCCCAACACAAACCCGAGCGCAAACAACGCATCATCCGTGAACCCCAACTGATTCGCTTCATCGTGCGCGACCACATTGCGCAAATGCGGCTCCGCCAAATCCTCCCGGCCATCCTCCAAATACGTCTGCGCCATCTTCCAATTCGCGCGCACATCCGCCGGGTTGCTCAACGCCTGCCGCTTCGCCTCGCGAAACGTCAGCTTGCTCCGGCGCACCTCCGCCAACTGCGCAAGCAACGTCGCCTTGTCCACCAAGCCGGCCACCCGCGCCATCTCATTACCCTGCGAATCCATGATCACAATCGTCGGCGCCCCGCGCACATCATGCCGCCGCGCCTCGCCGGCTTCGCGACCCGCATCCAACCGCACCGGCACAAATTCCTGCACCGCCCCCACCACGGCCCGGTCCGCCAACACCCCCTCCTCAAAATCCTGACAATGCACCGAACCAGGCAACCGGAAATACACCAGCACCGGCTTGCCCAACGGTTTCGCCAACCGCTGCGCCTCGCCGATCGAACGCTGCCACGGAATCACCGACCGCAACCGCGCGACCGCTTCCGTCGCCGCCTCGCGCACCGACTCCGCTTCATCCTGACTCGCCACCGTCTCCAGCCACGGCAACGCCTCCACCCGGCCGCTCTGGCCCAACGCCAACACCGCCGACCACCGCACCGTCGAGTTCTCATCCTGCAACCGGGCGCGCACCAGTTCCAGGTCGGCGTCGGTTTCGCTCACGTGCAGCAACCCCACCACCGCCATCTGCCGGCGCTCGGGGTTGCCGGACTGCAACATCTCGCGGAACTGCCGCTCCACTTTCGGCCCGCCAATCCGCGTCAACGTCTCCGCCGCTTCCGCCCGCGCCTCCTCCTCCGTCGCGCCGAGTTGCTTCACCAAATCATCCACCTGATCCGCATACCCGGTGTGCGCGCACACACCCAAAATCAACGCCGCCACGCCGGCCCGCAACCACTGCAAATAACGCCGCTCCCCCGCCGCGACCGGCAGAAAAATAATCTCAGGCACTTCATAGCTATGGGTCTTCTTCACAATCCGCTCAACCTCCTTGATCCGCGCCCGGGTCGTTTTGACCACGAGCAACCACTCGGAACCAGTCTCGATTTTACCCCGCCACCAGTAGTGAGACTCGATCCCCGCCAAAATGTTCACGCACGCCGCGGCTTTCGCCGCCAACACCGCCTGCGCCACCCGCCGCGCCTCCGCGCGCGTCCCGCATGTCACCAACCCGACCACACACCCGCTCATCGCCGCCGGCCCTCGATGATCGGAATCAACTCCGTCAACCGGCGAATCCGATGGGTCGCGCCCGCCGCCCAATCCGGCGTCTCCCCATCCAACAACACCGCGCACGGAATGCCGGCATTCTGCGCGCACATCACATCCCACTTGTAATCTCCCACCATCAACAATTCCTCACGCCGCAACCCCCACTGCCGCGCCATCTGCCAGATCGGTTCCGGCGCCGGCTTGTGCGGCGCATCCTCGCGCGCCAGCACCACATCAAACCGCAGCTTCAACTTCGCGCAAACACCGGCCACCGACTTGCGGGAATTGCGCGTCAGCAAACCGGTGGGAATCTTGGCGCGCCGCAAATACCGCAACACCGTCCGCGCTCCCAGATTCAACTTCGCATTCGCCACCCCGTCCTCCTCAAACTGCATCAACAACCCCTGCACCCGCTCGTACTCCGCGCCGGTCGCGCCCCGCAAATAGTCGAGCAAATCCACATCCCCCAACCCGGCCGCGGTCTTGATCAGCCCAAACTCGAGGTACGGTGCCGTCACCGTCCCGTCCATATCAAAAATGACTCCGCGAATCTTCATGGCAAATCGAGCCGCGATTAAACAGGCAACCCGACGGAAAAGCAACGCCGCGCTGCCGCTGGGGGTGTGATAAAAAGTGGTGGGCAATTAACGATCAACTCCCCAATGAAAGGTCTGGTGGCGCAAGCGTCCCTGCTTGCGCAGCCGTAGGCTCTGCCGACAGCACCTTTACCCACTCGCCCGTCCGACCGGAGAACCGCAAGCAGGGCCGCTTGCGCCACCAGCCATCTGAAAAAGGGGTGGCCACCACTTTCAATCACACCCCTCCCGCTGCCTGAAATCCGTGCTTGAGCAATCCCCCCTCTTTGGAGTCTAAAGAGCGCACATGACACCGACCCCCGCCCCGCCCTCCCGGTGGCCCAGTCTCGCCTGGATTATTGGCCTCGCGCTGATGCTGACGCTGACTTATTTGCCGCTCCTCGTCTGGCTGGGCAAAATGAGTTGGCAGATCACCCAGCTTTCCACCGGCGCCGTCCTCGTCATCTTCACCATGATCATTTGTCTCCGCGACAGCATCCGCACCCTGCGGTTTCATCCCACAATCCATACCCTCGGCATCGTGTTGGTCGGTCTCGGCCTCGTTTTCCTCTGGCTGTCGCGCGTGATCAATTTCCCGCCGCTGCCGCTGTTGCTCCTCTCGTTCTGCTTCTCCCTCGCCGGCATCGTCTCGTTTGGTTTTGGCAAATTGGGCATCCGCCAGTTCATGCCGGCGCTGGGTGGGTTTTTGGTGTTTGGCCTGTTGGTGGGAATGTTCCCGGCGTTGGATTGGCCACTGCGCGCCGTCGCCGCAAAATACGCGGCGGCCTTGATGACGACGTTGGGGTTGCCGATTGAACTGCGCCTGATTCTGGACGGCCCGCCCGTACTCGTTCTCTCTCTGCAGGGCCACAACTACATCGTGGCCACGGAATGCAATGGGTTCGGACTACTGACTTCCGCGCTGCTGCTCGCCACGATCTTGGGATTCGAATACCGGCTGGCGGCTTTGAAGAAAGTGGGGATGCTCCTGCTGGCGGTCCCGATTGCCATCGGGTGCAACTTCCTCCGCATCGTCAGCATCTGCTACTTCGCGCCGCGCGTTCCCTTGAGCTACCACGCCGTCCACGAAATCCTCGGCAACCTCTTTTACTTTGCCGGCCTCGCGTTGGTGTGGCAAGCCGCGCGCTGGGCCGCCGCCCCGCCCCGGCCAGTGACCGCGCCGCTGACCGATCAGCGGACGACCACGTAGATCAACCAGACCGCGCCGACGGTCAATCCCATCCACGTGAAGAACCGATTCCGTTCTTTGCGTTGGACATGCTTGAGCGGTCGTTTCTGCCCGCGCAACGCGCCGGCGCTGAGATAATGCACCAGTTTTTCCTGAGCCGGCGAATCCAACGAAACCGTTCCCGGCACATCCGCCATCGCCGGCGCCGGCTGTGGCTTGCCGAAAAGGTCCGGGTCCGTTTTTTTGACGAACTCAATCGGCTCGGCTGCCAACTCCTTTAACGCCTCGCCGCTCCCATCATCAAACAAATCCCGGCGTGCCGCGCGATACGAGGGAGCCGTGGCCGGCGCTGATGGCGCCAACATCTCGCGCACAAAGGTCGAAGCGTGGCCCGTGAGTCCCGCCACCGGCGCCATCGCTTCCTGCCGCGCCACCGTGCGAATCTCCCGGCGCACCTGCGCCAATTGACGCTCCAGATCCTCCACCGCGCGATCAACTGGTTGCTTATCTCGCCGTCCAAAGATCATCGTGTTACCTCGCTGCGACCAGAATGATCAACCAGATCGTGCCCGCAATAATCAAAGGTGCCGAGGCGGCCGCACCCAGCGCCGCGAACCGCAGCAACTCCCGTTGCTGCACAAACGGCTGATCGACCGGCTCTGCCAGCGGAGCGGGTTGATTCGCGCCGGGGTTCAAGCAATCCAGCTTGGTCCGGGCCCGATTAAATTCCAACCGCGAATCCTGGATCACCGCCAGCGACTTGCTCAACTCCCCGCGCACGGTTTCGCTGGTCCATTCACCATCCTGAATGGCCTCGATGCGTTCCTTGTATCCGCGAAACGCGCCCATCGTCTTGTCGCACAACTCCGCGAGCCGTTGCGCTTCGATCTGTTCGCGTTCGAGTGTGATCAAACCGCGTGTGAGATTATCGAGCATCTCCGCGCGACCGCGCGTGTACTCGTCCTGCTTGCGGCGCAACTCTTCCAACTCGCCCTTTTGACGTTCGAGTTCTTGCTGCTGACGCCGGAGCAAAAGCAAATGTTCCTGCGTTTTGTCGAGCTTCCCATCCAACTCCTCCTTGGGAGTGGGCTGGGCGACGACGGGAAATTCCAGCCCGCTATTAGACACAGGCAGAATCGTGGCAATGGTACTGCTCCCCTCTTTCATAGAAACGGCCTCCTTGTTGAAAGAGCCGATAGCAAAATCGCCGCCGGATGTAAAGCATCGCGATCAAGAAAACGCGTATGGGGGCGGACGACAAGCGATGAATGACAGGTCTGGTATCGCGTTCTGGACAGCCGCAAGGCTGAACCCCAAACGAGTAGGACAGGGTTCGGGGTTCAGTCTGCAGCCTGTTTCTGCCAATCCGCGCCATCCTAGCGGTGCCGCTACCGAATGACCGTGATCGTGATCTTCTGGCCGGCCCCGTCTTTACCGGTCAATTTGATCTGGCGTTTCTTCGGCGTGTACGTACCGGTCAGCGTCGCCGTGGTGCCGTTGATCTGCACGTGAGCCGTGAGTTTGTTACTTCGATTGACGATGGCCTCCCCGACCGGCTCGCCCGCTTCGTTATCCGGCGGTACTTCGCGAACCTCAAACACACCCGGCATATCGGGCGTTGCCACCAACCGGTACGGCAGTAGTTCGGGGGAAATCACGCCGCGCCGCGACAGGATGTTCCACGTCCCCGCCAGATCCGATGTCGCCACCGCCGGTTTGCCCTTCCACCCGAACTGCCGGCCATCATTCGCCTGCAGCTTGCCTGAGAGCGATTTACCGGCCGTGACCTTGTTCGTGTGCGTGCCGATGATGATCCCTTGCGCATTCGTCTCCGCGGCGGGACCGCAGATGATGCCTTTCAGCCCGACGCCCCACGTCCCGGCATA
>Ga0105046_10017613_pt1 | contig 10922 bp, 13 predicted proteins | sample MAT03_FD_78385 | JGI IMG/M metagenome (GOLD analysis project Ga0105046, IMG submission 78385) | Freshwater microbial communities from Lake Fryxell liftoff mats and glacier meltwater in Antarctica - MAT-03 (megahit assembly) | ecosystem: Environmental > Aquatic > Freshwater > Ice > Liftoff...
CGATGTCGGAGACCTTCAGCGGCGCCATCAGCCTGGTCAGCACCCGGCGCGAAGGCTCTAACTGGTTGCGGCCCAACAGCGGCCTGGGTGTGACCGAGGTGCCCGATCCGGCCGCGCCGGGCAGCGGCCTGGGGCCGAACTCGATCTACATGCCCACGCTGGCCAACCGCCAGCGCGACAAGATCTTGCTGTATGCCGACTGGCAGCCCAGCGAGGCGTTGTCGGTGCAGTTCAGCGCCGAGGATGGCCGCGACAAGTACGACGCGCCCAGCCAGCAAGGCCTGCAGCGCACCGGCATGGCCCAAGGCAGCGTCGACCTGGCCTACACGCTGTCTGACAAGTGGCGCCTGACCGGCTACCTCTCGCAAGGTACGCAGACGCTGCACCAGGCGCGCCCGGCCGGGGCGATCATGTCGTTCAGAAATCGCAACACCGGCGCGGGCATTGGTGCCACCGGCAAGCCGATGAGCAAGGTCGAGCTGGGTGGCTCGCTGGGCTACGTGGACGACCGCAGCGTCTACGCCCAGGCGCTGGACGCCACGGCCCCGCCCGACAGTGTGGCCTTGTTGACGGCCACCGGTGGCCTGCCCGACGTGGTGATCCGCCAGACCCAGCTGACGCTGTTTGGCAAGTACGCCATCGACAAGCAGTCCACGGTGAGGGTGGACCTGGTGCACCAGCAGTCGACGTTGCGGGAGTGGTCTTTCGGCTACAACGGCGTGCCGTATGCCTATTCCGACGGCACCACGGTGTCGCAACAGCCCCATCAACGGGTCACCCTGCTGGCGGTCAGCTACCTCTACAAGTGGCGTTGACGCCCGCCCAAGGCGCGCCCAGCACGGTCCTTGCTTGAGGGATATCAAGCTTGTGGGGTGGGTCGACCGGGTAGCATCCTGCTCGCCGCCTGGCCGAATGACCGCCGGTCTAACCAGTGCGGCCAGCATCGATGACGGTTTCTCCAGTTGTTTCCCGATCCGGCGGTGGGCCATCAAGCGGCGTGCTGGCCGCCCGCGGTCTGGCCTGCCGACGGGGCCGCCGCCTGCTGTTCCGTGGGCTTGACCTCACGCTCGCGCCGGGCAGCGTCACCTGGCTGCGTGGCACCAATGGCAGTGGCAAGACCAGCCTGATGCGCATCCTGGCGGGGCTGTCGCAGCCGGCCGAAGGCAGCATCACCTGGAATGACTTGCCGGTGAGCGCGGCCGGCGCTGGTGCCCGCCGCGGCGTGGTCTACATCGGCCACAGCAATGCGCTGAAAGACGACCTGACACTGGCCGAATCGGTGGCCTTTCTGGCGGTGCTGGCCGAGCTGGATGAACCCGCTGCACGGGCGCAGCGCGCGCTCGACCGGCTGGGCCTGGCGTCGCGCCGCGATGCGCCTGTGCGCACCTTGTCACAAGGCCAGCGCAGGCGGGGTGCGCTGGCGCGGCTGGCGCTGGATGACGCCCCACGCGCCTGGATCCTCGACGAACCCTTCGATGCCCTGGATGCGGCCAGCGTTGACCTGTTGTCCCGGCTGATCGTTGCCCACGCGGCGGGCGGCGGGGCGGTGCTGCTCACCAGCCACCAGGCCATCAGCCTGGCCGGCGCCGAAGAGCTCGACCTTGAGCGCTGGCGTGCGGAATGAGTTCAATGATCCTGACGGTCGCCCGGCGCGACCTGCTGCTGGCGCGCCGCCGCCGGGTGGAGGCGCTGCTACCGCTGGGGTTTTTTGTCGTGGCGGCGGGGCTGTTTCCGATCGGCGTGGGCCCCGAGCCGCAAACCCTGCGCCAGATCGCACCGGGCGTAGTGTGGGTGTGCGCGCTGCTGGCGGCCATGCTGTCGGTGACGCAGATGTTTGCCAGCGACCACCAGGACGGCTCGCTCGAACAGATGCTGCTGTCGCCGCAGCCCCTGCTGCTGCTGGTGTTGGGCAAGGTGCTGGCACACTGGCTGGCCTCGGGCCTGCCGCTGGTGCTGGCCGCGCCGCTGATCGGCCTGTTGTTTGGCATGCACGCCCCGGCGATCGCCACATTGACCGCCACCTTGCTGCTGGGCACGCCCATCCTCAGCCTGCTGGGCGCGGTGGGCGCCGCGCTCACGCTGGGCCTGCGCAGCGGCGCGGCGCTGGTGTTTTTGCTGGTGCTGCCGCTCACCGTGCCGGCGCTGATCTTCGGTACCGGGGCGGTGGTGGCGGTCGACAGCGGGCTGTCGGCGCAGGCGCATTTTTCATTGCTGGGCGCTTTGCTGATCCTCAACGGGCTGGGCGCGCCGCTGGCCGCCGCGGCAGCGCTGCGCATCTCGCTGGATTGACCCGCAGGGCCAGCCTTGAATTTGATTGAATCGTTTGTTGAACCGTTTGTGCGCCCCTTGATCCCACTCCCGCCATGACCCTCAGCCTCACCACCTACGCCGCACCATCGCGCTTCTACGCCGCCGCCGGCGCCTGGGTGCCCTGGTGTTGGGCCGTTGCGGCGCTGTTCGGCGCGGCTGGGCTGTACACCGGCTTTGCCATCGCGCCCACCGACTTTCAGCAGGGCGACGCCTACCGCATCATCTTCATCCACGTGCCTGCGGCCTGGATGTCGATGTGGCTCTATCTGGTGATGGCGTTTTGGGCGGCGATAGGCTGGATGCTCAACGCCCGCATGTCGGCCATGCTGGCCCGTGCGGTGGCGCCTACCGGGGCGATGTTCACCTTCATCGCGCTGTGGACCGGCGCGCTGTGGGGCAAGCCTACCTGGGGCACCTGGTGGGTGTGGGATGCCCGGCTGACCAGTGAATTCATCCTGCTGCTGCTGTACGGCGGCTACATCGCGCTCACCGAGGCCATCGACGACCCCAGGCGCGCCGCCAACGCCGGCGCCCTGCTGGCGCTGGTGGGCGTGGTGAACGTGCCGATCATCTATTTCTCGGTGCGCTGGTGGAACACCTTGCACCAGGGCTCATCGATCAACCTGGGCGCCGCGCCCAAGATGGCCGCCACCATGCTCACCGCCATGCTGCTGATGACGGTTTGCTTCTGGGCCTACAGTTTCGCGGTGGTCTTCACCCGAGCGCGGGCCGTTGTGCTCGAACAGGAATCCGATACCGACTGGGTCAAGGCGCTGGCCCGGCCCGAGGGCACGCAATGAACTGGCAATCTTTCGATCAATTCGTGCACATGGGCGGCTATGGCCTGTATGTGTGGGGCTCGTACAGCGTCACGCTGGTTCTGATGCTGGCCGAAGCCTTGGCGGTGCGGCACCGCCGCAACCTGGCCCTTGCGGCCGCCCGCAGCCAAACCAAGATGGAGATGACCCGATGAAACCCCGCCATAAACGTGCCGCCATCGTGCTGGGGGTGCTGTCAGCCGTCGGCATGGCCGTGGCCCTGGTGCTGAACGCTTTCAACAGCAACCTGGTGTTCTTCTACACCCCCGTCCAGATTGCGGCCAAGGAAGCGCCGCAGGGCCGCACCTTCCGCGTAGGCGGGCTGGTGGAAGCCGGCAGCGTCAAGCGTGAAGGTGTCACCGTCAACTTCATCGTCACCGACACCCTCAAGACCGTGCCGGTGCGTTACGAAGGCGTGCTGCCTGATTTGTTCAAGGAAGGCAAGGGCGTGGTGGCGCAGGGCCAGCTGGGCGCTGACGGCGTGTTTGCCGCCCGCGAGGTGCTGGCCAAGCACGACGAGAACTACATGCCCCCCGAAGCCGCCGATGCACTGCAACAGGCCGAGAAAATGCGCAACAAGATGGCCGGCACGCTGGCCGCCACCGAGCCTGCCGGAGCAAAAAAATGATCCCCGAGCTTGGTCAATTCATCCTGATGCTGGCGCTGGCCGTGGCGCTGGTGCAGGGCATCGTGCCGATGGTGGGCGCCCAGCGTGGCCGGGCCGACTGGATGGCGCTGGCGCGGCCGGCGGCCTGGCTGCAGTTCACGCTGGTGCTGCTGGCCTACTTCTGCCTCACTGCGTCCTTCGTGCGGCATGATTTTTCGGTGCTGTACGTGGCGTCCAACTCCAATTCGGCGCTGCCGCTGCCCTACCGCGTCGCCGCGGTGTGGGGCGGGCATGAAGGCTCGCTGCTGCTGTGGGTGCTGATGCTCAGCGTGTGGACGGTGGCGGTGGCGCGCTACTCGCGCAGCCTGCCTTTGGTGTTTGTCGCCCGCATCCTGGCGGTGCTGGGGCTGGTATCGGTGGGTTTCCTGCTGTTCATGCTGGTCACCTCCAACCCGTTCGACCGGCTGATCCCCGCCGCGGTGGATGGCCGCGACCTGAACCCGCTGCTGCAGGACCCCGGCATGGTGATCCACCCGCCGATGCTCTACATGGGCTACGTGGGCTTCTCGGTGGCCTATGCGTTTGCGATTGCCGCGCTGATCGGCGGCAACCTCGACGCCACCTGGGCCCGCTGGACCCGGCCGTGGACGTCCGCCGCCTGGATCTTCCTCACCTTCGGCATCGGCCTGGGCAGTTGGTGGGCCTACAACGAGCTGGGCTGGGGCGGCTGGTGGTTCTGGGACCCGGTTGAAAACGCGTCCTTCATGCCCTGGCTGGTGGGCACAGCGCTGATCCATTCACTGGCCGTGACTGAAAAACGCGGCGGCTTCAAGGTCTGGACGGTGCTGCTGGCGATCATGGCGTTTTCGCTGTCGCTGCTGGGTACCTTCCTGGTGCGCTCGGGCGTGCTGTCGTCGGTGCACAGCTTTGCCACCGACCCGAGGCGCGGCTTGTTCATCCTGGCCTTTCTGGTGATCGTCATCGGCGCCTCGCTGATCCTCTACGCCTGGCGCGCGCCCCGCGTGGGGCTGGGCCAGCGCTTCGGCCTGTTCAGCAAGGAAAGCATGCTGCTGGTCAACAACATGCTGCTGGTGACGGCCTGCGGCGGTGTGCTGCTGGGCACGCTGTATCCGCTGTTCCTCGACGCCATGGGGATGGGCAAGATATCCGTCGGCCCGCCGTACTTCGACACCGTGTTCGTGCTGATGATGGCGCCGCTGCTGCTGCTGATGGGCGTGGGCCCGCTGATGCGCTGGAAGCAGGACGACGCTGGCAGCCTGGCTCGGCGTTTGCGCTGGGCCTTGGTGTTTGCCATCGTCGCCGCGCTGCTCAGCGGCTGGTTGATGGGCCGCATCTCGCCGGCCACCACTGGCGGGCTGTTCCTGGCCTGGTGGATCGTGGCGGCGATCAGCGTTGACCTGATTGAACGCTTGAAACCCAAGCCCGGCATGGGCGGCAGCATTGTCGGTCGCGCCCGGCTGCTGCCACGGGCGATGGTCGGCATGATGGTGGCGCACCTGGGCGTGGCGGTGTTTGCCTTTGGCGTGGCGATGGTCAAGACCTACGAGACCGAGCGTGACGTCAAGATGGGCCCCGACGCCAGCACCGACATTGCCGGCTTCCACTTCCGCATGCTGTCGCTCAAGGATGTTCAGGGCCCCAACTACGCCGCCGCGCAGGCCGAGATCGAAGTCAGCCGCGATGGCAAGGTCATTGCGCTGCTGGCGCCCGAAAAACGCATCTACCGCGTGCAAAACAACCCGATGACCGAAGCCGCTGTCGACAGCAGCCTGCTGCGCGATCTCTACATCTCGATGGGCGAGCAGCTGCCCACCGGGGAATGGATCGTGCGGGTGCAGCACAAGCCGTTCATTGCGATGGTCTGGGGCGGCTGCCTGGTGATGATGCTGGGCGGCTTGCTGGCGGCCAGCGACCGGCGCTACCGAGCGCGGCAAACGCGCAGCGCCGCCATCGGTGGTGCAACGGCGGGACGGGCAGCATGAGGCGTTTTTTGCTGCCGCTGGTACTTTTCCTGGTACTGGCCGGCTTTCTGGCGGTGGGGCTCAGCCTGGATCCCCGCGAGGTGCCGTCGCCGCTGGTGGGCAAACCGGCGCCGGCCTTCCAGGCCGCAGCGCTGGCCCGGCCCGATGCCACCATCAAGCGCGATGACCTGCTCGGCAAGGTGTGGCTGCTCAACGTCTGGGCCTCCTGGTGCGGCGCCTGCCGCGACGAACACCCGGTGCTGGTGGCCTATGCGCGCAAGGGCGGCGGTGTGCCCGTCTACGGCCTGAACTACAAGGACAAGCGCGAAGATGGCCTCGGCTGGCTGCAAAAGTTCGGCAACCCTTATACCGAGTCGCTGTTCGACCCCGAAGGCCGCATCGGTATCGACTACGGTGTCTATGGCGTGCCCGAAACATTCGTCATCGACAAGGCCGGCGTGATTCGCTACAAGCACATCGGGCCGCTCACGCCCGAGGTGATGCGTGACAAGCTGGAACCGCTGCTGAGGAAGCTCAATGCCTGAGCGCTTGATTCAACGTGGCCACCGCCTGCTGGCCGGGCTGGTGCTGGCCGGCGCACTGGCCGGTGCGCTGATCACCCCGCCCGCCTGGGCGGCCGACGCGCCGTCGGTGTCGGCCAACCCCGCAATGGAGGCCCGCATGATGGCGCTGGCCGCCGAGTTGCGTTGCCTGGTGTGCCAGAACCAGACCATTGCCGACTCCCACGCCGGCCTGGCCTTGGACCTGCGCCAGCAGATCCGCGAATTGCTGGCCAAGGGCATGAGCGAGCGCCAGATCCTCGATTACATGACTGAGCGCTACGGCGATTTTGTGCTGTACCGCCCGCCGTTCAAGGCCACCACCGCCTTGCTGTGGGTCGGCCCCGCGCTGCTGATGGCCGGTGCGCTGGGCGCCTTGTTCATCGTGCTGCGCCGGCGCCAGCGCCTGGGCGCCGATGCCTTCGATCCCGATACCCCCGAAGAAGAAATGCCCCGATGAAGCGCATCGATGAACTGAAAGCCCAGCTCGCCCAACTTGACGAAATGATCCGCGCCAAGGTCTTGACGGGCGCTGCCGCCCGCGAGGCGCGCGACAAGCTGGAGGCCGAGATTCTGGCCGCGGTGCTGCAGCCGGCGGCTGGCGCGGCTGGTGCGGGCGGGGCTGTGGGGGCCGCTGCGGCCACACCGGCCACTGAGCCCGCTGAGGCTGCCACCGCTGCGGCGCGGCCGTCTGGCCGCCTGCTGGTAGGCCTGGCGGCGTTCACGCTGGTGTTTGCCGCGGCCGGGTATGCCTGGCTGGGCAACCCTGCCGCGCTGGCGGTGGCGCCCGGGGCGCCGGGCGCTGCGGCGCCGGCCGAGGCCGCGCAGGACGTGGACAAGGCGCAGTTCGAAGCGATGACCCAGCGCCTGGCCGACCGGCTCAAGTCCCAGCCCGACGATGCCGAAGGTTGGGCGATGCTGGGCCGCTCCTACAGCGTGCTGGAGCAATTCCCGCAGGCGCTGGAGGCCTACAAGAAGGTCGTTGCACTGCGGCCGAACGAGGCCCAAGGCTACGCCGACATGGCCGACGCCATGGGCATGGTCGCGGGTCGCAAGCTCGATGGCGAGCCCGAAAAGATGATCAGCCGCGCGCTGGCGCTCGACCCCGACAACGCCAAGGCGCTGGGGCTGGCCGGCACCGTTGCGTTCGATCGGGGTGATGCGGCCGGCGCGGCAAAACACTGGGAGCATGCGCTGGCCAAGGTCGAGCCCGGCAGCGACATGGCCGGCCGGCTGCGCGGCGCCGTGGACGAGGCCCGCAAACGTGCTGGCCTGGCGCCCTTGCCCGCGGCTGGGCAAGGGTTGGCTGCGGCTGCCAACCCGGTGGTGCCAGCGGCGCCGGTGGTTGTGGGCACCGCCCCGGCCGCGCCGATCGGGCCAGCTGCTCAAGCAGCCCCGGCTGGCGCCAGCGTGCAGGTGCGCATCAGCTTGTCTCCGGCGTTGGCGGCCAAGGCCGCGCCTGACGACACGGTATTCATCTTTGCCCGCGCTCAGGCCGGCCCGAAGGCGCCGCTGGCCATCCAACGCCGCCAGGTCAAGGACCTGCCGCTGGATGTCACACTCGATGATTCGATGGCCATGAGCCCGGCGTTGCGCCTGTCCACCGTGGCGCAGGTGGTGATCGGCGCGCGCATCAGCAAAAGCGGCAATGCGATGCCACAGCCGGGTGACCTGCAAGGCCTGTCGGCGGTGGTGCCAGTGGGCAGCAAGGGCCTGAAGCTCGAAATTGCCGAGGTCTTGCCGTGACGACCGGGCGGAAGGAGAACCCCATGAACCCCGCCATCACCTGTGACCTGTGCGACACCCACAAAGGCGACGCCAGCGGCGCTTTCCGTGTGCTGCCGCCGGTCTTCCAGGCCTACGGCGGCCGGGCAGCCTTTGCCGGGCCGGTCAGCACCGTCAAATGCCATGAAGACAACACCTCGGTGAAGGCCGCTGTCGAGTCGTCCGGCCACGGCCGCGTGCTGGTGGTCGATGGCGGCGGCTCGCTGCGCCACGCGCTGGTGGGTGGCAACCTGGCGGCTGCGGCGGCGCGCAACGGCTGGGCCGGCCTGGTGGTGGACGGCTGTGTGCGTGACCTGGCCGAACTGGCGGCGGTGGACATCGGCATCCGGGCGCTGGCGCTGATGCCCCTGCCCACCGAACGCCGCCATGCCGGCCAGGTGGATGTGCCGGTGCAGGTGCAGGGCGTGCCGGTGCGCCCGGGCGACTGGCTGGTGGCCGATGCCGATGGCATCGTGGTGATGAAATCGGCGCCGGGCGGATGAAACCGAAGCTGCCCGACGTCATCGACCAGATCGCAGCGCGCTGCCGCAAGCGGGTGCGCCAGCGTGCGTTGCTGGCCGCCGGGGTGGCGATGGTGCCGGTGCCGGGCGTGGATTGGGTCACCGACATCGGCCTGCTGGTCAAGCTGCTGCCCGACATCAGCCAGGCTTTCGGCTTGAGCCCGGCGCAGGTGGAGCGGCTGGCGCCTGACCGCCGCATCGTCGTCTACAAGGCCATCTCGGCCGGCGGCAGCGTGGTGCTGGGCCGGCTGGTCACCAAAGAGCTGGTGCTGATGCTGCTCAAGACCGTGGGCGTGCGCCTCAGCGCCCAGCAAGCGGCCAAGTATTTGCCGGTGGCCGGGCAGGTGGTGTCGGCCGCGTTGACCTACAGCGCATTGCACTACGTGTGCGAACAGCACATCCGCCAGTGCGAAGCGGTGGCCCGCCAACTGCTGTTGCCGGCGCCGGCCGATGTCACAGGGTAGAATCGCGGGCTTCGGGGTGTAGCGCAGCCTGGTAGCGCATCTGGTTTGGGACCAGAGGGTCGAAGGTTCGAATCCTTTCACCCCGACCAAGTTTCAAAAAGAAAGGCCGCATGTATTGCGGCCTTTTTTATGGGTGCGGCGTTTTCCGCCTCTCAGGCCGTGCGCCGTCGCGCGGCCACCAGGCCGGCCAGCGCCAGGCCCACCAGCGCCAGTGACGCCGGCTCGGGCACGCGGGTGATGCGAACCGAGTCCGGGATCTCGGTGAAGATCAAAAAATCCTGCTGATTGGCGTTCCAGAGCCGTTTGGCATCGAAGGACTTGGCCGCACCGTCGCGCAAGATGTCGGTCAGCCACTGGTTGGCCAGCGCCTGGGCGTTGCTGCTGTCATTGCTGCCGCCGGCCCGCACATAGAAGGCGCCGTTGCCATTGCTGACATTCAATGTCGCCGCGGTTTCATTGACGATTTCCCACACCGCCAGCTGGAAGGCCGCGCTTTCAACCGTCGTGTCCACGTCCGCACCATGGCTGGTGTAAAGCTTGCCCAGCCGGTCGGCTTGTGGTGCGCTGAACCCCGCCAGCTGGCCGGCGCGTATCTCTCCGGTTGCCACCGGTGTGTAGGTGTAGGGCGTGTTCCAGTTGAAGCTTTGGTAGATGTCGGTGCAGTAGGTCAAGAACGACTGGCCGTCCATCGTGCCCTTCAACTGCCCGGCCGCCACACTGCCGTGGTTGAGCAAGGTGATATCGACGGCGGCGTAACCCGGGTTGGACTGGCCGAAGCCGGTCATGACCAAGGTGACCGGCGTGGCGCCGCTCGTGATGAGGCTGGCCGATGCCGAACTGGCGATCAGGCTGACGGCGATGGCGAAAGCGGTGCGAAACATGGTGGGCAGCCTTGAAATCGAGTGGTGCGCAGGCGCTTTGGCCTGCAATGACGGCACGATAGACAAGGTTTTCGGCACGCGGTCCCCCGCATTCAAATGGCGAGGCCCCTGCCGCGCCGCCAAGCGTGACGGGCTGCGCAAACTACCTGGCAGCCAGGGCGCTGGCGCAACGCCGCAGCGCATGTACCTGGCGTTTTCATCGCGCGGATCAAGCCACGGCAGGGCTGCCGGGCGACGTGGCGCGTGCTGGCACGTTGGTGCGTGCAGGGCCGTGGGATTTGGTCTGCCCGGCGAGGATCGAACTCACAACCCCCAGCTTAGAAGGCTGGTGCTCTATCCAATTGAGCTACGGGCAGATGCCTTGATTCTAGAAGCCTGTCGGGCTGGCCGGGACTTGCGGCGTGGCCCGCCCAGTGCACATGGCGATCGGGACAGAAGTTCGAAGACTTGTCTTGATTTGGACTAAACTACAAAGCAGGTACTAAATTGGATTAATCCATGTCCACGCTGCGTGATCCCGTGCCCCCCACCGCCGCCTTGTCGGCCGACCGCTTGTCCGCCGCAGGCCTGCGGGCCTTTGCCCGCATTGCCGATTTGTGGGGCCTGACCGTCGACGAGCAGTTGTGTCTGCTGGGCCAGCCGCCGCGGTCAACGTTTTTTGCCTGGCGCAAGCATCCCGGCCAGGCGCGGCTGTCTCGCGACACGCTGGAGCGTTTGTCCAACCTGCTGGGCATCTACAAGAGCCTGCAGATCCTGCTGCCCGATGCCACCTCGGCCGATGCCTGGGTGCGCCAGCCCAATCAGGCGCCGCAGTTCGGTGGCCGCTCGGCGCTGCAGCACATGCTGGCCGGCAATGTCAGCGATCTCAACGACGTGCGCCGCTACCTGGATGCCGTGCGTGGTGGGGGGTGGTCATGAGCGCGCGTGGCCGCTCCAAAGCGCGAATCCCGGAGCGCGGTGCGCGGAGGGTGGTTCGGTGAGCGCGCGTGGCCGCTCCAAAGCGCGAATCCCGGAG